>Ga0256407_10013912_pt1 | contig 10686 bp, 7 predicted proteins | sample RumenRJG_04DNA_FD_193489 | JGI IMG/M metagenome (GOLD analysis project Ga0256407, IMG submission 193489) | Bovine rumen microbial communities from Lethbridge, Alberta, Canada - RJG_04 | ecosystem: Host-associated > Mammals > Digestive system > Stomach > Rumen | place: Canada: Alberta | collected... | reverse complement strand
TATCAGTCCTTAATACCTAATCTCGCCTTTTGCGGGAAAAAGTATTACAGTGCGTTGCTATGATTACACATTCAGGCTCCAGCTGAAGCCGTCCTTTGTATCCTTAACCTCGAACCCTAAAGCTGCAAGGTCATCACGTATCTTATCGCTGAGCGCCCAGTTCTTTTCGGCCTTTGCCTGCTGACGCTGCTCCAGCATCATGTTTACTACGGCACCGAAGGCATCCTCGCGAGCCTTGTTACTATTGCCCGTATCTTCCTTCAGACCTAAGATGTCGAAGGTAAAGGTGCTGAAGAGTTGCAGCAATGCTTCTGCCACCTCGGGCTTGATGCTGGCCTTTTTGTCGATAAGCGTATTGATAACACGGCAGGCATCGAACAGGTTGCTGATAACGATGGGGGTGTTCAGGTCGTCGTTCATTGCCTCGTAGAGCTTCTCGCGCAACTCATCTACGTACTGCTGCTCGATCCAGGGCATTCCCTTTACCTTCTGACCTTCCTGCAGACGCTTCAGGTTCTTGTAACCTTCCATCAGTCGGGCAAAGCCTTTCTCGGAAGCCTTCAGGGCCTCGTTGCCGAAGTCCACTGTGCTGCGATAGTGAGCCTGCAAGATGAAGAATCGGATGGTCATGGGGCTGTAAGCCTGCTGCAGCAGAGGATGGCTGCCATCGAAGAACTGTGGCAGGGTGATGAAGTTGTTGTATGACTTACCCATCTTCTTTCCGTCGATGGTTATCATATTATTGTGCATCCAGTAGTGAACCATCTGGTCGCCCTGACTGGCCACAGCCTGTGCTATCTCGCACTCGTGATGGGGGAAGATAAGGTCCATGCCGCCACCGTGGATATCGAAGTGGTTGCCCAGATACTTGCGTCCCATAGCCGTACATTCGCAGTGCCAGCCGGGGAATCCGTCGCTCCACTGGCTCTTCCAACGCATGATGTGCTCGGGCTGAGCTGCTTTCCACAGGGCAAAGTCGGCCTGGTTCTTCTTCTCGCCTACACCGGCCAGCTCACGGCTTGCATCCTTGATATTCTCCAGATCGCGCCCCGAGAGAATTCCGTATTTGTGGTCCTTATTGTATTTCTCTACGTCGAAATATACGCTGCCGTTACTCTCGTAGGCATAACCGTTCTTCAGAATCTGATCCACCAGTTCCTGCTGCTCCATAATATGGCCTGTGGCATGGGGCTCGATGCTGGGAGGCAGACAGTTCAATGCTGCCATAGCATCGTGGAAACGGTTGGTGTAGTACTGAGCCACCTCCATAGGTTCCAACTGCTCCAAGCGGGCCTTCTTGGCAATCTTATCCTCACCCTCGTCAGCATCATGTTCCAGGTGGCCCACATCCGTAATGTTACGTACGTAACGCACCTTGTAGCCTATGTGCTGTAAGTAACGGAAAAGAATATCGAAGGTGATGGCCGGACGGGCATGACCTAAGTGTGCATCGCCGTAAACAGTAGGGCCACACACATACATTCCCACTCTGCCGGGGGTAAGCGGACGGAAGAGTTCCTTCTGTCTGCTCAGCGTGTTATAGATGAATAATGCTTGTTCCATATTTTATAAATAAACTTTCAAGCTGCAAAAGTACGAAAATTAATTGAAATGTGAGAACTGAGAATTGAGAATTATAAGTTAAAACAGAATCTTCTTCCCGTCCTTAATGTAAATACCCTTCTTTAATTGAGAATTGATTATTCTTCCAGAGAGGTCGTAGATAGCTCCCCTCTCTCTCGGAGAGGGGTCAGGGGTGAGGCTTTCCCCGATGCCTGTTTCCTTTTCTACACAATAGTCATCGAATTCGGCAAACTGGTCTGCTGTCAGCACAAGCCAATGTTGTTTGGTATTCTTGTCTGAGGCATCAAAGCTGGCCCCGCTTACGGTAGTCTGATTGGTCACTTTCAGTGCCTGTTTTCTGATAGTAATCCAATATGATGAAGTGTTAAGTTTCCCTTTCTTGAAGTTTGTTCTCGAAGGCAGCAACTGCACTTGCTCCGCTGCGGTTGGCGAGGTGCGAGTTACGGTTTTAAACTGCGTGGTTGAGCAAGAAAGCAGTTTACCAGTGGCCACATTTCGCAGCGCATAGTAGGCGGTCTTGGGGAAGTAGATAATATTCCAGGCAAAGCTGTCGTTCCGGAGCGCCTCTTCTGCCCTTATTTCTTTCTGGGCCAGGCCACCATTCTCGGTTACGGTGAGCAACGAGGTTTCGTTGCCCAGGTTGTCTGTTGTCTTGATGTAGTATTTGGTGTCGTCTTCCTGCTCGAAGGTATAAGCTGGCGAAGCAAATCCTACCGAGGAAGAGCATATCAGTCCGTCCTGATGCAAGGCATGGGTGATGAGTACATTCCCATAATATAATAAGGTATTTTCCGGATTATAGCTGTCTTCCCACGATCCGTTTATTCCGTAATTGGGGCCGCTGTACGAAGAAACGGGCCACATGTGTGTATTGTCGCCCGTCATGTAAGCGGTATTGTCCTTATTCAGGAAACGTATCATCTGTGTAGCTCGCGGGCCGAGCCATTTTCCCCGGTCACCGTCCTGCCGGTAGTTACCGTTCCACCAGATATCGCTTGTTCCGACACCCACTCCGTGATTGGTTTCGTGCAGAATGGTTCCTGTCTGCTGGTACGATTCGTTGGCACCCACACGCATCCAGCCACCATAAGAGCAGTCGGCAGTAGGTGTGCCTGCGCTGTAGTGAACGCTAAGATTTATTCCCCTCACATACGACAGATTATTGTACAGCCACTTTATTTCCTCTACGGCAGAAGCAATACGATAGTCCTCTTCTGTACTGCCCCCATTGTCATAGTCCGCTGTCACGCTTCCCTTAGGCAGTGTGGGGGCTTTTACGATATCGCCGTATGCCAGAACATACTTGTTAGTCAGCACATAGGGCCGAACGTAATACATGGTTGCCGGCTGCAGCTTCTCCATTCGGTAAATCTCGCCATTGGCCGAGAAACTGTGCGTAGAGCGGTTATCAAAAATGGTAGGTTCTGGGTGTGTGCTCCAGCAAAAGCCTCTTTCCAAAATGCCCGCAGCGGAACCTAACGACATCCGTCCCAGCAGCACCGTGGCTCCTGCTGCAACAAACTTGTTGGTTGTTATTTTAGGTGACCCACCTGTTGCATTCAGAATACGATAGTTCAGCGTAGCATCGCTCAGGCTTTTTGCCAAGGAGTCTATCTTATCATTACTGCCAGCCGCTATCAGTTCTTTTGCACCATTAATGGCGGCAGTCAGTTCCGTAGCACCTTCTCCGCCACCATCCCCGATTACCTCTGTAGCCTTATCTATCAGCTTTTGCAGTTCGGCATGTTCTGCCTCGATATTGGCATCCAAAAGCGTCAGCCTGACGTTGTCTATCGCTGCCCAGTTGGCATTTGTTGAGGTAACCTTAAAGCCGATTTTTGTAACACCTTGCAATACGGTAAAGGTTAGGCTATAGTCCTTACTCTCCGTTACTGTTACCTGTTCGTCGTTGGCATAGAGTATTGCACCTGTGCACGATTCTATTTTGCCGGACTGCTGAATATTCTGACATCCGGCGTTCAACTGATAGGTTCCTGCTGGCAGATATATATCCTGGCTGATCTCCACATTAGGAATTTTACCGCCCGATGCCACCCAGCGCTCCATGTAAATCTTGTTATTCTTCTGACTGAAACTTGAATTGGTAACATAGTAAAAACCATTGTTAAACCAACCGGCAAAGCGAGCCTCAAAGTCGGGATTTTCGATGTACGAGTTCGTTACGTCTTTATCTGCCCTAAGGACCAAAGCAAACATCATAAATAAGCCGGACATGAGTATCTTTTTCATGGTATTCATTCGTAAGAGTTTTATTTCAGTTGTTCCAAGGCCCTGCATAATTGGTCGGGACAGGACGTCCGCTTTGTTCCGCAGCGTATGCCATCCAGAAGTTCTATCACCTCGTCTATTTTCTTTCCTTTAACCAACTGGCAGATTCCCTGCAAGTTACCATTGCATCCACCCAAAAAGAAAACTTGTTGGATAACATTGTTGTCATCGACTGTCACATCTATCAGTTGTGAACAAGTGCCTTGTGTCTTATATTGAACGTGTTTCATTATTCTGTATTTGTTTTATTGATTAAGGCGCCATTCTTCGGGAAGAACAGCGCCCTAGACTTATTCTTAGACCTTATCCTAAAGTCTATGGAACAAAATTATTTTTCTTCGTTAGCTATTTGCTCGTCAACAGCTTTGATTTTCTGGGCAAGAAGAGAGAGCTCGTCACGGAGTTTTTCAACCTTCTTCTTCATGCTGTCAACCAAAGAGTTACCTTTCTTACTATTACTGGAGAGGAAACCTAAATTGTTCTCGTAGGTGTTTAACTCATCGCGCATACGTTCATAGGCACGCATCATACGCTGACGCTCGTTGCTCAGGCTACCGCCTTCTTTCTCTATCTTCTGAGCCAGATTGTTGCGGAAGTTATTCAGATGGCGCTTAGCCTGCGATGCACTAAAGGCACCGTAAATCTTATCACAAACCTCACGGTAGTCCTTATAAAGTTTATCCTTATCGCGGAAAGGTACATGGCCGACCTCGCTCCATTTCTTCTGCAGTTCCTTAACCTGCTGTATGATTTCGTCGCCACCCTTTTCGGCAAGTTCCTTCAGTTGTTCGATGATGTTCAGCTTCTGCTCCTTATTGGCATTCTGCTCATCGCGAACTCCTGCAGTTGCCTGCTGGCGAGCCTCAAAGAACTGGTCGCAAGCGCCAACAAAACGCTTCCACAACTCTTCCGAGTACTTGTGAGGCACGTTACCTATTTCTTTCCATTGCTTCTGCAGGTTGATAAGAATATCTCCTGTGCTACGCCATTCTGTACTGTCCTTCAGTGCCTCTGCCTTTTCTACCAACTCTTTCTTCTTGGCCAGATTCTCATTCAGACTTTCCTTCAGCGTTTGGAAGAACTGTGCTTTCTTCTCGAAGAATACATCGCACCCCTTACGGAAACGCTCGAAGATGGCGGTATTCATTTTCTGAGGCGCAAAACCGATGGTCTTCCATGCAGCCTGCATCTCGATAATCTTCTTGGTTACCTCGTCCCATGCCGAAGATGTCTTCAGGTCGTCTATCGAGATGGCTTCCAACTCTTCGCAAAGAGCAGTCTTCTTTGCCAAGTTCTCTTCTTCCTGGGCCTTACGAGCCTCAAAGAAATCCTGGTGACGCTTGTAAACAGCAGAGGTAGCCGTCTTAAAACGATTCCAAATCTCCTCGCGGAACTCACGGGCAACAGGCCCGGTTTCCTTCCATTCCTGATTCAGGATAAGCATCTGATTGTAAGCAGCAACCACTTCGGGAGCTTGTATCAGAGCCTCAGCCTCTTCGCACAGTCGGGTCTTGGCCTCCAGATTCTTGCGGAAATCATAGTCACGCAACTCATGTCCCAACTTCAGCAAATCATAGAACTGCTCGATATAGAGTTGATAGTTCTTCCAAAGTTCTGTAGCACGTTCTGCAGGAACCAGTTTAATCTCCTTCCATTCTGCCTGCAGGGCCTTGAACTCTTCAAAGGCACTATTTGCTTCTTCTGGAGTAGATGCCAATTGCTGGATGCGGTCCAGTATTTCCAGTTTCCTCTTCAGATTCTCTGCTTTCTGGCGTTCCACTTCTTCTTGTGCAGCGGCTCGTCGGTCTCGGATTAACTGCATAGATGCGCGAAACTCTGGTTCCAGCGGATCTATCTGTGGTTCGAACTTCTCGGGTTCTCCGCCACCTTCAATAAAGGCGTTACGAGCCTCTTGAATTTCTGTATTATGGAACTTGTAGAAGAGTTGTTTCAGCAAGTCTAATTCTTGCTTCTCGCACAATTCTTCGCTCTGAGCGATTTCCTTTACGCGGTTTACAACTTCTTCCTTTGTGGTGTACACAGGCGCTGAGGGCTCGGCAGCTGTTTCGGGTTCAGAAACAGGCTCTGGTTCGGCAGCCGTTTCAGGTTTAACAACGGTTTCCGGTTCTTCAACTGCTGCAGATTCTACAGGTGCTGCATTCATCTCATTAATCTCAGAAGACTGCTCGGGGGCAGTAGTTACATTAGTCTCTAAAGAGTCCATCATTTAATAATTTTAGTTTTACTTTCCCCCATTTTTGGGGGTTGCGAAATGCAAAGTAATGTAAAATATCCCTTATAACCTAAAAAAAAACGCTTTTTTTGTGGAAAAGTAGATTAAATCCACGTTTTCCGCTTGAAATACCACCAGAAGAGCACCGTTACTCCTATCGAGAGTGTCACGGCAAAGGGGAATCCCCACCAAACCTGCTCCATGCCGCTTACCAGGTTCATACCGAACAAACTGGCAATAAGCGTAGGAAACATGAGAATAATGCTGATACTGGTAAGAACTTTCATGACACTACTTACATTATTATTAATAATACTGGCGTAAGTGTCCATGGTAGAGTCAAGAATGTTGGTGTATATGTTACAGGTCTCACGAGCCTGACTCATCTCGATGTTTACGTCCTCGATCATATCGGCATCCAACTCATCGACGGGTAACTTGAATTTCAGCTTCGAGAGAAGATTCTCGTTACCACGAATAGATGTGATGAAGTAGGTAAGGCTGTCCTGAAGTCGGCTCAGCGCAATGATATCAGTATTGTTTATGTTGCGGTCCAGGTTTCGCTTGGCTTTGTCGATGAGCAAACTTATTTGCTTCAGACGCTTCAGGTACCATACAGCACTGCATAGAAACAGACGGAAAATCATATCCACAGAGTCGGTAAAACCCAATCCGCGTTTCTGCTGATAACTTACAAAGTCTATCATCATATTGGTCTCGAAGTTGCACACCGTTATCAGCACATCTCCCTTCATGATTATACCTAAGGGGATTGTGGTGTATGGAGTACGACTTTTCATTTCTTTTACGTAGGGAATACGTAAGATGATAAGAATCCAGCCCTCATCAATGTCATAACGGGCTCGCTCGTCGGTATCGGCAATATCGGAAATATAATAATCGGGGATTCCGAGGGTTTTCTCCAAGAAGTCTACATCTTCCTGTGTAGGGCATGTAACCTGAACCCAGCAGTTGGGTTCCCATTTGTCGATGGTGCGCAGACCATTCGTAGTGTTCCAGTATGTTTGCATCTTCAGTACTCTGGCTTAAAAGGGTCCATAACAGTGTTGCCTGCCAGGAGTTCCTCTTGATGCTCCCGGGGGCTACAAATTCAAATTCTCCGCGTGATAATCGTCCATTTTTTTGTTAGTTAAATGCTTTTTTGTTGTTTTGTGGGTGCAAAGTTACGAATAAGTGAGAGAATAACCAAATTTATTTGTGTATTTCCGAACGAGAGTAAGTTAGAAACGTAGTTCAAAGGTATATTTTTTAATTGAGAATTGAAAATTATCATAAAAACGGTTTTTGTACTATTCTCAACTCTCAATTGTGGCTCAGCCGCCTCAATTCTCAATTCTCAATTCCTTTTGAACTCTATTCGTCAAGTCAATGAACTCTGCCACACTTAATTGCTCTGGGCGTTTGTTGAATATCTCATCCTGAAGGAAGGCAGAGTGATCCAACAGAGGCAGTCCGATCTTGGCCCTCTCTGCATCCAACTCGCCAAGAAGCGGACGGATATTGTTGCGTAGCGTCTTGCGCCGTTGGTTAAAGGTAGTCTTTACCAAACGCTTGAAAAGTTTTTCGTCGCAGCCTAATTCTTTTGTGTTGTTGCGAGTCATCCTGATGACTGCGCTCTTTACCTTTGGTGGCGGATTGAATACGTGTTCGTGTACAGTAAACAGATATTCTACATCATACCACGCTTGAATCAGCACACTCAGAATACCGTATGTCTTATTGCCTGGTGCGGCAGTTATGCGCTCGGCAACTTCCTTCTGGATCATACCCGTGCAACAGGGAATCAGCTCCTTGTTGTCCAGCATCTTAAAGAATATCTGGCTGGATATATTATAAGGATAGTTTCCTGTGAGCACGAAAGGATTACCCTGAAATGTGCGCTCAAGATGCATCTTCAGGAAATCGTCTTCTATGATATTTTCTTCTAAGGCGGAGAAATGCTGACGAAGGTAGGCTACCGACTCAAAGTCAATCTCCACGACCTTTACCAGACGAGGCTTCTGAACCAGAAACTGTGTCATTACGCCCATACCGGGTCCTACTTCCAGCACAGGGATATCCGGGCAGGCATCTACCGTATCGGCAATGTCCCGTGCAATGCTTAAATCAGTCAAAAAATGCTGTCCAAGAAACTTTTTTGGCTTAACGCTTCTCATACGTGCTGATATTTTTGTAATTTTGCTGCAAAGTTATAATATTAATTCATAATTCACAATTCATAATTCATAATTTGGAAGGTGAAAAAGATATTTTCCTCAACGGGTAAGATTGTTCTGCCATTAATTTTGGCTGCAGCAATACTATGGTGGATGTACAGAGGGATAAAGTGGGACGATGTGCAACAGGCACTCGGGAGCGAGATGTCCTGGACTTGGATGTCGCTCAGTTTCCCCTTTGGCATTATGGCTCAGGTATTTCGCGCCCTTCGTTGGAAACAGGCCTTGGCGCCATTAGGCGAGAAACCCCGGCTTCATACTTGCATAAATGCCATTTTTATTTCTTATGCCAGCAGTCTGGTGGTGCCCCGCGTAGGAGAAATGTTGCGGTGCGGCATTCTGCGCCGATGGGAAAATACAAATTTTAGCAAGGGAATAGGAACTGTTGTTACGGAACGAGTTATCGACAGTGTGCTGGTGATGCTGCTGGCATTGATAACTGTTGCCTGCCAGATTCCCCTCTTTTTGCATTTCTTTTCAGAAACAGGTGTTTCCCTGCAAGGTTTCTTAGATACCTTTTCTACTGCAGGATGGTTGGTAACCCTCGTTTGCGGCATTCTTATTCTCTGTACTATGGCTTTTTTGGTATGGCGACTGAATTTCTTTTCCCGCACCCGTGCCGTGTTCTCTGACCTTAAAGACGGACTCTTCTCTGTCCGTTACGTGCAGAACCCCGTGCTTTTTCTGGTTTATTCGCTTGGCATCTGGGCGAGTTACTATCTGCATTTCTACCTGACGTTTTTCTGCTTTCAATATACAACCCAACTGGGGCCGATGGCTGCATTGGTAGCCTTTGTGGTAGGATGCTTTGCTGTATTGGTTCCAACACCTAACGGAGCCGGCCCCTGGCACTTTGCCGTCAAAACCATTCTGGTACTTTATGGTGTCAACCAGATAGACGGTGCCCTCTTCGTTCTGGTGGTTCACACCATCCAAACCCTGTTGGTTGTCGCTTTGGGCCTCTATGGTGCTGCAGCCCTCAGCCTAACAAAGAAGAAACTCCGATCTGAATCTAAAAATTAGCATCCGAAATATTCTATCTTATAATTATTCTTAAATTTCTATTTTTACTACGTAAGTTAAAAGAAAAAAACGTAGCTTTGTACCGCAAAGAACGAACAAGCTCATATAATCACAATGAAAAGGACTATTTTATGTACCCTGCTCTTAGGAGGACTTTCAACTTTCAACTTTCAACTTTCAACTATCAAAGCCCAGGCCAACATCACACCTGAGGTACTCAAGCAGTTAGAAGGAAGCTACACAGGAACGCCTGCCGAGAAGGCTATGCGCAATGCCATCAGCAATGTGGGCATCGCAAAGATGGCCATCAATCAGGAGAATGCCGTAGCCAAAGATAAGAACTTCAGTATCGAGGTAAAGAATACAGGTATCACGGACCAGAAGAGCAGCGGCCGTTGCTGGCTCTTTACGGGACTGAATGTGCTGCGTGGCCGTGCCATGAAGAAGCTGGACACCAAGAATTTTGTCCTGAGCCAATGCTATCTCTTCTTTTACGACCAGTTAGAGAAGAGCAACTTGTTCCTGCAAGGTATCATAGATACACGCAAACAGCCCATCGACAGCGAGATGGTACGCTGGCTCTTCCAGCATCCGCTCTCCGACGGCGGCACTTATACGGGTGTTGCTGATTTGGCTACAAAGTACGGTGTTATCCCTGCCGACATAATGCCCGAAACATACGTCAGCAACAGCACCAGCGAGTTCTGCGGCCATCTGAAAAGAAAGCTCCGCGAGTTCGGCATCATCCTGCGTGAGAAAAGCGAGGCTGGCATGAGCGAGAAGCAACTGGAGGTCCTGAAGGTGGAACAACTGGGTACCGTTTACCGAATGCTCGTAATGGCTTATGGCGTACCTCCCACACAGTTTACCTGGAAGGATAAAACCTATACACCTCAGGAGTTCTTCAGAACTTACTGTATCAGCGATGGTGAGGATCTGAACAAGGATTACGTGATGCTGATGAACGACCCCAGCCGTCCATACAATAAGGTATATGAAATCGACTACGACCGCCATGTTTACGACGGACACAACTGGCTCTATGTAAACCTGCCCATCGAGGAGCTGGAGAGCATTGCCATCGCCTCATTGAAGGATAGCTGCCAAATGTATTTCAGTTGCGACGTTGGCAAGTTCCTGGACCGTAACGTAGGCATTGCCGACATCAACAACTTCGACTACGGAAGCCTTCTGGGCACCACCTTCGGTATGAACAAGAAGCAGCGCATCGAGACCTTCGACAGCGGTAGCACACATGCTATGACACTGATGGCTGTAGATCTGGATGGTGCTGGCAAGGCCAAGAAGTGGAAGGTGGAG
>Ga0256407_10013910_pt1 | contig 10687 bp, 10 predicted proteins | sample RumenRJG_04DNA_FD_193489 | JGI IMG/M metagenome (GOLD analysis project Ga0256407, IMG submission 193489) | Bovine rumen microbial communities from Lethbridge, Alberta, Canada - RJG_04 | ecosystem: Host-associated > Mammals > Digestive system > Stomach > Rumen | place: Canada: Alberta... | reverse complement strand
AAAAAAACAAAAAAAAAAAAAAAAAAAAATAATAATGAAGAAGAAAAAGAAGAAGATGAAGAAGAAGAAGAAGATAATGAAATTGTTTTATCTGCTAAAAAAAATGAACTTGAAACTAAATCACCTATTATATCAATGAGAAAAAAAACAGAAGATAATAATTAAATTATAAAATATTATTATTATATAATTTAATAATTTGAATAAAAAAATTTAAATTTTAATAAACTCATAAATCAATTAAAATAATATATTATTATTAAAAATAAAAAAAATAAAAAAAAAGCTTTATTCTAACAAAATTATTCCATAAAATAAAAAATATAAATTACATTTATACAAAAAAACATCTTATTTCCCATTTCTTTTAGAAAGCCATTCAATAGCATTATCTAAGTTAGTCCCATGTAAAGCAGAAACAGGTATAACAGCCCATTGATTAGTATATAAATAATCTAAATTTAACTCTTTAATAATTTCTACTTCACTCATATGAGGATCTAAATCAATTTTATTACATAAAACTAATAAAGGTTTCCCCTCAATTCCTTTTTCTTCTAATAAACTTGTTAATTCTTTTTTTGCAACTGGTAAAGTTTCATAATTACTACTATCAATCATAAAAATAATAACATCTCCCATTTTTGCATAATCAACCCAATTTTGTCTATATTGAAATTGACCTCCTATGTCCCATATTTTCATACTTAAATCTATATTTTTTTATATAAATTTTTTTTTATTTATTTTATATTTTACTTCCTCTTTTTACTTGTTTTACATTTAATCCTATTGTTGGTAAGTTTTGCTTGTGGATTCCCATTAAACAATCTACAAATGTTGTTTTTCCTGTGTTTTCTAAACCTAGTAAACATATTTCTAGTTTTTTGGAAAATAAATATTCGAGGAGATTTGAAAATATTGATCCCATTTAATAAAAAAATAAAATATTAATAAAAAAATAAAAAATATTTTATTTATTTTTTTTTAATTTGAATATATTTTTTTGTTTTTTTTAATTTTATTTTCAAATATAATAAAATGGATAATTTGAAAAATATGATTGAATCAAATCATAAAGCAATTGGATATTTTGTTATTGGTTGTATTGCTTTAGCTGGATTAAATTGTATTGAAAGACCAGATTATAACTTTTTTTTATATTTATTTATTTATTATACAATAATTAAAAAACATAAATTCCAACCTGAAGCAAAATATATTACCAATGAAAGAATGTTTTTAACATTTACTTTGATTGTTAGTTTTGTTATTGATTTTATTTGGATTATGATTTATAAAAATAAAAATGTTAAACTTTCTATTTTATTGTCTTGGATTGAAATTATTGTTAAAATTCCTATTTTTGCTATTGCTTTTGTTATGTGGATTGGAAATAATAAAACTATTAGTTTACAAAATAATGCACATTTTGATAAATTAGATGAAGAAGAGTAAAAAAATTTTAATATAGGATTTAATTTTTTTTTATTTAAAAATAATAAAATGATTTTTTAAATATTAAAATAAATTACTTATTTTATAATCATTAAGAAATTATAGTGACTATTTAAAAGAAAAAATTATTGATTTTTTTCATTCAATTTATATAACATATAAAAGTATTTTAGAAATAAAAATAAAAATATTATGCAATTTTCTTATTGAAAATGGAAATTAAATAAAATTGATATATTTTAAAGAATAATTAATAATAAAAAACATTAAAAATTAAAAAATATAATATTTTTTGTAATATATATTTTTAATATTAATACAGTAATTTTAAAATTTATTTTTTATTTTTAAAATTTATATCTTTATATGTTTTTTTATCTCCAATTGAATTATTTCTAATTTTTGTATAATTGATTTTTATATGTAAATCGTTTTTATTAATTACATTTATTTTATTCAATGAATTATTTTTTGATCTTCCAAGTAATTTAATTTCTTTATTTAAATTTTTTATATTTTTTGTTTTATTATCATTTTCTTTTTTATAATAATCATTATTTTCTTTTAATAAATCATTATTTTTCTTTAATTCTTTTATTAAAAGAAGAAGAGAAGATATACAATTTTTTTTATCCATTTCAGTCATTTGTTCATAAATGAAATCAGATTTATCTAATTTTTCTCCAAAAATATTTTGTAATTCATTATAATTTTTTTGAATATTTTTTGTATTTTTTGGAAAATTAAATTTACTTTTAGTCTTACTTAAATAAATATTATGAAAATTTAATTTAACTTTATTTTCTTTATTTTGAAAAGTACTTGACTTTGCTCTAATATGTTTATTATTTTCAATTTTATCATATGAATAATTACTTTTATCTTTTAAAGGCTTATTAATGAATTTTTTGATATTTTTTAATTTAATATTAGTATGAGGCGTCTTAGTTATTATTGAATTTTTTTTAATTGATTTTTTTAAACCAATAGTAGGAACAATTAAAGAATTATTTTTTCTCTTTATTTTAAATGGACTTTTATTCTTTGATTTTGAAAAATGTGTAATTGTATTATTAAAAACTAAAGTTAAATTTTCATCAGTATAATTTGGTTCAATTTGTAAATTTGATATTAATTTATCATTATTTATTAATAATTCATCTTCAATATTTTCTATATTATTTCTTTCTGCTGAGTTTTTTATTTTTAAAATATCAAAAATATAATTATTATCTAAATAATATCTTTTAGTTAGTTGTGTTGCTGATTTGTATTGATAATTATTATGGATTTGTATTTCTCTAAATGAATTTAATTCACTATTTTTTTTAGATTTCATTAAAATTGTTTTGAAATTGTAATAATTTAACATTTTTTTGACTTTAAACTTTATTTTTTATTTTTTTAAATAAAATCAATAATTTATTTTTAACCAAAAATAATTCTATTCATTTCATTCATAAAAAAATATTTTTAACATAAAATATTCGATATTGTCTCTAATAAATTCCTTAAAAATGAATTTATTAGAACTTATCGAATAAAAGAAAATTTTTCCCTTTCCACCAAGGATAAAAAAATATATCTTTATTCCTTGACTAACTGGGTAAAACAATCAAAAAAAAAATTTAAATAAACCCCATTCTACTAAATTTAAATCAAAATCAAAAAAAAATAATTCAAAACAAAAAAAAAATATATAAATAGCAAAAAAAAATCTCATTTAAGCAACTTCAACAAAACCAGGATTAATTTTATAGGAACTATCAGTAACATTTTCATTAAAATCCCTTTCCAAATATTTTATTTTTTCCATATCAATATCCTCATCCTCAACTTTAAAATTCAAATCTAAATTCCCAGTATGAGCTGAATCACTATTTTTAACTTCAATAATAGGAGTTTCAACAGCAAAACCATTTCTCCAAGTACATTTATAAATATAATTTTCATCTTCAACAATCCCAGTTCCATTTAATTTTCCATTTGAAAAATTACCATTATATTTTATTCCATCATATTTTTTATATAAACCCTCACCATCTTTTTTTCCTAAATAATAATCACCTTCATAAATTGATTTGGAATTAAAATTAAAAATTCCTTTTCCATGAAATAAATTATTTTTAAAATTTCCTTTATAAAAACTACCACTTTTTTCATTTCTAATTTCTCCATCTCCTTCAATTTTCCCATCTATAAAATTTCCTTTATAATAAAAACCATCATTCCATTTAAATTCTCCTTTCCCATTAGGTAAATCATTTTTAAAATTACCTAAATAATATGAACCATCATCATATATCATTTTACCATAATTTCCCTTTTCTCCATTTATAAAATCACCTTCGAAAATTGTTCCATTTGAATATATCATTTTTCCCTTTCCATTAAATAAAGAATTTTTAATTTCTCCTTCATAAATATCCCCATTTGGTAAAAAAATTCTTCCTAATTTTAATATTCCTTTTTCCCAAATTCCTTCAATTAAAACATTATCTTCTTTTAATAAATATTTACCATAACCATGCATTTCTGATTCTTTATTCCAACTTCCACAATATAAATTTCCATTTTTAAATTCTACTGGTTGAGGAGTGTCATATATTTCTTTATTTGATATATTTTTTTTGAATTTTATTGGATTTTGTTTTATGTAATTCTTTATGTTTTGAGGTAATTTACTTTCATAGTCTGGATATGAACAATAACTTCCAAATTGAGGTAATTTTTTCTCAAATGATTGAGTAAATAAATTTTGAGATATATACTTTTGGGTTGCAGAAATTTCAGGAAATGTTTCTTCATTTTTTAATTCCTCATCTTTACGACATACGTTGCAGAAATTACCCATTAATATACTTTCTTTTTTTTTAATTATATATTTTAATAATAAAATAAATACAACTTTTTAAAATTTAAATGGGATAATTTAATTTATTTATTTTAAACATTAATAAAAATATTAATATTATAAATTAAAAAAAAATATATAAAAAATAATTGAAAATGGATTCTAATGATCCTGATAATGGAAATAATAATTCAGATAATGAAAATAATGAAAATAATGATAATAATATTGATAATAATAATAATGAAAATAATGAATTTATTGATTACAATAATTTAAATGATAATGAAAATAATGAAGAAGAAAATGAATCAAACTATGAATTTTTACCTCCTGAACACCCTCATTTAAAAAGATATCAAATATCATTAGAAGAACAATTAAAAGCAGATGAATTAAAATTACGTTTATTATATAAAGAAAAAAATAATGATGCTAAAAATTTAAAAAAAGAAAGGGAAGAAATTGGAATTGCTTTATATAATTTACAACAGAGATTTGCATCAATAGAAAATAATTTTAATGAAGAATATACAAAATGTAAAATTTTAGAAGAACAACAAAAAATAGAAACAGATAAATTAACAGAAGATATTAAATCATATAATAATAAATTTCAAAATGTAAAAGAACAAGAAAAATTAGTTTTACAATCAAATGAAGATTTAAATCAAATAAATTCAATGATTCAATATGTAGAAAAATATAATTTACAAGTTGAAAGTGAAATTAAAGTAACTAAAACTGCAACTCATAAAACAGAAAATTTAATTATTAATAAAGAAAGACAAAAAAAAGAACAAGATTTCTTTATTGATGTTTTAGAAATGAGAGTTAAAAATTTAAATGAGAAAAAAATGTTATTTCAAGCACAAATTGAAAGTCAAGAAAAAGAAACTAAAGAAGCAAAAGCAAATTTAGCAGAAGCTGATGAAGAAATAAAAAAAATTATTGAAAGGAAAAAACAATTAGTTAAAGATTTAAATAATGCAATTTTGAATTTGGAATTAAAAGATAAAGCTAAAGTTACTGTTATTAAAAATATTGAAGAACAGGAAGATGAAAAAATTAGTATTAATACTCAAATTAATAGATATAAAAATTTAATTAGAAATGAAAATATGAAAAATAATGAATTAGAAGATAATTTAAGAGAATTGAAAAAAAAATTTTTTTTTTTGAAAATTCAATAAATAAAATTCAAGAAAAATATGATAAATTATTGGAAAAAAGAATTTATTTTCAAAATTCTATTAATAAAGCAAAAAATGAAATTGATAGTTTAGTTAAAATTCAACAGAAATTAGATAGTGATTTAGATTTAATAAATAAAGATAAAGTAAAAATATTAAATGAAGCAAAAAAATTACAAGAACAAAATTTAATAGAAATAACAAATCAAGAAAATGAATTAAAGCAAGGAAATAATTTATCAAATCAAAATCAAAAAATAAATAAAGAAATGTTTGATTTATTAGTAGAAAAAGATGCAAAATCAAATGAAATAATAAGAATTCAAATAGATAAATTAAATATTGAATCAGAAAACATTAAATTAAAAAATAAGTTAGAATCAATGAGTCAAGAAATGCAAAAATTAGAAGATGATTATAATAAAAAAACTCAAAATATAAAAAATTGTCAAAAAAATTTAGAAAAAAAACAAACTGAAATGGAACAATTAAATAAAGTTTATGGTGAATTAATAGAAAATAAAAAAGATGATAATGAAGGAGAATTTGAAGTTGCAATTAATAAATTACAAAAAAAAATAAAAGAATTAAGAAAAGATATAAGAAATAAAGATGTAGAATGGTTAACAAAAAATCAAGAATTAATTAGAAAAGAAAATATTTTAAATAATTTAACAGAAGAGGTTGTTGATAAAAGAAGTAAAAGAATGAATTTAGATAGAAAAAAAATGAAATTAAATGAAAAATATTCAATTCATGAAAAAGAAGTAAAAGAAATAGAAATATCCTTAAAACAATTAAGAGATAATGAAATGGGAAAATTTAGTAAATTATTAGAAAAAAATATAAATACAAATGAAAATTTAGAACATCAAATTTTTGATATAAATATTAAATTTAAAGAAAAATTAACAAATTTAGAAAATGAATCAGTAAAATTAGAAATGGAAATTGAAGTTTTAAGAGAAGAAAAATCAGAGACTTTAGCACAAATAATTGAAGCAGAAAGACAAATTACTTTATGGGAAAGAAAAATAGAATTACAAGAACAATTACAAAAAATAATTAAACCTGAAACTGGAAGAAAAGAAATTGATGAAATGAAAAATTATATTAATAAACAAAAAACTGTTTATAAAAAATTAATAAGTGAACAAGAAGGAGTTATTAAAAATATGGAAAAAAGTGTTCAAAGAAGAGATTATATAAAAGTTAAATATCCAGTTAATGAAAATAAAGGGAATGAAATTAAAAATAAAGTTAATAAAACTAAAGAATTAAATTATTTAATGGAACAAATTAATAAAATTAATAAAAAGAAAAAAGAATATAGTAATAAAATTGCTTCTACTAAAACTGCAGTTGATGAAATAAATAATAATTTTAATTTATTAAATAATGAAACTTTTACTTTTAAAGATAATGCTTTTAATTTAAGAAATGAATATTTTAGAGGTAAAATAAATACAAATAATTTACTTTGTAAAAGTAAACAATATCAAGAAAGTACAAAAATGATTGAAGATTTTTCAAATAATAAATTCAAACCTAAAAAAAAAGATGTTTTAAGGGAAGAATTGAAATTATATCAAAATGAAAATAACGCTTTAATTTCATCTCTTAATAATTTTAAAATTCAACATAATGAAATGAGTTATATTATTGATCAAGTTTTGAAAATATAAAATGAATTTTTATTTAGTTTTATTCATAAATATAATTTTTACATTAATATTATAAATAAATATTATTTTAATTATTATAAATGATGTATAATATAATAATAAAACAATTTCTTTTTCAAATAATAAATAAATAATTAAATTCTTATATATCATAATAAAAAAGTTAAATCTTATTAAATAAATTATAACCTTATTATATTTAATTATTTAACGAAATTGGAGAAAAATGAAAAAGGCTAAAAGCAAAATTACTTTTCTTATTGAGAATATTAAACCAAAGAAAATAAAAACTCATCAAAATACACCAGAAAATAAAAATAAAATACTTCATTCTTATAAATCAACTGGGAATTTAGTATCATCAATATCAACTTATCAATCTTCAATTCAACTTACACATTCAAATAATATCAATAATAAAATTGAATTATATATTTATTATACATTGTGCGAAATCTTATATAAAAAAATAAAAATTATTGTACATGAAGATTATAGTATAAGTTCAATGATATCTTACACTATTGATAAAATAAATAAAGATTTAATTGTTAATGGAGGTTTTAAAATGAATGATAATGAAGAATTATATGAAATTAGATATGCAAAAAAAAATGGATTTCCTAATTATAATAAACCCTTAATTTCTAAATCAAATTTTGTTAAAAATTTCCCTGGTATGGAGTTAACATTATGTCTTAAGAGATATAATAATGTGAATAATAATTTGTTTTATAAAAAAATAGAAAATAACCATTTTTCAAAATTTGATGATTATTTTTTTCAATAATCAAAAAAATAAAAAATGTAAAATTATTATTATAATGAATGGGTTATGAAAAAATATAAATTAAAATATTATAAATGAATAAATGTAAATAATTCAAATGATAAAAACTTATTTAAAAGACTAAATTTTATTAAGGATAATTGAAATATATAAATATAAATAAACTATATAAGAATTAATTGCTATTTTCATTATTTATTTCAAGATTTAGCATCAATATCATAATCATTTTTATTAATCAAATTTCCATTAAATTAATTATTAACTTCTTTAGTAGTATCAATTCTTTCATTTTCATTTATTTGATTATTTAAATCAGTATTAAGAAAATCATTATTATTAATTTCATTATTATTATTTTCAATTTGAGTTCCTGGTGCATTTATTCTTTCATTTATACTTGGTAATTCAATTGAATTTTTTTCTAAATTTGGTATATTTATTTTCTTTTTATTATCTATTAAATCATCGTCATAATCAAATCTTTCATAAGTTCCATTTGTTTTTAATCTATTTAAATCTATTTTATATGATGAATTTATTCCTTTTACTCTTGAACTTGGATCTATATTTTTTGATAATTGACCAATTTCATCTAATTTTTTGAATAAATCAGTTAAATCTTTTCTTTCATTTTTATCCATATCATTTTGACTTGGAATAACTTTAATTTCTTCATTTTTTTCATTAATATTTTCATTACCTTGAATAGGAATAAAAGAAGATTTATTTTCTAAACTTTTACTCATACTCATAGAATGACTCATTAAATTATCATTATTTCCAAATCTATGAGATTTTTCAACTTCTATAATATTTTCTTTAATATTATTAATATTAGAACCAGTATTATTAATATTATTATTATCAATATTATTGTTATTATAATTATTTGTATTATTGATATTATAATTTGTATTATTATAATTTACGTTAAATGGTCTTACTTGAGGAAATTTATTACTATAACCATCATTAATTAAAAAATCAGAAGTAGAATGTAAATTAATATTTTTATTTTTATTTTGAGGATTTTCTCTATTAATACCAAAATATGAAGGAATAGGAATTTTTAAATCCTCAGGATTAATTTGAGGATATGAAGGTTCATCAATTTTACCTATAATATAATCAACCATATTTTTTTGTTCTAATAAATCTTGAACATGTTTTAATTTTTTTTCTTGATATTCAGCATTTCTTTCTAAATTATTTTCAGGATCTGAATTTAATAGAACTTGACTGAATGGAGTATAATTTTTTTGATATTCATAATTTATTCTTTTCATTTGATCATCAATTTCTTTAGTTAAATTATCTTTTAAATCATGAAAATGACTATCAATAAAACTTTTAAATTCTTCTTGTTGTTTTATTTCATCATTTGGTAGCATTAAAATATTTTTTTCATTATTTTTATTATTAATATTTTCTTCTTCATTATTAATATTATCTTCAATTAAATTATTTTCATTATCATTTATTGAATAACTATTATTTAAATTATTATATAATGTATTATCACCATTTAAATGTGATTCTCCATAAGCCATTTGCATTTTTTTGTTTAAATTATTTCTTCTTTTTTGTTCTTGTTGTTCATGTTGTTTTTTTTTTAATTTTAAATATTCTTGATATTTTATTTCTTCATCTCTATCTAATTGTTCATTTTTTTTCTTTTCATCTTCATCTCTTTTTCTCTTTTCATCTATTTGTTGAAGTAATTCTCTTTTCCATTGTTCTTTTTCTAATTCTTTTTGTTGTTTTAATTTATTTTCATCTGGTCCAATATTTATAGGATTTATATTATTAAAATCACTTTCTTTTGAAATTTTTGGAGTTTTTTTCTTAAGAGATGTTTGAATATTATTATTATTATTATTTATTAAATTTTGTCCATTTTCAATATTATTAAATTGACTATTATTATTGTTATTTCTATTATATAGATTTGAATATTGATAAGGATTAAATATTGGAAAAGGCAGAATAAAAGGATAAGGTTGTTGTAGCATATAAGGATTATTTTGAAAATTTTGATTTAAATTATTTTGATTAAAATACAAATTATTATCATTTTTATAATTTTCATTTTGAAAATTTCCAAACATATTATTATTAATAAATTGCATATTTTGTCCATTATTTAAATTAGGAGAAGTTCTATTAAAACAATTATTCATATTTAATTGATTATTATTTAAATTATAATTTTGAAACTGAAAATTATTATTATCAAAATTATTATTATAATTGTCAAAATTATTATTATAATTATTATATTTATTATTATCATTTGGTGTAGTTATAACTCTATTCATAACAATAACATTATCATAACCTCTTGAAAAATCTTCTGGATTTAATCTATCAATATTACCATCTGCTATTGTTTTTATTTTAGAAATTATTTGACCTGATCTATCTCTTAAGGGAGCACCACCACCTGGTTTACCAAATACGTTTCCAAATATCCAATCTTGACTATTACTTCTTTGCTCTAATTTTTTTTTGTAATTTTCTATACGAAATGATGGTTTTGAATATGGATTTTGAGACGTTTCCATTTTTTAATTTTTAGTTTTTTTTTTTATTTTTATTTTAATTTTTTTTTAAAAAAATTCAAAATCAATAAAATTTATAATATTTATATATAATTAATTATTTATCAATTTTTTCTAATTAATAATTCATTATTTATTCAAAT
>Ga0256407_10013909_pt1 | contig 10687 bp, 9 predicted proteins | sample RumenRJG_04DNA_FD_193489 | JGI IMG/M metagenome (GOLD analysis project Ga0256407, IMG submission 193489) | Bovine rumen microbial communities from Lethbridge, Alberta, Canada - RJG_04 | ecosystem: Host-associated > Mammals > Digestive system > Stomach > Rumen | place: Canada: Alberta | collected... | reverse complement strand
CATCTATTGAGGCAACTATTTCGAAGGCCAAGCTTACACCAACAGTCACGATAGAAGGCTGGTCTTATGGTTCAACACCGAGCACTCCAGTTGTGACTGGTAATAGCGGCAACGGCGATGTAACAATTACCTATGCCTCCAAGGGCACTACCACGTTCAGTGAGAGCGTTCCTAGTGCCGTTGGTGATTATATTGTTAAGGCCACGATTGCCGAGACTGCGAACTACGAGGGTACTGAGGTCACTGCTGAGTTTACCATTTCTGCTTCTGCTGCGTCTATTACGACGTATCCTGCCGCAGTCACCAACCTGACTTACACTGGTGAGTCACAGGCGCTGATTACCGCAGGTGGTGCAACTGGTGGTGAGTTGCAGTACAAGTTAGGCACTGACGGCACCTATAGTACGACGATACCTAGTGCCATCAATGCCGGTACCTACACAGTCTATTATAAGGTTGTTGGTGATGAGAACCACACAGGTGTCGCTGAAGCATCTATTGAGGCAACTATTGGCAAGGCAACGATTACTCCTACTGTCACCCTGCAAGGCTGGGATTATGGTGATGAGCCCAACATACCAGTCGTGGAGGGTAACTTAGGCAATGGTTCGGTGACATTTACCTATGCTACTCAAGGCTCAAATCAATTCAGCACGGAGATACCCACAGTCGCAGGTAATTACATAGTCAAGGCCACGATTGCTGAAACCGAAAATTATCTGGGTGCTGAGGCATCCGCTGAATTTACCATTGAGACAGTGTGGTTAATCGTAAATGGCATTAAAGTCACTGAGCAAAATCGTCGTGATATTCTTAATGATAACGGTTCAGTGAAATTTAATGGTATAAATCAACTTATATTGGAAAAGGCAGAAATCAATGGTGATATCCGTTCCTATATCGACAAACTGGTAATTTATCTAAAGGGAGACAATTACATAAATGGCACAATTATTGGTGAGCAAGCAGAATTGTCGTTTACCACCGAGGGTAATGAACCTGGTAATTTGACTATTAAGACAGAAACTGAGAATCGTGTTATTACTGGATTTGAGCTCATTTTCTTTGAGCAGAATCTGACAATATTGTCTGGTAGTTATGACGCTAAGGAGGCTGTTATCGGTACGCCCGTGAAGCCTATTGCCGACGAGGAAGATCCTGAGAATATCGTTAATCTGGGCGATACCGGTGATGAGGATGATCTCAGCAATACTATCATCAATGATGTGCTCTATACCCTTGATGCTGATAATGATGACGGTGTTAATCCAGAAGAGAACAGCGTGGTGTTAGGTTCTTCGATGGCCGATGAAGATATCGACGATGTTATCAATAATTATACACCAGGTACTGAAGAGTTCGCAGAACACTTTGCTGGTGTTACCTTCATGATTCCTGCTGGTACGGGTAAGGTGCTTGTTACCGCTAAGACTGGTGAGGAGGGTATCATGCATGTAAAGATTGGTTCTCAGACTCCTTATGTCATTACTGGTGTCCTGGAGTATACTGATTTCGAAATACCTTATGCTTGCGCGCAGGCAACCTATGTATATATCTATAATGCCAGTCCTGCTACTGAGACCGCTGAGGCCAAGGACAACCGTGCTGGTAAGAAAACTACGGTAACAATCGGTCTGTCCAGTGTTGGTGTCAGCGCATCAGGTATGCAGTCGTCAAACAGCGAAGGTAATGTGGATGGTGAGACGAATGTCTTGACAGACGATGATGTCACCTATGATTTGGAGGAAGGTACACTGATAGCTACAAATAGTGAGGTAACGACTATTGCTGACGAGGCCTTTGTCAGTTTCCCATTCCTGAAATACATCGACTTGCGTAATACACAGATTACTGGTATTCATGTTAGTCGTGAGGAAGGACCATTCAAGGGCGTGTCGAAGAATACCTTCATCTATCTGCCTACAGGTAACACCACTGACGAGGCGAATGTCATCATAGGCAACATCTGTGAGTATGTCTTGCTTGATGGCGATATGAATGAGGAGGAGTCGTTCGGACTCTCTGGTAGTTTTACTACTGGTTCGATTGATTTTGACCGCACATTCAATAAAGATGAGGTGTCGACGCTCTACCTGCCGTTCCCCATCAGTGCTGCTGACAAGGACTTCTTCGGTACGTTCTATACTGTTGAGAAGATTGTAAACGGACAGGTAATCGTTAAGAAGGTTGAGGGCGACATCCAAGCGCACACACCATACCTCTTCAAGGCAGCAGCCGATGGTACACAGCTGTATAACCTTGATGTTATTGAGATGAGTATGCCGGAAGGATCTGCTGCTGCTGTTTCACACCGTGCAGAGAGTAGTGCTCAGCTGATAGGTTGCTATGAATTCTTCTATGGTGAGGGCGAGACACAAGTCTTCATCTTTGCACCTAATGACGACCCAGAGAAGATTACCTTCGAGCGCATCCATACTGAAGACTTCATCAAACCCTTCCAGGCCTATCTGTTTACCGATGCTGAAGGTACCACGTTGGGTGTGACGGACAAGGAAGAAGCTAGTGGTATTGTTTCCGTAGGTTGTGGTATTATCGCAACTGATAGGGTTTACGACCTGCAAGGTCGTAGATTAGTCAATGGCCACTGGCCAAAAGCTAAAGGGATATATATTATTAACGGACAGAAAACGGTAATCCGCTAATGCCCATGACAGAAGAACTATTAGAACAATTAAATCAAGGACAACGCGAGGCCGTCACTTATTGTGATGGCCCGCAGTTGGTTATAGCAGGTGCTGGTTCTGGAAAGACCCGTGTGTTGACGTATAAGATTGCCTATCTGCTAGCTAACCATGCTTATCAGCCTTGGAACATCTTGGCGCTGACCTTCACTAACAAGGCCGCTCGTGAAATGAAAGAGCGTATTGGTCGACTGGTAGGGCAGGAGCAAGCGCGTTATCTGCAGATGGGTACGTTTCACTCGGTCTTTGCACGTATACTTAGGGCAGAAGCTGACAGGATCGGTTTCAACTCTAATTTCACTATCTACGATCAGTCTGACTCGCGTTCGTTGGTGAAAAGCATCATCAAGGAGATGCAGATTGACGACAAGACGTATAAACCCGCTAGCGTGGCTGACCGTATCTCAATGGCTAAGAACCATTTGTTGTTGCCGCAACAGTATATGGTGAGTTCGTGGGCTGCTGACGATGCACAAAAGAAGCGTCCGCAGGTTGGTAATATATATAATAGGTACGTAGAGCGCTGTCGTCAGTCAAATGCTATGGACTTCGACGACCTGCTGGTACAGACTTTCCTGTTGTTTAAAAATCATGAGGATATCCGCCAGAAATATGTGGAACGTTTCCGTTATGTGCTGGTTGACGAGTATCAGGACACTAACTACGCCCAGCAAGAGATTATCCTTCAGTTGACCTGTGAGCACGGGCGTGTCTGTGTGGTGGGTGACGATGCCCAGAGCATCTACAGCTTTCGTGGTGCAAATATCGACAATATTCTTAATTTCCAGAAACAGTATGAGGGTTCACGTCTCTTTAAGTTGGAGCAGAACTATCGTTCTACACAGCTCATCGTGAAGGCTGCCAATAGCCTGATACGTAAGAACGAGCGACAGATACACAAGGATGTGTTCAGCGAGAATGAGGAGGGAGAGCGTCTGACCTTAAAGCCGGCCTATAGTGATAGGGAAGAGGCTATTATAGTGTGTAACGATATCAAGCGAATCCGTCGACAGGACCAGGCACAATATAGTGATTTCGCTATTCTGTATCGCACCAACGCACAGAGCCGTTCCTTTGAGGAACAGATGCGCAAGGACGGCATTCCGTATCGTATCTATGGCGGTCTGAGCTTCTACCAGCGCAAGGAAATCAAGGATGTCATTGCTTACTTCCGTGTAGTCTCTAATCCCAATGATGAGGAGGCTCTGCGTCGAATCATCAACTATCCCACACGTGGCATTGGCGATACGACGGTGGCAAAGATCGTAGAAACAGCTAACCTGCATCATGTCAGTCTGTGGAGTGTCATCCAACAGCCCATTGTCTTTGATTTACAGTTGTCGAAAGGTACGCTGAACAAGATAGATGCTTTCAAGCAACTTGTTGAGGGCTGGACTATGCGTATCGGCCAGGAGGATGCCTATGCACTGGGACATTCTATCATTATGGAGAGTGGTATCAGTAAGGATATCTATGGCTCAAATAATCCAGAGGATTTGTCGCGTCAGGAGAATCTGGAGGAGTTCTTAAGCGGTATGCAGGATTTTGTGGAGAGTCGCAAGGAGGAAGACCGTGGTGATGAAATTGCGCTGAGCGACTTCTTGCAAGAGGTAGCGCTGCTCACAGACCTCGATAGTGATGGCGATGAAGAACAACCGAAGGTAACGCTGATGACGGTTCATGCTGCCAAGGGTTTGGAGTTTCCTACCGTCTTCGTAGTTGGATTGGAAGAGAATATTTTCCCATCTCCGATGTGTACGGGTTCGATGCGTGAGCTGGAAGAGGAACGCCGCCTGCTGTATGTGGCTATCACTCGTGCAGAGAAACACTGTATCCTGACGTGTGCGCAGAACCGTTTCCGTTATGGTAAGATGGAATATGACACTCCCAGCCGTTTCATCAAGGATATTGACCCACGTCTGCTTAAAGTAGAAGGGGGCACAGGAATTCCTGGGTTGCCTAAAAGTTCTGGTATGTCTAGCAGTTCTAGTATGTCTAGTCCAACTAGTTACACTAGTAGAACTAATTATAGCCGTCCCGTACAGAACCCGCGTCCTGTGGCTACCCAGTTTATTGCTGACGTAAAGCCTCGTTTGGTGCCTGTGCGCAAGGAGGCTCCCGCGCCACAGTCATCTATCGGTGATATTGGACTGAAGGAGGGTAACATCATTGAGCACCAACGCTTTGGCATCGGTACTGTTGTAAAGGTAGAGGGTAGTGGTGAGAATACTAAGGCTACGGTGAACTTCAAGAATGCAGGTACCAAACAGCTGCTGCTGAAATTCGCAAAATATACGATAATAGGCTAGTTGTACTAGTAAGATTAGTGGAAAGCTATAAAGCCTCGTCTTCTGGATGTTCCAGAAGGCGAGACTTTGTTTTGGGTAGATGTTTCTTCTTACGGAGATAGGCTGCTTTACGAGCTTCATACTCCTCGAAGTGCTTCTCTAAGAAATTGTCAGCCATTGCGGAAGCTACTTGTTGACATTATAGATTACACTCATGCGTATGGGGGCGTGTTTGTTGTTTGCACCACCCACCAGGCGTACGCTGTTAACGTTCATCTCGTTGGCAATACCTGATGAAGCGGTAGATGACGTCGAAGTACTGGTCTCTACCTCTACAGGGATGAGTACCGCCTTGTTCCAATTTTCAGACTTACCTTTATGGGAATACATGTTGTTTATCAGATAAGCGAGATTGTTGAAACTATAGGTCTTTTGCGCACTATTGTAGGTCGCCAGATAGGATGTGATATTATCTGGCGTACCGTTAACCTCAAAGAAGGAACGGAGACTGTCCAGCTCTATGAGCAACAATCTGGTAGGCTCTTCAAGGATAACCTCAGAGGTGTTGCTACGAGACCTCATACGTGTGAAGGTAACCTTTGCCGACGTGATGGTGTCATTCTCGTGACCCTTCTTGATGTCGTCGATGGGCAGTGTCACCTCTGTATAGATACCGGCTGGCGTCTTCAGATAGGTACAAGTGTCCGTAGCTACTAACTTGTCAATACCAGCCTGGTCATAGCTGATATGTGTGGCCTTGAGCACCTCGTCAGTAGAGTTGAGTGAACAAGTGGCATTGTAGGTGGCATCGTCCGACTTGTAACGATAGTACATGTTTAGCTGGGTGAAAGCCACCTCAATGATGTTTCCCTGACCGTCGGTCGACTTAATGTAAAAACCAGGACATACACTATGCGAGAAAGTATTGAAGTTCCTGAAAAGTGCAGGGCTCTCGTAGAATTTACGCATGATGTAGGTACCATAGTTGTTGTACTTATTACCGTCCTTGTCAATGTACTCCTTGTTAAGAGGCACCTTGACATAGGCGAAGTACTTACCAGTACGATAGACGTTACGCATACTGTCGCTGAGTGTCAGGTCACTGGTGGTATATACCTTGTCGCTTCTGACGGCACCATTGTCTGTACGAACGATTCCCGCAGCCTCAGGGTCAAAGTCGGTATAGATGACATCACTGTTCTTCATGGGCTTGGTAAGCTCCATGAGAGCAAGCTTCATCGCTGTCAGCGAATCGCCCTGGAAGGTATTAATCAGAATGTGAACGTTACAGGAGTCAACAATGGGCAGATTGTTCTCATCGCGGCTGGCGATGATATCACTGCTCTTGAATAGGGTGGCAGACTCAGACTCCAGAAGAGAAAACTGCGTAGAGTAGTCACACTTGATATAGGTGCCAGTCTCAGGGTCTTTGATACGACCTAAGTATGAATAGGCATTACGTGACAGTACAGCACCTGACGGTATCGAGCGGGTGGTAATGTCAAAGGTATCTGTCTCTGTGGTGAATCTGTCAGCTACGCTTGTCAGCGAGTAGCCCACTGTTGATGTGTCTTCACTACACGACGAGATTGCTGCTGTGAGAAGCGCAATCCCGACCATTATCCAATTTCTCATTTCTTTTCCTTACTTATATCTTTTCGTAAAAATCCTCGTATGCACTGTAGAAGTCCTCACCAGGATAGTCGAGGGTGGGGATGTTGTTCGCCTTAGCATACTTCAGGAGTTCAGCATTTACATCTTGATGTGCTGCAATGACGCCGTCGCTATAGTCGATGGCCATCTTGTTCAATTCGTCGAAGTCAAAGGTGTCGTTGTATTTCTTCAGTACCTCGGCATCGGCCTCGCGGAATTCTACACACTTCTTGAAGTTGTCGCCAAAGTCAGAGGTGATGGTCTTGGGGAACAGCGATGTCACCACCTTGGTATTGGCAAATGAGGGCTCCTCATGATAGGCAGTCTTGATGTAGAGAGGTACTACGGCACTCATCCATCCTTGTACGTGGATGATGTCGGGTACCCAACGCAGCTTCTTGACAGTCTCCAGTACGCCACGAGCGAAGAAGATGGCACGCTCACCGTTGTCGGCATAGTCGTTGCCATTCTCGTCCTGCTCCATCTTACGCTTAGTGAAGTAGTCCTCGTTATCGATGAAATAAACCTGTATGCGTGTACCCACAATGGTGGCCACTTTGATAATCAAAGGATGGTCGGTATCGTCAATAATCAGGTTCATACCTGACAGACGAATTACCTCATGAAGCTGTCCGCGACGCTCGTTGATGATGCCCCACTTGGGCATGAATGTGCGTATTTCGTGACCAGCATCTTGCATTGCCTGAGGCAACGCCTTACCCATCAGCGATAGGTTGCTATCGGGAACATAAGGAACGATCTCCTGATTGATGAATAGAATCTTCTTTGCCATATGGTGCAATTTTATCTTTGCAAAGATACGAAAAATAACTCACAAAAACACAAAAATGTGCATATTTTATATTTTTTAGCCTTGTTTTTGGCATATTTTTACGATATTTCTTTCTTATTTGGTAAAAATGTTGTTATTTTGCACCCGATTTTGTACACTATCAGTTTAGAATGAAAGTATTTAATAAGATTGTTGACCTTCAGAACCAGTTGTTTGAAGATCGCAAGCAAGGAAAAGAAATAGGTCTTGTACCTACGATGGGAGCACTGCATGAAGGACACGCCTCGCTGGTGCGTCGCAGTGTGAAGGAAAATGGGATAACAGTGGTGTCGGTATTTGTCAATCCGACACAGTTTAACGACAAAAACGATCTGAAGAACTATCCCCGCACATTGGATGCTGACTGCAAACTGTTGGAGGAGTGTGGTGCTGACTATGTTTTGGCACCCAGCGTTGAGGAGATGTATCCTACGCCTGATACCCGTCAGTTTGAGTATCCTCCTGTCTCTACTGTGATGGAGGGTGCTCATCGTCCAGGTCACTTTAATGGCGTGTGTCAAGTAGTCAGCCGCTTGTTCTATATCGTAAAGCCCAATCGTGCTTATTTTGGCGAGAAGGACTGGCAGCAGATAGCTGTTGTAAAGGCGATGGTTCGTCATCTGCAGTTGCCTGTCCAGATTGTCGAGTGCGATATTGTTCGTGATGCAGACGGACTGGCTCGTAGTAGCCGTAACACGTTGTTATCCAAGGATGAACGCGCTATTGCCCCAGCCATCTATAAGGCGCTGAAAGACAGCTTGAAGTATGCCAAAACCCATAGCGTGCAGGAAACACACGACAAGGTGGTTAGCGATATCAATAGTGTAGATGGTCTGGACGTAGAGTATTTCTCTATCGTCGATGGCAATACGTTGCAGGATATTGAGAATTGGGACGATACTCCTTATGTTGTTGGTTGTATCACCGTTTATTGTGGCAAGACACCTATTCGATTAATAGATCATATCAAGTATAAAGCCGTATGATGATAGAAGTTCTGAAATCCAAGATACATTGTGCCACCGTTACGGAGGCTAATCTCAACTACATGGGTAGCATCACCATCGATGAAGACCTTATGGATGCAGCTAACCTCATTGCCGGCGAGAAGGTGCAGATTGTTGACAATAACAATGGTGAACGCTTCGAGACCTATATAATAAAAGGTGAGCGTGGCTCTGGCTGTATCTGTCTGAACGGTGCTGCTGCCCGTAAGGTACAGGTGGGTGATGTGTGCATCATCATCTCCTATGCCATGATGGATTTTGAAGAAGCGAAGACCTTCAAGCCCCATGTGGTTTTCCCCAATGAAGATAATAAACTATAATAATTAAGCCGCTCAACATTGAGCGGCTTAATTATTGACTGTTAGCCTTTAGCGATTGGCTTTGGCTATTAGCTTACTCGATAACTACGAGGGGATCGTCTTCCATGACGCTCTGGCCGGGCTTTACTAAGATGGCTGCCACCTTACCGTCTTTCTCTGACTCGATGTTGTTGGCCATCTTCATAGCCTCCAATACGAGCAGCGTGTCGCCAGCCTTTACCTCGTCGCCGACGGCAACCTCGATAGAGGTGATAACGCCGGGCAGTGGAGCCTTAACGGCATTGTTGGTGTTGACGTTGGCGTTGCCCTCGGAAGTAGCCTCAGAAGCGGCGTCGCTTGCTGCGGCGGGTTTGCCGAGTACGACCTTCTTCTTCTCAGGTTCAGCCTCAGGTTCCCATTCCACCTTGTACTCCTCACCATTCACAGTGACGGTAGCGATGGTTCCCTCTATATCGCCAATGGCTACCTCATACTGGTTGCCATTGATGGTGTACTTATATTCTTTCTTCATGATAATTACGTTTTAAGGATGAGCGGTCATTGTCTGGGCATAGCCGTTCCACTGAGTCTGCTTCTCGGCAATCGTGATGATGCCGGGCTCCTTGTCGTGGACGTTGTTGCCCTTGAACTCATAGAGCGCCATAGCAATGGCTGCATAAACTTCGTTCTTATTCATAGCTTCTTAACTCTTTTAGCTCCCAATTACATCGGAATATTACCGTGCTTCTTGGCGGGCAGTGAGTCACGCTTGGTGGCCAGCTGAGCCAGTGCACGACAGATGCGGAAACGAGTGTTGCGCGGCTCGATGACGTCATCGATATAGCCGTACTTGGCAGCCTGATAAGGATTAGCGAAGAGGTCGTTATATTCTTCCTCCTTCTCAGCGATGAAGGCTTTTACGTCCTCACCAGCTTCCTTCTTGGCCTTTGCTTCCTTAGCGTAGAGCACGGCAGCAGCACCAGATGCACCCATTACGGCGATCTCAGCTGAAGGCCATGCGTAGTTCAGGTCGGTATGCAACTGCTTAGAACCCATCACGATGTGTGAACCACCGTAGGACTTACGCAGGGTAACGGTAATCTTGGGCACTGTAGCCTCACCGTATGCGTAGAGCAGCTGGGCACCGTGCAGGATGACGGCGTTGTACTCCTGACCTGTACCAGGCAGGAATCCGGGAACGTCAACCAGCGATACGATAGGAATATTGAATGCGTCGCAGAAACGAACGAAGCGGGCACCCTTACGGCTGGCGTTGACGTCGAGCACACCAGCGTAGCAAGAAGGCTGGTTGGCTACGATACCTACAGACTGACCGTTGAAGCGTGCGAAACCTACGATGATGTTCTTGGCGAACTTAGGCTGTACCTCGAAGAACTCGTGGTCGTCAGTAACAGCGCTGATGACCTTGTACATGTCGTAAGCCTCGTTGGGGTTCTCAGGAATAATCTCGTTCAGGCTGTCCTCCAGACGGTCAATGGGGTCTGTGCACTTCTTGCGAGGAGCCAGCTCCATGTTGTTTGAAGGAATATAGCTCAGCAGGGTCTTCAGCATCTCTGCAGCCTCTTCCTCCGTCTTAGCGGTGAAGTGGGTTACACCCGACTTTGAAGCGTGTACAGATGCACCACCCAGGTGCTCCTGGTCGATATCCTCGCCAGTAACGGTCTTCACCACCTTCGGACCTGTCAGGAACATGTATGATGTGCCTTCCATCATCAGCGTGAAGTCGGTGAGGGCAGGGCTATATACGGCACCACCAGCGCAAGGACCGAAGATACCGGAAATCTGAGGAATCACACCTGATGCCAGGATGTTACGCTCGAAAATCTCTGCATAACCAGCCAGCGCGTTGATACCCTCTTGGATACGTGCACCACCAGAGTCGTTG
>Ga0256407_10013907_pt1 | contig 10687 bp, 10 predicted proteins | sample RumenRJG_04DNA_FD_193489 | JGI IMG/M metagenome (GOLD analysis project Ga0256407, IMG submission 193489) | Bovine rumen microbial communities from Lethbridge, Alberta, Canada - RJG_04 | ecosystem: Host-associated > Mammals > Digestive system > Stomach > Rumen | place: Canada: Alberta... | reverse complement strand
GAATTATTAAATTATAAAAAAAAAAATTAAAAAAAATTAAAGGAAAAAAAAATAAAAAAAAAAAAAAAATTAGAGGAAAAAGAAAAAAAAAAAATACAAAAGCAAAATGAAAAAATTACACATATGCCTAAAATTAATAAAAATAATGAATATAAAACAAATAAATCTTTTTTAGAAAGACAAAAATCTTATGAAAAAAAAATGAAAGAAAAAAAAGATAAAATGAAAGCAGAAAAGGAAAAAAAAGAAAAGGAAGTAACATCAATAAAAAATGACACTAAAAAATTTAATAAAGAAGAATTTCAAGAACAACAAAAAAAATTTGAAGAATTTGAAAAAAGAAAAGAAGAAAAATTAAATAAGATAAAACAAGAACAAATTAAAAAAGAACAATCAAAATTACTAGCATTTAAAAAAACAAAAATAACAAAAAAAGAATTAGACAACACATTAAATAGATTATATAAAGCAGATGTGAAAAAAAGAGAAGAAAAGCAAAAAATGTTAAAAAAATTATTTGTTCCTTCATTTAAACCAAGAACAAATTATGCCAAAGAAATATCTAAAAATACAGACAAGGAAATAGAAGAAAAAAATAATGATGAAAATGATAATGAAATTATAATGAATGATAAAATTATTGAAGAAACACAAAAAATCTTTTCAAATGTTAAACAAGAGAAAATTGAAACTGCTTTAAGAAATAGATTATTTCTAAACAAAAAGTTCATAGTTAAAACAAAATAATTTTTTGTTTTTTAAAAATATGAAAGAAGAATATTAGAAATCATTTAATTATAATTTTGATAAATTATCTTAAATTATTTTTCATTATTTTAATAAATAAAATTATAATATTAAAAAAATTTTATATTTTTATTCATTATTAAAAAAAATTATTATATTTCCTTAATAGTAATTCCTTCACATCCATAATTTTTTTTAAAATATTCAGTAATAAGACTTAATTGCTCATCATCAATAGATTTATTAACCCAAACTTCGAATCTAAAAATTATTTTTTTTCCTCCTCCTATTTTAGTTTTATCAATGAATCTTACACCATTAATATATTGACTATTAATAATATTTTCACCCATTAAACTACATAACAATTTTGTCCAAGATTCTTTTACAATTCCTAAAAATTTATCTAAATCATTATCAATAACATATTCTAATGTTAAAATTTTTCCTTTTTTATTTCTCTCATCTTCCCATTCAGGTCTTATTCCAGCTTGAAATAAATTCATTGCTATAATTCTATATTTTTCAGGAAAAAAATATTTTATATATTCACCATTAAAAAATATATTTGATGGAGTTGCTCCTGGATATTTATTCCAAAATTGCCAAAATGATATTAAGTCTTGAAATGAATATATTAATTTTAATAATTTTGAATAATCTTGTTGTTGTGTTTTATCTTTAGGTTCATAATTTTCCCAAAATGACCATTCTCTATTTAATTTTACTTTCTTTTCTTCTACTGTTGTTGCTTCGTCTAAATTTATTAAATTTTCATTGTCCATAATTTTGAAATTTTTTTAAATAAAAATAAAAATATAAATTTAAAAATATATTAAATTAATAATTATAACTAATTTTATATTAGTCTAAAATTTTTTTAATTAGATTTTTTTATAAAATTTAATTGATTTTGAATATGTTCTATCCATTTATCTCTTTCAGAAGTTGGATTTTCTGAATAACAATGAAAATAATAATTTTTAGGTTCTAATGATTTAATTAAAAATGTATTTTCTTTTTCAGTCTCTTTGTCTGCTTTTTTAACAAATTCAATTTGATTTATTTTTAATGCCATTGTACAATCTGCATCTTTTTCTACCCCTGTAAATGCAAATAAATAATTTGTTGATAATAATATAAAACGTGTTTTCCATAATCCTAAATATTTTGATTTTTTTTTTAAAAATCCTGAGCATATTGCTCTTCCTTTTGGTTTATCATTTTTCATATAATTTTTTCAAATTTTATTTTTTATTATTTTATTATTCTTTATTTTTTTAATGAAATTTTCATATTTATTTCCCATTTATAGTAATAATTTATTCAATTATTTTATTTATTATTTAAAATTAAATATATTATTTATATTATTTATACAAATTAAATCTTTGTCAATTTCACTATTTTGATTTTTTTCTTGTTCCTTTTTTTTATCTTCTATATCCATTTTATTTATATTATATAAATATATTTTTCTTTTATTTTCTTTTTTTTTTCCTATTAAATTTTTTATACAAGAAATTTTATCATTATCATAAATTATTTCTGATTGAATATATTCAATATTTTTTTCTTTTCCAATATTATATTTTACTTTTATTTTATCATTTGCTCTTTTAAGTATTTCAACTATTGTAATTAATTTATTCATATTATTTCCAAAAGCTTGAATATAAATTTTTTTATTATTAATAATTTTATTACTTATAATATCAATATAACTTCCTATAGATTTGTTATTATTTCCAGAACATACAATAATTTTTTCATTAATAATATTATCTTCCATTAATAAATATAAAATATAAAATTAATAGAATATAATATAAAAGTATAATAATAATAATAAAAAATATAATAATAAATATCTAAAACTGAGCAGAATTATTTAAAGAAAATTTCTTCCTCATTTTCTTTTGCATAAGATAAGCATATTCTTGAATTTTCATCATTTTTTCAACAGAAATAGGAATTAATTGAGTACCATTATAATTATATTTTAAAGCAATACTTTTAATAATAAAAAAATATTTAAAATATTCAGAGCATTTAACATAAACTTTATAATTAATTAATTCCAAGAATGTTTTTTCCATTAAATTAATCTCTCCTAATTTTAAATGTGGAAAAACTTGAGCAAAATGATTATTTTCAAAAGAATCATCATCCCAAATTTTACTAGCAATAACCATAATAATAAAAATTAATCTTCTCCAATTTCTAGGAGATAATAATAATCCAGTATTAAAAATAAACCTTTCTAAATAAATAAGAGAAATTATAATAACTTCTTTTTCCATTTTTGTTAATATCATAATATTAGCACAAAATTCAAAAATTGTTTGTGGGTCAGGTGGAGGAACATATTTTCTTGCTGGAATATGTTGAGAAGCATATATGTAATCATCATCAAATATTTCTATTTGTTTTAAAAGATATTGTTTTATTTTTTCTACTGTTCCTCCATCAATTAAATAATCAGATTCCATTGATCCACTTTCAAATATTTCTTTTTCTTTTTCATTATTTTCTTCTTTTATTTCTTCTTTTATTTTATCTTTTTCATTTTCACTTTCTTTATTTTGGTTATTTTCATTTTGTAATGAATTGAATTTATTATTTAATGTATCATCTTTTTTTTCTTCATCTTTTATTTTCAAATCATTATCATCTGCTAATGAACCTATATTTACTGTATCTTTTAATTCTTTAATTACATTCCTTTTTGATTTATTTTCTGTTTTATTATTATTTATAATTTCTTTAAAATCTTCATTATTATTATTTTCAAATATCATATTATCTATTTTTTTTTCTTCTTCAATTTCATATAATAATTTTTTATTTTTATCATCTGTCTCCTCTTCATCTAAATATTCTAATTCATTATCTTTTTTTTCTTCTTGTTTAAGTTGATTTGATGTGTTGATTTTTGATATTGTTAATTCACTATCAACTTCTCCAATATAACTTAATTCTTTACAAAGAATATTTTTTGATTTTTCAGAAACATTTTGATAATTTCTTACTGCTTTTTTAATTGAAAAAAATTCATCGATAAATTTAATATCTTTTTCAATTTCTTGTAAATTTCCATGTAATTTGGATTTATTTCCTTTTAATTCTGCATCTTTTATTAAATTTTCATCACTTTTATGTTTAAAATGATGGACAAAAGAAATAATATCATCATCCATTTTTTCATTTTTAATTTTTTTTTCTTCCATTTCTAATTTGTCTAAATTACTCATTTGATTATCAGGAACTGGTTTACTTTTATCAAAAAAATTAAATAAAAAATTCATATTTGAATTATATAAAGAATTAAAAAAAATAAAATCTTTCAAATTAACTAAATCACAAATATGTTGTTTCCCTTTAGCAGATTCTAAATGTTTCATAATTGTCAAACCAAGACATCTACACATATACTCAATATCAAATTGTTCCATATTTTGATGAATATAATCACCTTCTGAGCTTTTAATTAATCTTATATTATCATATACTTGTTGCTCTTTATTATATCTATCGTTATTATTATCCGTTTTTCTTTCTAAATTTGGTAAATTTTGATTATTAAAATCCCCTGATGATGTAAATTTATTTATTTGAATTGGAGGTGATAATGATAGCTTATTATTCTTTTCTTTTATTGGATCGAAATTTTCTTCTATTTCTTCAAAATTTATTAATCCGGGTTCTATTTGCTTTTTTTTTTCTTTTTCATTTTGAGGAATATTTTTTTTAATTTCTATTGTTTCATCTATTATTTCTTCTTCTTTATCTTGCTCTATATTCTTACTATCTTTTTTTTCTATTGGTTTTAATTCTACTTTTCTTTTTTGCTCTTTATTTTTTAAAATATTATTATTATTATTTTTATTTATATTATTTGAAGGATTAATATTATTATTATTATTTATATTATCTTCATTTTTAATTCCAGGTAATTTAACAGGTATTGATTTTTTATTTATTGGTGGATTAGTATCTAAATTATTTTTTAAAGAATTATTTGAAATATCTTTTTTATTATTTAAATCTTGATTATTTTTTTTTAAAACATCAATATTAGCAACTGAAGTAGTAATATTTATATTGCTTAATGAAGAATCTTCAATTGTATTATATGATTCATCTAATTTTTCATTTAATTCATTCATATAATATTTAAGCATATTATCCATATTATTATTCACTTTTTCTTCAATTCCATTATTATTATTTATAATTTTTCCTCCCAAATTATTGTAATATCTTTCAGTATTAAATTTATTAATATTACTTTGAGTTTTATCATTATAATCTTGCATAAAATAATTATATCCAAATTCACCATTAATAAATGAATTAACAATCATATTATTTGAATTATTTTGAATATTTATTCTCTGTGATATGGGAGTTAAATTATTAGAATTTGATTTAGGTTTCATTAAAATATTAGTTGTATTTGGTCTAGTTGTATTTGAACTAATTGGTGCAGTATTTGGATAATTAATTTGATTTGAATAATTAATTCTTTTTCCTCCTGTTGAGGATTTAGGTTTGTTTGAATAAATATTTGAAGAATAATTTACTTTATTATAATTCATTTGTTTTAAATATTCATAAAAATTTTCCATTTTTACCATTTGACCTGGATAAATATGAATATTATAAATAAAATCATTAAATTCATTTCTTGTTAACATACCTATTTTATAATAATTATTATCATCATATCCTAATTCATATATTTTTCTTAAATATTGTGATAAACCAAATTCACTTAATAAATGTTTCAAATTACTTTGTTTTTTAAAATCTTTTTTATCATTTGTTGGTTGAATATAAGTTGATGGAAGTTTATAAATTCCATTTTGACATAAATTAATATTGTTAGATAAATTTGATGGTCTTTTTTTTTTTGTTGTTGTGTTATTACTATAAATTATCTTTGGAAGAGTTGATTTTACATTTTTCAATTTTTGCTTATATTTTTTATCTTGACGATCTCTATCCCAATTATCCATCTTTTTAATATATTCTTTTACGAATAAAATATTAAATTTAAAATTAAAGTTAAATTCAATTAAATATTAAATTACGTTTTTTAATTATAATTAATTATGAAAAAAAATAATTTGCAATTTAATGTTTTCTTTTATTCTTCATCTTCTTTTTCTTTGATATTTTTACCTAATTCAACTAGACTTAATGAATTATGTAATTTCAAATCAAGATCTCCTAGCATTTCTGTAAAGTTTACATCAATATTTTTTTGTAATATTGGAGATGATTGAGGTGTTTTATCTTTAATGTATTTTGAATTTTGAATATTAATTTTACATTTATGAACATCTCTTTGAATCAATAAATTGTGATAAATTTCAGATTTTTTTTTATTAATTTCTTCTTCATTTAATTCTTTTCCATCTTCATTTTTTTTTTTTTTTTTTTCGTTATTTAATATTTTTTCATTTAAATTATCGTTAAAAAAATCATAATCAATAATTATATTATTATAATCACTAGTTTTTAAAATTTCAACTTTTTGAATATAAAATTCATTAATAGTTTCCACACAAAAAGGCCATTCAATATTACAAATTTCCTTTTCTTTATTTTCTTTTGATTTAGCTTCCACCTCTTTAGTTTTTTTAATAGATTCATAAACGTCTTTATAACATTTTTCTCTAAGTTCCCATATATCATCCATATTAAATCCACAATAATTACTATCTAATAACTTATTCAGAAATTTTTTACTATTAAAATTTTCATCTTTTATTTTTTCTTCAAAAAATTCATTTAATTCATTAAAATCATTAAATTTTAATATTTTATCTTTTAACTCTTCCAAAATTGTCAAAGTAGCCCTAAACAAAACAATATTTCCATCCAACATCATAGCATCCCATATAACATAAAAATTTAAAAATGAACATCCATCAGCATAAAGTGAATCAAACCATTTATAAAATAAATTTTTTAGACAAATATCAGCATTTAATTTTGTAATATAATCTTTAACTTCTTTGAATTTATTAAATAAATTAGAAAGAACTAAACAATCAACCATCATTCCATTTAATTCACTAAAATAATCATTTGGGAGAATATTTTCTAAAACTTGAGTAAAAACCCAAAAAGTATTTTCTTCATCTTCAAAAATTAAAAGTAATCTTGCAGCAAAAAAATTAAAACCTTGACAATAACCAATTTTAGGATTTCTTCTAGAATAAGCAACTAAAATATTCCTTAATTTTTTTGGATCTTCTTCATTTAAATTTTTTTCATCTGGAAAGGTTCTTGGAATATCAGCATCTATTACATTTTCCCAATTTGAAGGAATGTAATCTGGGTAATTATTTAATATATTTTCATAATAATCTTTATTATTTTTTTTTTCTCTTGCTGCTCCACTTGCATAAAACCAAAATTGAGGTCTGAATTCCTCTGGAACACCGTTTATCATTAATTTTTTTAATTTTTTTTTTATTAAATTATACTCTGCTTGATCTGTTGTTGAAAGACTTTGAATTAACTATTTTTTTAATTTTTTATTCATTTTACTTCTTTAACATTATCTTTCCATGTTAAATTTGAAACAATTCCTTTTATTTTTGATACTTTTTTTTCTTTTTCTGATGAATTATCCATAAGTAAAAATTAAATTAAAATTTTTTATTTTTTAAAAATAAAATAAAATTAAAAATATAACTTACCTTATAAAATGTCATTTAATTTTAATTCAGAAGTAGTTGAAAATAAACAATTATATAATCAATCAGAAAATAAATTAACATATAATTTTGTAACTGATCCTCGTTTACGTAGAGGACATAATTTTGGAGTAGTTTATGTAACTTCATCGTCATATGATAATACAGGAATAAATCAACAAAAAAAACCAAAACCAATCAATACAAGTTTAAAAAGACAATTAAAATTTGGAAATAAATATTCAATTGATGCAATTAAAAAAATGGAAGAAGAAAAAAGGAAAAAATTTAATAATGATGGTTTTGGAATTTTTACTGAAACAGTTACTACTACAGTTATGCCTAAGCCAATATCATTTGAAAAAATTGTTCAAACTGATCCTTTACCTGAACCACCTGTTCCTGTTTTAATTTGGCCTGAAAAAACTGGAATTGATGTTGAAACTCAAGTTAATGATGGTGATTTATTTAATTTTACTCAAGAGGTAAAACCACTTGTTAGTATTATTGTTAGTAAAACTTTAGAAGATTCAAGAAGAGAAGTTTTAGAAGAAGAAGAAATAAAAATTATGAAAGAACAACAAAAAAAATATAAAAAATATAATGAAGAAGATGAAAATAGAATTAATGAAATTGAAAAAGATGAAAATGAAAAATATAATGAAATGAAAAAACAAAATGAAAATAAAAAAGAAAGAATAGAAATGACTAAAATGTTTCAAAGAAAATTATATTCGAGAATAAAAGGTAAACAATATATAAAAGAAATATTAACAGAAACACATAAATTTCTTTTTGAAAGAGGATTATATAAAACATCAGATGCAAATGATTTTTACACAGAATTATTACCAGATTTACAAAATATTGCAGATAATCAATTTAAATATTCATTTTCAAATCTTGAAAATATTCAAAGATTATTAAAATATAAATATATTAAAGAAAACAAAGAAGGTCATGTTCAATCAATTATTGATGAAAAGAATAGATTAAAAGAAAATGAAAGAATAAAAGAAATATTAAAAATAAGAGAAGCAGAAGAAGCACAAAGAAGAAAAGAAGAAAGAGCAAGAAGAAGACATGAGAAAATATTAGATGGAATAAGAGATATATTAAGACAAGAATTATTAGGAGATGCTGAATTTACAGAAGATAATTCACCAGATAATATTTTTGATATAAATGCATATTATCAAAAAGATAAAGGATATACTTTAATAGGAGGACCAATTGGTCAAATGGCTTTAGTATTTGAAATAATGAATAAAATAAATCCTGAATCTGAATTTCTTAATGATGAAAAAATGGATAAAATTGTTACTTCTTTTATAGAAAAATCACATTCATTTATTTTTGTATATAAAAATGAAGATATTGAATCATATAAAGAAATTGATGAAAATATTGAAAGTATTGAAGATATAATAAGACCAGATGATAATAAATTTGAAAATATTATTCAAAAATTTTATGCAAATACTTTAGTTAATGATGATATGTTACAATATTTTTTTGATGCTGCAAAAAATTCAATTGGTTTAGAAAATATTCAAGAAACATATTTTAAGTTATTTCAATTAATGTTACATAAATTTAAATCAGGAACTGATTATGGAGTTGTAAAATTTGTTCAAAGAGAACCTTCAATAGATGAAATTCCTTTAGAATGTATTTGCTTACTTGAACCTGAAATAATACCACTTGAAAACCCTGCTGATAAAGTTCCTGATAAACAACCAAAAAGTAAATTATCAATGTTAAAAAAGAAAAAAGATGCAAAAAATTTTTATACTCATTTTATTTCTGAAAAAATATATTTAATGCCTTTTGTCTCCGAAAAATTAAAAATTATTTGTATAAATAAAAACTTTGATAGAGTTTGGAGGAAGAATTTTTTAGATTGTATTGATTTTTCATATAAATTTGAAGAAGGTGAAAAAGAAAATTTAATTGAAAAAATAAATGAGAATTATACCATTTTTGTTACAGAATTACAAAATAATTTAGCTCAAATATATCAAAAAGAATTAGTTCCATTAAAAGTTTCAGAGCCAAAAGATGAAAATGAAGAAGAAGAAGAAAAAAATGAATAAAAAATATAAAATTAATAATTCAAATAAAAATAAAATAATAATATATTTAAAATATAATATAATATTTTTAAATAAATTTATTTTCTTTATAATGGAACAAATTTTATTATGTTTCATATGAGGAAACTATATTTCTTCCTCATAAATGAAAAACCATATATTTAAATATAAATTAGGTTAATAAGGGAAAAAAAGTCTATTTAACTTTAACAAAAATGTACAATCTCCTTGTAAAAGTATTAAAAAGAAGATTAACCTTATCAGATGAGGAGTTAGAAAACTTTAATAATTTAATAATTACAAAATCTTTAAAAAAATCCTGTTCAGAAATAAAAAAAGGTGCAATTTCAAAAACAATGAATTACCTAGACTAGAATTGATGGAGTAGTTTAAATAATCTATTTTATTTTAATTTTTTTTTTGTTGATAAAAAAATATATTTATTTTAATTTGATGTAATATTTTTATAAAAATTAAAACTATTAATTTTTTATCTATTATTTTAGAATATTAATCATGAATATTATTACTACTAATTTTAGTTTCTTTATTATTATTTATATTTTTATTAGAATTATTTAATTTATTATTGTTGATTATACACAATTTTTAGTTTGTTACTTGATGAAAAAATAATTTAACTGAATTAAATGATAATTTTTAAATGAAACACATTATTATTTGAGATGAATAATATTTTTTAATTGTTCTATTTAAAATCATTAAATTTATATAATTTTAATACTAATAATGTTAATCATATATATAAAATGATTATTATATTTCAAGTAATTATCAAATAATTCAAAATGATTTTAATATTACAATAAATTTAAAAACAAATTTAATTTTAAAAATAAATATTTTTGACGCAAATATTTTGAGATAAATTTTATTTAAATAAATAAATCAATTTTCAAAAAAAATGTTAAATATATTAATAAAAATATTAATTTATATTTTAAATTTTATTATTCAAAATTTTATAATAATTTTAATATATTTAATTTTTTATTTTAAAAGATGAATACTTTATTTGAATATAATATATAATAATTAAATTTAATTAAATCTTATATAATATCATTAAATATTTTAAATTAAAAATAATTGAATTTATAGAAAAGAATT
>Ga0256407_10013906_pt1 | contig 10688 bp, 7 predicted proteins | sample RumenRJG_04DNA_FD_193489 | JGI IMG/M metagenome (GOLD analysis project Ga0256407, IMG submission 193489) | Bovine rumen microbial communities from Lethbridge, Alberta, Canada - RJG_04 | ecosystem: Host-associated > Mammals > Digestive system > Stomach > Rumen | place: Canada: Alberta | collected... | reverse complement strand
TGGTGTAGGTAAGGTTGGAGGTGAATCCCACCTTGGCCCAGTCGAAGATGCGCTGGTCTACGTTCAGGCGCAGGGCGTAGCGGTCGCGCTGCTCATTGCTCAGCAAGCCCTTGTCCTGGTTGTAGACGGCAGAGGCGTAGATGAGGGTCTTCTCCGTGCCACCGGTCACCGACACCGAGTATTTCTGTGTGGTGGCCTTGCGTCCCGACACCTCGTCCACCCAGTCAATCCACTTGCCCTGGTTGTAGGCATCGATGTAGGCCTGGTTGCCGCCAAGCAGTGCGTTCACGTTCTCGGGATAGCTGCCATTCTTGTATTTGTAGGCCTCGCGGTAGTAGTTGGTCCACTCTTCGCCCACCATACCGTTCTTGTATTCGGGGGTGCCGCTCCAGCCGTAGTAGGCGTCGAAGTTCACCTTCACCTTGCCTGAGGCACCGCGCTTGGTGGTGATGATCACCACACCGTTGGCACCTGCCGAACCGTAGATAGCGGTGGCCGAGGCATCTTTCAGCACGTCGACGCTCTCGATGTCGTTGGGACTCAGGTTGTCGTAGCTGCCAGGCAGTCCGTCGATGATGAACAGCGGCTGGTTGTCGCCATAGATGGAGCGTGAGCCACGGAGCAGGAGGTTCACGCCCGCGCCAATCTCACCGCTCTCCTTGGTGATGTCGAAGCCGGCAATCTTTCCTTGCAGGGCCTCCATCACGTTTCCGGTAGGAGCAATCACCACATCGGCGTTCTTCATCGAGGTGACGGCACCTGTCAGGTCGCGTTTCTTCTGCGTACCGTAACCGATGACCACCACGTCGTCGAGGCCCAGCACGTCGGGCTCCATGGTCAGGTTCATCGCGCCTTGTCCGGCCTGCATCGTCACCGTCTTGTAGCCGGCATACGAGAATTGCAGTTGCTGTCCGGGGGCAGCGTTCACACTAAAGTCGCCGTTGATGTCGGTCACCACGCCGCCATTGGTGCCCAGCACTCTCACTGTCACACCAATCAGTGGTTCTCCCGTCTCGTCGACTACATGACCTTTGACAGGCCTTGCCTGTTCTACTGCGTTTGGTCCGGGTGCGGCCACGCTGCTTTCTGCCCACATCTGAGCGGGCATCAACAGCGATAGAGCAAAACCAAAGACCACGCATGTTTTCATAGTTTTCTTCATGTGTAGGTTGGGTTTTTAGGTGAAAAAAAATAATGTAACTTATTGTAACGACGCGGATAAATATGAAAAGTAACCATTTATCATCGGGAAAAATGCTTTCCCCTTACTCCGAAAAAGAAAAGCATCACTAGGGCCCCTCCCCCCTATTTTAACCCCTAATGGCTTTATTCTTCGAAATATTTCGTTTGTTTCGCCAAATATTCGTACTTTTGTCGCCGAATTTGGAGTAACGCCCCGTTTGTAGAGGGGTGCCAGGATTTAATAACCAATAAAAGTCAATGAAAGTATTAAAATTTGGCGGAACATCCGTTGGTTCCGTGAAAAGCATTCTGAGCTTGAAACGCATTGTGGAGGCAGAGGCCCGCAAGCAACCCGTAGTAGTGGTGGTGAGTGCCCTCGGAGGCATCACCGACAACCTGATTCACACCTCGCACCTTGCATTGCAAGGCGACGAGCGTTACAAAGAGGAGTTCCAGACGATGGTCGACCGGCATCACAAGATGATCGACACCATCATCAACGAGCCCAAGAAGCGCGAACAGTTGTTCGCTACCATCGACTCGCTTTTCGAACAGTTGAAAAGCATCTATTTCGGTGTTTATCTCATTCACGACCTCAGCGAGAAGACCCTCGACGCCATCGTCAGTTATGGCGAGCGGCTGAGCAGCAACATCGTGGCCACCCTCATCAAGGGAGCCAGATGGTATGACGCGCGCGAGTTTATCAAGACCGTGAAGAAGAACGGCAAGCACGTGCTCGACAGCGACCTCACCAACAAACTCGTTCGCGACACGTTCGACGAGCTGCCCAAGGTGTCGCTCGTGCCGGGATTCATCAGCCGCGACCGCGACACCGGCGAGGTGACCAACCTGGGCCGTGGTGGCAGCGACTACACCGCCGCCATCATCGCCGCCGCCCTCGATGCCGAGATCCTGGAGATATGGACTGACGTCGATGGGTTCATGACCGCCGACCCGCGTGTCATCAAGACCGCCTACACCATCAATGCCCTGAGCTATATCGAGGCCATGGAGCTTTGCAACTTCGGTGCCAAAGTCATCTATCCTCCCACCATATACCCCGTCTGCGTGAAGAACATCCCCATCCTGGTGAAGAACACCTTCAACCCAGGCAACCCGGGCACCATCATCAAAGACAAGATCGACAACGACCAGAAGCCCATTAAGGGCATCTCGAGCATCAGCGGCACCACCCTCATCACCGTGACCGGTCTCTCGATGGTGGGTGTCATCGGCGTCAACCGCCGCATCTTCTCCCGACTGGCCGCCAACGGCATCTCGGTGTTCATGGTGTCGCAGGCCTCGTCGGAGAACTCCACCTCCATCGGCGTGCGCGACGAGGATGCCGCATCGGCCGTCGAGGTGCTCAACGAGGAGTTCGCCAAGGAGATCGAGACGGGAGCCATGTTCCCCATGCATGCCGAGAGTGGCCTGGCCACCATTGCCATCGTGGGCGAGAACATGAAGCACACGCCGGGTATCGCCGGAAAGCTCTTCGGCACGCTCGGCCGTAGCGGCATCAGCGTCATCGCCTGTGCCCAGGGCGCCTCGGAGACCAACATCTCGTTCGTGGTCGACGGACGCTTCCTGCGCAAGTCGCTCAACGTGCTCCACGACTCCTTCTTCCTCTCCGAATACAAGGTGCTCAACCTCTTCATCTGCGGCGTGGGCACCGTGGGCAGCAAACTCATCGAGCAGATACGCTCGCAGTATGAGTCGCTCAAGGAGACCAGCCGGCTGAAACTCAACGTCGTGGGCATCGCCAGTTCGAAGAAAGCCATCTTCACCCGCGACGGCATCGACTTGAACAACTACCGCCACCTGCTCGAGGAGGCCGAGCCCAGCAACAAGCAGCGCCTGCACGACGAGGTGACGGGCATGAACATCTTCAACAGCGTGTTTGTCGACTGCACCGCCAGTGGCGAGGTGGCCAGCCTCTACCAGTCGTTCCTGGAACACAACATCAGCGTGATTGCCGCCAACAAGATTGCCGCCTCGTCGGACTACGACACCTACCGGCGACTGAAACTCACTGCCCTGCAGCGCGGTGTGAAATTCCGCTACGAGACCAACGTGGGCGCCGGACTGCCCATCATCGGCACCATCAACGACCTGTGCAACTCCGGCGACAAGATTCTCAAGATAGAGGCCGTGCTCAGCGGCACGCTCAACTTCATCTTCAACGAGATATCGGCCGACGTGCCGTTCTCCGAGACCGTGCGCCGCGCCAAGGTGTTCGGCTACAGCGAGCCCGACCCACGCATCGACCTGAGCGGCAAGGACGTGGTGCGCAAGCTCGTCATCCTCACCCGCGAGGCCGGCTACAAAGTGGAGCAAGAGGATGTGAGGAAAGAACTCTTCGTGCCCGACGACTACTTCGAGGGCACCATCGACGAGTTCTGGAAACGGCTGCCCGAACTCGACGCCTCGTTCGAGGAGCGCCGGAAAGCCCTCGAGGCCGAGGGCAAGCGATGGCGCTTCGTGGCCACGATGGACCACGGCAAGACCAACGTGGCGCTGCAGGAGGTGCCCCAGGGCCACCCGTTCTACAACCTGCAGGGCAGCAACAACATCGTGATGCTCACCACCGAGCGCTACCGCGAGTTCCCCATGCTCATCCAGGGCTATGGCGCCGGTGCCAGCGTCACCGCCGCAGGCGTGTTTGCCAACATCATGAGCATCGCCAACATCTAAATCCGGCCACGTCATGAAACACATCATCATTCTTGGCGACGGCATGGCCGACCATGCCATCGACCGGCTCGGCGGACAGACCCCGCTGCAATATGCCGACACCCCATACATCGACATGCTCGCCCGGAAAGGACGCACCGGCCGTCTGGTGACCGTGCCCGAAGGATTCCCTCCGGGCAGCGAGGTGGCCAACACCGCCATCATGGGCTACGACCTGAACCAGGTGTACGAGGGCCGCGGACCACTCGAGGCGGCCTCCATCGGATATGAGATGCGCCCCGACGACATGGCCATCCGCTGCAACATCATCTGCCTTTCGGACGGATGCATCAAGAACCATCATGGCGGACATCTCTCCACCGACGATGCCCGGCAACTGGTGGCCTCGCTCGATGAGCACCTGGGCAACGACCGCGTGCGCTTCGTCGCAGGCATACAATACCGGCACCTGCTCGTGATACGGGGCGGCAACAAGCACATCGTATGCTCGCCACCCCACGACCATCCCGACCAACCCTGGCAACCGCTGCTCGTGCAGCCCGAAGCCGGGTACGCCGACGTGAACGAGCCGGGACGGATGACGGCCCGCGAGACGGCCGACCTCATCAACCGGCTCATCCTCCAGTCGCAGGAACTGCTCGCCCAGCACCCCATCAACATCGCACGGAGGGCTGCCGGCCACGACGAGGCCAACTCCATCTGGCCCTGGAGCCCCGGCTACAGGCCATCGATGCGCACCATCGCCGAGATGTTTCCGCAGGTGAAGACGGGCAGCGTCATCTCTGCCGTCGACCTCATCAAGGGCATCGGCCACTACGCCGGACTGCGCATTATCGAGGTGAAAGGCGCCACCGGACTGGCCGACACCAACTACGAGGGGAAGGCGCAGGCCGCCATCGACGCCCTGCGCACCGACGACTTCGTGTTTCTCCACCTTGAGGCCAGCGACGAGGCCGGCCACGATGGCAACCTCGAACTGAAAATACGCACCATCGAATACCTCGACCACCGCATCGTGGAACCCATCTACAACGAGGTGAAGGGATGGCAGGAGCCCGTGTGCATCGCCGTGCTGCCCGACCACCCCACCCCCGTCGAGATACGCACCCACGTGAACGAGCCAGTGCCCTTCCTCATCTGGCATCCCGGCATCGAGCCCGACGACGTGACCTGCTACGACGAGCAGAGCACCGTAGGCGGACACTACGGCATGCTCAGGCTGGAGCAGTTCATGCAAGCCTTCATGAACAGTTAACCCGCAGCCACCCGAACAACCTTCTCACCAAAACAGCAACCAAGCCATCATGAAATACTACAGCACCAACAAGAAAGCCCCCATGGCCTCGCTCCACGAGGCCGTGGTGAAAGGACTGGCCGGCGACCGCGGCCTGTATATGCCCGAGCGCATCAAGACGCTCCCACAATCGTTCTACGACAACATCGACCGGCTCTCGTTCCACGACATCGCCTGCACCGTGGCCGATGCGTTCTTCGGCGAGGACGTACCCGCCGACGACCTGCGACGCATCGTCTGCGACACCCTCTCCTTCGACTGTCCGGTAGTGCAGGTCGACGAGAACATCTATTCGCTCGAACTCTTCCACGGCCCCACCCTGGCCTTCAAGGACGTGGGCGCACGCTTCATGGCCCGCCTGCTGCAACACTTCATCCGCCAGGAGAAGCAAGAGCGGGTGAACGTGCTCGTGGCCACCAGCGGCGACACCGGCTCGGCCGTGGCCAACGGGTTCCTCGGCGTGGAGGGCATACACGTCTACGTGCTCTACCCCAAAGGCAAGGTGAGCAAGATACAGGAGTGCCAGTTCACCACCCTCGGCCAGAACATCACCGCCATCGAGGTCGACGGCGTGTTCGACGACTGCCAGGCCCTGGTGAAGCAAGCCTTCCTCGACCCCGACCTCAACGCCCACATGCGGCTCACCAGCGCCAACTCCATCAATGTGGCCCGTTTCCTCCCACAGGCGTTCTACTACTTCAACGCCTACGCCCGGATGAAAGCCCTGGGCAAGGCCGACCGCATGGTGATGTGCGTGCCCAGCGGCAACTTCGGCAACATCACCGCCGGACTCTTCGGCCATGTGATGGGCCTTCCCATCAGCCGCTTCATCGCCGCCAACAACGCCAACGACATCTTCTACCAGTATCTCCAGACCGGTGTCTACCAGCCGCAGCCCACCAAGCAGACGCTGGCCAACGCCATGGACGTGGGCGACCCCAGCAACTTCGCACGCGTCTACGACCTCTACGGCGGACGCCACGACGCCATCACCGCCTATATCAGCGGCGCCACCTACACCGACGATGATATCCGCGAAACCATGCGCGAGTGCCATGCCCGCACAGGCTACGTGCTCGACCCCCATGGCGCCTGCGGCTACCGCGCCCTGCGCGACCTGCTCGAAGAGGGCGAGACCGGCGTGTTCTGCGAGACGGCACACCCCGCGAAATTCAAGGAGAAAGTCGACGATATCCTCGGCACCGATATCCATATCCCACAACGGCTTGCCGAATTCATGAAAGGAACGAAAAGCACCATTCAGACAAGCCGACAGTTTGACGATTTCAAGGCTTTCCTGCTTAAAGAATAACACCAAAAGAGACGGTTTCCGAACAATCCGAAACCGTCTCTTTTTTTTCTTCCCAAACAGGCATTTTTTTCACCGAAAAATAGATGCCAATTCGACTTTTTATTACTATATTTGCAAGGAAATCACACAACCCTGCCGGCTACCCATGACCTACGTCGACCTGCCCGACCTTTCGCAGCACCGTCTGCCCTTTTACCTCGCCATGGAGGAATTCGTGGCCAGGGAACTCGACGAGGACGACTGCCTCTTCCTCTGGCAAGTGGAGCCCACGGTGATTTTCGGGCGAAACCAACTCATCGAGAGCGAGGTGAACCTCGACTACTGCCGTGAGCACGGCATCCAGACCTACCGCAGGAAGAGTGGCGGCGGATGCGTATATGCCGACATGGGCAACGTGATGTTCTCGTATGTGACGAAGGACGAGAACGTGTGCCTCACCTTCAACCGCTACGTCAACCTACTGGTGCTGCTGCTCTTCCGCATGGGCATCGAGGCGAAGGCCACCGGGCGCAACGACGTGCTCATCGACGGGCGCAAGGTGTCGGGCAACGCGTTCTACCACATCCCGGGAAAGAGCATCGTGCATGGCACCATGCTCTACGACACCCAGATGGAGCACATGGTGGGGAGCATCACCCCCAGCGACACCAAACTGGTGAGCAAGGGGGTGAAGAGCGTGAGACAGCACATCGCACTGCTCAAGGACCACACCTCCATGACCATCGGCGAGTTCATGGCCTTTGCCCGGCGCACCCTCTGCGACCGCTCGATATGCCTCAGCCCCGAACAGGTGGAGCGCATCAGCGAGATGGAGCAGGAATACCTCACCGATGCGTTCATCTACGGCCGCAACCCCCGCTACACCATCGTCAGCAGGAAGCGCATCGAGGGTGTGGGCGAACTGGAGGTCAGGCTCGAGGTGAAAAACGGCATCATCAAGGGCGCCGACATCATGGGCGACTTCTTCCTGGTAGGCGACATCGAGCGCGCCATCCTCCAGCCCCTGCGCGGATGCCCGCTCGAGCGCGAGGCGCTGCAGAGCGCCCTACCCGACGACATGGGCGACATCATCCTCCACCTGCGTAAAGACCATCTCATCGATTTAATTCTCAACAACTAACAGATATTATGGAAAACAAAAGAACCTGTCTCTACGACAAGCATGTGGCACTGGGTGCCCTCATCTCTCCCTTCGGAGGTTTCGACATGCCCATCCAGTATTCCTCTATCGTCGACGAGCACAACGCCGTGCGCCAGGCCTGCGGCGTGTTCGACGTCTCACACATGGGCGAGGTGCGCATCAAGGGCACCGACGCCGAGCGCTACGTGAACCATATCTTCACCAACGACATCACCGGTGCGCCCATAGGGAAAATCTTCTATGGCATGATGTGCTACCCCGACGGCGGCACCGTAGACGACCTGCTGGTCTACAAGATGGCCGAGAACGACTTCTTCCTCGTCATCAACGCCGCCAACATCGACAAGGACGTGGAATGGATGAAGTCGCACCTCGAGGGCTACGACCTGGAGTTCTATCACCAGTCCGACTACTACGGACAGATTGCCGTCCAGGGGCCAGAGGCAGAGACCGTGGTCGAGGAGGTGCTGCAACTGGCCTGCAAGGAACTCGTTTTCTACACCGTGAAGACCATCGAAGACAAAGGCGAGTGCGTGATCGTGAGCCGCACCGGATATACCGGAGAGGACGGCTTCGAGATCTATGCCTCACACGACTATATCCGCCAATGCTGGGACCGTCTTATCGAGAGCGGGCGCTGCAAGCCCTGCGGACTGGGATGCCGCGACACCCTGCGCTTCGAGGTGGGACTGCCGCTCTATGGCGATGAGCTCTCGGCCGACATCTCGCCGGTGATGGCCGGACTGAGCATGTTCTGCAAACTCGACAAGCCCGAGTTCATCGGCCGCGAGGCACTGGTGAAGCAGAAGACCGAGGGTGTGGCCCGCCGCATCATCGGCATCGAACTCGAAGGCCGCGCCGTTCCGCGCCATGGCTATCCCGTGCTGGCCGAAGGCCGCCAGGTGGGCGAGGTGACCACCGGCTACAACTCCATCTCCACCGGCAAGAGCGTGTGCATGGCCCTCGTCGAGACGCCCTTCGCCAAGTTGGGCACGCCCCTCGAGATACAGATCCGCAAGAAGACCTTCCCCGGCGTGGTGGTGAAAAAGCGGTTCTACGACAAGCATTACAAGAAATAAATACAACCTTAGCAAGACCGAAGTTTTTAAGAACTATAGAGACTATAGAGGCTATAGAAAACTATAGAAAACTATAGAAAACTATCCCCCCAAGAACCCTACATCAAAAAAACAACCAAAAAAAAGAGAACAATATTATGGCAAAAGTTATCGACGGACTCTACTATTCAGAGTCGCATGAGTATGTGCGTGTGGAAGGCGAATTCGGCTTCATCGGCATCACCGACTATGCACAGCACGAGTTAGGAAACGTGGTTTATGTCGACATGCCCGAAGTCGACGACGAAGTGGAGGCAGGCGAGGAATTCGGCGCCGTGGAGAGCGTGAAGGCCGCCAGCGACCTCATCTCGCCCGTGAGCGGCACGGTGGTGGAAGTGAACGAGGCCCTGGCCGACAATCCCGAACTGGTGAACACCGACGCCTTCGCCAACTGGATCATCAAGGTGGAACTCACCGACAAGACCGAACTCGACAACCTGATGGACGCCGAGGCCTACAAGGCTCTCATCGAGGAATAAATCCCTAAACCACGAGCGATGTACAAATATTTCCCACACACCCAGGCCGACATCGACACCATGCTCCGCAAGGTGGGCATCGAGTGCCTGGACGACCTCTATGCCGAGGTGCCCGAGGAGGTGCGCTTCAAGGGCGACTACGACCTCCCCGAGGCAAAGAGCGAACTCGAGGTCAGGCAGACCTTCGACCGCCTCTGCCAGCGCAACCAGGTGCTCACCGTGTTTGCCGGAGCCGGTGTCTACGACCACTACACCCCTGCCGTGGTGCCCAACATCATCGGGCGCTCCGAGTTCCTCACCAGCTACACCCCCTACCAGGCCGAGATCTCTCAGGGCACGCTCCACTATATCTTCGAGTGGCAGAGCATGATTGCCGAGCTCACCGGCCTCGACATCGCCAATGCCTCGATGTATGACGGATGCACCGCCACCGCCGAGGCCGTGCTCATGGCCAACGCCAATGCCAAGAAGACCAACCGCGTGCTCGTGTCGGAAGCCGTAGACCCGCGCGTACTCGACGTGGTGCGCACCTACGCCCGTTTCCATGGCGTGGAGATCGTCACCATAGCCACCCGCGACGGACAGACCGACAAGGCCGACCTCGACCGCCTGCTCGGCGAGGGCAGCGTGGCCGGCGTGGTGGTGCAACAGCCCAACTACTACGGACAGGTGGAGGACTTCACCGGCTACGCCGATGCCATCCACGCCCAGAAGGGCCTGTTCATCGTCAACAGCCCCGCCCTCTATCTCTCCGTGCTGAAGACCCCGGGCGAATGGGGTGCCGACATCGCCGTAGGCGACGGTCAGACGCTGGGCATCCCGATGTCGTATGGCGGCCCCTACGTAGGCTATATGTGCTGCACCGAGAAACTGATGCGAAAGATGCCGGGCCGCATCGTGGGCATGACGAAGGACAACCGCGGCCAGCGGGTGTTCGTGCTCACCCTCCAGGCCCGCGAGCAACATATCCGCCGCCAGAAAGCCACCTCCAACATCTGCTCCAACCAGAGTCTGATGGCCCTGTGGGCCACCATCTACATGTCGGTCATGGGCAAGGAGGGCGTGAAGGAGGCCGCCCTGGCCTCGTATGCCGGTGCCCACTACCTGGCACAGCAACTCGTGGCCACCGGCCGTTTCAAGCTGACCTACGGAGGCGAGTTCTTCAATGAGTTCTGCGTCGACTACGACGGCGACACCGACCAGTTGCTTGGCCGCCTTGCCCAGCAAGGCATCCTCGGTGGCGTGAAGGTGGGCGGACACACCCTGATAATGGCCGTCACCGAGAAGCGCACCAAGGAGGAAATCGACCAACTCGTCACACTTTGCGGAAAGGAGGAAACGGTATGAACAACAAACTGTACGGAAACCTGATTTTCGAGTTGTCGAAACCAGGACGCAAGGGCTACTCGCTCCCCGCCTGCCCCTTCGGCGAGACCACGCTCCCCGAGCATCTTCGCCGCGGCACCGA
>Ga0256407_10013905_pt1 | contig 10689 bp, 9 predicted proteins | sample RumenRJG_04DNA_FD_193489 | JGI IMG/M metagenome (GOLD analysis project Ga0256407, IMG submission 193489) | Bovine rumen microbial communities from Lethbridge, Alberta, Canada - RJG_04 | ecosystem: Host-associated > Mammals > Digestive system > Stomach > Rumen | place: Canada: Alberta | collected... | reverse complement strand
AATTTCCGTATCTGCACAAAATTCAACGGAATATTTTTACCCGACAATTGAAAATGTTATGGATGGAAAATATCCTATTTCAAGACCGTTATACTTATACACTAACGGAGATCCTAAAGGAATAGTAAAAAATTTTATAGATTATGCATTATCAGAGGAAGGACAAAAAGTTGTTGTAGAAACTTCTTTTGTCCCTATAAATAGTAACAAATAATTTATTATGTTGAAAAAAATATGTGTAAGTGTTATATCGGTTTTGATAGCAATAGTGTTATTTGTGATTGTTGAAATTATATTTTTCCCGACAAAAGATATTTTTTTAGTAAATTCTAAAATAATGGAGCAAGATGATAATAATATTCTGCAATATTCTCTTATAAAAAACAGTTATCTTTTTAATTGTAGCATTAATGAAGAAGGTTTTAGGGGCAGCAATAAAATAAATAGAGATAAAAGTATTGTTATATTGGGGGATTCTGTAGGATTTGGTTATGATAGAGAAAATACGGATAAAACGGTTTTTTCTTATATTTTGCAAGAATATTTGGCAAAAGATTATGATGTTTTTAATTTAAGTGTTCCGGGATATAATACAATACAAGAAGCAGAAGTGTTATATTCTAAAGGATTGAAGTATAAGCCTGACTTGGTACTGGTTATATTTTGTTTAAATGATTTGGATGTTAATTATACGATTACACATTATAATAATTTTATATCAAAAAAATTGATAAGATCAAGAATATTTCGATATATCTTTGATTTGTTTCGTTCAAAAAATTGTGCAAAAAACTATAGAAAATATGGGAAAATAGATGTTTCTGATGTAGAAAATGAAGAAATTGGAATAAAAGTTATTTCCGTATTACAAAAAAAATATGGATTTCAATGTTATTTCTTTATAGTTCCTTACTTTAGAAATTTTGATGATTATTTACAAGAAGATGACAATATTCATGTTAAAATAAAAGAATTTTTACAAAAATATCCGAATCTTAAATTTTTTGATTTGAAAGAAGATTTTATGAATATTTCTAAAAATGCTAAGATATTTTCTGTGCCTAATGATATAGTGCATCCAAATAAATATGGTCATAAACTTATGGCTGAATTTATTTGTGAAAAATTAAAAAAAGATGGTGCTTTAAGTTAATGAAAAGTAAAATAACCGATTATATTATAGAAAAAATAATTTTTTTGTGTGGTATCATTGCAATAGTTTTTGTTGTGTTGATATTTGGTTTTCTGTTGAAAGAAGGTTTCTCTTTCTTTAAAGAATACGGAATATTTAATTTTATATTCGGTAAATATTGGTACCCGTCGTCAAATCCCGCATTTTATGGAGTTTTTTCCTTAATAATAGGTTCATTACTTGTTACTTTGGGAGCCGCAATAATTGCAGTTCCTTTTGGTATTATGACAGCATTATTTATTGCAGAACTTGCTCCAAAAGGGATTAGGGATATTTTAAAATCGATAGTTGAACTTATGGCGGCAATACCGAGTGTGGTGCTTGGTTTTGTAGGAATGGTAACACTTGTTCCTTTAGTTCGTTCCGTATTGGATATTCCTACCGGACTTACCGCTTTTTCAGGTTCTATAGTATTAGGGTTTATGGCTCTTCCTACAATAGTTTCAATATCCGAAGATGCAATAAGATCCGTTCCTTGGCAATATAAAGAGGGAGCATATGCATTAGGTGCAACAAAATGGCAAACAATAAGAAGAGTTGTTTTAAAAGCAGCTATGCCCGGAATAATAGCAGCTGTTATGCTTGGAATAGGAAGGGTTATCGGAGAAACAATGGCTGTTCTCATGGTTACGGGAAATGCGGCTGCAATACCGTCATCAATATTTGATCCCGTTAGAACTTTAACTGCAACAATTGCGGCGGAAATGGGAGAAACCGTTAGAGGCGGTCTTCATTATAAAGCATTATTCGGTATAGGATTGGTATTGTTTACAATAACATTTTTAATAAATTTTATAGCAGACTTATTTTTAAACAAGAAAAAATGAATTATTTGGAAATTTTTCTAACCATGCAAAATTTCAATTATCATAAACAATTTGATAAATCTAAAATAATTTATGAAAAATATTACGGACTAATCAACAAAGAAGATATATATTTACAAAACAAATTTTTAAATGAATATGAAATTGCATGTAAAAAATATATTTTAAAAAGTAAACCGACAAATATTCAGATTGTTTTATTTAATAGATGTAATTCAAACTGTATAATGTGTAATCAAACAAAAGAAAAATATGTTCTTTCGGATAATTATATAAAAGAAATAACGGATGAATATTTACAATATTTGGATATATTATTGTGGCAGGGCGGTGAAGTGTTTTTAGATGATAAATTTATAGATATTGTTAAACAAATATCAAAATATAAAAGAATAAATCAACAGATTATAACAAATGCACAAGTTTTTAGTTCTAGTATAATAAAAGAACTGACTTTAATGCAAAACATTAAGTTGATAATTTCTGTAGACGGTGTAAAAAAAGAAACTTATGAAAAAATAAGAACAGGTTCCGATTTTAACAAATTGATAAAAAATATAGAACTATTGAATAAATACAGACAAAGATATAATTCAAAAATAACAACCAATATAAATTTTGTAATATTAAGAGAAAATTATAAAGAAATTTTAGAAATAGTATCTTTTGCAAAAAGGTATAATTTTTCTTCAATAACATTTAATGAATGTATAGCAACAAAAAAATATGATTCAAAATTTACAAAAGAAGAAAAAGAATATATTAATAAACAATTACAAATGGCAATTGCATATGCAACAAAAAACAATATTAGAATTACAATTCAATATGCAAATAATAAGTTATCAAAACAGAATAAAGAAAATATTCTTATTTGTAAAATACCTTTTAATAAATTGTTGCTTGAAAACGGAAATCTTTTTGCTCCGGAATGTACTTGTTTAAAAAAACAATCATATACAAAAGAAGAAAATTTAAATATAGAACAAATGTGGAACAGCGAATTAATGCAAAATTACAGAAAGCATATTTTAGAAATAAAGAGTAACAATAAAATTTGCAATTTAAATTGCAGACTTTATAAACATTATTATAATTAAAATGAACTATATAGAACTTTTTTCAATGATAAGAAATTATAATTATTATAGACAATTTAATAAATCAAAAAAACTTTATGAAGATTATAATTATTTAATACCTAAAGATAATGTTTATTTGAAGAATAAGTTTTTAAATGAATATGAAATCGCATGTAAAAAAACTTTATTAGAAAGTAAACCGAGAAATTTACAGATTGTTTTATTTGATAACTGTAATTCTAATTGTATTATGTGTACACAAAAAAATAAAAAATATAATTATTATTTACTTGAAGAATATATAGATGAGTTGTTTTTTTTGTTACCATACCTTGATACTATAATGTGGCAGGGCGGTGAAGTCTTTTTATGGGATGATTTTATATCTTTAATAAAATCTATAAGCAGTTATAAACAAATAACACAAAGTATAATCACGAATTTTCAAACCGTTACTGAAGATCAAATAAAATATTTAGCAAGTATAAATAATTTGAAGTTAATAATTTCCATAGACGGTTCAAAAAAAGAAATTTATGAAAAAATACGACTCGGCTCAAGTTTTGATAAACTTGTAAAAAATATTAAAATATTAAATAAATACAGAACAAAATATAAATCAAAAATGACTACACATATAAACTTTGTAGTTATGAAAGAAAATTACAATGATATTGTTGATATTTTGTCTTTTGCGAAAGATAATAAATTTAAAAGTGTCGCTTATGTAAAATGTGTTGAAACGGAAAGTTATAGTAATAAGATTGACTCTAAAGATTATTCCGATATTAACAATCTCTTAAATTTTGCTACAATAAAGGCTGTTAAGAATGATATTCAAATTAACGTGGAATATCCTTCGTTGATATTTAACAAGATGCAAAATTTGAGTATAAAAAATAAGACATTAATTTGTAAAATTCCATGGTATAAACTTTTGTTAGCGGAAGATTTTTCTTTTGCACCGGAATGTTCTTGCTTCAAAAGATTTGATTATTATGATAAAAATATATCTATAGAACAAATGTGGAACAGTGAATTAATGCAGGATTACAGGAAACATATTTTGGGAATAAAAAATAATATAAGAATTTGTAATTCAAAATGTTTATATTATGCGTCACAATATTTGGAAGGTATGAGTATCAATAATTAAAATGAATTTTAAATTAAGTCCTAAATTATCACAACAAATAGCATATGCTTTGCTTGCAATATCGACAATTGTAGTAATAGTTCCTGTTCTTACGGTAATAGTTATAATTATAAAGAACGGGTGGTCGGCTCTTTCTTGGGAATTTTTAACAACTATGCCGAAAGACGGTATGAGGGCCGGAGGAATTCTTCCTGCAATACTCGGAACACTTGCGATAGTATCTTGTGCGATTTGTATTACATTGCCTGTAGGTGTTTTTGCAGCTATCTATTTAAACGAATATGCGAAAGATAATCTTTTAACAAGAATTATTAAACTTGCAATAGTTAATTTGGCGGGAGTCCCTTCCGTTGTTTACGGTTTGTTCGGTCTTGGCATTTTTGTTATGTTAATGGGTTTTGGAGTATCTATAATAGCAGGTGCTTTAACTTTATCAATAATGGAATTGCCTGTAATAATAACAACTGCAAGAGGAGCATTAAGCAGTGTTCCTTATTCTTTCAGAGAAGCAAGTTGGTCACTTGGAGTAAGCAAATGGCAAACAATAAGAAGAGTTGTGTTGCCCAATGCACTGCCAGGAATTATGACCGGAGCTATTTTAAGCATATCAAGAATATCCGGAGAAACGGCCCCTATTTTGTTTACTGCAGCAGCTTTTTACGTTCCGCATTTACCTAAATCAATGTTTGATCAAGTGATGGCTTTGCCGTATCATTTGTATATCATATCTACGCAAATACCGAATATGCCTAAAAATATAATATTCGGAACGGCATTGGTACTTTTACTGATGGTGCTTTCAATGAGTTTAATTGCAATAGTAGCAAGACTTTATTTCAGGAAAATTAGAAAATGGTAGATAAAATAAAAGTTGAAAATCTTAATTGTTTTTATAGCGGTAAACAAGTATTAAAAAATCTTAGCTTAACAGTTAAGAAAAACGAAATACTTTCTATTATAGGACCTTCCAACAGCGGTAAAACTTCCTTCTTAAGAACATTAAACAGAATGAATGATATGAATGTCAGTTTTTCAAGAAAAGGAGATGTCTTTCTTGATGATGAAAATATTTTTGAGATGAATCCTGAAAAATTAAGAACGAGAATCGGTATGCTTTTTGCAATGCCCATACCTTTACCGATGTCTATTTATGATAATATTGCTTATGCTCCGAGAGTTTTGGGATTGAAGAACAAAAAAAATATGGATGAAGTTGTAGAACAATCTTTAAAAGATGCATCTTTGTGGGACGAAGTAAAAGACAGATTGAATTCTTCGGCAATAAAAATGTCCGGTGGACAACAGCAAAGATTATGTATTGCGAGAATTTTGGCAATAGAGCCGGAAGTGATTTTATTTGATGAACCATGTTCCGGTCTTGATCCGATATCAACGGCAAAAGTTGAAGAAGCCATGTTAAAATTGAAAGAAAAATATACGATAGTTTTAGTTACAAATAATGTAAAACAAGCATCAAGAGTAGGAACAAGAACTGCTTTCTTTTTAATGGGAGAACTTATAGAAATAGATAAAACTCAAAATATATTTTTAAATCCGAAAAATAAAACGACGGAAGATTATATTACCGGAAGGTTCGGATAATTTATAAGAACAATTTTTTAAGGAATAATAATGGTGAAGAAAAATGGCGAAATAAAAATTCAAATTAAAAATTTAAATTTATATTATTCAAATTTTCATGCTTTGAAAAATATAAATATGGATATCAGGGCAAATAGGATAACAGCTTTGATAGGACCTTCCGGTTGCGGCAAATCCACTTTACTTAGAACGTTAAACAGAATAAATGATACTATAGACGGAGTAAAAATTACCGGAGAAATTCTTATCAACGGGAAAAATATTTACGGCGAAGATATGCAGGTTGACAGAGTAAGAAAAGAGGTCGGTATGGTTTTTCAAAGACCTAATCCGTTTCCTTTAACTGTTTATAACAATATAGCTTTCGGCCTTGAAATAAACAGAATGGTAAAGAGTTCGAAAGAAACCGCAAAAATAGTACAGGAAAGTTTGGAAGATGTTTTATTATGGGATGATTTAAAAAATAATTTAAAAATGTCTGCTTTGAATTTATCTCTTGAACAACAGCAACGACTTTGTGTTGCAAGAGTTATCGCAATAAAACCGCAAATAATTTTGTTGGATGAACCTTGTTCCGCATTGGATCCTAAATCAACGGCGAATTTGGAAGAATTAATGCAGGAATTAAAACAAAAATATACTCTTGTTATAGTAACACATAATATGCAACAGGCTGCAAGATTGTCGGATGATACTGCATATATGTTTATGGGAAATTTAATAGAATTTAACGAAACTTCTATAATATTTACAAATCCGTCTAAAAAAGAAACTGATGATTATGTTTCTGGAAGGTTCGGTTAAACTATGAATAATAATTTTGATATAGTAAAAGAAAAAATAATAGAACAAGACTATAATAAGGCATTGTCTTTTTTATTAAAAATAAAAAAAACAAAAAAAAATTTGATGGAATATTATTTTTATCTTGGGAAAATTTTTTTTTATAAAAATAAATTTTTTTCTTCACAAAAATTTTTCAAAAAAGTAATATCAAATAATTTTCAAAATAATAATATTTCTCTGTATTCTTTAATTTATTTGTTAAATATTTATATTTTTAATAAAAAATATAAATTTGCACTTGAATTGTTTGATAAATTTGGACGTTTTGATAAGAAATATTATGAAACAATATCAAGTAATGTTGTGCCGCTTTTTAAAAAAGAATTTAATAATAATTTAATATTTGTTGATGAAAATTTATTGGGGTATGAAAAATATAATATTTTTTTCTCGGATAAAGAAAAAAAAATAATAGAAAAACAAATAAGTATTTATTTAACAAATTTATTGTTATCTTTAAAAGATATAAATAAAATATTGATGATAATAAAAAAGTACGCAAAATATATAAAAAAAGAAGAGAAGGAAGAGATATCGGATAAAATAAGTCAAGTTGTAAGTGAGAATATAATAAAAAGTAGTGAAAAGGCAAAAGAAGAAGGTTATGAATGGGAAGAAATAGAAGAAATAATAAAGGCATATAAGAATAAAGAAAGATATATAAGAGATGGAGATAGGGAAAAAGTATTAAACAGCATAAGTGATACCGTAAGTGAGAAAATAATAAGAGAGATTCAGGAAGAGAAAGGAAAAGAAATAGAAAAAGGAAGAATATTTGAGATAGCAGAGATAGTGGAAAAATATGAGAAGAAGAAGAAATATCTAAGAGAGGCGGAAGATAAAAAAATTTTGAATAATATAGGAGAACTTGTAGAGAATTATTTGTTGGAAGAATGTGATATAAATAAAGCATGGAAAAGAATATTATTAAAAGAATATAGAAGATACAATGTATATATAAGAGTAGAAAGAAAGGAAGAGATAGAGAATAAAATAAGTCAAGTTGTAAGTGAAGATATAATAAAAAGTAGTGAAAAGGCAAAAGAAGAAGATTGCAAATGGGGAGAAATAGAAGAAATAATAAAGGCATATAAGAATAAAGAAAGATATATAAAAGCAGGAGACAGAGAAAAAGTATTAAACAGCATAAGTGATACCGTAAGTGAGAAAATAATAAGAGAGATTCAGGAAGAGAAAGGAAAAGAAATAGAAGAAGGAAGAATATTTGAGATAGCAGAGATAGTGGAAAAATATGAGAGGAAGAAGAAATATATAAGAGAGGCGGAAGATAAAAAAATTTTAAATAATATAGGAGAATTGATAGAAAATTATTTGTTGGTAAAATGCGAAAATAAAGTAGAGAAACAAGTAATAATAAAAAGATATAGTGGATATATAAGAGAAGGAAAGAAAGAAGAGATATCGGATAAAATAAGTCAAGTTGTAAGTGAGGATATAATAAAGAGTAGTGAAAAGGCAAAAGAAGAAGGTTGCGAATGGGAAGAAATAGAAGAAATAATAAAGGCATATAAGAATAAAGAAAGATATATAAGAGATGGAGATAGGGAAAAAGTATTAAACAACATAAGTGATACCGTAAGTGAGAAAATAATAAGGGATATTCAAGAAGAGAAAGGGAAAAAAATAGAAGAAGAAAGAATTGCAGAGATTATACAAAAATACGAGAAAAAAAATAGGTATATAATAAACATTGAAGATAAAAAAAGAGTATTATATTACATAAAAGATATAGTAAGAGAAAAAATAATAAAAGAAATACGACAGGCGAAAGAAAATGGTATAGATGAATATAAAATAACAAGAATAATAGAAGAATATAGTAGAAATAAAAAATATATAGAAAAACAAAATATTGATTTGTTTAGAAATTTGATCTGTGAAAATATTTTAAATTTTATGGATGATCTTAATTTTAATTCTAACTATTCTAAAACAATAGAAATTTATAATTTATATAATCGTTTTTTTATAAAAAAACAAAAATATTTATATAATAAATTGTTAAACGAATATGAAATTGCTACAGGAAAATTAGTGTTAAAAAGTAAACCAAGGAAATTATTATTTGAATTGACAAATTCTTGTAATTTAAATTGTATTATGTGTTATCAACAAAAAAATATAATTTATAATATATCTAAAAATGTATTTCATTTTCTTGATTATTTATTACCTTATTTGGAATTAATAATGTGGCAAGGTGGTGAGATTTTATATATTAAATATTTTAAAAGTCTTTTGTTAAAGGCTTGTTCTAATAAAAGAATAAATAATATAATTACAACCAATTTTCAGATTGTTGATGATGATATGATGAAAATTATAGCAAAAAATAATGTTCATCTTATAATATCTATTGACGGTGCGACAAAGCAGATGTATGAAAAAATAAGAATAGGTGGAAGTTTTGATAAGCTGATATATAACATAGATAAATTTACTTTATATAAAAAGGAGTTTTTTAGTACAAAAACACTTCAATTGAATTTTGTAATTTTAAAGCAGAATTATAAAGAAATTATCGATATTATTTATTTTGCGAAAGAACATTGTTTTGATGTTGTTACATTTTTGAATTGTTATACTGACAAAACATTTGTTAAAATGAACAATTTTGAAGTTCAAGAAGCTCTTTCTCTTTTAAACAAAGCAAAGCAAATAGCAAAAAAGTTTAATATTGAAATATTGGATTTGTATTCGAATAAACATGTAATACAAAATGAAGATAATGATATTTTTTGTTATAAAAAAAACAATAAGAATTTAAATGTAAATTGTGATAATTCAACTAAAAGAAATATTAGTTGCTTTTTACCATGGAATGCACTTTGTTTTTATAAAGATAATTCTTTTTCTCCTGATTGCAGTTGTTCAATTGGTTCACATAAAATAAGGCAATATAATAGTTTTAATAATTTGTGGAATTCAAATTATATGCAGAAAATTAGAAAAAATGTTATGAAAATTAAATGTCATGCCTGTATTTTATTGGAAGAGCAAATAAAAAGAATTTAAAGTTATGATTTTGTATTATATGATATATTCAAAGAACAGACGGCTAAGCTTTTGAATTGTTTTAATAATAAAAAAAAGAAATATTATTATTTATATTGAAAGAAAAAAGTATTTTATAAATGATAAAATATAAATAAAAATGTGATTTGGGAGGTAAAAATGAGACATTTTGATTTGGAGATGAATGATTTAAAGAAACGTCTTGTTGATATGGCTGAAATTGTTCAGCAGATGATAAAGTTTTCAGTAGATATGATAGTTAAAAGAGATATTTCCATGTCTAAAGAAGTTTTTAATAGAGAAAGAGAAGCTAATCTTACGGAAATAGTTGTAGATGATACATGTTTAAAACTTATTGCATTGAATCAACCTGTAGGAACGGATTTAAGATTTATAACATCCGCAATGAGAATTAATAGTGATTTGGAAAGAATGGGAGATGAGGCTGTAAATATTTGTGAAATAGGGGAAGAACTTCTAAAATATCCGGATTTAAAACCGTTAATAGATATTCCTAAAATGGCAACTGCGGTAATTGCTATGGTTAGAGACAGTATTCAAGCATTCAATTTAAATGATGCCGAACTTGCAGATACGGTATTATCTAAAGATGATGAAGTTGATGAATTAAAAAGAATAATAATAAAAGATTTATTGGCTTTTATGACGAATACTGCCGATCAAACAACATTAATAAGAGCAATAGATTTGATGTTTATAGCAAAAAGTCTTGAAAGACTCGGAGATCATGCAACAAATATTGCCGAAGATGTAATTTTTATGGTTCATGGCAAAGATATAAGACATTTAAAAAGTATTTAATAATGGAAAAAGTAAAAGCTTTATTATCTAATAATAATTTTAACGAGGCATTATTATTGTTGTTGGAATATGTAAAAAAAAATCCTGACGATATTGAAGTTATTTTTCATCTAGGAAAAGTATATT
>Ga0256407_10013903_pt1 | contig 10690 bp, 4 predicted proteins | sample RumenRJG_04DNA_FD_193489 | JGI IMG/M metagenome (GOLD analysis project Ga0256407, IMG submission 193489) | Bovine rumen microbial communities from Lethbridge, Alberta, Canada - RJG_04 | ecosystem: Host-associated > Mammals > Digestive system > Stomach > Rumen | place: Canada: Alberta | collected... | reverse complement strand
TAAAAAAAACCAAAAAAAAAGCACATTAGAATTAACACATGATTTAATTCAATTAGATTTAGAAAAAATAAGAGAATGTATATCAATATTAGAAGAATATAGACTTAAATGTGTAGAAGAAGAAAATTTTTCAAAAGCAAAAGAAGCTTTAGAAAGAATAAATCAATTTAAAAAAATAGAAGAAGAAAAAATGAAAATTGAAGCTGAAAAAATATACAAAAATCAAAAAGAAGTTGTTGAACAAAAACAACATTCAGAATTAGAAAATTTTAATAAAAATATGGATGAAGCTTATAATAAATTAATAAAAGATTTACAAGAACAAGAATCAATTTTATTAGAAAAACATGAAAAAGAATTAATTGATTTTAGAAATAATTTTGAAGAAAAATATGAAAAAAGTAAAAAACCAAAACCTTCAAGTCAATTATTAAATTGGATTAAAATAAAAGAACAATCTATTAAACAAAAAAATTATGAAAAAGCAGATTTGGCTGCAAAAAAAGTTGAAGAATTAGGAAAAAAAGATATTGAAAAATTTAATAAGGAAAAAGATAAAAAATTAAAAAGTGAATTACAGAAATTAATTAAAAAACAAGAAAATGAAATGTATGCCTTTAAATTAAAATATAAATCTATTTGTGATTCTTTTAATATTCAAAGAAATAAAGAATTAGATACATTAAATAAAAAATATAATAGTAGATTAAATGAATTAGGAAATTATCAAAAAGTTGAAATGAGTAATTTTAGAAAAATTCATAAAGGAATTTCAAAACCAAATATAAGAATTCAAAATATTATTAATAATGTTTTACAAGATGAAGAAGAAGAAGAAAATGAAAATGAAAATAAAGAAATAAATGAAAATAATAATATTGAAAATGAAAATAATGATAATAATAATAATAATGATAATAATAATAATGAAAATAATAATGAAAATAATAAAAATAAAAATGATGTTAATGAAAATAATAATAATGAAAATATGCAAATTTCTGAGAATGAATATAATGAAAAAAATAATCAACGTAAACAAATCACAGAAAATGATGATGGGGAAGAAAATGAAAATGTTTCTAATATGATAAATAAAGATGAATAAAAATTTTTATTTTATTTTTTAAAATTTTTATTTAATCAAAGTTAAGAAATTGTTTTTATTTTATTAATGTTATATAATATAAAAAAATATTTTGGTTTAATCATATTTTTTGATTTTTATTTAATAATATTTTACAATATTTATTTGAAAAAAGATAATAAAATATTATTTTAAAAATATAAATGAGATTATGATTTTATTTATTATAAATGAAGTTTTTCCTTATTTAAAAAAGAAAATAATTTTTTTTCAATAAACAATAAAATAAAAATTATTTAATATTATTTATTATAATAATAAATTCAATTTTTTATTCAAAATTAAACTTTTATCTAAAGGAAAAAAAATTCATATAAAAAATAAATTAATATGGCAGAACCATCATTATCAAATTTAGATTTAGAATTAAATAACATTGATTTAAATAATATAAATGACTTAATATCTGATGAAGAATTCAAAAAAATAATGAATGAAGCTCAAGATATTCAAAATTTAGAAATAAATAAAGATATAGATATTAATTTAAATTCAAATAAAAAAAATTTAAATAATAAAACAAAAGAAGAACAAATATTATCAGAAAAAGAAATAAAAGAAATATCAAATAATATAAATGACTTTTTATCATATAAACTTCCCCAAAAAAAAATAATTCAAAAAGAACCTTCAAAATTAAATATTACATACCCATTAGATTACATAAATAAATACGAAATAAAAAATTATGAAAATAATAATATAATAACAGAAAATATATTTTTATTATCAGAATATAAAAAAACAAAAGTAAATTTACAATTTAATGTAATGAAATTTTCAAAAAAGCAAAAATTATTTTATAGAATAAATAAAGACAAATCTCAAATAACATGTTTATATTCTCGAAATGGAATAATATTTTCTGGTAATAAAGAAGGAATAATAAAAACATTTTCAAGTGAAAAAGAATATGAATATAAAACATATAAAAGTCAAGAATTACAAAATATAGTAAATATGGATAAATCTGTTTTATGTATTGATTGTTCTCCAAATAATGATGTTTTTTTTACTGGTCATGGAAATGGTTTTATTATTTTATGGGATACTATTGGAGTTAATGTTAAAAAAATTATTTCTAATGCTCATGATAATTCAGTTTTAGAAATTAAATTTGTTAAATTTAATCTTGGTTTTTATAGTATTTTATCAAGTGATATTAATGGAAAAGTTAATTTAATTAATATTTCTGAAGGTTATTTTTTAACAAGTGTAGATATTAATTTAGTTATTAATAGAAGTTCTCCTTGTTATTTAATAAAAACATCATATTTTTCAGAAGAAGAAAAAAAAACTTATAATATTAATGAAGAAACTGATAATACAATTTCTGTAATTGGAAATGAAGAATCAATTGAAATTTTTATAATAGATCCATATTCAGAAAGTAAAAAAAGAATGATTAAAAGTATAATTGTTTTAAGTAATCCATCAAATAAAATTAATGATAATAATATTAAATACCCTGATGCCTCCTTTGGTTGCGGATATACGCCTTATTTTGTTGATACAGGAATTAATAATGATGATAATTTAAATTTAAATGAAGAGAATAGTAATTTTAATAATAATAATTTAAATAATAATATTAATAATAATTTGAATGATAATAATTATAATTATGTTAATAGTAAAGGTTTTAATTTTAGTCAAACTCAAGTTTTATTAGCTTTAAGTTGGTTTTGTAAAATTACTGTTTATGCTATTCCTATTATAAATAAAAAAATTGAGTTTCCTATGTTAATTGGTTATTATTATAATAAATTACCAATTATGAGAATTAATTTTTTTTCTAATTCAATTATATATTTTTTTGATGAAGAAAAGAAAATAAAAACATTAAATACGAATGTTTTATCATTAGAAGAAAATATAAATGAAGATACAAAAGAAGGTTTATTAATTGATAAAAATATTCAATCAAATTTTCAAACAAAAAATGGAGATAAATTATATTATCATTTTATAATATCATATCCAAAAAATATTTATATTTATTGTTTAAATGAATTTTATCATGCAAAACTACTTTCTTGGGATGAATGTTTAAAAAATTTAAAAGAAAATTATGATTGGATGACTATGTTTTGTTTAGGAATTGATATTTATAAAGGAAATATTAAATCACTTGCCGATATTCCAATGAAGGAATATTATAGAAAAACTAGAGTTAAATATTTTTTAAATAGTTATTTAAAAGAATATTTTTCTATTAATATTAACAATGATAAAATAAGTAGTTTTGATTTTATTAATTTTACTATTGATTTTTGTATTAATATTGAGTCAATTGAATTTTTATTAAATGATATTAGAAATATGTTAGAAAATAAAGGAATGGGAAATTTATTTTTTGAAAAATTAGAACCTTTTATTTTAAAAAATAAATTAAATGAACAATTTATTGATCAATCTACTTTAACTTCTATTTTTCAATATTATATTACTAAAAATAATTTATATCATTTATCTCTTATTATTCCTCATTTTAGTTTAAAAACTTTAAATAATGATTTTGTTAAAAAAACATGTCTACAATATAATTTTTCAAATGCTTTAATTTATATTTATACTAATGTTTATGATGATTTTTTTTTTCCTATTAAAGTTATGTTTGATAATTTTTGTAAATGTTCAAATATTTTTGATTATAAAAAAGAAGAAAATAAAAATGAATTATTTTATTCTGATTCATATATTACAAAAATAAAAAATGAACAATTTGAAAAATCAAAAGAATATTTAGGTCATAAAATTTTATGGTTTTGTAATTTATGTGTTAAAGGTCAAAAATATCCAAATTATAATAATATGAATGAAAATACATATAAAAAAATTGTATTACAATTATTCCTTTGGTTAATATCAGTTGATGTTTTAGAAAATTTCATTTTATTTGATTCTTACTCTTATTTTAAAGTATTAGAACAATTTTTTTTAGAACAAAATATATTTAATTTAATATCAAGAATTAATAATAAATTATTCAAAGAAATATGTAATTCAATAAATATTTCTTTTACTAAAAAAGGAAGTAATATTGCTTTAATAAATGAAGCAAATTTAAATCAAATAATTTATATGATAAAAAATTTATGTGAAGAATCAAAAAATATTTTAATACAAATAGATTTTTATATATTTGTAATTAAAATATCAAATAAAGTAAATTTAGAAATTCCATTAATGATGAAAGCATTAAATTTCATATTAAATTATAATGAAAGTATCAAAGATAAAGAATTAATTGATAAATTTAAATGTGAATATAATTTAATAAATTTTGATAATGATTACTTAAGTGATTTAGGAGAATATTTAAATGATGTTATAGATTTAATAAAAGAAATATTAGATTTAGAAGAAAATGAAAAAATATTTTTAGAAAAATATTTACCAACTTTAATAGATTCTTGTGAAAAAGGTCCTTTTATTAATGTTAAAATTCATTTATATAAATTAAAAAATGATTATATTAAATGTATAGAAATATATTTAGAAGAAAAAGGAAAAGATAAATCAATTTTTGATTTTATAATATCAAATTTAAGTGAATTAGAATTAAAAGATAAAAATAATTTTAAAAAAGTAAAAGAATATATAAAAGGAAAAATAGAATTATTAGCAAATATTTCAATAGATGGAATTACTAAATTAGTAATTCAATTTTTTAAAGATGATCAAGAAGAAGTTATTAGAAAATTAGATAATGTACCAAGTGTTCAATTAGATTATTTAGAAAATATTATTAATTTATATAAAGAAGATATTGAAAAAATAAATGATAATTTAAATATGAAAAGAGAATTTGAACAAATTTTACAAATGCAATTAGAATTATTAATTAAGTTAAATAAAACACAAGAAATTTTACCTAAATTAAAAAATGATTATGAATATTATCCTTTAGAACAAAGTTTAAAAGTTTGTTATAAAAATAAAATTACTGATGCTACAATTTTTATTTGTAGAGTTATGAAATATTATAAAAAAGCTTTAATATTAATTTTAGAAAAATTAAATGAAATATATAATAAATTAGAAGAAATTTTTTCTAATGAAAATTCTATTAAAAGTTACTTTGAAGAATATTTTAATTCATTTAAATTTTATATTAATTTAGCTCATTCAATTTGTCAACAATCAAATAATAATAGAACACTTTGGTTAAAACTTTTTGAATATGTTTATTCAATATTTCAAAAAACTAAAAATATAAATAATAATAAATTCATAAATGATATAAATAAATATGTTGAAAAAGAAATAGAAAATGTTATTAAAAATTCTCTTTGTTATATTGGAATAGATAAAATTACAAATTATATTCAAACAAAATTTAATAAAGATGAATCAGAAGAATTTAAAAAAATATCGAAAAATATCTTTCCAAAAGTAAATGAATATGAAAAAATATTAAAATCAGCAATTAAAATATCACAACATCAAATTTTAGATAATATAAACACATTAAAAGAATATACTTTAAAAGGAACAAAATATAAAATGAAAAGATGTGATTTTTGTAAAGGTAAATTTAATAAATTAGGAAAGCAAATAATAAAAACTTTTAAATGTGGTCATAAAATTCATGAAAAATGTTGTTATATAAGAATTAATAATCAAAATAAAAAAATGACTAATAAAAAATTTGATGATGAAGATGAAGAAGAAAATGAATATGTTTGTTCTATTTGTTATATTAATGATATTGGTGGGCCTGAAGTTAATAAAAAAAATGCTTTATTTAATAAATTATTCCCTCATGATGATGAAATAAGTAAATCTTTTAAAATTATTAAAAAAGAACGTCATTTGGGAAAATTGGCTATTCTTGATGAAAAATTTTTCAATACAAATATATAAATTTTAAAAAAGGGAAAATTATTGTATATTATAATATTTATTTAAATTACTTTTATATATAAAAAAAATTATAATAATATTTCAATTATTATTTTCTTATATTAATTTATCTAATTTTTAAAAATATTTTTTTATTTTAAAACCAAAATTGAATAATAAAATTCTTGTCTAACTTGACATATTGCAATATCACCATTTGACATTTGTTCAAAAGTAGAAATTTTTCCATAATATGGATTAGTAAAAGTTAATTCAATTTGTTTATTAAAAATATTAAATAATCTAAATTTTTCATTATATTGAACAAAACCAATTATTCCTTTACTTAAATATAAAACTTTATTTATATTATCTGACTCAAAAATAATTTCTAAATTACCATTTAAAGGATTTAATAAATAAATTTTATTAGTATTTAAAAATAAAATTATATCATTTTCTGTTAATTCATCAATTGAAAATTCCCAATAATGTTCTCCTAATAAAATTTCTTTTTCTAATAAAATATTTAAATTAATTTCATTATCTTCTTTTTCAATTTCAAAAATTTTAATTTTATTTTTATTCATACATAAAATAAATCTATTATCAGATAATTCTTTTCCAAAAATTATTTCTTCATTATCATCATCAAGATAAAATCTTTTATATTTATTTTCAGAAATAGAATAAACAAAAATTTTATTAGAAGTACAAATAATAATAATATCTTCATTAAGTAAAAAAGAACATAAAGAAGTCATATTATGTGAAGGAATAACATTATTAATTTCATTATTATTTAAATTCCAAATGAATAAACCATCTTCACTAATAAAAGCAATTTGGTTTTTTTTTTCTATTTCAAAAGCATGTTGAATTATAATATATAAGTCTTCAAAAATTTTTGGAGTTAAAGTTTTTTCTATATTATTTAAATTCCATACTTTAATAGAAGAACCAAAAGTTAATAATCTATTATTTGATATTGGTATAATATTTGATATATATTTTTCTTCTACAAAAGATCTTTCTACTTTATTTTTTAAATAATCCCAAATTATTATTCTTTGATTAATTAAATAACCAGCAACATTTAATTCAATTGGAACAACATTTCTAATACATTCACTTTCTTTATTTATTGAAGATATTTTTTGAAAATATGGTTTTTTCTTTTTAAAAGTATATTTTTTATGATCCATATAATGAATGTTATTATATATTATTGTAAATAATGAAAATAAACATTTTATACATATTTCTTTTTCTATTTTTTTATAAAATATAAATGCATATTTTCCTTTACAATTGAATGGACATTTTTCTATTTCTTTATGAAATTTTTCTAAATATTTTCTTAATGATATTTGTTTTTTTTCAATTTCTAAATTTACATTTTTATCTGATGAATTTTCTTTTTTTTCTTCTTTTAATTCTTTTATTTTCTTATTGTGACAGAATATACATTTATATATTAATTTTATTGTTATAATATTTCCAATCTTTTCTTTATTATATCCAAATAATGGTATTGATAATCTACATTCTGGGCATTTGAAAAAAAAAATTTTATCTTTAAATTCCATTGAATTTAAAATAAATTAGTAAAGAAATAAAGAATTAAAATATTTTTAATAAATTTTTTCATTTCTATAATAATTATAATTAAGAATTAGCAATATAGAAAAATATAATTCTTTATTATATGTACTTTATTAATAAAAAAATTAGCAATTAATTATTTAAATTGTTTTAATAAATAATTGTATTAACAATTAATTATTCAAAATAATTTTTAAAATTTGATATTTTTTCACTTTCTTGAAAAATAAAATGTTCTTTTAAGTCCAAATTTAATAAATAATTTATTTTATTTTCAATAAGATTTTTTTCATTTTTAATGCAAATTTTTAGTTTATCTGAAGTAAGAATATTTTCAAAGAAATTCTCATTTATTTTAGTTATTTCTTGTAAAAATATTAATAATTCAATAAAGTAAATAATATAAAATTGAAATTTTTGATATCTTTCTTTTTTACTTATTCTAAATTCTCCTTTACAAATAAAAACTACAATATAAAAAAGTAAATTATGAACACAATCTATCATATATAAACAAGTGTCATCTTCAAATATTTTATTTTTTGAAAAATCAAAATATTGGAAAAATTTTATATTGTTTTTATGTAAATTTTGTTTATTTGATTTATCAAATTTTCTTAAAATACTTGAATAAATAGAATCAACTTTCTTTTTTATTTCTTCAAATGTTTCTTTATTTAATAAATTACTATCATTTAAAATATTATTTTCTCTAAAAATTTCAATTAAATTTTTTAAATATTGAACATTTGAAAATTGACTATTTTCATTAAAATTATGTTGATATTGTATTAATTGATTAGAATTATTTATTTTTCTACAATCATAATTTATAACAGGACAAAGGAAATTTTTTAAAATTAAAAATGAAAATAACAATAAATTAGAATATAAAATAAATATCCAAGTAAAATATAATGAAATTTTCAAAACAAATAAACTCTTCAATTCATAAACAAAATAAAAGAATAAAGAAATAAAATAATATAAAAACAAATCAAAAACTCTTAAAATTCCTTTTTTCAATGATATTTTTATAGAATCAATTCTATTAATCTAAAAAATAATTAAATATAAAATTCTTACTTCAATTTCATCCCATTTAAATAAAGTATCAATACCAATCATTTTTAAAGATAATAAAATAGAGACAAAAATAACTAAAAAATTACTATCAAAATTATAATCATCATTAATATAATCATTAAAATAATTTTCAATTGAAAAAGACATTGATTTTAATATATTTAAATTCATAGTATTTAATAATATAAAAACAAAAAAAGCAAAAGTTGGTTTACTAGGAACTAAAAAAATATTGATAACAATTTCAAAAAAACAATATTGTGATTTTGAATAAATAAAAATTTCCATTTGTAAATAATCAATTATTAATGATATAATATATATTTGAATATAACTTATAAAATCAAAATTTAAAATTGAAAAAAAGCTAAATGGAAAAAAATGAGTTAAACGAAATAAACATATAAGGAATATAAGTAATAAAAAAAATTTCCATATTTGAAATGAAATAAAACGAAGAGAAGTAACACTTTTTATTTTATCATTAAAAGAAATATTTTTTGTTAAAAAATTTAAATCCATTTTTTAAATTTATTTAAAAAATATTTAAATTATTTTTCATTTATAATATTTATTTAAAAATGGAAAAGAAAATATCATCAAGTCCAAATCAATTAAAATTAATACAAATAAAAAAAAATGAAAAAAATAAACACTTATCATTAAAAAAACAAAAAAATATCCAAATTCAAAGGGGAAGAAAATTATTTGAAATCCCTTTTAAAAATTATTATTATAATGATTTTAATATAATAAGTGTATCTAATAAAAACAAAAAAAGAATATCTTCAAAAAATTCAATATTAAAAAGAAATAAAACAAGAAGAAGGAAAAATATAAATTATTCTAATTATTCAAATTATTCAAATTCATCTTCTTGTTCTTCAAGAGAATATAGGAGAAAAAATAATATTAATTATAATGATATTAGTGAATTAATGGATTATCAATCAAGAAAAGATATTGGATTAAACTCAAGTGAAAATGATGATTCAATTGATAGTTCTTTTTTAGAAGAAAATAATTTTAGTAATGAAATTGAAAGAATTTTAATTGAAATTTATAATAAAAATATTTCAATTATTAGTAGTAATTTTAATATACATGATATTTTAAAATATAAAAAAAATGAGATTATTAATATTGAAAAACAATTTAATTCATATTTAAAAAAATTGAATTTTAAATGTAATTTATTAGTTTTGAAAATATTAAGTGATAAAATTAGAGAATTAATTTGTAAATATAAGGAAAAAATTTTAGAAATTCCTGAAGTTAAAAGAATATATGATAGATGGTTAAAAAAAAAAGAAAAAGTAAAATTTGAAAAATTAAAAATGAAAAATTGTACAGATATTTATAGTAATTCTCTTTTTAATTTAAATGATTTTAATGATTTACAATATGAAAATTTAATTGTTAAAAATTCAATGATATTAAAAACAAATGAAGAATTAACTGAAAAAGGAATTACACAAGTGATTTTAAGAGAATTAATAAATATTCAAAAAACTTTAAAAATTTCTTCTAAAGAGATTGAAAAAATTTTTAAATATCCTTTAAGTTTATTAAAAGATGATTTAACTGGAAAAAGAATTTATTTTTCTATTGAAAAAATTCAATTAGAAGAATTTGATAGGATTATTTTAAAAAATGAATTTATAATATTAGTTATGCATCAAATTAAATTAATTTTTGGTCAATTTAAAATTACTGATTTAACAAAATTAATAAATGAAATTGAAAAAGAAAAAAACAATCATCAAAATGAAAAAACAAAATTTGATGAATTTGTATTATTAAAATTGAATGAAAATATATCAAATAAAATAAATAAGAATTCAAATAATAAATTATTATTAAATGATAATGACATTAATAATTATTTAAATACAAAAGAAACTTTTCCAACTTTAACTTCATCTACTTCTGTTGAATCAGTTAAAGAAAAAAAAGAAAATAATAATTTTAATATTGTAAATAATAATATTTGTTATGTTAATG
>Ga0256407_10013902_pt1 | contig 10691 bp, 6 predicted proteins | sample RumenRJG_04DNA_FD_193489 | JGI IMG/M metagenome (GOLD analysis project Ga0256407, IMG submission 193489) | Bovine rumen microbial communities from Lethbridge, Alberta, Canada - RJG_04 | ecosystem: Host-associated > Mammals > Digestive system > Stomach > Rumen | place: Canada: Alberta | collected... | reverse complement strand
CGAAATTTGCTGTGGGAGGCAATCCCTGGCCCCACTCGTTCTTCAACGACTCCTACGAGATTAACACAGCCGACTGGACTCCGCAGTTGCTGACGGAGTTCCAACGGCGACGCGGCTATTCACTGGCAGAGAACATGGACCTGCTCTTGGGTGTTGGCAACCGCAATACCGCCTTGAAGACCAAGGCACAGGTAGTGGCTGACTACAGACAGACACTTGCCGATATGCTTCTTGAGAACTTCACCCGGCAATGGACACAGTGGGCGCATGGCCACGGGGCTACCACACGAAATCAGGCGCATGGGTCGCCAGGCAACCTGATAGACCTCTATGCTGAAGCCGATATCCCAGAGATAGAGAACTTTTACATGAATAACTTTGGTATCAAGGGACTGCGCGATGATGTGGGCTTCTACATGAAAGCCCTGAGTACGAAGGCTACACTGAAGTACGCCTCCAGTGCCGCCCATATCACTGGAAAACCGCTGGTATCGAGTGAGTCGATGACCTGGCTGACAGAACATTTCCGCACCTCGCTCTCACAGATAAAGCCCGAACTCGACCTGCTGTTCCTTTCCGGTGTGAACCATGTGCTGTTCCACGGTGCCGCCTATTCACCCCGCGAGGCTGCTTGGCCAGGATGGAAGTTCTATGCTGCCGTGGATATGAGTCCCACGAACAGCATCTGGCACGATGTCCCAGCCATGATGGACTACATCAAGCGCGTGCAGAGCTTCATGCAGATGGGACAACCGGATAACGACGTGCTCGTCTATGCTCCCTTTGCCAATGACATGACGAAAGATACGTCGAACAAATTGCGACTGTACAATATCAACACCCTGTCATCAAAGATGTCGGAGCTGGAGACTTGCGTGAACAACCTGGAGAACATGGGTTTGGACTGCGATTATACCAGCGAGCGTTACTTGATGACCACGACTTTTGTCGACGGGAAACTGCATACAGCATCGGGTGCTCGCTATCAGGCACTTGTCATCCCTGTAAGCACAAACCTGCCAGACAGTGTAAAGACGTATGTGGAAGCGTTGGCAGCACAAGGTGTACAGGTCATCTATGGCAACAGACAGGCTGACTTGGAAGCGTTGACCGCTAAGCCGGAATCACTACGCACAGAAATGGGCCTAAGCGTGATACGTCGTGCAAATGCAGAGGGGCATCATTACTTTGTATCAAACCTGACAGCGGATGATGTAGAGGGGTATGTGGCTTTGGCTGTACCGTTTACAAGTATCGCAGTATTTGACCCTATGACGGGCGAGATCAGCAAGGGGACTGTGGCTGACGGGAAAGTGTGGATAAGCCTGAAGTCAGGACAGTCGATGATACTACAGACGTATCAGACTGACGTGGCCATAAACAACGGTCGGCAGCCGGTGAAGGAGATTGGCAGTATGACGATCGACGGTCCGTGGACGCTCTCGTTTACGGAGGATTCTGAGCCAGCTATGGCAGGGAAAAACTATCAGCTGGAACGTACGAAGACCTGGGAGACACTGGATGCAGAGACAGCCCGACTGATGGGTACAGGCAACTATGAGACGACCTTCAACGTAACAGCAACACAGATGCAGACGGCATCGGCAGGATTTCGTATGAACCTGGGCGATGTGAGAGAGAGTGCACGGGTGTGGCTGAACGGTGAGTATATAGGCTGTACGTGGGCAGTACCATACGTCGTTGACTGCAAAGGACTGGTACACGAAGGAGAGAACACACTGAAAATTGAAGTGACCAACCTGCCAGCCAACCGAATCCGACAGATGGACATAGACATGGCGAACTGGCGTATCTTCGAGGATGCCAACATATCGACTATCAGCAGCTCAAATAGTTATGCAAGCTGGAAACTGGTACCTTCGGGACTCAATTCCCAAGTGCAGTTGGTGGCACTCTCAGCTTTGGATGAGACGGCGAAGGTTACGCTGAGGGGCATGACCAAGGATGCTGACGGCAACTGCTATGCAACGTACAAGGTGGCATTGCCTAATGGCAAGGGACTTCAGAGCCTAAGGATGACCGACCAGAATGGTGCAGATTTTAATGGTTTCCAAATAAAAAAGAATGATGACGGGACAGCGGAACTGACCGTCACGGGCGAACTGAAGGAGAACGCTATCGTGGAAGCTGTGGATAATGACGGAAAACATCACTATGCCTATGTTGCCGCACATGGAGCCTACGAACAGACGATAGCCGTGGACTTTACGTCATCTACACCACCAGAGGGCGGTTGGATATCACCCGAGACCACGATGGCCATCAAGGGATTTGAGGCTACGGGAGCACTGCCCTGGCATCGGGCGAATAAAAACGGGAAGGAGGTGACGGGACTTTACGACGGTCTGACCTTCACCTGCGAGCGTTCGGCGTATTATTTCTATTTCGAGGGTTATGGCATGAATGCCGGCTACGACTTCAATGTCGTGGTCAAGGATGCAAAACGAGGTGATGTGTGTCTGGTCAGCTATCTGAAAGGAAAAGGCAATTCGGAGTATCATGCCGCCGACTCCCTGCTGATGTATTACAGTTATGAGGATTCCACTCATGCATTTGCTATACCGATGAATGCCAATACGAGCTTCTATATCTATCGTTCATTGGCTGTATATAGTCCTAAGACGGCCGCAACGGATATTCAGGAAGTGAACTGGGAATTGCCCTCTGCCACTGTCTTGTTCAACCTGCAAGGACAGCGCTTGGCACGTCCTGGCAGAGGCATATATATCAAGAATGGAAGAAAAATCGCAGGAAAGTAGTCTGATTTTATAATAAACGGGGTAGAATATGCGTTATTCCTAACGTGTTAAGGCGAAATCTGTGGATATTGGCCCTGCTGCTGATGACCTCGCTGGGAGTGCAGGCACAGTACGATCCGTCGTTCAGTCACTACTGGGCGATGGAGACGGCATATAACCCTGCCGCCGCCGGAAAACAGGATAAGATCAACGTGGCAGGTGCCTATAATATGTCGATGGTGGGCTTCGAACATAATCCTAAGACCATGTTCGTCACTACCGATATGCCCTTCCAACTCGCAGGAATGTATCATGGCGTGGGACTACAGATGGTCAATGATGACATCGGTGCCTTTTCCCACAAGCAGTTCTCGTTGATGTATGCACCGAAAGTGAAATTTTTCGGAGGCAGGTTGAGCATTGGTGTACAACCTGTGATGTTGAGCGAGACACTGAAGGGTTCACAACTGGTATTCAACGACTCGGGCGATGATGCGTTGCCCACATCAGATGTCAGTGGTACGGCCTTCGACCTGAACCTCGGACTCTATTATCAGCAGCGGTGGTGGTATGCCGGAGCAGCGGTGAAACACCTCCTGTCACCGAAAGTGGAAATAGGCGAAACCAATGAGTTGGATGTCGATATGTCGTATTATTTTACAGCAGGATGCAATATTCGGCTCAAAAATCCGTTTTTAACCATACAGCCATCAGTGATGGGACGCTCCGACGGAGTGGGCTATCGTGCCGACATAACGACCCGCCTGACCTACGTGCATGAGGAGAAAGTGATGTATGCAGGCGTGGGATATAGTCCCGGCACTTCCATCACGGCATACGTTGGCGGAAAGTTCCACGGGGTGATGCTGGGCTATAGTTACGAATACTATACCACGGCATTGAGCTTCAGCAATGGAAGCCATGAGCTGTTTGTTGGTTATCAGACCGACATCAACTTCTCGAAGAAAGGACGTAACCGCCATCAGAGTGTGAGACTACTATAGAAGCCCACCCAAGCCCTCACAAAGGGAGGGATGTTTAACGACTTGAAAAGAGAAACAAATGACATATATGATGAGAATAATGAAAAGTATTCGAATGATATTCAAGGGTAGAAGTAACAAGTCCCCCCTCCCCTGGGGAGGGGTTGGAGGTGGGCTTCTTTTGCTCATTTTCCTTACTTCTTGCTTTGGTGGAAAGGAGACAACATCGGCAGGAGGCGAACTGACAGGTGCCAACGGGCGCGCCTTCACGGAACCGGCTCCTTATGGTATGGTGCTTATCAAACGTGGTCATCTGCGTATGGGATTGGAGTCCACGGATTCTTTATGGGGCAAGCAGACTCCTGTAAGAGACATCTCTATTGAGGGCTTCTGGATGGACGATACAGAGATTACCAACTCTGAGTATCGTCAGTTCGTCAATTATGTACGCGACTCGATTATCCGCGAACGTCTGGCCGACCCCAACTATGGTGGCGACGAGAGTTACAAGATTGAGGAAGACAAGGAAGGAAACCCCGTGAAGCCTCACCTGAACTGGAAGAAGAACCTGCCCCGCAAACCCAATGAGGATGAGTTGCGAGCCATTGAAAGCGTCTATGTGACCAATCCGGTGACCGGCGAGAGAATGTTGGATGCCAACCAGATGAACTACCGTTACGAGGTCTATGATTATGTGGAGGCTGCACTGCGCCGTAACCGTCTGAATCCTCAGGAGCGCAACCTGAATACGGACGTTACCGTGAATCCAGAAGAAGAGGTTTGGATCTCCAAGGATACTGCATATATCGATGACGAGGGAAAGATAGTACGCCAGACCATCAACCGCCAGTTGAGCGGCCCATGGGACTTCCTTAACACGTACATTATTAATATATATCCCGATACCACCTGTTGGGTGAACGACTTCCCCAATGCTGACAACGAGGTATATATGCGCAATTATTTCTCGAATGCCGCATACAACGACTATCCCGTGGTGGGCGTTACTTGGGAACAGGCCAATGCCTTCTGTGCATGGCGTACGGAGTTCCTGCTGAAAGGACTCGGACCGGCTGCCCGTCAGGTACAGCGCTACCGTCTGCCGACAGAGGCAGAGTGGGAATATGCTGCTCGTGGAAAGGAGCAGAACGAGTTTCCTTGGGCTAATGAGGACGTGGCCAGTGGCAAGGGCTGCTTCTATGCCAACTTCAAACCAGAGAATGGTAACTATACCAAGGACGGCAACCTGATTACATCGAAGGCGGGTATCTACAGTGCCAACAGCAATGGTCTCTATGATATGGCAGGTAATGTGGCAGAGTGGACTTCTACCATCTATACCGAGGCCGGCGTGGATGCCATGAACGACATCAACCCGCAGTTGAAATATAATGCAGCACTGGAAGATCCCTATCGTCTGAAGAAGAAGAGTGTGCGTGGCGGTTCGTGGAAAGACCCTGAGAACTACATCCGCTCTGCATGGCGCAGCAGCGAATATCAGAACCAGCCTCGTTCCTATATAGGCTTCCGTTGTGTGCGCTCGCTGGCAAATACCAGCAGCGAGAAAGTTAAACCAGCCAAGGCTTCGGCAAAAAAATCAAAAAAATGACACAGTATAGCAAATTAAATGTCATCTACCACTTGCAGAAGTGGTTGGATAGTGTGCCTGGGCAGACGTTCATGAACTATGCCTATAGCTGGGGTGCATCAATCGTTATTCTGGGTACGCTCTTTAAACTGACCCACCTGCCGGGAGCCAACCTGATGCTGTTCATCGGTATGGGTACAGAGGTGTTCGTATTCTTTATCGCGGCCTTTGACCGTCCGTTCGACAAGACAGCCGACGGTATGGAGCTGCCCACGCATGTGGATGCACAAGCCCCCCTTTCTTCCCCCGAGGGAGAAACTATTGTCTCTTCTGCTGAAGGACAGACTGTCATTGGCGGTGGCGGCATCGTAGGCGGTGTCGTTGGCGGTGGTGTCGTTGGCGGTGGTGTCGTTGGCGAAGGTATCACTGGCGGTGGCGGCATCGTTGGCGGTGGCGGTACCGTGATTATTGGTGGCGGCGGTGTCAGTGCAAATGGTAACACTACTGGCGAGAATGTTTCTATAGAAGCTCCCTCGGGCATCGTAGGGGGGACTATGGGTGTCATCGGTGGTGTCGTTGGCGGTGTTGTGGAACAGCCCGAGTTGCCTGACATCGATGCCGAAGAGATGGAAGAGGCTACGGCCAGCTATGTTGAGCAATTGAAGAAACTGACGGAAACCCTACAGAAGGTGTCAGAGCAGAGCGAGCGTCTGACCCGCGACTCAGAGGAGATGGAGAACCTGAACCGCACGCTTACGGGTATTTGTAAGGTCTATGAGATGCAGCTCAAGGGTGCCTCGCAACAGATTGGAACCATCGATCAGATCAATGAACAGTCAAGGCACATGGCAGAGCAGATTGCAGAGCTCAATAAGATCTATACCCGCATGATTGAGGCCATGACGGTGAATATGCCGAAAGGTCCTCTGGTGTAATAGAAGTTAAGAAGTTAAGAAGTTAAGAAGTTAAGAAGTTAAGAAGTCAAGGAGTTAAGAAGTTAAAGATAATGGCAATAAAGAAAAGACCAGTATCTCCGCGCCAGAAGATGATCAACCTGATGTATGTCGTCTTGATGGCCATGCTTGCGCTGAATGTCTCGAACGAGGTGCTCAACGGCTTCTCCATCGTGGAGGAAAGCCTGAACCGTACCACGGAAAATGCAGCAAAGGAGAATCTGGCAATCTATGAGGATTTCGACCAGCAGATGCAGGCTAATCCGCAGAAGGTCAGAGAGTGGTATGAGAAGGCACAGCGGGTGAAGCTGGCCAGTGATTCCCTGTACAACCTGGCCGCTGAACTGAAACAGGCTATCGCTTACGAAGCAGACGGCTCTGACGGTAATCCTTCGAGCATCATCAACAAGGAAGACTTGGAAGCCGCCAATCAGGTGATGCTTGCCCCGGGACGTGGGCGTGGCGAGAGTCTGAAACAGGCTATCGACATCTATCGCGAAAACATTCTGAAGATGGTTGCCGATACGGCTCAGCAGCGTCGTATAGCCAGTGACCTCACTACCGAGGTACCCAGTACTGGTTTGGGAAAGAACTGGCAGGAGTATATGTTCGAGTCGATGCCGGCAGCTGCTGCTGTCACCCTGCTGTCGAAACTGCAGAGCGATGTACGTAATGCTGAGAAAGAGGTGCTCCATACGTTGGTACAGAACATCGACGTGAAGGATATCCGTGTGAATGCCCTTGATGCCTTCGTGATACCTAATTCTCAGACTATTGTGCGTGGCGACAAGTTCTCGGCTCATATCGTCATGGCTGCCGTTGACACCACTCAGGTTCCGGAAATCTATATCGGTAACCAGAAGATGAATCTTCAGGACGGACTCTATGAGACGGTCTGCGGACGTACGGGCGACTTCACCCTGACGGGCTATATCCAGACCATCAATGGTAATGGCGATGCCATCCGTCGTGACTTCTCTCAGAAGTACACCGTGGTGGATCCCAGTGCTACGGTATCAGCCGACTTGATGAATATGCTCTATGCGGGCTATAGCAACCCCATCAGCATCTCTGTGCCTGGTGTTCCCCTGAACAAGATCTCGGCTACGATGACCAATGGTACGCTGACACCTACAGGCCCCGGCAAGTATATTGCCCGTCCATCGAAGATTGGAGAAGATGCCACTATTACCGTGATGTCAACCAACACTGGTCGGCCCCAGCAGATGGGACAGTTCACCTTCCGCGTGCGCCGTCTGCCTGATCCCACGCCTTATATTGACATGAAGGACGAGAAGGGTAACCCGTTGCGCTTTAAAGGCGGTGGATTGGCAAAGGTCAGCCTGATGTCTATCGACGGTATCGGCGCTGCAATCGATGACGGCATCCTCGACATCGGTTTCCGTGTGCTCTCCTTCGAGACGGTCTTCTATGACAATATGGGTAATGCCGTGCCGATGATTGGCGAGGGCGACAAGTTCTCGGCTCGTCAGAAAGAGACATTCCGAAAACTGGCGCGCAACCGCCGCTTCTACATATCGAATGTGAAAGCTATCGGTCCTGACGGCATAGAGCGCACACTGAAAGCGTCGATGGAAATAATTGTGAAATAGTAAAAGATGAAGATATGAAAAGACTATTGTTCTTATTGATGATAGTGCTGGCAGCAGGCACAGCGACTGCCCAACCTAAGAAGAGCCGTGTACAGACGACGAAGACTGAACAGAAGAAACAGCAGCAGTCAACGACGGCTCAAGGCATGACCCGACGTATGCAGCTACAGTACCCCACGGCACTTGATATGCCAGAGGATGTGGTTTGGCGTCGTGACATCTATCGTGAGGTCAATCTTGACGACGAGCCCAATGCCGGACTCTACTTCCCCGTGGAGCCGGTAGGCAAGCAGATGAACCTCTTCACCTATGTCTTCAAACTGGCACTTAACGGCAATATCCCCGTCTATGAGTATCGTCTGGACGGCAATGAGGTCCTCGATGCTACGGCTAAGGTCGACATGAAGACCATCCTTGACAACTATCGTATCTTCTATGAGGAGAATGGTGGCAAGCTGAAGGTTGACAACAGCGACATCCCTTCTGCAGAGGTGAAACTGTATTACCTGAAAGAGAGTGCATACTACGACCAGGCTAACTCTTCATTCCATATCAAGGTGCAGGCCTTCTGTCCTGTGATGCTCCGTGAGGATGATTTTGGCGGTGCTGCGTCGAAGTATCCTCTGTTCTGGGTGAAGTATTCCGATGTGGAGCCTTATCTGAGTCGTCAGTCGCTTAGGATGAGTGAGAGAAACGATGCCTCGCTTATCAATATCGATGACTATTTCACCTTGAACAAGTATAAGGGAAAGATCTATAAGACCAACAACAGTCAGGGAAAGACGCTGGTTCAGATTGTAGGAAACGACTCCACGAAGCTGTCGGCCGAGCAGAAACGCATAGAGGCAGAACTGGCTGCATTCCAGAACAACATCTTTGGTGACAAGGCCAAGCGTGATTCCCTGGACAGCATAGCTGCCAACGACCCGAAACAGTTGAAGGCACAGAAGAAACGCGAAAGCCGTACCAGAACAGCCAAGAGCAAGAGCACAGCCTCGTCGTCAAGTAGTGGCAGTTCATCGGCAGCGCGTGTCTCCGTGCGCCGACAGCGTCATTAGAGCACTGGCAACATGAAAGAACGCTTGTTGAATATCGCATTCCCGATAGTGATGGTATGGCTTATGGTCATGCCTTTGTCGGCTCAAGGGGTGGCTTTTGGCATAAAGGGTGGCCTTGAGGTGGTGAATATGGAATTCCGCGACGATGTATTCGACAAGTCCAATCGCGCAGGTTACTTCATTGGCCCCACTTTTGTTTTCTCCACAGGCGTTCCCGGGTTGTGTGTCGATATCTCAGGCCTTTACAGGAAACGCTCGCTGAAAGTCGATGGAGAATCGATCGACCAGCAGTCCATCACAATTCCTGCCCATGCACGTTACGGTGCCAGCATCGTGAATTTTGGCGGTGTCTTCCTTTGTGCCGGTCCTCAACTGTCGTTCAATGTAGGTCCCTCGAAACACATCTGGGAGGATATGGAGAATAATGCCAAGCAGTTCATTCTACAAGACACCAAACTGGCAATTGACTTTGGCCTGGGTGTCACGATAGGTCATCATCTGGAAGCCATCCTCTATTACAGTGTCCCCATAGGCAAGACCGCCGATTTCTCATGGAACGAGGTAGAAGGGGCCGTAAAGCAAGTTCCCGTCACCTCCCTAAATACGACGAAGAGCCATGCTAATTCCTGGCTGTTGTCGTTTGGGTATATTTTCTGATGAGTCAGTATGCAGATGTCATATTACCCGTGCCGCTCGACGGTTTCTTTACTTATGCCGTCCCGCAGGAAGCCCAAGGGCGCGTAACCCAAGGGATACGCGTCATCGTTCCCTTTGGGCGTAATAAGAACTATGTGGGCATCATTGCCCGTCTGCATGATGAGAAGCCGCAGGGCTACGAGGTAAAGCCCATCTCCGTTGTCGTTGATTCTCAGCCTATCCTGTTGCCTGGCCAGCTGAAATTCTGGCAGTGGATAGCTGATTATTATATGTCGCCTATTGGTGAGGTGTATAAGGCCGCTCTCCCTGCTGGCTTGAAGGCTGAAGAGGGCTATAAGCCTCGCACAGAGACCTTCATCCGTCTGACCCCAAATTATCAGAACGAACCCACGCTCCATGTGGCGCTGAATATGCTGGCACGAGCAGCTAAGCAGCGCGAGGCCTTGATTGCCTATCTCGAACTGTCTCATTGGGACACCATCGAGGGTAATGTCTGTAGGGTGCCGGTGATTGAGATTACCCGTGAGGAACTGATGAATGCCTCTGAGGCTACGTTGCCTGTGATCAACCAGTTGGTGAAACGTGGCATCTTGGAGACTTACGAAGTGGAAGTAGGCCGACTGAACCAAGGTGGCGAACCTCATCCGGAGCATATCAAACCGTTGAGCGTTGCCCAGCAGGAGGCTTACAACCAGATTCTGCTCTCGTTCATGAAGAAGCAGGTCACGCTGCTTCATGGTGTCACCTCCAGTGGTAAGACGGAGATTTACATCCATCTCATTCAGCGTGAGTTGGATCAGCATCGTCAGGTGCTTTTCCTCATGCCCGAGATTGCCCTTACAGTGCAGATGATGCAACGCCTGCAGCGTGTCTTTGGCAACCGCCTGGGCATCTATCATTCCAAGTACAGCGATGCAGAGCGAGTAGAGATCTGGCAGAAACAGCTCTCTCAGAATCCATACGATGTCATCCTCGGTGCCCGTTCTGCTGTATTCCTGCCTTTCCAACGCCTTGGTCTTGTCATCGTTGACGAGGAACACGAAACCTCTTATAAGCAGCAAGACCCCATGCCAAGGTATC
>Ga0256407_10013899_pt1 | contig 10693 bp, 6 predicted proteins | sample RumenRJG_04DNA_FD_193489 | JGI IMG/M metagenome (GOLD analysis project Ga0256407, IMG submission 193489) | Bovine rumen microbial communities from Lethbridge, Alberta, Canada - RJG_04 | ecosystem: Host-associated > Mammals > Digestive system > Stomach > Rumen | place: Canada: Alberta | collected... | reverse complement strand
CCCGACAACACCGACTACATCATCAACAGGGCCGATGTCAGAATCCGTATGAAGCATTTCGATGATGCCCGCGCCGACCTTGCCTTGGCCATCAAAAAAGGCATCCCGCGCCCTGCACTCTCCGACCTCTACGCCCGCTGCCAGAAATAATATCACTCTAAGGACCTTAAGGCTCTTCTAAGTCCTTAGGGTCCCTAAAGTCCTTAAAGTCCCTAAAGTCCTTAAAGTCCTTTAGTATCATCCCCCAGCCAATCGTCTATCAATTGCCGTGCAATTGATAGTTTCTCGGGTATCTGTGGCAGCGAATCGCGGTCGAACCACCCACCACGTGATAGTTCGGAGCGCTGCAGGTGTATCTCACCACCGGCATAGTCAGCCGTGAAGCCCACCATCAGTCCGCAAGGGTAGGGCCATGGTTGGCTTGCGAAATAACGCAGGTTCTGAATCTCTATGCCCGTCTCCTCGCGCACTTCGCGTACCACAGCCTCTTCCAGCGTCTCGCCAGTTTCCACGAAACCGGCCACCAGACCGTAGAAGTCGCCCCTGAAGTTGCGGGCGTGCACCAACAGCACCTTGTCGCCTCGGGTCACCCGACATATCACGGCGGTGGCCAACTGTGGCCATACCTCTTTGCCACACTGTGTGCAGCGCTTTGAGATGTCGGTATGGAGCCGCATCTGTCCACCACACACACCACAATATTTCGTTGTGCTGTCCCAATAGAGTATCTCGTGACTCTTACCTGCCGCCAGATAATGTGTCAGTGGCAGATAGGCATACGACTCACGCAGTCCGCACATCACCATCTTGGGGTGGTCGGTCAAAGGATGGTCGATGGCATAGGCCATCACGTCGCTGCCCTCTATCTCGGTGATGTGGTGGATGGTGGTCCAAGGCTTCACCTCCACGGGTGGCTCCTCCTGAAATGGGACGCTGAGGCTGCCATCACTATGCCTTTCCAACACCAATGCCGACTGGCAGAAAACAAACCAATATTTCATGTCATTTTTTTCGGTTAATCATACATTCTGCAAATACAAAAGTAAGCAAAAACAACAACATACTGAAATAAATAACGCCACTTTTTGTATCAAATCACCTCTTTCATGTATTTCATGTCTGCAAATTGTATCCTTTTTATTTATGATTTGTATCAAATATATTTATAAGTGTATTTTGAACAATTTTTGAAACATAATGTAAATAGTTTTTCTACATTAATTATGTATTTTTGCGAAAAATTGTAAATCAAACACTTAACTAACCCAAATTATTTTAGAAATGAGGAGAATTTTTACTTTTTTAGTGTTTATGCTTGCTCTATCAATGAGTTCATGGGCAGGTATTCTTTATTTCCCCGAGAAATTGGTGGATTTCCCCACAGGCGTTGAGCCCGAAGAGGTAGATGGTTGTAAACACTACCGCCAGTATGTATGGTGGTATTGGAGTGATGATATGAGTGACACCCCATTTGATCTCTCTGCTTATGAAGCCGATTTCATATGGTCGGTTGATGTGACAGGTAGTATCTTTATTCCTGAGGGCAAATATCTTACAAAGGATGGCAACCATTATGAGTTGTCCAGCTCTGAGATTTTCTTCAAAGGAAATTCTGGAACCATCACCTTAACCGCTACTCAACCCGACTTTAACGGAATACCTTATTCTGCATCTTATACAATCAATTATCATGTTATGAATTCCCAAAAATGGGATTTCAATACGAAGCCGTATACGATTTTAGATTGGAATTTTGGAGGAGAGGTACCAATGAGTACACCTGCTGATGACCATTGGAAATACCATCCATATAATAATGCTATATCTGGAGATGCAGGAAATATTATAAAAGAGGCTGCAGGACTCCAGTTTGTGACTGCTGCAGGGTCTTTTGGTGCAAATAACCCGGGTGTTAATCATAATGTTGAAAGATGGAATAAAAATGAAAATAAATGGGAAACATATGAGAATCAGGATAAAGATGCTAATGTTTTAACGAGATTTATCTGTATTAAAGCAGGCTCCAAACTGATAATCCCGTCAAGCATATTCCGTGATTGGGACCACCCTCGTGTCCGTATCAAGATGAACCGTGATGCCGAAAAGGAATGGAAAAATAACGAATGGGTGAGCTCTACCACTTTGAACTTGAAAGTCAACAATGCGACTGATGCTGTAGGAACAACTTGCGATGCTTCTCATGGCTGGTATGGTATCGGCGGTAGTGCATGGTGGGGAAGAGATAAAGGAGACTATTTGTATAGAGGTGAGTATCATTTCCAAATAATAGACAATCAACAAGAATTCTCTATCGAAGTCCCGAAAGCAAGTGATTATGTGAATGGCGACGATGCTTGGTTGCTGATTTATACCATCGAGGTGTATGACTCTGAGGAGATGATTACAGAGAATGATGTGCTCGGCAGTTGTTATCAATTCTTGACCACCGAAAAAACTACTGTTAATGGGCAAGGAGCAAAAACAACTACCACTACTGTTACAGATCCTGCCGCGTTTTGGGTACACTATCGCGGTAAGGGAGAACATTCTACCGTTTCCAATTGCTCAACCTCAGCTACTGTAGGAACTAAGGGCAATTATACTGGTGACGACTTTATTCAACGCTTCGCAAGTTCTGGTGGTTCCGACACCAAGCACACCTACACCCCAGTAGCAGGCGAATTCGGTTCCTTCCGCATGCGCCTCGAGGTTCATGACCATAACAACAACTATATTACCGACTATGCTTACCGCACACAGTCGGTGGGATTGATGCAAAATAAGATTTATCCTTATACATGGGATTTCACGGATATCGCTAGATATCAAGAGGATGACTTCCGCGATGATAATGGAGTGGAGACAGATGGTAGTAAAAAGATGGGCTTAGAGTCAGGACCAAGATATGCAGAGCAGGATCCGAATGATTATATCCATGGTATCATCCATATGCCACGTAACGTTTGGGATACAGACGGAAGTTTCCGTATCGCCAATAATGGTGGACATGATGTGCTCTATTGTGGTGGCAGCCAACTTTGGTATGGCGAGACCATCATTCCCGAGAGCGCTGGTTTGGCTTTCACTCCAGTGAATTATGACGGTGCTTACAATGGTGCTATGACACTTACCAGCAATGGACTTCTTTTCAATCAGGCTATTCGCGATTGGTGGTTGTGGAGAGTTACTATTCCGCAGGTCGATCCCCAGTGCACCATCTATGTGCGTGCCAGGAAACTTTCTTCAGATGAACTGGCAGGTAATACATATTACAATGTGGGATACTGCTATTGTTATGTTGATAACCAAAACACTTTAAACTTGTGGAATGGTGATGCCACAAATAAGACACCGAAAACTTCATTCAGCACGGCAGCACTTACCTCTACCGCTACGGCACGTGAGATTGCTATCGATGGCGAAAACGGTGATGTGATCTACGCTATCCCCGCTCCCGAAGTGACAACCAATGTCACCCTCTTCTTCCAAGGTGTTGAGGTGCACAAGATTGCTGTGTCGAAAGACCCGAAGACCGTCAACAAATACGGATGGGCCACTGAAAGCCGCGACCATGTCATCGACCAGAGTCTCACCTCTTATTTCACAGGTAAGGATTTCGTGACTTATCTCGTCAGTTCAGTCAACAATAATAAAACGTCCGTCTCGCTCACGGAAGTCAACATGAATCAGAAAGTGATGAAGAAGTCGCAAATAGATAGTGAAGGAAACGCAGACTATAATGCCTATATCATTCGTAATAAAGATGCAGAAATTGTAAAAGATGAGAATGGTGAGGTCGTCAAAGATGAAAATGATGAAGTAGTCGCAACAGGAAAAGTTGATATTCTTCAAACGGGTGGTGGCTTCCATCTCTTCGTGCCCGATATCCACGACTATATCAAAGACAACGAGAATTATCCTAATTCAGAGAATCGGTATAACCAGAAAACGCTCAACTCCTACCAACCACTGCTGAGGGCTAAACTCGGTCAGGGAACGGTTGATGCCACTGAAGAAATTGGTGGGGTCACATATACTAACTTCGTACTCACATGGCAGGTGGCTGATGTCGAACACGGTGTGCAGAAACCCGATGATTATGACTTCGGTAATGTGGGATTCTTCCGCGTGCAGGATACTGGCGTGCAGAGCAGAGGCAATCAGGGATACCTCCCCTTGATTCTGGCGTCGGGCAATACCACCAACAAGTATAACATCGTGTGGGATGACGATACCAACGGTATCGATGCCACAATCACCGACAATATTGCTCGCAGAAACGACAATGTGTTCTATAACCTCAGTGGTCAGCGTCTTAATGGAGTGCCCACAAAGGGTGGTATCTATATTGTCAACGGGAAGAAAATTGTCGTGAAATAATTATCCATATTTAATTCTTACCGAAAATGAAAAAATCATATAATAAACCTGAAACACAATTGGTTATCATCAATTCGAAAAGCTCCTTTCTTGAAAGTCTTGGTATCAATGGAGGTGCTGGAAGCAATGACCAAGTGGCTACTGCCATGGACTCAAACAGTAGTTCTTTTGAAGAGGATGATAGTTGGAGCGTCTCCAGCAACAAATCCCTCTGGGACGATTAAGCAGACCTTATCTTTCATCATAAAGTGATAACATTCATTCTTTTCAATCCCCGTGACAGTGATGTTGCGGGGATTTTCTTTTTCCACCTTAAAACCCACAAAAAACGCCCCAAACCGCTTTTTTAAGGTTTTTTATTTCTTGATTCAAGGAAAAATGACTATTTTTGTAAGTCAATTGCGGATTCTGGCATCTTGATACCTGTCGGAAGCCACATGAGGCAAGTCAGAGTGTAAACATACAAACAGTAATTAATCTAATAAAAAAATCAAAATTCCAAAAAATGGCTAAAGTTGTTACATTGGGCGAGATTATGCTCCGCCTCTCATCTCCAGGTCAAAAGAGATTTATCCAGAGTGATTTTTTCGACGTCGTCTATGGAGGCGGCGAGGCTAACGTGGCCGTGAGTGCCGCTAACTATGGCCATGAGGCCTACTTCGTCACCAAACTGCCCAAGCACGAGATCGGACAGTGCGCCGTGAACGCTCTTCGCCGATATGGTGTGAATACCGACTACATCGCACGTGGTGGAAACCGCGTGGGCATCTATTTCCTCGAGACTGGTGCTTCCATGCGCCCATCAAAGGTGATCTACGACCGTGCAGGCAGTTCCATCGCAGAGGCCGACCCCGAGGATTTCGACTTCGACAAGATCATGGAGGGCGCACAGTGGTTCCACTGGAGCGGCATCACTCCCGCCATCAGTGACAAGGCTGCTGAACTCACACGGCTTGCCTGCGAGGCTGCCAAGCGCCATGGCGTGTGCGTGAGCGTGGACCTCAACTTCCGCAAGAAACTGTGGACTTCGGAGAAAGCGCAGAGCATCATGAAACCGCTCATGAAATATGTTGACGTGTGCATCGGCAACGAGGAAGACGCTCAACTCTGCCTCGGATTCAAGCCAGAGGCCGACGTAGAGGGTGGAAAGACCGACGCCGAGGGCTACTATGGCATCTTCAAGGGCATGATGGAGACCTTCGGGTTCAAATATGTGGTGAGCACGCTCCGCGAGTCGTTCTCGGCATCGCACAACGGATGGAAGGCCCTCATCTACAACGGCAAGGACTTCTACCAGAGCAAGCGCTACGATATCAACCCCATCATCGACCGCGTGGGTGGTGGCGACTCATTCTCGGGCGGACTCATCCATGGCCTGCTTACCTATCCCGACGACCAAGGCAAGGCTCTTGAGTTTGCCGTGGCAGCATCGGCCCTGAAGCACACCATCCCCGGCGACTTCAACCTCGTGTCGAAAGAGGAGGTGGAGAACCTCGCTGGTGGCGATGCCTCCGGACGTGTGCAGAGATAATTCTCACTGCGACTAATATCCCTGCCCCAAGTAGGGCAGGGGCTTTCATCAAAAATCATCAGCATCAAAAAAGGAAATCCAATACAATAAAATGGCAAGATTCAATAAAGTACAGGTGATTACGGCCATGCGTGCCACTGGCATGGTGCCCGTGTTCTACCATAAAGACCCCGAAGTGGTGAAAAACGTAGTCAAGGCATGCTACGACGGCGGCGTGAGAGTTTTCGAGTTTACCAACCGTGGTGACTTCGCACACGAGGTGTTTGCCGAGGTCAATAAATGGGTGGCCGACAACTGCCCCGAGATGATCATGGGCGTGGGTACGGTAATCGACCCCGCTACTGCAGCACTCTACCTGCAGCTGGGCGCCAACTTCATCGTAGGCCCGAGCTTCAACCCCGCCATCTGCGAGGTTTGCAACCGTCGACTGGTGCCCTATAGCCCGGGATGTGGTTCGGTGAGCGAGATCAACAACGCTCAGGCCATGGGATGCGACGTGACAAAGGTTTTCCCCGCAGGCAACGTGGGTGGCCCGTCGTTCGTCAAGAATGTCATGGCTCCGCTGCGCTGGTCGAACATCATGGTTACAGGCGGCGTGTCGCCCGACGAGGAGAACCTCACCAACTGGATCAAGGCTGGTGTGCTCTGCGTGGGCATGGGCTCTAAACTCTTCCCCAAGGAAGTGGTGGCCGCCAAGAACTGGAAAGCCGTTTCCGACAAGTGTGCCGAGGCGCTCGGATACATCGCCAAGGCTCGCGGATAATATCATCTCTTCTCAACTGTCCCTTCTGTCTACTCAAGCGTCTCTGCCCAAGCGGCCGTCATGCTACACGTGGCATAAGGGACAGTTGGCTTTCTCTGAACTCCTTGAACTCCTTGAAACAAGAGTAATGTCTGAACTCCAGAACTCCTGAACATCTGAACTCCAGAAAACAAGAGTAATGTCTGAACTCCAGAACTCCTGAACTCCTTGAACTCCTGAATATCCGTATGCCCACTCATTCGAATTTCATAAAATGGCAGACACTCATGGGCCGCCTCTTGTTGTTGGCCCTTGTCTTGTCGGCTTGCTCACGGGTAAACGTGAGGAAAGTCGATGAGTTGAATGCGCAGGCATACGAATATCATTACAAGAACCTCGACTCCACACTCTTCTTCGCTAAAATGGCCACCCGTGAGGCGGGACGCTATGACGGTGGACTGGCAGAGGCCTACAACAACAAGGCGTTCGTGAGCATCGCAAGGATGCAATACAACATGGCGGCACTCCAACTCGACTCCGTGGCTGCCATCACCGACAATCAGGTGGAACTGCTCATCGCCGACATCCAGTATATGCGACTCTGCCAGAGGCAGTCGCGCAACAAGGATTTCTATACCTACCGGGGAAGCGCGCTCGCTCGTCTGAAGCGCATCTCAGAGGAGGATGCCATGCTCGACCAGCACCAGCGGGCGCGCATGGTATACGCCAAGTCGGAGTTTGATATCGTCACTTCTACCTATTATTATTATGTGGGACTCGAACAGCCTTCCATCGAGGCCATCGAGAACATAGAGCCCTACGGCGAGATTCAGCAAGACCGGGCGCAACTGCTCAATTACCTCTACAACATCGGAGCCGGAGGCATCCTCACCGAGGGCACACAAGAGGAGGTGGCCCTCGATGAGATGGACTACCTCATTCGCTGCTACTTCATGGCCATTGAAGGGGGATATGTGTTCTGGGAGGCCAACTCGCTGCAGGCCATGAGTGAGCACTTGCAGGACGATGACCAACGGAGGACAATATTGGCCAACTATCCCACAATCAAGGAAATCAATATCGAGAACATCGACGACAGCCTGCTGGCGGGCAACTTCGCACAACGCTCGCTCGACTTGTTCCGAAAATATGGCGACGTCTACCAGGTGGCAGGCGCCTTCCGTACGCTGGCACAGTGCTACTGGCAAATCAATCTCTACCAATCCTCGCTCGAATGCCTCAACGATGCGCTCGTCACCGATACGGCTATCCAACAGGCACCCGACCTCGTGGCCTCTATCCGTGAGCAGATGAGCGTGGTGTATGCTGCACTCGACGACAAACAGCAGAGCGATGTGAACCGCAACCTCTATCTCGATAAACAAGAGCAGACCCGACAGGACCGCTATCTGGAGTCGAGAGCCGAACAACTGAAGACGTCGGTGAGCCAACTCAATATGATGATTGCCGCTATTCTGATTCTTATGGCCATCGCCGTGGCACTGCTCTTCTTCTTTACCTATATGAGGAGGAAAAAATCGAAGGAGAATGTTCTTGGCGACCTTCTCAAACCACTGGAGAAATGGAAGAGCGACAACGAATCGTATATGGAGCAACTCGATGAGCAATATGAGGACATCATGGAGCGGAAGGCCATGAACAACTTGCACATCGAGAACAACAAACGCCTGAACCTGGAGCAAAGGGCAAAGGTGTCGCTGGTGAATGGTGTCACCCCGTTCATCGACCGCATGCTACATGAGATTCACCGGCTCAACGAGCACGATGAGGACCCGGAGACACGACAGGAGAGATACCAATATGTGGCCGAACTCACCGACCGCATTATCGAGTACAATGCCATCCTCACCCAGTGGATACAGTTGCGGAAAGGCGAACTGAGCCTGCATATCGAGAGCTTCCCCGTGCAGGGTCTCTTCGATATCGTGTCGCACGGAAGAATGGGATTCCAACTCAAGAACATCTCGCTTGAGGTGACGCCTACCGAGGCTTGGGTGAAGGCCGACCGCACCCTCACGCTCTTCATGGTCAACACTCTGGCCGACAACGCCAGGAAGTTCACCCCGGAGGGCGGCAAGGTGACCATCTTTGCCGACGAGACCGACGACTATGTGGAGATCTCGGTGAGCGACACCGGCGTGGGAATGACCGAGGAACAGATGGCCTCGGCCTTTAAGGTGGAGATGAAGAGCATCAGCGACCAGACCCTCACACTCGAGAAAGTACCTGCCGACAACACGGAGAAGGGACACGGGTTCGGACTGGTGAACTGCAAGGGCATCATCGAGAAATACAAGAAAATCAGCACCCTCTTCAAAGTATGCGATATTGGCGTGGAGAGCAAGGTGGGCAAGGGCAGCCGGTTCTTCTTCCGGCTTCCGAAGGGTGTCTCACGCGTCATCGCGCTCCTCGCCGTGCTTACTGCGTCGGCCTCTCCGACAATGGCCAAGAGCGTGGGACAGATGCTCGAGAAGGCTGGGTCGATGGCCGACAGTGCCTACTACAGCAACCTGAACCGGAAATATCAGCGGGCACTCGACTTCGCCGACTCCACGCGACTCTACCTTAATCAGGCCTACCGCATTATGATGCCAGAGGGAACCGACACATTGCTGGCAGAGGATAACAACGCCTCGGCACAGGCCGAGATAGAGTGGTTCCACAAGCGGCTGCCCATGAATTACGACGTCATCCTCGACTTCCGCAACGAGGCGGCAGTGGCGGCACTGGCCCTGCACCAATGGTCGCTCTACCGTTATAATAATAAGGTATATACCCAACTCTTCAAGGAGAAGTCGGCCGACACCACGCTGGCCGACTACTGTAGCGTGATGCAGAAGTCGCAGGCCAACAAGTATATGGCCATCGCCATCCTCATCGTACTGTTGCTCATCATCATCTTGGCCTACTTGCTGCTCTACTACCGTCACCAGGTCTACTACCGTTTCTGTCTCGACAGGGTCATCGGCATCAACAACGTGCTCGGGTCGGAGGACACCAACCAGCGCAAACTGGAGAAAATACGCACGCTTGCCGGCCATCCGTCGGAAGGTGAGGTGATGAAAGGCCGAAAGTCAATCTACCACGACGAGAAACTGCCACCCATGTTGCAAAATGTGGCCGACCAGATTATCGAGACGCTGCAGAAGGCCGTGAACCAAAACAACGAGCGTATGGCGGATATCGAACTGGCGGAGGATGACGTGCACCGCGGTGAATATGAGAACGATAGGCTATATGTGTGCAACAGCGTGCTCGACAACTGTCTCAGTACGCTGAAACACGAAACCATGTACTTCCCGTCGAGAATCCGGACACTGATAGAGGATGGCGACGACAACCTGCAGAGTATCAGCGAACTGGCCGACTACTATAAAATGCTCTATTCCATACTCAGCGCACAAGCCATGCGCCAGGTGGAGAGCGTGAAACCCGATTGTGCGGCGGTGAGCCTGAGATCGGTGAGGAAGGACATCAGGATTGCCGACCCACAGGATATCTATGTGCTGGGCGACGAGCAGATGCTGCGCTATCTCTTTGAGATACTTGGAAAACAGGGTGGGGGAGAGAAACCCGTAATCACGGCCGCCAACAAGGATGACCGCTATGTCACACTGCGGGTGACCTACCACAACCTGCGACTCAGCCATGAGGAGTGCCACGGCCTGTTCGATCCCTCCATGCACAACATCCCCTTCCTGCTGTGCCGGCAGATCGTCAGGGATATCGGCAATGCTACCAATGCCCGTGGCTGCGGAATCGTGGCAGAACAGAACTCCGAGGGGGGCACCGACCTCGTGGTGACACTCGTCAAGGGCAAAACCCCCAAACCGCAAGCCTAGTTGATCGAAATAACAACAAACAACATACAATCATGGAAAAATTCAAAGTAATCATCGTCGAAGACGTGGCGCTCGAACTGAAAGGCACCGAGGGAATCATCCGCAACGACATCCCCGAGGCTCAAATCATCGGCACTGCCGACAGCGAGGCCTCATACTGGAAACTGCTCAAGCAGG
>Ga0256407_10013895_pt1 | contig 10695 bp, 8 predicted proteins | sample RumenRJG_04DNA_FD_193489 | JGI IMG/M metagenome (GOLD analysis project Ga0256407, IMG submission 193489) | Bovine rumen microbial communities from Lethbridge, Alberta, Canada - RJG_04 | ecosystem: Host-associated > Mammals > Digestive system > Stomach > Rumen | place: Canada: Alberta | collected... | reverse complement strand
ATTTGAAGGAATAGAAATTTATAATGATTTAAAAATGAAACAAGTAACAGTAAGCGGAGCAATCATATTCCGCACAAATCCTGAAACAAATAAAAAAGAAATATTCGCAACTCAGCGTGGCTACGGCGAGTACAAGGGCTGGTGGGAAATTCCTGGCGGTAAGTTAGAAGCTGGAGAAACTCCGGAGCAGTGTATTGAACGCGAAATCCGCGAGGAACTTGCAACGGAAGTTCGTGCTGAAAAGATCCTGGGGGTAGTGGATTACGATTATCCAAGTTTTCACCTGACTATGCATTGTATTTTGTGTACAATTGTTTCCGGAGAGCTTAAACTTCTTGAACACGAAGCTGCACGATGGCTTGATGCAGAAAACTTAAGAAGTGTAAACTGGCTTCCGGCAGATCAGTTGATACTAGATATAATTGAAGAGATTTTGAAATTAAATTGAGTTTTTCAAATGCAAATTCGCCAGCCGCGACTGACGAATTTGATAATGGTAATATTTTTAGAAAATGAAATAAGTAGGGGCGTTGCGGGGGCCCCCTCATAAATAAGAAAGGAGCAATTTTAAAATGAAACTTTTAATCGTAATTGACATGCAGAATGACTTTATAGACGGGGCTCTGGGGACAAAAGAAGCGGTTGCAATTGTGCCGGCTGTGGCTCAAAAGATTAAGAAGGTCAGGGCTGAGGGAGGATCTGTCGTGTTTACGCGCGATACTCACCAGAGCAATTATCTTAAAACTCAGGAAGGAAAAAATCTTCCGGTGGTGCACTGCGTTAAAGAGACTGAAGGCTGGAAGATTTCGAGCAAGCTTGAAGTAGGGGAAAGCCGTATTTTTGACAAGCCTTCCTTTGGTTCTATGGAGCTGGCTGATTATGTGGCAACTCTGAACGGCCTGGAAGAAATTGAACTTGTGGGACTTTGCACGGGGATCTGTGTTATAAGCAACGCCTTCATTCTTAAGGCAAAACTTCCTGAAGTAAAGATTTCTGTTGATGCAAGCTGCTGTGCCTGCGTAACTCCGGAAAGTCATAAGACTGCGCTTGCAGCAATGAAGCTCTGCCAGATTAATGTGACTGGGGAAAACTAAAATAGCTGAAAGATAACGTCGCGCCTTCTTTATGTTTTGCTAATAAAATGCTACACTTACAACATGAGTTTGCAACCAGCTCTTTATTTAATTCCTGTAACTCTGGGCGAAACGGAAATTGCGCAGGTTTTGCCGCCGTATAATCGGGATGTTATTATAAATATTAAGCACTTTATTGTTGAAAATATCCGCTCGGCTCGGCGCTTTCTTAAAAAAACTGAAAAATCTATTGATATTGATACGCTCACCTTTTATGAGTTGAATCGTCATACCGACCGTAAATTTATTGGTGAATATCTTGAGCCGCTTAAAAAGGGTGAGTCGGTTGGGGTAATTAGCGAAGCTGGCTGTCCTGCAATTGCAGATCCCGGAGCTGATGTTGTTGCTATTGCGCAGTCTAAAGGCTATAAGGTTGTGCCGCTTGTTGGTCCTTCTTCCATTATAATGTCTGTTATGGCGAGCGGTTTTAACGGGCAGAGTTTTGCGTTTAACGGGTATCTTCCGGTTGAAGTTCCGCAGAGGGTAAAGGCTCTTAAAAAGCTGGAAACTAAAGTCTGGAATGATGATCAGACGCAGCTTTTTATTGAAACTCCGTATCGAAATGCAAAAATGTTCGAAACTATTGTTTCTAATCTTAATCCAAAAACTAAGCTTTGTGTCGCGGCTGGAATTACCTGCCCTGAAGAATTTATTGTAACAAGAACTGTTGCCGACTGGAAGAAAAATCCTTTACCTGATCTTGGAAAAATTCCGGCAATTTTTGTGCTTGGAAAGTAAATCTTCTTGTTTTATAATCATTTTATGAATCTATCTATGCAGCAGAAACAACGGGCAGCCCGAAACAGAACTATTACCCTTAATCAGGATGAAATTCCCTTCTTAAAGTCGCAGTTATACGAAAGCTCCAGAGATGGAAACGATTTTATAAATAAAACAATTAATGCTGATGTAATGGAAGCGCTAAAAATGCTTCCTGATGAATTTGCAAATCTTATTATTATTGACCCGCCTTACAATCTTACAAAAAATTTTAATGGCAATGTTTTTTCTGCCCGCACACAAAATGCTTACGAAGAATATCTTGCGCAGTGGTTTCCGCTTGTTTGCAAAAAGCTTGCCCCAAACGGAAGCCTTTATATTTGTGGCGACTGGAAATGTACTGCGTCTCTGCAGCGCGCGGTAGAAAAAGAACTTGTTGTGCTAAACCGCATTACCTGGCAGCGCGAAAAGGGTCGGGGCGCAAAAGCTAACTGGAAAAACGGAATGGAAGATATCTGGTTTGCTGTAAAAAATGCGGAGAATTATTATTTTGATGTAGAAGCTGTAAAGCAGAAGCGGCGGGTAATTGCTCCTTACAAAGTTGATGGAAAACCTAAGGACTGGCAGTCTGAAAATGGTGAAAATTATCGCCTTACGTATCCTTCAAATTTCTGGGATGATATAAGCGTTCCGTTCTGGTCTATGCCGGAAAACACAGATCATCCTACTCAAAAACCGGAAAAACTTTATGCAAAGTTGATTTTAGCTTCTTCCAGACCGGGCGATGTTGTTTTTGATCCTTTTTTGGGAAGCGGAACTGCGAGTGTTGTTGCAAAAAAACTTGGCAGACGCTGGTGCGGAATAGAAATGAACGAAGAATATTGTCTTCTTGCTCAAAAGCGTCTTAATATGGCAGATTCTGATAAAACTATTCAGGGGTATTCTGACGGTGTTTTCTGGGAACGAAATACTTCGGCAGAAATTGCTAAGAAAAATCACGAAAATCATGAATCAGAATAATATTTATCTTGTAATGAATAAGCCGTGCGGTTATGTTTGTTCGTCTGTTTCTGATTCTCATAAAACGGTTTATGAATTATTGGAGCCGTCCTTGCAGGAACTGGTTCGCGGTGTAAAGCGCGGAAAAAGGCTTCACACTGTGGGGCGCCTTGACTGTGATACAAGCGGTCTTTTGCTTTTTACAACTGACGGTTATTTTTCTGACTGGCTTACCCGACCCGAAAGTCACCTTTCCAAAACTTACCGCGTAACGCTTAAAAATCCGGTAAATAAAGAAAATCAGCTTGAGTATGAAAAGCAGTTTGCTTCCGGTGTAATTTTACCTGCTGAAAAGAAAAGCCCCGAGCAAAAATCAAAGAGTGCTGAAATTGTTTTTTTAAGTCCTTTTGAATGTGAACTTACAATTTGCGAAGGAAAATTTCATCAGGTAAAAAGAATGTTCCTTGCGGTTGGAAACGAGGTTGAAGCCCTTAAGCGCACTGCAATTGCCGGTTTTATTCTGGAAACATCTTTGAGCGAAGGTGAATACAGAAATCTTTCTGCGCCCGAAATTGAACTTTTAAGCGCTGAAAAATAGTTTTTTTATATTGCCGTCGACAAGTGCGCTCAGTTCTTCTTTTGTGCATCCGCGTGCCTGCGCCGCAAAATCGTAAACGTATTCTATATTAACCGGGCTGTTTTGTGTGCCTCGTAATGGAACCGGGGCAAGGTAAGGGGAATCGGTTTCGCATAAAAAGCGGTCCGAAGGAACATAAGCTAAAAGTTCTTTTATGGCTTCGAGTTTTGCTTTTTTGTTGTAGGTGATTGCGCCTCCAAAGGCAAGATACCAGCCTAAATCTAAAAACTTTTTGGCTTCTTCAAGACCGTAACTGTAGCAGTGAATTATGCCGTTGTGGTATCCAATATTTTTTAAGCAGTCGATTGTGTCGTCAAAAGCGTCTCGGCTGTGGATGATTGCAGGCAGCTTCATTTCTTTTGCCATCTGCAACTGTATTTCAAAAAGTTCGCGTTCTCCGCGGAAAACCTGTTCGTCAAAATCGCTTTCCGAGCGTCCGTCTGCGCCTTCGGGGTTCCAGTGGTGATCCAGACCAAATTCGCCAAGCGCAATCACTTTGCGGTGCAGAGTGTCCTGTTCGGGGTCGTTTGCGGCTGTTTCTATGTTATTTTTGAGTGTCTTTATTTCCTGGTTTCTGTTTTTTATTGAATCAACATCGGGCCAGATTCCTGCTGAAAAATACATAAAATTGCGGGCTTTATCTGCCTGGTTTGAATCTTTAATTGCCGAAATTGTGTTTTCTACGCATTGTTCGCGCTCTAAAAGGTCGCCGGCTTTTGTTCCTATATCGAGTCCGAAAAAACAATTGTTTTGTGCCATTTTTTCAAGAATTTCTACGCCGTTAAGGTTGCGGCCTTCTGTCATAAGTCTAAAGTGAAAATGAGTGTCGCTGAACATAAGCCTATTATAGCAAAAAATCAACTTAATTGTTATATTATTTCTATGAACGACATATCAAAATTTGTTACTGATTTACAGAAAGCTGTAAAATTTGACCGCCAGAATAACGGTGGAAAATCGGACTATAAACGCATTAAATCGCAGATAAAAAATCTTTTTTTAAGATGTTCCGGCTGCCCCGGCGACCTTCCTTCTTCTGTTTTTGAATATTGGGAAAATGAATATATTTTGAATTCTTCTGATTATTCTTACGAGCCTTCGGAAAAAAATCAGTACAAACTTGCGGCTTTTCTTGCCTTTCTGGAAAATAGTGATGAATTTCAGGATGAAATTTCTGATAGTGACTGGGACGAGCTTGAACGTCTTGTAAATTTTGAAGCTGAAGAGCTGCCTGTTGATGTTCTGCAGGATTTAATGAAAATTCTTGTGAGTAAGGGCGCTTATTAATGAGCACGCTGGAAGATTTTTACCGGAACTGCCGGCAGTGTCCGCGTAAGTGCGGGGTTGATCGAACTCAATATGGTAAAGCTAAAAATTGCTCTCGCAATTTTTTTAACGCTTTGCTATCGAACACCGGCCGCCAGCGGCCTTACACAGGATTTTGTCGCGAACCTTTTGACCTTCGCATTGCGTTTGCGGGGCTTCATTTTGGAGAAGAACCTTTAATTACTGTTTTTGGCGGCAGCGGAACAATTTTTTTTACAGGCTGTACGCTTCGTTGTGCTTTCTGTCAGAATTATCAGATTAGTCAGGACGGACTTGGTCGTGCTGTTGACGAAGAAGAATTTACCGATATCTGCCTTAAGCTGCAGGCTGCCGGCGCGGAGAATATAAACCTTGTAACGGGGAGTCACCACATTCCAAAAATTGCCGCTTATCTACGGAAAGCCCGCGACCGTGGAGTAACTGTACCTTTCTGCTGGAATTCTTCAGCTTACGAATCGCTAGAAATGCTTGAGCTTTTAAAAGGTCTTGTAACGGTATGGCTTCCGGACCTTAAAACGCTCGACAGCACACTTTCAAAAAATCTTTTTGCCGCTCCTGATTATCCGGATGCTGCAACTGCCGCTATCCGCTGGATGATAGAAAATAATCCGCTTACAATTCAAACTATTCCTGAGCCGCCGGATGCAAAGCCTGCAGAATGGGCAGAGCCTGGACAGCCGCGCGATAAAATGACTTCGGGCGTTATTATTCGACACCTTTTTATGCCCGGCCACTTTGCCGAAACTGCCGCTGTACTTGAATGGCTTAAGGAAAATGCCGACGGTCGTGCAATTATTTCGCTTATGAATCAGTATACGCCGGTAAACTTTGATGAGCCGGAAAAGCAGCTTGCGGCCCGCCGTAAAATTTTGTCTGGTCTGCAAAACCGCCTTGTTACTGCTGAAGAAGATTCTGATATCCGCGATTTGATTGATGCTTACGACTTTGAATACCTTTTTTACCAGGAACTTACCAATGACACAAGCTGGCTCCCGGATTTTACACGCGCCCAGCCATTTTCAAATAAGCTTGCAGCCCCGCTCTGGCATTGCTAACAAAATTATTTCTTTTTTTTTATCTTTTTCTTTAATTCCGTGTTATAATGTTTGAGTATGAAAAAAGAAAAAATGACTGGAACTGTAGTTCCGCTTGGTGCTTTATATACAAAGGAAAATGCCGTTATTGGTGAATTTCCGGATCTGGTACCTTTTGCAGAATTTTGCAAGGCTTCGGGGCTTTCTATTATTCAGCTGCTTCCAGTAAACGACACTGGTACACAAAGTTCTCCATATTCCGGGCTTTCAGCGTTTGCCCTTCATCCTATTTATATAAGGATTAAGGATGTTCCATCGTTTGAGACTCTTTACAAGGATAATGAAAAGTTTAAAAAAGAGTACGATTCTTTTATAGAAAAAAATCCTTACGTTCTGCGATACAAATATGATTCTGTTTTAACAGGCAAGATTCGGCTTTTGCAGCTTATTTATGAGCAGTCTGATATTTGCAAAAATGGAAAACCAACCGAAGAGCTTTCAAAGTGGATTAAGGCAAACGGCTGGGTAAAAACTTACGCGGTTTACAAAAATATGAAGCTGCATTATCAGCAGGCAAGCTGGAAAACCTGGATAGAAAATGACCGCACAAAATCTAAAGAAGAAATTCTTGAACTGTGGAATACGAAGGCTTTTGAAAAGGAACATCTGTTTTTTGCATGGGTTCAGATGATTGCGGCTGGTCAGTTTAAGGCTGCTGTTGATGAAGTTCATAAAATGGGGATTCTTATAAAAGGTGATATGCCTATTTTAATGAACGAAGATTCCTGCGACGCCTGGGCTTATCCGCAATTTTTCAATCAGAATTTGCGCGCGGGCTCACCTGCGGACGGCGACAATCCTTCCGGTCAGAACTGGGGCTTTCCAACCTACAACTGGAAAAACCTAAAAGCCGAAAATTACAGCTGGTGGAAAGACCGCCTTAAGTTTGCAGAAAAATATTACGATGCTTACCGTCTGGATCATATTCTTGGTTTTTATCGAATCTGGGCTATTCCAAGCGGCGATTGTAATGCACTTAACGGTCATACAGAGCCTTATGCGTTTATAAAACGCGATGAACTTTACGAAGCTGCTTTTGACGATAATCGCATCAGATGGTTAAGTCAGCCTCATATTCCAACCGGCGTCGTAGAAGATATTACCTGGAATCATGATGTGGCTGTAAAAATCTTAAGTCTTCTTTGCGACCGTGTTGGAAACGAAGAATTGTGGCTGTTTAAGAAAACGGTTGAAGGTAGCCAGCAAATTTGGGATACATCTTTTAATGACATATGCAATCAGGATGCAGCATTCCGAATAAAAGAAAAGCTTGTGAAATACTGGTCAGACAGGACTTTGATTGAAATTGCAAAGAACAAGTTTATTCCGCTGTGGACGTATTCAAAATCAACTTCGTGGGGAACTTTGAACGAAAATGAAAAAGCGTCTTTGCAGAAAATGTTCGAAAGTCTTGATGAAAAAAACAACAAACTCTGGAAAAAACAGGCTGATGAAATTTTTGCTGCAATTACCGGCGGGCTTAAAATGGTTCCGTGCGGAGAAGATCTTGGCGTAAATATTCCGTGTGTTCCGGAAGTTATGAAAAAGAACAACATTCTTGGGCTTAGGGTAATCCGCTGGTGCCGTAACTGGGGCGCAGAAGGTCAGCCTTATGAGGATTTTGATGCTTATGAACCGCTTTCAGTTGCTACAACTTCTGTTCATGATTCAACTACAGTTCGCCAGTGGTGGCAGGATGAAAAGCAGAGCGTAAAAGCATTTATTCAGGCTAACCCGGAATTTAAAGCTTCTGAAAATGATGAATTTTCGCCTGAAATTGCGCAAAGCTATATGAAGACTTGTGCAAAGGCAAAAAGTATCTGGTATATTTCGCCGCTGCAGGATTTTCTTTACATGAAAAAGAAGTACTGGCTTAAAGAATCTGCCGATGAACGTATAAATATTCCGGGAACTGTTACGGAATTTAACTGGACGTATCGTTTGCCGTGCACTGTGGAAGATTTGTTGGGTGATAATGAATTAATAAAAAAAATAAGAGACATAAAAAGATAGCCGGGCGTTGCGGGCTGGCGACTGAAGCCCGCAGAGGGGGTAGTGGAAAAGCCGTAGGCTTTGAAACGAGGGGGAGACTTCCCCCTTTATTCCTGAAATCTGAAAGCTAGAACCTAAAATTTAAAAACTGAAAGGAAAAATAATGAATATTTCTTACAACGAGTTCCATATTTCTAAAAAAGTTCGAGACCTGTGTGATTTTGACAGCTCACTTTATGCTTCGAGCGGAAACGTAGTTTTTGCAAACATGAAAAACGTTCGTAAATTTCAGCAGAAACTTAATGAACTGTTTGAAAAACAAAACAAGAACGAAAAAAAGGTTTCTGCCGGCTCTCTGAATGCAATGGGCTTGATTGATGAAATTCTGCATTATGTGTGCATGCTTTACCGCCGCAACAAGGTGCAGACTTTTATGACGGAACTACTCGCTGAACTTGATTCGCAGTTTAAGGCAGAAACTGTTGATGCTCTTTTGCTTGATTTTATTAAGGAATTTCCGCCGGTTGAAGTTTATCAGGGAAAAACTTCGGCTTCTGATTTTCTTGCTCGAACTTCTCTTGATGTTGGAACCGGTTTTGAACGTTCAAACCGGGAGCAGACTCTTGAAGAACTGATTCTCCTTCATCTTGCAAATGAAAACCCGGCTTTTAAGCCTTTTGCAATTCTTTTTGATGATTCTGAGCTTGCAAAGAATCCGATTTATTCTAAAACCTGGGCTTCTATTCAGAAATTTGCAAAGACAAAACCAGCTTTTGGTCCTTTTGATCACGATCTTATTAATCTTTTGCGCGAACCTATGGTTTTCGCTCCAAAAAGTCTGCGCGGTCAGCTTGAATATATCCAGAAGCACTGGGCTGAATTTTTAGGTGAATGGCTTAAAAAGCTTCTTGCCGGGCTTGATACTCTTTCTGAAGAAGAAAAAGCGGCATGGCACGGTTTTGGCGGCGGTGATTTGCCTGATATGGTTCCGTATTCTTTTGAAAATCTGATGAATGAATACGAACGTTTTTCTGCCGACAGCGAATGGATGCCTAACGTTATTCTTATGGCAAAAACTGTTCTTGTGTGGCTTGACCAGCTTACAAAACAGTACGGATATCCTATTACGCGTCTAGACCAGATTCCGGATGCTGAACTTGACCGTCTGCGCGATGAAGGTTTTACAGGGCTCTGGCTTATTGGGCTGTGGTCTCGAAGTGAAGCGTCTAAACGTATTAAACAGCTTTGTGGAAACCCGGAAGCGGCTGCTTCGGCATATTCTCTTTATGATTATAATATTGCGCAGAATATTGGCGGCTGGGATGCTCTTGCAAATCTTCGTACAAGACTGTGGCAGAGAGGAATACGTCTTGCATCTGATATGGTACCGAACCATACCGGTATGGACGGTGAATGGGTAATGAATCATCCGGACTATTTTGTTCAGCGCCGCGACCCGCCTTCTTATAAATACAGCTTTAACGGTGAAAATCTTTCGCACGATCCGCGAACAAGCGTTTATCTTGAAGATCACTATTACAGTAAAGAAGACTGTTCTGTTGTTTTTAAGCGCGTTGATAACTATACCGGAGATACACGTTATATTTACCACGGAAACGATGGTACCGGCTTGCCTTGGAATGACACGGCTCAGATTGACTTCTTGAATCCGGCTGCGCGCGAAGCAGTTATGCAGGAAATTTTACACGTTGCAAAAAACTTCCCGATTATCCGCTTTGATGCGGCAATGGTTTTGGCTAAAAAATCAATTCGCCGCCTGTGGTACCCGGAGCCGGGACACGGGGGAGACATTTATTCTCGTTCTGAATATTCAATGCCGACACAGCAGTTTAATGACGCCATTCCAAATGAATTCTGGCGCGAAGTTGTAGACCGTGTTGCTCAGGAATGCCCGGATACGCTTTTGCTTGCAGAAGCTTTCTGGATGATGGAAGGCTACTTTGTCCGCACTTTGGGTATGCACCGCGTTTATAATTCGGCTTTTATGAACATGCTAAAAAAAGAGGAAAATCAGAAATATCGAGAAACAATAAAAAATACAATCACTTTTGACCCGCAGGTTCTTAAGCGCTACGTAAATTTTATGAACAATCCTGATGAGGAAACTGCAATTGCGCAGTTTGGTGACGGCGATAAATACTTTGGTGTTTGTACTTTGATGGTTACAATGCCGGGCCTTCCAATGTTCGGTCACGGACAGATTGAAGGCTTCACCGAAAAATACGGAATGGAATATACAAAGGCTTACAAGGACGAAAAGCCAAGTCAGTATCTTGTAGACCGTCACTGGAAGGATATTTTCCCTCTTATGAAAAAGCGTTATATCTTTAGTGGCGTAGAAAATTTCCTTTTGTATGATTTGTGGGATAACGGCCGTGTAAATGAAAACGTTTTTGCTTATTCGAACGGCTGCGGCAATGAGCGTGCACTTGTCTTCTATAATAATAAATATGAACAGGCATGCGGATGGATTAAACAGTCTGATCCGTATGCTGTAAAAACCGGTAACGGCGATGAAGTTGTAATGAAGAGCCGTTCTGTTTCGGAAGGCTTAAACCTTAACGGCGAAGATGATAAATATTGTATTTTCCGCGAGACCAGAAGCGGACTCTGGTATATAAGAAAGAGCCGGGAAATCTGCGAAAAAGGCATATTTGTTATGCTGAATGGCTTTGAATATCAGGTTTATATGGATATTCATCAGGTTACTGACGAAGCAGATGGACGTTACAGGATTTTGTGCGAGCATCTTAATGGGCGTGGCTGTGAAGAT
>Ga0256407_10013892_pt1 | contig 10696 bp, 5 predicted proteins | sample RumenRJG_04DNA_FD_193489 | JGI IMG/M metagenome (GOLD analysis project Ga0256407, IMG submission 193489) | Bovine rumen microbial communities from Lethbridge, Alberta, Canada - RJG_04 | ecosystem: Host-associated > Mammals > Digestive system > Stomach > Rumen | place: Canada: Alberta | collected... | reverse complement strand
AAATTCCGCCTGTCGATGCGCGCATTGCAAGAGAAGCCCGAGGGCTATGAAGAGCGTCGTCGCGAGAACCGTGGCCCGCGCCGCGAGGGCGGCAATGGTGGCGGCCCGCGCCGCGAGGGTGGCAATGGCCGTGGCCCGCGCCGCGAGGGTGGCAATGGTGGCGGCAATCGTGGTCCCCGCCATTGAGCTAGAGCTAATTCCTAATTTACAATGAGAGCCGCTCGCCATCAGGCGAGCGGCTCTCATTGTAAATTGAATCGTGGTGGCGGCTAGAGTAACTTTAATTGACAACCACCTTCTGGCCGGCCACGATGTAGATGCCGGGCTGCAGGCCGTCGATGACCGTTTGCCCGGCAGCGATGTCGCGCTGCGCCACTGTGCGGCCAGCCAGGTCGTAGACAGTGACCGCGATGGCCTGTGGCGAGGTGACCGTGATGCAGCCCTGGCCACCGGTCACGCTGAGTGAGTCGGCAGTCATGTCGGTGACCTCGGTGATGATTCCGCCATCGGCTGTCCAGTTGAGATAGAATTCGCTCAGGCTGATGCCGTTGTCATACTGATAGGTCTCTGTTCCGCTGCCGTCGGGTGAATACACGCCGGCCTCGTTGTCCAGCACTGCGATGTCGCCTATGATGGTACCAGGGTCAAGTTCACCATAGTCGGCTCGTGAGCGATGGCTGCGCGTGCCATCGACCTTTTGAGTCCATTGGATTTTACTCAGGTCTACACCATCTTCTTCCAGCGTTTTGCCGTGGGTGCCGGCGGTCTTGTTGCGACCGTAGGTGCGTGTTGTGGCATCTTCCTCCTCGTCCTCGTTGCAAGTCTCGTAGTTCAGGTATTTTCCACCGTCATTGTTGGCCGAAACTGCATCCCATTGGAAGTAGTAGAGATACATCAACTCCGGGTTGTCGTTGCTGCTGTAGAATTGCGACACGTTGGCGGTGATGGTGCGGCCGTTGTCCGCATCCTTGATGTGCTCGGCAGTCAGTGCGCCACCCACACAGCCTGTCAGGTCGATGCCGTTGATGTGGTTGTGCTCAAACTGCAGGTCCTTCAGGCTCAAGTGAGTCCCGGACAGGTTGAGCTGGAACAGATTGTTCGAGTTGGCGTGGATGGTCTCGATGCCAGTTGCGCCGGCAAACGTCAATTCGCGCACCTTGTTGTTGTCGCAGTCGAAGTATTTGAGTGCTGTGTTGCCGGCCAGGGCCAGGTCGATGACGCTGCAGTTGTGCAGGTCGAGGTGCGTCATGCCGGTGCTCGTGCCGGGCACCAATTCAAGAATGCCCACGTTGTCAAAGCAGTCCAGCCAGTGGATGCCGGCCAGTGGCGACACGTCCAGCTTGGTCAGCCGATTGGTGTCGCACCGCAGCGTGTCCATCTGGGCGCACTGGCTCACCCGCAGCTCGCCCGGCAGCGAGCAGTTGCTCACCCACAGTGTGGTCAAGGCCGTGTTGGCATCGACGTCAAAGCGCTCGATGCCCTCGCCCAGCGCGACGTCGTTGTAGGCATGCAGCACACGCAGGTCGGTGCAGCTGGGCAGGCCGGTGATCTCGGGCAAAATGGGGTCGTTCTCGCAATAGAGGTTCTTCAGCTCGGTGTTGCCGTTCAAGTCCAGCACCCGCAGCGCGGGCAGCCCTTCGGCACGCACTTGCAGCAGGCCGGAGATGGGAGTGCTCGCACAGCCGTCGGCGCTGGGAGTGGTGAGGCCGTGACGAGCGGCCAGGGTGCAGTCGCTGGCGTAGACTTCCTCCAGTGCCTTGTTCTTGTTGAGATACAGGTAATGGATGGGGTTGTCCTCGACCTTGAGCACCTTGAGCTTCGTGGCCACGCTCACGCCGATGGAGTCGAACATGCTGTGGCTCACGTCGAAGTACTCCAGGTTGCTGCCACCCTCCACACCCGTGTCGTGGATGTTGATGCTGCCTCTCATCATCTCGGGCGACTGGCCGTACATATAGCGGGCCGAGGCCTTGAGCAATGCTTTGTTGTCCTTGATGCCAAACGAGCGCATGCCGTTGTTGTCGGCATAGAACTCCTTGAGATTGACGCAGTGCTTGATCCACACATATCCGCCCGACAGCTTGGCGCCGTCGATGGGCGTGGTCTCGCTGATGCGGTCGATGGCAGTCTCCTGGATGCGGCAGTCGCTCACGTTCAGGTATTCGAGGGCGGTCAGGTTGTGGGCGTCGAACTTCATCAGGCCCTTGCGGTAGACCTGCTGCTGGTTGGGATTCTCGGTACGGGTGTCGGTGCCGCGGTCATAGCCGTTGTGCTGCAAGTCGAGGTACTTCAGGCCCACCTGCTTATAGAGGTGGATCGAGTCAATCTGGTTGTAGCTCATGTCAAGCCACTCCAGCCCCGTCAGGTCATCCAGGTTGGGCAGGGTGGTGTGGGGGTCCACCGAAGGCAAGTTGGCTGTCTTTTGCTGGCCTGTCTCCGGGTCGGTGTAGTGATAGTTGCTGGTGGCAGGAATCTTGGTGCCGTTGCTGAACAACGTGAACCGGTTGTGCGAGCCGTTGAGGGTCTTGACCGCGCTCAGACCCGCCAGCGAGCCGTTCTGACCGATGCCAGTGAATGAGCTGTTCGACAGGTCGATGGTTTTAAGCGCAGTGTTGCCCAGCAGATAGAGTCCACTGCCGTCGCTCATCGTCGTGCCGGCTGTGGTGACCGTCAGGTTGTCGTTGCCGTGCAGCTCCAGCGTGGTCAGCTGCGGGTTGTTGCCCACCATCAGGGCCGACAGGGCGGTGCCCTCGGCCTTGAACGAGGTGAATCCATTGTTGCCCAGGTCCAGCCCCTTGAGCGAGCCGGTGCTCTCGGCGGTCAGCTCCATCGCGGCAGCGAAGCTGTTGGCCTGTGCGTATAGGAACTCCACCGGCGACCCCGTGGGCACCGCAATCCCCGTCAGCCGGTTGCTGTTAATATATAAAGAAGTGCAGTCAAACGGCAGGGTGGCCGGCACTGCCGTGTAGTTGTTGTGGCTCACGTCCAGTGTGTGCAGGTTGGGGCAGTTGGTCATCACAATGGTGGGCCAGGCGCTGCTGTTGTCATAGCCCTGGTTGGTCAGCCCGATGGTGGTCAGGGCGGTGTTGCCGCTCACGTCCAGCGTCTCCAGGGCAGGGCAGTTGTTCACGTCCACCAGGGGCAGCGATGTGTTGCCACCAATCTTCAGTGTCTTCAGCGCAGCGAAGCCGTCCAGCGTCTTTGAGGCCTCCAGGTTGTCATTGCTGAAGTCGATGTAGGTCAGCTTGGGGAAATTGCTGCCCACAAAGGTCGGCATGTTCTGCAGATACAGGTCGCCACCGCTCATGTCCAGATACTTCAGCCCGGTGGCGTGATGCAGGGTGGTCAGTTGCTTCATGGCGCTGTTGCCCGACACAATCAGGGTGTCCAGGGACGGGCAGTCTGATGCCCAGGTCAGACCGTCTTCTTTGATAGCGGCATTGGCGGCCTTGAACACCTTCAGTTTGGGGTTGTTGCTCAGGGTGAAGTTCTTGGCCGTGCCACTGTTGTCGCTGATGTCGATATACTCCAGTGCAGTGTTGTTGCCAAAGCTGATGCTATTGGTCAGGCCGCAATTCTTCAGGCTCACATAACGCAGTTGCGTCGCATTGCCGATGGTCGAGATGTTTTTCAGGCTGGGGTTGTTGTCGGCGATGAGCGTGTCCAGCTGGGTGAGTGTGGTCAGCTTCAGCGCATCGCTGCCGTAGGCATTGTTCGTGACATTGAGGTATTTCAGCCTGGTTTGTGCGGCGATGCCGGTCGACCAGCCACCCATGTTGGTGTTGCCCGACAGGTCTAGGCGCTCGAGCGACGATACGTAATAGTGGTCTTTGATGGCCTTAAACGAACCTATCGTGCAGTCGGCCAAATACAATTCTTTGATGTTCAGGCCAACAGCCAGATTGATATACTGATTGCTGTTGTTTGCGTAATTGCTGGTAAAACCATGTAGCCCACTGTTGCCCGACAAGTCCAGCACTTCCAGGGCGGGGTTGTTGCCCAGATCGACAGTCGACAGGTTGTTGCGGGCGGCCAGCAGTGTCTGCAGGTAGTGGAAGTTGCCGATGCCGGCCAGCGAGCTGATCTGCTTGCCACTCAAGTTCAGATAGGTGATTGACGATGGCGAGAACGCGCTGTTCTCGGCGATATCAAGTTGAGAGGCTAGGGCGGCACGGAAATTGGGGTCGGTGTAGCCGCTGGCCGCGTTCAGCGCATGGACAACGGCTTGACAACTGGCTGTGTTGGCTGCGATGCTGTAGTACCCTCCCATAGTGTAACCCGTGTAGTCACAGGTATGGCCGCTATGGTCAAAAAAACGAATGTACTGCGGCGTGTCATTCCAGCCAGCGAAGTTGAAGTCGGCATAGATGTCAAATCCGGCACCATCGGTGCCGACTTTTATCATCTGATGTTGTTCTTCATAGCTGCTGTGCTTGATCTGGCAATACAGATTCGTCCCGTCCCAGGTAGAGGGGCAAATCAGATAGGCCACTTTGCCAGCTTGGTAGTTGCACTCCGGCATGATAGCAAGGGCCGATGCCTTGCCGTCATACATAAACTTGGCCACTCCGCCAACGCCGGGAACATCTAGAATGTCATTGGTCTGGTTGCCGGGGCCGGAATTGCCGTTGTTGAAGATGATGTTGACCGTATTGACACCCTCAAAAGTCATTGTCCAATAGCCCTCAGAGTCCTTCTCAGTGAACTGTGTGCCGGGCCAGTTGCCGGTGTGCTTGGTGGCACCGTCACCACTGCCGGTGTAGGCATACAGGTAGGGTGCTTCACCGCCCTTCTGCACTTTGATGGTGAGGTCGGCAAGGGCGGGCACCGACCCTAGCAGGAGCAGTGCCGCCAGCAGTGCCCCATGCAGCAAAGATTGTCGTTGTCTTGTCATATCTGTAATATTTATATGATTGTTTGTCATCTTGATTAGGCTCGCTAAATTACGCAAAATATTAGAATGTTGGCAATTTTGCTTGAGGTTTTTCAGCGTAGTGGGTCAAAACTATCACAAATAGTAAGTTTTGACCTCTGGGTGCAGATGCGGCGTGCAGCATGTCGACAGCCAATGTAGCAAAAACAAGCCGCTCACCTCAAGTGAGCGGCTCAATGCTATAATGCTATATTCTTGATTATTTAGTCAAATTTCCGTGCCAGGTTGTGGTTGAAGTAGTTGACATTGCCGGTGATGTCCTCGATTACCTCGATGAACGGCGGGAACTTGATGGGCTCGCCCTCGTCCACACCCTTGGCCTCGAGGATGACCAGGCCCTCGAGCTCGTTCTTGTAGGTGTCAATCTCAAAGAACTGCCCCTGCCAGATGAAGTTCAGCCGGTGCTTGCAGATGGTGCGGCGGTTGGGATCGGCCAGCGTGAGCATCATCTCGTACAGGCTGTTGTTGATCTGTCGTTCGGTGAGCAACTCTTCGGTGTCCGAAATCTTCTTCTTGGTCGTGTGCACATACAGGAACTTGCCGTCCCAGCCGCGCTTGCGCAGGCGCACCTGCGAGTTGGGGTCCGACGAGTTGAGATAGGTCTGCACGATGTCGTTCTCGATGCAGTCGGCCGGCACATCGCCTGTGAGCTTGACGATATACTTGCGCTCGGTTTCAATGGGTTTGGGCAGGCCCAGCACGCTGCTGATCTCCTGGATAACGCGCTTCATCTTGGCGTCAAAGTCTTCGTGGTTGTTGATCACGCTCAGGTGCGGGTGACCCGTCCATGCTTTAATCACTTTCTTGTCTAGCGACCGGGCGATACGCAGGCCCTCCTCATTCATCTGCTCCAGCCGCTGCGCGTTGTTGGCTGTGGTGTAGAATTGCTCGGCACCGTCGGCGGCCGACACCAGGTGCAGCACCGCGTCATAGCGCTCGCGCAGCTCGGCACTAGACGTGCCCACGGCGCGTGTCAGCGTGTCCCACATTTCAGGAGCCATATAGGCCGAGATGTCCAGTGTGCCGCGGTCGCACACGATGATGCAGTTGCCATCGCACTCCTGCGCCATGCGCGTGAACTTGTCCTCCAGGGCCAGTTGAATCTCGAGCGTGGCTTTCTCGCCCTCATAGAAGTACCCCTTGTTCTTGGTCAGGTAGTTCATACCGGCGGCTGTGAACATCGTTGGCACCTCGGGCAACGTGAACACCTGGTAGCCCAGGTTGGAGAAGTGTTCCACAATCTTGGCCAGAGCCGTTGTCTTGCCGGCACAGGGGCCGCCGGTGAGCACGATGCGTTTGATATCTTTCATCTTGTCGTTTAAGCAGTTTTCAATTCAACCCACAAAAGTACAAAATACTTTTCATTCCCCCACCATCCAACCCCGCGTTTTTTCAGGTATGTTTCTACAAAATGCAAAAACAAGGACATTACGATTTTTATCACGAATTATCGAATTATTGAAATTTGCCTGCAGGCTTCGCATCATTCGCGGTGCTCACGATTTTTTGTCACGAATTATCGAATGATCGAAATTTGGCTGCAGGCTTCACGCCATTCGCAGTGGTCATGTTTTATACGTTTTAACTCATTATAGAACCCAAAAGTCCAGCAAGTCCTCAAATTGCGCATCTTGACCCATCAAAACGCACCTCACATGCCGCAGGTTTCCATATCGCGCTCACGTCACTCACTGCCCGAAATTCAATCGGCTCACGAGCACGCAACGCCTAATTCACTTGCTTAATCAATTCTTGTTTGTCTTGAAACATAAAAAAGTACTTTTGCGATAAATACTTTGACGCAAAAGTACCTCACACCTTCCACCCTCCAAAAGACAAGAAAACCGCCCCAATCTGGAATGGTTTTTCATCAGTAATAAATATGAAAGTCCTTATTAAATAGCTTTCGTAGCAAAACTACATAGTCTGTAATCTTTTCTACAAATTCTCCCTCATAAGTATAAGGTATGCTGCTTCTGAGTTTTTCTAATTGAGTTTTAGCTTCTAAAGATTTTTGCAAAAAAGCTGGGTCTTTTCCATTTTCTTTGAATAGTTGATAATTTGCACTAATCGTAGCCATAGACGTAGCCGCATTTGAAGCATGCGCACAAATTTCACGGCCATGCTTAAATGCTAAATTACTTAATTCGGGCAAAACACTTAACTCTAGATTATTGTCATAGGAAACCATAATAAATCTGGATTCATGGGTTATTGCTTTAATGTCATCGTTGACCCGTTGAATCAAAGAATAAATCTTTTCTTCTGTAAATTGACTTTGAACATAGATAAACAAAAGAAAAGCGCAACTTTGTAAGTCTTCAACATGATTCAATACAGAGATAAATAGTTCCATTCGCTTTTGAATAAAATCATGCTTTCTTTGATGCTCAAAAAGGACTTCACTTTTAAGGTCTTCAACAACTTTTGTTATTTCAGCAATATCTTCCTTTGTGGCAAGATTTTTACCTTTCTCAGTTTCATAAGAAATTTCTCTCGAATCTTCTTTATCGGCACTATTCTCACCTTTTTTGCTACAATAAGATTTTAAAAAATAACCGATTAGGCAAGATATAACTGCAATTGTCAAATAAATAATATAATTCATTTTCTAGTTGTTATTAAAAACGCCGGTTTCAACTATAGATTGTGCAATAGCTCGGATAACAGGTACAGCAACACTATTACCAATTAGTTTCATCCATCTAGCGCGTGCTTGTGGAAGAATAAAATCAGCAGGGAATCCTTGTATTCTACAAGCCTCCGATTTTGTAATCTGACGAAATTGTCCAGCCTTATACACTTTTGTCATGAATTGCTCTCGCCACTCTTTTATTGAATGACCTTCAATTGCAACTGTGGAAACATAATCATTTGTATCGCTAGCGACTAATGTCGGGTATATATTAGATGATGGCAAGAAAATCCTATTTATGCCATTTAGTCCTGTGCTGATTTTACCATTTCTAAAGTCATATCGAAACTCTACACACCTCACTATGCTCCTTTGCTCAAGGTCGTGTAAAGTTTTTGTTATACCAATCTTTCTTTTTCTGAATTCTTTTTCCAATTTTAATTCATCAACATAAATCAACCTGTCCGCTTTTGCAAATGAAAGTAAATACTTTTCATCTTCAGAAAGGTTCTCAGTTGAGCCACAAATTTGGAAATAGTGTTGTGTCTTTTTAAGGATGCCAAGTGCTACCAAGTCATCAAGCTCTTCTTCTTTAATTGATGAATCTAGACTTTGAAAATGCTTTAAGCTTAATGCATTCCCATCGAGAATTCCGTATACTCTAGAACGCCGATTTTTTAGGAGTAAAAGGCAAATGCTTTTCTGCCTTTCAGTAGTTTCTTGAATATCCCATGAATGAATTGTTGTTCCACCATTTCTTAAATCGTTAAACAAGAAATAATCGTTGAAACCATTTTCATTACATGACAAACTCCAAACAGAGCCAAATAAATCTGTGCTTACTCGTTGAGGTTTTTCAACATTATCAAGGACATCGCTTAAGCGAACTTGACCAGGTTGTGGAAATGGGAGTGAGAACTTTTGCCAATATTCCTTATCCCTAAACCCAATAATATAAATCCTAACTCTAGTTTGTGGCACTCCATAATCAAAAGCATTTAGAATATGTACATGACTATAGTAGCCAGCTTCTCGAATGCGTTCAAGGATGTATTCGAGAGCTTTTTTATTTCTTGGGTCTGCAAGTCCTTTAACATTTTCGAAAATAAATGTTTTAGGCTTGGATTGATTGAGGAGATATATCGTGTCATTCCACAATTGACCTCTATCGTCATCAAAACCTAATTTTTTACCTGCTATTGACCAACTTTGGCATGGGACGCCAGCGGTTAAAAAGTCGTGGGGTGGTAATTTTGTAAGTTTTGTAATATCCCCCAAATTTGCATCTCTGCCCTCATTGTAATTTGCACAATAAGAAGATATTGCATCTGGCGCAATTTCACTAAACCCTAAGCAATTACCGCCAACACTTTCTAGTGCGAGTCTAAAACCGCCTATTCCAGCGAACAAATCTATAAATGAAAATTTTGGCATTAGTGCAGTTGTATTTCATCAAATCCTTCAGGAGGTTCAATTCCCAGGAATTCACGATAAATCCTTTCCTTATATTCTACACCGAGTTTGTTAATCTCGGAAATGAAGTTTTGGTATGTCCCAACTCCTCCAATTAAATCCCAAAATTCCTCGCCGATAAGGACACTTTCATCATTAACCATATCAAACCATCTTTTGGGGAATGACCATTGATAGTCTTCTCGCCGTTTACCATAAGGATTGTAAACGAGAGCGTAATAGGCATGGTCGACTATGTGCTCATTCATAGCTAGTAACTTAAACATCTTTTCTTTACTGACTTTTGTTTGATCACTATTAGGAAGTGGTGCTTTTAACTCAAAAGCGTATGTTTCATCTGTCAATACACTTTTTATTAAGATATCACAAGTAACGCTTACTGGTATTGGTGTGCCTCCACCTTCAAGAATGTAATCTAATTCTTCTTCCCAATTTGGCGTAACACGCAGGCCATTAATAGGGTGCTCTAAACGATTCAACACCTCTTGAATTCGTCTCAAACTTTCTTCACCTACTGTACCATTAACTGCGTTGCCTTTTTCGCAATGCCCATGATAAGCATTGGCAACTTCTAATGCTAATTTCTCCCAAACTGTTCCGAATGGAGTGACAAAACGCCTCTCAAAGTGAGAACCCTTGAAAATCTCTGCAGGAACAAGGGCGGCATATAAAGGTTTGGTAGCTCTAAATTTCTCTACTACAAAAGGGTCGGTATAAAGAACCTTGTCCATAACCCTATCCATCAATGTTTTGATAACATTGAGAATTGCATCTTTTACTTCGTCCTTAGCCATTATATCTAAAAAACTCCCTATAGCCCTGCGAGCCGACCAAAGCCCATAACTACAAAGGAGTTTGTTAAAATCGTTATTGTTAGGTCTTTTTGCAGGTGAAAGTGCAAAATCTTTGCCCTCCTAAACTGCAAAGTTAATGATATTTCTCGACATAGCACCCCCTTGTGAAAAAATTTTTTCACAAGGGTAAAAAAAGGAGCGCATAACCACCTTGCGCCCACCAAAATAAACAACATCAATAGTCCAGCCTTGCACGAAATTTCTGCTGCTGATGGCGGTCGGTGATGTCCTCAGCCTTGAAAATCGAGTCCCAATAGTATTCCCTAGACAAAAAGCTTTGGCGGTTGTCTCTCTGTCGTTAGACGGTGGGCAGGGCGATGCCGTCTAGCTGGCGGTAGAGGTTCAGCGCATACACGTCGGTCATGGCGCTGATGTGGTCGAGCACGGCCTGGATTTTCTCGAACAGCGTGGGAGCGTGCACGTCATACTGCTGCGGGAACTTGTTGAGCAGCAGCTGCGAGTAGTTGCGCTCGGGGTGCAGCACGGCCTCGATGAGCTTTTCGAGCAGCAGGTTGATGATGCGGTTACCGGCCAGGTCGACGTCCACCACATAGCTGGCGCGGTACAGTTTCTCGTAGGCCAGGCGGCTGCAACGCTGATAGCCCAGCGCGGCGCGCTCCGACACATGGTCGATGAGCGAGCCGTCGAATGCGCCGGCCATAATCTCGGGCTCGTGGTTGACAAATGTTTGTGCGCACTCCTGCACTAGCAGTCCCACCGTGCACGACCGCAGGTAGCCAATCTTCTCGTTGGGGTCGGCAACGTGCGTCATCACTTCGCGCATGTGTTCCTGCCGATTGT
>Ga0256407_10013890_pt1 | contig 10697 bp, 10 predicted proteins | sample RumenRJG_04DNA_FD_193489 | JGI IMG/M metagenome (GOLD analysis project Ga0256407, IMG submission 193489) | Bovine rumen microbial communities from Lethbridge, Alberta, Canada - RJG_04 | ecosystem: Host-associated > Mammals > Digestive system > Stomach > Rumen | place: Canada: Alberta... | reverse complement strand
CGGTTGAAATTCTCAGAACAAACGTCAGCACGCTTATCGGCCGTTCGCCGCAGAACATCCGCCATTTTATCGAGCTCAGGGGTATCGGAATTATCAACGCCCGTCAGCTTTTCGGTATGGGCGCTGTCAAGATGAGCGAAAAGATTGACATGGTAGTTAACCTTGAGCTGTGGGACAACACAAAGGTTTACGACAGAATGGGACTTGAAAACCAGTATATGGATATTTTGGGCGTAGAGGTTCCTGCGCTTACAATCCCCGTTAAGCCCGGACGTAACTTGGCGGTTATCATCGAGGTTGCCGCCATGAACAACCGTCAAAAGAAGATGGGCTACAATGCCGCGAAGGATCTGCTTGTAAGTCTCGGTATGGACTTAGCCGCCATGCCCGAGGCTCAGGAAAAAACCATCGTAGGCAAGTGGGAGTAATTTAGGAGAGATTATGGACAGAACAGAAATTATATACAGCCTTGCTCAGGTGCTCAACTGCGATGTGCGCAGAAATGAGCCTATGAACAAGCATACATCATTCAAAATCGGCGGCACTGCCGATGTATACATAAAGGTTGACGATTTAACAACGCTTTCAAATATCGTCAAGGAGTGCGTGGATTCCGACGTGGATTATCTTATCCTCGGCAACGGCAGTAACGTGCTCGTCAGCGACGACGGTTACCGCGGAGTAATAATCAGGCTCGACGGAGAATTCCGCAAGATTTCCCTGATTGACGAAACAACAATTTACTGCGGAGCAGGCGCTTCGCTTGCTTCTCTGTGCAAGTTCGCGCTTAACAGCGGACTGAGCGGACTTGAATTTGCCTGGGGAATTCCCGGTACGGTAGGCGGAGCGGTGTTTATGAACGCCGGCGCTTACGACGGCGAGATGAAAAATGTCGTTCATTCCGTATCGCACCTCACGTCCGACGGCGGAATCGGCAGGTGCGAAAAGGACGATTTACAAATGGGCTACCGCACCAGCGTTTACCGCTCGAACAAGTGCATTATCACGGGCGTAACGCTTAAGCTTAAAAAGGCTGACCCCGAGGATGTTCGCGCCAAGATGGATGACTTTATGAACCGCCGCAGCTCAAAACAACCGCTTGAATTTCCGAGCGCAGGCAGTGTATTCAAACGTCCCGAGGGAGCGTATGCAGGCGCGTTGATTGAGCAGTGCGGCCTTAAGGGCAAGTGCCACGGCGGAGCTCAGGTCAGCGAAAAGCACGCAGGCTTTATCATCAACAAATCAAACGCCACCGCGAACGACGTAAAATCGCTTATACGCGAGGTTCAGACAAAGGTTTATGACGAAACCGGTTACGACCTCGAATGTGAGCTTATAATTCTGTAAAAGAAAAATTGCGACATTTCTTTAAGGAGAATATATGGAATTTATAATTATCTCAGGTCTTTCGGGCGCAGGCAAAACCTCGGCGCTTCACGTGCTCGAGGATATCGGTTATTACTGCGTGGATAATATTCCGGCTTCTCTGCTCTCAACGCTTTACACGCTCTGCCTTAATTCGACCAACGAGTCGATGAAGCGCGCGGCGGTTGTTGTGGACGTCCGCGGAAACGACAACTACGAGCAGATGAACAACCAGATTGAGGATTTCAAAAAGTCGCACAGCGACGTAAAAATCCTCTTTATCGACGCGCGTTCCGACGTGGTAATTATGAGGTACAAGGAGACGCGCCGCAAGCATCCGCTGTCGCAGCGCCTTCGCGACGGCACTGTTACCGAGGCTGTAGAGTTTGAAAAAGCTCTGCTCACTCCCATAAAACGCGCCGCAGACTACCACATCAACACCACTTATATGTCTAAAAAACAGATGCGAGAGCGCGTAATCAGCCTGTTTATGGAGGACGTCACCAAGAGTCTGACATTAACCTTTATGTCGTTCGGCTTTAAGTTCGGAATTCCTCTTGAAGCAGACGTCGTGTTTGATGTGCGCTGTCTGCCGAACCCGTTTTATATTCCCGAGCTCAAAATGCTCACGGGACTTGACAGCTCCGTCCGCAATTACGTGCTTTGCAGTAACGACACCCAGCAGTTCTTAAAGCGCACTCTTGATTTGCTCGATTTCTCTGTACCGCTTTACTATAAAGAGGGCAAAAGCGAGCTTGTTGTCGGTGTGGGCTGTACGGGCGGCAAGCACCGCAGCGTTACCGTCGCAAGAGCGCTTCAGGAGCATTTCCGGAGCCTCGGCTACAAAAGCGTGGTTTCGCACAGAGATATCGAAAAACCGACGACAGACTGATAGGAGTACAAAGTGTCTTTTTCTTCCGACATAAAAAAAGAGCTGTGCACGGCGGAAGCGTATGAACGCGATTTGCTAAAGGCTGAGCTTTACGGAATGTTGATTTTCGGCAAGACCTTCCGCGAGGACGAGATTGTCTTTACCACCGAGAGCGTCGACGCCGTCAGAAGAATAACAATGCTTTTGCAAAACCTCTATATGCCGATTATCGAAAAACAGGCGGCTCTCCGCGCAAAATCAGGTCAGAGCCATCTTTTCAAAATCTCGGTGATAGACGGGGGCGAGTGCAAGAGGATTTTTGACGACTTCGGTCATTCTTCCAATCAGGTGACGTTAAGGGTAAACCGAGCGAATATCTACAGTGAGGAGCTTGCCCGGGCGTTCTTAAGGGGAGTGTTCCTCAGTTGCGGCTCGGCTTCCGACCCGATGAAAAGCTATCACGCGGAATTTTGCGTTTCATACAAAAACTTAGCGGCGGATTTGTGCAAAATACTCGGTGAAGTTACCGAGTGCAGTTTTTCGCCAAAGACCGTTCTGCGCAGCGGAAATTACATCGTTTATTTTAAGGGCAGCGAGCAAATCTGCGACCTGCTGACATACATAGGCGCTCCCATAAGCGCCATGGAAATTATGGGCACAAAGGCGGTTAAGCAGGTGCGCAACAACATCAACCGCCGCATTAACGGCGAGATGGCGAATATCGGCAAGGTCGCCTCGGCTTCGGCAAGGCAGATTGAGGCGATTAAGCTTATCAAACAAAAGCAGGGGCTTGACACCCTGCCAAGCGATTTACGTGAGATTGCGTATCTCCGCCTTGAAAATCCCGAGATGTCGCTCAGAGACCTCGGCCAAAACCTAAATCCGCCGATAAGCAGGAGCGGAGCAAATCACAGAATTCAGCGCCTGCTTGAGTATGCCGGTATGGAGGACAGTAAAAATGGATAAAAAGAACCTAACCGTTGAACAGGCAAACGAGCTCATCGAGCAGTATGTTTCAAAGCTCGAAAGCGAGGCGCTTCCCCTAAAGGAATCAATGGAATTATATACAAAAATCTGCGAGCTGATTGAATTTTCGATGACCGAGCTTAACGGCTATCAGGGCAAAATCACCGAGGTTAACGAGCGGCTCGCACAGCTCGGAGCAGAAAACTGGAAGGACGCTGCCGAGCTTGAAGGAGCGGATTTTTATGAAGAATAATTATATTGAATTAACCGAAAAGGCGCTGTTTGATTTTCTGCCGGACTTAAACTGCAGAGAGTCAAAGCTGATTGAGTCGATGAAATACAGCCTTGAAGCAGGCGGAAAGCGCGTCCGTCCGAGGCTTGTTTTTGAGTTTAACGCGCTGTGCGGCGGCAATCCCGAGGCGGCTGTTCCGGGCGCCTGCGCGGTTGAGATGATTCACACCTACTCGCTTATTCACGACGATTTGCCCTGTATGGACGACGACGACCTTCGCCGCGGCAAGCCGTCAAACCACAAGGTTTTCGGCGAGGATATCGCGCTTTTGGCAGGCGACGCGCTGCAGACGACCGCTTTTGAAATCCTTTCATCCGACAAGGCGGCTGAGCTGATGGGCGACAAAGCCTGCCGCAAATCCGCAAACGCGCTTGCGCGTTACGCAGGCTCTACGGGTATGGTCGGCGGACAGGTGATTGACCTTATGAGCGAGAATACCAACGCCCCTATTGAGGTTTTGCAGGAGATGGATTACAAAAAAACCGCCTGCTTAATCAAGGCGGCTTGCGAGCTCGGCTGTATCAGCGCAGGGGCAAGCGAGGCTCAGCTTAAGGCTGCTTCCGATTACGCCGAGAAAATCGGAATAGCGTTCCAAATTCAGGACGATATTCTCGACCAAACATCCTCTGACGAGGAGCTCGGAAAGCCCGTCGGCAGCGACGATGAAAACAGCAAGTCAACCTATGTTTCGCTGTTGGGAATTGACAAATGCCGTCAGCTCGTGGACGAGCTTACACAGGGTGCAATCGACGCCCTCGACGCGTTTGAAAACAACTCCGATTCGCTCAGGGAATTCGCCCTTGAGCTTGCAAAGAGAAAGAATTAAAATTCTTTATTAGAAATAAGGAAAACACAATGGGTGAGTATAAGCTACTTTCTACAATTAAATCACCTGAGGACGTCAAAAAGATAAAGAGCGAGGACGTGCCCTCGCTTTGCACCGAAATCCGAGAAAAGCTCGTTGAGGTCGTCTCGGTAAACGGCGGCCATCTTTCGCCAAACCTCGGCGTTGTCGAGCTGACCGTCGCAATGCACCGCAGCTTTAACTTCCCGAAGGACAGCCTTGTCTGGGACGTCGGCCATCAGAGCTACACTCATAAGCTCCTGACAGGCAGATTTTCAAAGTTTGATACGCTCAGGCAGAAGGACGGAATCTCAGGCTTTCCGAAAAGAGCCGAGAGCATTTACGACGACTTCAACACCGGCCACAGCAGCACCTCAATCTCCGCGGCGTTCGGTATTGCCAATGCAAAGCTGCTCAGCGGCGACCAAAGCCACACCATCGCGGTAATCGGAGACGGCTCGTTTACGGGCGGCTTGGCTTTTGAGGCGATGAACAACGCCGGACGTTTTAACAAGAACTTCATCGTGGTTCTCAATGACAACAAAATGTCGATTTCTAAAAACGTCGGCGCAATCCCCAGATACCTCACGACCGTGCGTATTCAACCTTGGTATATCCGCGTTAAGCGAGGAACGGAGAAAATCCTCACCAAAATACCGGTTATCGGCTGGGGAATAAAGGGCGTGCTCAGGCGCAGTAAATCAAAAATTAAAAACCTTGTTTATAAAAATACTCTGTTCGACTGCTTCGGATTTACATATCTCGGCCCGATTGACGGCCACAACGTAGAGGAGCTTGAAAACGCCTTTACCGCTGCCAAAAAGTCAAGAACGCCGGTGCTTGTTCACGTGGTTACCAAAAAGGGCAAGGGCTATCAGCCTGCCGAGGATAACCCCGGCGAATTCCACGGTATCGGTCAGTTTGACATTGACTCGGGCGAGCCGATTTCGAGCCACAAGGGTTTTTCCGCCGAATTCGGCAAGACTATGTGCGAGTTTGCACATAACGATGAAAAGCTGTGCGCAATCACGGCGGCGATGACAGGCGGCACAGGTCTTAACGAATTCTCCAAGCAGTACAAGAACAGATTTTTTGACGTCGGAATTGCCGAGGAGCACGCCGTTACCTTCGGCTGCGGACTCGCTTCAAAGGGAATGAGGCCTGTTTTTGCGGTGTACTCTACGTTTTTGCAGCGAGCCTACGACCAGCTTATTCATGACGCGGCATTGGGAGATTTGCACCTTGTTCTCGCGGTTGACCGCGCCGGAATCGTAGGCGCCGACGGCGAAACCCATCAGGGTGTGTTCGACGTCTCAATGCTCAACTCAATCCCGAATACCACGGTTTTCTCTCCGACATACTTTGACGGACTAAGGATGTCGATGTATGAAGCTCTGTATAATCAGGAAGGTCTCGCGGTTGTGCGCTATCCGCGCGGAGGCGAGCTGTATAAGCCCGAGGGATTTGGAGAGGAAAGCACCGATTATAATATTTACGGCGATATAAACGCCGATTACCTCATCGTCACCTACGGCAGAATGTTCTCATACGCCGCAAAGGCGCGCGAGCTGTTGAAGGAGCAGGGAGTTAACGTCTGCCTGCTAAAGCTCTGCAAAATCAAACCGATTAACCCCGAAACCGTTGAGTACGCAAAGGGCTTTAAGAGCGTTTGGTTCTTTGAGGAGGGCATCAAAAACGGCGGAATCGCGCGCACCTTCTCCGACAAGCTAACCCACGTGGGCTTTACGGGCAATTATCACCTAAAGGCGATTCACGACAAGTTTGTAAAGCAGATGTCGGTTAACGAGGCGCTTAAAATGCTTAAGCTCGACAGCGAGGGTATGACAGAGGTAGTAATTAAGGACTTGGCTAATGAAAAAAAGACTTGATGTTTTGGTATATGAAAAGGGCTTTGCCGAAAGCAGAGAAAAGGCAAAGGCCGTTATAATGGCAGGTCAGGTGTATGTCGATAATCAAAAGGCGGACAAGTGCGGTACTTCGTATGATGAAAATGTAAGTATCGAGGTTCGCGGCGCGGCGCTTAAATACGTCAGCCGCGGCGGCTTAAAGCTCGAAAAGGCAATCGACAATTTCGAACTCGACCTTAAGGATAAAACTACGATGGATATCGGCGCTTCAACGGGCGGCTTTACCGACTGTATGCTCCAAAACGGCGCAAAAAAGGTCTACTCAATTGACGTAGGCTACGGTCAGCTCGCGTGGAAGCTTCGAACCGACGACCGCGTTGTCAACCTCGAACGCACCAATATGCGCAAGGTTACTCGCGAGCAGGTTCCCGATGATATCGACTTTTTCTCGGTAGACGTTTCGTTTATCTCACTCAGGCTGATTTTGCCTGTAGCTCGTCAGCTTATGGCTGAAAACGCCGAGGCGGTCTGCCTGATTAAACCCCAGTTTGAGGCAGGCAGGGAAAAGGTGGGCAAAAAGGGCGTTGTGCGCGACCCTGCCGTACATATAGAGGTGGTTCAGGGCATTTACGACTTTGTTCTGCAAAACGGCTTTGATGTGCTCAACCTCGACTTTTCACCGATAAAAGGCCCCGAGGGCAACATTGAGTACCTTATCCACCTCAGAAAATCCGACGATCCCAAATCTTATACAACCGTTACTCCCGAGGAGCTTGTTAAGCGCTCTCACGAACAACTCGACAAATAGGTATTTGCTATGAAAATCGCGATTATTGTTAATCTCTCAAAACCGAAGGCAGTCGCCTGCGCCGAATCAATCTGCAATTTGCTGTATGAAAACGGCGCTCAGCTCTGCGCGCTTAAGGACTGCGCGGATTATCTTGAATTTGAGCAGATTGAGTATTTTGATAATATCGACGCTCTTTTCGGTTGCTGCGATATCGCCGTAACCGTCGGCGGAGACGGAACAATAATCCACGCCGCCAAGTACGCCGCCTGCGCCGACAAGCCGCTTATCGGCGTAAATGTAGGCAGGCTCGGCTTTGCCGCAGATTTGGATGTTGAGGATATCGGGGCGTTAAAACGGCTTTTGAGCGGAGATTACGTCACCGAAAACCGCATTTTACTCGATATCGAGGTTCAGAGCAAGGGACCGTCAAAGCATTACCTCGCGGTTAACGACGCGGTAGTTGCTCACGGTCAGCTCTCAAAAATTGTCGATTTATCGCTCTGCCTGAACGGCGAGGAAATCTCAAAATACCGCGCGGACGGCATACTTTTCTCAACGCCGACAGGCTCAACCGCGTACTCGCTTTCGGCAGGCGGCCCGATAATCTCTCCGCAGATGGACTGTATTTTGATGACGCCGGTATGTCCGCACTCGCTTTTCTCGCGCTCGGTGCTCTTTGACGGCGAGTCAACGCTCTCTGTATCCGCAAAAATCCCCGAGGGCTGCAGCTGCCTTTTGACCGTTGACGGCGAGGTTAACATCAACATTGCCGAGGGTGACAGGGTAATCGTCAGAAAATCCGTGCAGAGCTTAAAATTAATCTCGATAAACAAGCTCAATTTTTACCGCAAGCTCAACCAAAAGCTCAGAGAAAGGGAAATATAATGAAAAGCAGCAGACATTCAAAAATTCTCGAAATCATCAGCGAGTACCCAATCGAAACCCAGGACGAGCTTTTGTCGCGCCTTAAAACCGAGGGTTACAAGGTAACTCAGGCTACAATCTCGCGCGATATCAAGGATTTAAGGCTTGTAAAAACCCTCGGAAGCGACGGAAAATACCGCTACACCGAGGCTCAGGCGAGTTCTTCCGAAATCCGCTCAAACTTCGACCAGCTCTTTTTGTCGTCGGTAGTTTCAATGGATTTGGCGCAGAACATTGTGGTAATAAAAACCCTAAGCGGTATGGCTAACGCCGTTTGCGCGGCTCTCGATTCCACAGGAAACAGCGCGATTGTCGGCACAATAGCCGGCGACGACACTATCTTTGTGGCATGCCGCACGGACGAACACGCGCGTTCGCTTGTATCAACGCTAAAGCAGCTCAGATTAAGTAAGGACAGATAAAATGATTTCAACCTTATACATTGAGAACATTGCAGTAATTGAAAAATGCTCAATCGACTTTAACACCGGGCTTAACGTCCTCACGGGCGAGACCGGCGCCGGTAAAAGTATAATTATAGACGCGATTAACGCGATTATGGGGCAGCGCACCTCAAAGGATATTATCCGCACAGGCGCGTCCTCGGCGTTTGTCAGCGCGTCGTTCGACGAAATTAACGATGTTATTAAGCAAAAGCTCAGTGACTTAGGCTTTGACGACGAGGACGGAACGCTTATTTTACAGCGTACATTAAGCGCCTCGGGCAAAAACACCTGCAAAATCAACGGCAAGCCCGCAACGCTTTCAATGCTCCGCGAGCTTTCGGTCAACCTGATTAACATTCACGGTCAGCACGAGAGCTACGAGCTTTTTTCGCCCGAAACTCACATTGATTACATAGACAGCTACGGCGGCTGCGCGCCGCTTTTAGAGGATTATAAAGAAAAATTCTCGCAATATAAAATTCTTCAAAAGAAATTAGATGAAGCAAATTCCGACGAAAGCGAACGTCTTCGCGAGATTGATTTGCTCTCTTTCCAGACAAGCGAGCTTTATGACGCTGATATTCAGCAAGGCGAGGAGGAACAGCTTGATTCCGAGCGCGGCGCGCTTATGAATTTTGAAAAGATTTTCTCCCTGCTTAACAAGGCAAAATCCGCGCTCTCGGGCGAGGAATCGGGCGGACTTGAAGCCGTCGATATCGCTTCATCCGCGCTGAGAACCGCCTCAAATTTCAATCCCGATTACGAGGAAATCAGCGCAAATCTCACCGATATTTACTACAATTTGCAGGACGTTTCCGAGTCGCTGTCGGATATGCTCGACAGCTTAGAGAGCGACCCTGCGCGGCTTGAGGAAATTGAGGAGCGCCTTGATTTAATCAACCGCCTTTGCAGAAAGTACAACTGCACAAGCGACGAGCTTCCGGGTCTTGCGGACGAAATGCAGGCAAGGCTTGACGAGCTTGTAAATTACGATAAAAACCGCGACGAGCTGATTGCCGCCTGCGCAAACGCCAAAAGCCTTGCGCTTGAAGCGGCTGAAAAGCTCAGCAAAACAAGAAAATCCGCCGCGGCAGACTTTGCGGAAAAGGTCAGGGACGAAATGCGTTTTCTGAATATGCCGAACGTCGAGCTTGTTCCGGTGTTTGAAACGGTCGATTTATCCCCAAAGGGTATCGACAAGGCAGAGCTTTTAATCTCCGCAAATCCCGGAGAAAAACCACGTCCCGTCGCAAAAATCGCCTCGGGCGGCGAGCTGTCGCGAATGATGCTCGCGATTAAGACCGTCCTCGCTTCAACCGACACCGTTGACACCCTGATTTTTGACGAGGTTGACACGGGAATTTCAGGCTCAGCGGCAGAAAAGGTCGGCTTAAAGCTTAAGGAAGTTTCAAACTCACGTCAGGTGCTCTGCGTAACCCACCAGGCGCAGATTGCGGCTCTGGCGGATTCGCACTACCTCATAGAAAAGCAGTTTGAAAACGACAGAACCTTCACCGAGGTTTCACTTCTCGACCACGAAGGCAGAGTAAACGAACTCGCGCGAATTATCGGCGGAGTCAACATCACTCAAGCGGCACTGAGCCACGCCGAGGAAATGCTGCATAATTCTAAATAATAAATAAAATTACAGAAAGGACGCGACATAATGAAGCTTTGGAACATTGCCGGGCTGAACCGCGCCGAAGCAGGCGCAATACAAAGTGAATACGGATTGCCGGCAATTATCGCTATGTTGCTCCAAACCAGAAATATAAAAACCGCGGAGGAAATTGACGATTTTCTTAATAACGAAAGCTTCATATCCTCTCCGTTTGAGATTAAGGATATGGACAAGGCGGCTAAGCGCGTTCAGCAGGCGATAGACAGCGGCGAGCTAATATGCGTTTACGGCGACTACGACGCAGACGGCGTAACCTCGACCGCTTTGCTATATTCATACCTCGAAACTGTCGGCGCAAACGTGATTTATTACATACCCTCGCGCGAAACCGAGGGCTACGGAATGAACACCGGCGCGGTTGATACGCTTGCCGAAAAGGGCGTTAACCTGATTGTCACGGTTGATAACGGAATTGCCGCGGCTAAGGAGATTGACCACGCAAAATTGCTTGGTATCGACACCGTAGTAACCGACCACCATATGCCGCTAGATGAGCTACCTAACGCCTGCGCGGTTGTAGATTTGCACCGCACTGACTGCCCTAGCAAATTTAAGCAGCTTTCGGGCGTGGGCGTGGCGTTCAAGCTCATAATGGCTCTTGAGGGCGAGTTTTGCGATACCGATATGCTACTCGATACTTACGCCGACCT
>Ga0256407_10013889_pt1 | contig 10697 bp, 1 predicted proteins | sample RumenRJG_04DNA_FD_193489 | JGI IMG/M metagenome (GOLD analysis project Ga0256407, IMG submission 193489) | Bovine rumen microbial communities from Lethbridge, Alberta, Canada - RJG_04 | ecosystem: Host-associated > Mammals > Digestive system > Stomach > Rumen | place: Canada: Alberta | collected... | reverse complement strand
ATTTTTATTTTTTTTTTTATTTTTTTTTTTTTTTTTTTTTTTTTTTTTTGTGTAAATTATTTTTTCAAAAGAAGGTTATTAATGAGTTTATTAATGAATATGTTAAAGATTTCTTATTTATGTTTTGTTTGTAAATTTTTTGAATTTTTGGTATTCAATCAAAATATATATATTTTTTTTAAATTCTATAAAATGAATAATTATAATTAATATTTAAATTGAATTTTTAACAATTTTTATTAAAGTAAAATAAGATGAATAATATTTTTCAAGAGAATAAAAATGGAAACATTATTCCTATATTTAAAAATGATTTAAAAAAAGATGATTTTATATCATTTTTTTCATCAATCAATATTCCAAAAAAAATGAAAGAAATAATCTTATTCTTAAAAAATATTATAAAAGAAAATCCTGAAATAGGACAAATATTATTAGATATTAATGATATATATAAATTAGAAAAAGGATTAATTGAAATATTAATTGAAGAATATATTTTAAAACAAAATGATGAAAGAATTAATCAATTATTATATAATTTTTTTGTGTTCATATCAAATCCCTTTCAAATTAGGAAAAATATTTATGATTATATTTATAAAATAATAAGTAAATTATTTCAAAATGTTAAAGAAAATATTAATTTAAATTCAGAGATTTTCATTAAAAGTATTGATTTACTTAATATTTTTTATTCAAAAAAAGAAAATCCTGAAATTATAAATTTTAAAGATAATTTTTTTTATTTATTCGATAATGAAATTAAAACAAATATCAATGAAAATAATCATTTAGAAATAAATACCCTTAATATTGAATTTTATTTTTTTATCAATCAAAATTATATAAATGAGTCATCAATAATATTAAAAATTGAATTTTCTAATAAAGAAGAAATAATTATTAAATTTGGAACACAAAATAATATTTCGCAAACTATTGAAATTTTATATAATATAACAAATAATAATGATTCTAATTTTAAAAAAAATTCTATAATAGAATTCGGCGAATGGAATAAATTTAAATTAAAAATATCAAATAAAGAAAAAGATAAAAATATTGTTTTTTATATAAATAAAGATGAATTTGTGATAAATTTAAATAATCAAATATATGAAATTTCAGATTTACTTTTTTATTCAAAATTTCATGGATTAATATCTCCAATATTAATTTCAGAAATTGATTTAAAAAATAATAATTTTTTTTCTAAAGATTATATATATCCATTATATAATTCATATAATCATAATAATAATATTAATGAATTGAATACTAATATAAAAAATAATACAAATATTAATGAATCATTTATTGAAAATGAGAAAAATTGTTTTATCCTAAAGAATAATCATAATAAAATTCCATTAATTTTTTTTATTAAAGATATTTCAAATAAAAAAAGAAATATTAATGAAATTATTCCATTATTTCAAAAAAAAAATTTTCCAAATTTTTATGAATATAATTTTATTAATTTAAAAGAAAATATTTATTTGATAGGAGGAACAAAAAATATTTTACCATTATATGAATTAATAAGTCTATTTCAAAAAGAAAATTATCAAATCATAACATTTATCGAGAAAATATCTCAGTTATCTGTTACAATTTTTTCATCAGAAAATAATATTGAAGAATCACTTTATTCTAAATCAATAATTATTTTTTCACAATTTATAAACAGTTTTTATAATGAAAACAATAATAAATATTTCTCACAAATTATTGAAGAAATAATGGAAAAAAATATACATAATGATGATATTTTTTTAAATTTTAAAGATATATTATTAAATAAAATTTTTTTATTAAATTTATCAGAAAAAAGAAAAGTTGCTTATATTAAATTCATATCAAATCTTAACAAATATAAAAATATAGTTTTTTATTATTTAATAGAATTAATAAAAAAAGAAAATATTAATGAACAATTCATTCAACAAATTTTTTTCAATTTTTTTTTTGATATTTTAAATAAAGAAGATTATACCAAAATATTAGATTTAATTTTGATATTAGAGAATAATAAAATTAATACAATTATAAAAGGAAATCTTTTAAAATTATTAATTAAACTAATAGATATTCAAATTCCTGAAAATAATAAAAATAAATATATAAAAACTCAAAAAGAAGAAATTATAAAAATATTAAATTCAAAAGAAAAAGAATTAGAAAAAATGAAATTAAATCTCTCACAAAATTTAACAAAAAAAAAAGAAATTAATTCAGAAAATTTTATAGGTTTAATTGAACAAACTTTAGAATTTAAATATCCTTCAGAAGAAGGAATAGAAGATTTATTGGAAAAAAAATTAAAAATATTTTCATTTATTTGTGAACAAAAATTATTATCATATATTGTTGAATTTTCAAAAATTAATAATCCATCAATAAAAATAGATTTAATATATTTTTTTCAATTAATTGTTTTTTATTATATGCAATATTTTAATTTAAAAAATATAAATCCTAATAATGAAAAATTTATATTAGAATCTTTTCAAAATGAAAATAAAGAATTAATAAATACAAATAATAAAGATATAATATTTGATAAAATTATTTTGGATTATAAAAATATAGTTGATATTACTTTAAATATAAAATATAATGATGATAATATATTAAAAAATTTAAATAATTATAAATTAGAAATCCTTGAATATTTAAAGAATTTTTTTTCTTTAATTCGAAACAACAATTATTTATTTTGTAATGAAAATAATTTTGATAAAAAAATAAAAATTGATTTTGGGAATTTATATTATTCTAGAGCATTTCTAGTAAGATTAATATCATTGTTTCATCATATTTTCCAATTAAAAGAAAGAGAAAAAGATAATATTTTAATAACTGAAATTCAAAATCAAATAAACAACGTAATACTTGATATATATTATGATGGAATTAGAGCAGGACCAATTTGTTTTTTAGAAATTTTAGAACAATTTGATTGGTATATTTATGATCATAAAGAAGATATTTCAAATAATTTTAGGCAATATTTTTTTTCAATATTTTTAAATAAAATTCCTATAACATATCAAACAAATTCTGAATTAAGTATTTTTATGAATAATATTCAAAATTTATTATTTATGGGAAAAAGTAATTATTCTGTAATCGAATTATATATAGCTTTAACTAAAAAAGATCATTGTAAAAAAAATATCAGTTTAATAATAGATTCTTTAAAACTACAGAATTTAGATTATTTTATTTTAAATAATTTTTTACTTTTTTATGAATTAATAATAATCAAAATTAATAATTTGGTTTTTTATTTAAAAGATTTTGTTGGATTTATTATTTTTTGTTTTTTAATATATGATAATAATATTAGTCAATCATATTCAAAATCATCTAATAATTATTTTTTTATTGGAATAGTTCTTTTATCTATTAAATCAATTTTATTACAAATATACTCAAATGAAAATATAAATTCTCAATTATATCTAGTAATTAGTATATTTATGAGAATGATTTATAAATCATTAAATAGAAATCCAGAGAATAAATTATATAATTATTTCTATGAAAAATATAAAAGGAACACCTCAATTTCAATATTTTTTAAAATATTCCATTCAAAATTTGATCAACATAATGAAGAAAAAACAAAAAAAAATTCAAAAGATATTATAATTAGTATGAAAGAAGAATTATTAAAATTATTTAGAAAAATTGAACCTATAAGATTTCCTAAATATTCTATTTTCCCTGAAATTTTAGAACAAATGAGTGTAAAGAATACTAAATTAATAAATAAAAATAAAAAAAAGGAAAATTTTAAATCTAATATTGAAAAATTTCAAATAGAAAACAATTATAAAAAAATAAAAAAAAAAATTTTTTCTTGGAATGGTTCTTATAGTAATTTGAATTTATTTTATACTGAAGAAGGGAAAAAACAATTAAAATATAGAATATTAAATCATTACACAAAAGAAATGACTCTTCCTTTTTTAAAACCAATTTTAAATTTAAAATCATATCTTCCTTTAAATTATGAAAAATTATTTATTAATGAATATAAAGGAATTAATTTATATGATGATAATTTTATAAATAATGATTTTAATATATTATATAATTTTTTATTAAATAAAAAAATAATGCCTGATTATGATAATTCTAATATTATATCTTTTTTCAAATTAAAAGAAAAAGATTTTTATTATTGTTGTTTAATCAAAATAGGAATGCATATACCAGGATTTTTAATATTAAAATCAGAAAAAATTATTTTTATAGGTTTTCCAAATAGAAAAATGAAGGATGAAGAAAATTTTTATTGTGATAAAGATGAAAATTGTTTTGGTTCATTTATTAAAAATAAAAAAATGTATTTTCTTAAATTAAAGTTTGAAAATATTTCTTTAGCATATAAAAAAATTTATGCATTTAAAGATAATGCATTAGAAATATTTACTAAAGATAATAAATCATACTATTTTGAATTCAATGATAATATTAAAAAAAGTAATAAAAATATTAATAATAATGAAAATAATGATATTAGTGTATCTATTCTTTCTTTTGAATCAATAAATAGGGGAAATCAATCTGATTCATCATTTCATTTAATTGTAAATGATGAAGTTAATAATAATATATTATATAATACTAAAATTAGAAATAAAGTTTTTTATAAAATATATAATTATATATATAAAGATATATCATATAATGAAACTGAAGAAATTAGATTTTTTTCAAAATCAAAATCTAATAATTTAATTGAGTTAATTATTGATAATTTTAAAAATAAATATATTTCAAAACTTGAATATTTAATTAAAATAAATTTACTATCAAATCGTTCATTTAATGATATTAATCAATATCCAATTTTTCCTTGGATATTATTAAATTATAATTCAAGTATAGAAAATAATAATTTAAATAAGATATTAAGAAAATTAGATAATCCAATAGGAATCTTAAATGAAAAAATGAGAAAATCTTATAAAGAAAATTATGAATTTAAAATGAAAATTTTTAAAGAAAAATATCCTAATATTCATATAAATCTTTCTGATATTAATACAATAAAAAAATTAAAAATTCCAATTAATTATATTCCAGTTTTATTTAATAGTCATTATTCAAATCCAAGTTATGTTTCTTTTTATATGAAAAGAATATTTCCATATTTTTTAATATCAAAAGAAATTGAAGGTGAAAATAATGAAAATCCTGAAAGAAATTTTATAGATTTAAATAATACTTTTTTAAATTGTATTAATACAAAAGGAAATTTAAAAGAATTAATTCCAGAATTTTTTTATTTACCAGAAATATTTAGAAATATTAATCAATTAAATTTAGGATTTACTAAATCAAAAAATTTAAATACTCAAATTAAAATTGATGATGTAAATCTCCCTTTTTGGAGTAGTAATAACCCAGAAAACTTTATAACTAAATTTAGAGTAATTTTTGAAAGTGATGAAATTGAAATAAATAAATGGGTTAATTTAATTTTTGGTTGTTCACAAAATGAAAATGAAAATTTAAAAATAAAAAATTTATATATGCCATCATGTTATAATGGATTTATTGAATTAGAAAATATTCCTTTTAATGAAAGATATTCATATATGCAATTATTTAATATTGGGATAAATCCAATACAAATATTTAAAAAAGAATTAAAAGATTATTCAAAAAAAAAAATAAAAGATAATAAAGAAAAAAATCAAAATAATGATATTATTGGATATATTGAAAAAAATTTTAAAGAATCTTTAAAAAATAAAAATTCAAAAATAATAATTTTATTAGAAAGATTAAAGAATCCAAATGAAAAATATCAATTTAAAAATTATAAAAATAAATATTATGTATTATATAATTTTTTTTCAGGTGAAATATTCATATTAATTTCAAATACAAAAAATTTAATTGAAATTAGAAATTCAGATACAAAATCATTAATTAAACCATCAATTTTTGATAATAGTGAAATAACATCAATATATAATGATTCAAAATTGATTTTTTTTGGTACGAGATTAGGTTCAATTATAAAATATAAAATAGGTAAATTTAATATTGACAATATAATTCATTCTCATACAAAGAAAATAAAATCATTATATAATGATAAAGTTTTACATTGTTTAATTGATTCTTCTGATGATGGATATGTTAATATTTATACTTTACCAAATTTAAATATAATTCAATCTATTTATGATCCTTATTTTATAGGTGATATTGTTTTACTTTCACATTCTCCTCTTCCTTCTTTTTATATTTATAATTATGAAAAAAAAAGTTTTAGAGCTTTTAGTGTAAATGGTAGAAAATTATTAGAAAATGATAAAATAATTGAAAATGTTTATAATGTTGTAATTCAAAATGATTATAATCATATTGAATATTTAGAAATTAAAGATAAAAATGATAAAATTAGACAATTTCAATTACCTTATTTTGAAGTTAGAATACCTCAAAATATAATCACAAAAAAAGAGAAAGAAAAATAATTAGAAAAAAATAATTAAATTTTTTAAATATTAGATTTATTAACTATCATATTTAAATTTAAAAAATTTATATTTATTTTTCATTTTCAGAAGAATCAAAAGAACTATTTGATTCAAATGAATAATTTGAATTTTCCCTACTTCTATCACGAGCATCAATATCTTCTAATTCTTCAAAATTTTGTTCCATTTGTTTAACTTTAGAAAATAAATAAATAATAATAATAAAAATTATCAAACCAATAATAACAACAATTAGAATAATAACAATAATAAAATTTGGTTTTTCATATTTTAAATCATTAACATCATATGCTATAAACATTTCTTCAATATTATCATCATAAAAAAAAGCAACAACAGAATAACCAATTAAATTATCAGTTATTAAATTAATATTATAACTTTTAATATTATTAATTTCTTCTATAGAATATTTTTTTTGATAACATATTGAATGATTTGATAATAAAGAAGATGTATTAATTCTTAATAAATATCTTTCATTAAAATTAAAATTAACATTCTTTTTTTCAACATTACTATATTTAATTTCAAATTTATTATTTGAATAAGTACTATTAACATTACTTCCTTCTGGAAAATAAAAAACATCTTTTTCAATTCCACATTTTAAAGTATAATAAACTAATTCATTAGTTTCATTTAAATTTTCAATTTCAATAAAAACGTCATTTTCATTTTTTTCATATAATAATTTTCCATAAGGTTCTTTTTTTGTATCTTTATAATAATAATCATTTGAATTATTTTTAAATTTAAATGTTAAATTAAATATATTATTTGAACAAGTAGCAAATTCAAATGTTTTTACATCAGGAAGTAAATATTCAGTTTTTTGATTTTTTTTATTCATTGCTCCATAAAAATAAACTCCTTTTGAAAGATAATTATAATTTTTTTCTGTGTTATATCCTAAAATATCAAATTCTATATATGATAAATTTTTTAAAACATCAAAAAAAAAATCTCTTTTGGTAATTGTAATTAAAATATAATTTTCATTTGAATTTTTTCTTTCATTATTAAAAGATGATAAGATTAAATATGATTCTAATTCAAAAATAGTAAAATTCAATTGTCTAATATTAGTATAAATATTATTATTTTTTTCACAAATATATGATTCATAAGTAAAATATGATGTATTTATAAAATAATCTGTCCCTATATCAGGATTTTTTATTTTTAAATCAATATTATATGAAATAAAATTTGTAACATCAATATAAAATTTCATTGGGAAATTATAATTATATATAATAAAAGTATTTTGTGAATTTAAATTAATATTTTCAATTTCTTGTAAATTCTCATCAATAACTAATTTAATTGCAAATATAAAAATTTGATTATTAATTGTAGATATATAAAATTCTTCATTATCATTTGGATTAATAACAAAATTTCCATTAACAATTCTTTGTATATTATTTAAAACAAATTTCGCAAATCCATATATGGAATTAATTTCATATTTATATATATTTATTTGTTCTGAATTAATTTCATGAGTAAAATCAATTTTAATTTTTTCTTTATTAATCATTTCTATTCCAAATATCATTTCTTGATTCAAATTCATATTAATTGGAAATTCATTATTGTTATGAATAATTTTTGTCATAAATAATCTAATTGGATTAATTAATACATTTTCTATTAAATTTACTTCAATTAAAAAAATTACTTTAAAAGAAAGCGAAATTTGTATAATTGGTTTCCTTAATGAATCAGTTTGATTTTTTTTTGTAGTATTTGTTATATGATTTTGTATATCTTCTATATTTATATCATTATTTCCAATTTCTAAAATTTCATATGAAAATTTTTTATTAGTTAAATTAAAATCATCTGAGGCTATAAAAGAAACTAATTCTTCATCATTTATTGAATGATAATAAAAATAACATATATTCTCTCCAATTTTATCACATGAAATTCTTCTAAATTCAGAAATTGGTAAAATATCTTTATCTTTAATAAATTGAGGAATAATTTTAAAATTATATTGACAATCTGAAATATTATTATTATCAATAAGTTTAATTGTAATATTTATTTCTTTATCATAAAAATCACCATAAAATTGAAAATTTTCAGTATTATTATTAGGGATTATAAAATCATGTTTACTATTATTATATTGAATTAAAAATTTTATTCCTTTACTTTGAATATTAAATATAAATCTACTTACATTATAAATCATTTTTAATGTATAAATTATTTCATCATTATTATTATCAATAAATCCAATAATATCTTCATTTTCTTTTATTTTTATAGTATCATTAGTTATTCTTAAATAAAAATTTCCTTTTAAAATTGAATCTGAATTAAAAGATTCTAATTTAAAAAAAACATAACATCCATTTGGACAATTAATAGTTTTATTAGTAATAACAATGCTATTTTTTAATTCGTGCATAGATAAATTAAAAGAATCTTCGTTTATTTGAATTGGATATTCTTTATTCTTTTCAAAAATTTCTTTTTCTATAACGAAACCATAACTTTTACCAAAATTATTACTTATTGATGAAAAAAATTCATAGTCATTATTAATTATTTCTGTATAAACATATAATTGAGTTTTAAAAGTATCAGTTATTAATTTATTTTTAGGAATAAAATAAGGAACATCAGGAAAAGCTTTGAACATTAAAGTAATTTTTGGATTTTTTATTTTTTCATTTTTATTTTTAATTAGAGCATTAATAATACATATCATAGAAGTTTCACAATATTTTTGAATATAATCCAATAAATGAATAGTTTTTTTATATAAAACTTTATATTTAAATTTTTTATTTTGAATTGAAATATAAACTTCATAAAAAGTTTTTTCTTCTGGTTCAATATTTAAAATATATTTATATGGTAATTTTGAAATATATGTTATTGCCATTTGAGAAGTAAATGATGAAAATTTTTCATTAAATTCTAATGTCATTGGTACATTTTCTGATAATAAAATATATGGTTCTCCATCTAAATCCATTGAATACATTTGATAAAAACAAAATTTATTTTCATAATATTTATTATCATTATTTATTGAAATACTAATATTTAAATTTGATTTATTAGTAACAATTGAATAAAAATTTGTAATATACTCATCATTTAAATTATTAATTTTTAACTCACAATTTTGAGATTTAAATGATATTAAAGTAGATGAATTATTATTTGAATTTATTTTAAAATCTTCTTTAATAAATTTAATTCTTTTAATTTCATTAGAAGATATTACTTCACTAACAATTAAATTATTATACATTTCATAATAACTTTCATTATCAATATTATAATATTCAAAAAAATATAAATTAGAAGGTGAATTTATGAAAACTCTAATTTCATCTTTATCATCATTATCTATTCCTATATCATTTAAATCAGTATCATTAAAAACCAAAGAATTTCCTTTTAAATAAATATTATATTTATCATTTTTAATATTTCCACTTCCATAAATAAAAGTAAATTTCAATTCTAAATTCTCATTATTAATTTTATTAATTTTATAATTATTATCAATTCCCATTTGACCAGAAATTAACTTTATATTTTTATTAAGAATAATTGGACTAAAACTTTTAATTCCACTAAAATAAAAAGAACAATTTTTATCACCAGAACAATAAGAAACAACAAGTAAAGTATCTTCAATTTCTTGAGAGGGAATTTCTTCTGGGAAAATATAAGTAATATATTGTTTTCCTACTCTTATTGAATCTTGTAATAGATTTTGATGATGTAATTGAAGGTAATTTGATGATTTAATTGTACAATCTATTGTTTTACATAAATATTTAAATAATACTGGTTTTCCTGATATTGGATATAAATCTATTTCTATAAAATTTAAGTCTTTTACTATTTCATATTCTATTGATTCTCCTGGGTTTATTTCATGTAATTCTGTAAAATTGTTATATGTTATTTTTGGTTTTTTTTGATTTGTTAATTGGAAAATATAAAAAAAATGTAATATAATGATATAAAAATTATTGATGATTAACATGTTAAGAAAAAAATTACATAAAATAAAAATTAATTCAAACTCAAAAAAAAAAATAAAAAGCAAAATAAAAACAAAAAAAAAAAAAAAAAAAAAAAACAAAAAAAAAAAAAAAAAAAAAAAAAAAAAAAAAAAAA
>Ga0256407_10013888_pt1 | contig 10697 bp, 10 predicted proteins | sample RumenRJG_04DNA_FD_193489 | JGI IMG/M metagenome (GOLD analysis project Ga0256407, IMG submission 193489) | Bovine rumen microbial communities from Lethbridge, Alberta, Canada - RJG_04 | ecosystem: Host-associated > Mammals > Digestive system > Stomach > Rumen | place: Canada: Alberta... | reverse complement strand
AAGAAGACTATTATAGTTCTGTTAATAAACGTGAAAAAAAATCAAGAAAATCAATTGATTCTATTTCATCAAATACCTTAAAATCAGTTAAATATCAAAAATAGTCAATCTGATTAAAGCTTATTCATTTTACAATTATTTACCGAAATGTACAATAATTAAGTTAAAATAAACCGCTGTTTTGCAGGATTGCGGAACAAATCGGACTTGTTAAATTGTCAGGAAACATCTATATTTGACGTTGATTTATTCACCCTCAAAAAACAAAAAACTATGAAGTTAAAATTTTATCAAAGAGTGACGGCGAAGCGTGGTGACAAGGTTTCCACGGCCACCATCTATGTGCGCTTCACCATCGGTCACAAGGTTGACACCTCGTGCCGTCTGCCGTATTCCATCAACGCCAACTACTGGGATGACAAGAAAGAGTGCATCAAACTGAGAGCAGCCGTAGATGACCATTTGAGAAACGAAATCAACGGCAAAATCGCAGAGCTGCGCGTTCATCTTCAGCGTGAGTATGCCAAGGGCAACATCTTCGACTACAAGGGATGGCTGAAAACTCAAGTCCAATCGTTCTTCGGCATCATGGAAGTTACCAGGGAGAACAAGATTGTTGACATGTCGAAGGGTGACCCGTTCTTCACCCTCTATGACAAGTTCCTGGAGCAGCGTGTCTGCGGAAAGACCCGGCTGCAGCACTTCATTTCCCTACGTGAACGACTGTTGCGATTCAAGTGCTACAAGGTGATGGTGAAGAAGGACAGTCTATTCAAGTTCAACATCCACACCTTCACCAACGACCTCTTCATCGAGTTCAGCAACTACCTCAGAGATGAGTATTCTATGATAGATGTTTACCCGGTTATCTTCAAGGCCGTGCCCTACTCGAAGTACTACAAGCCACGCCCCATGGGTGCCAACTCTTTGTCCCACCTGCAAATCAACCTGCGCATATTCCTGAAATGGGCTTATGCCAACGAGTTCACCCAAAACCATTCGTTCATGTTGTTCGACATCAAGGTACCGCAGTATGGGACACCTTACTACCTCACCATTGAGGAACGTGACCACCTTCTTGATTTTGATTTCCCTGATGGTCAGTTCAAGGAGAAATACGAGATGGAGCGAGACACGTTCATCTTCCAATGCCTTGTCGGATGCCGCATCAGCGACGAGAGGTCGTTCACCAGGGACAACGTCAACGACGGCTACCTTGAATACATCCCCATCAAGACCAGGAAGGTGAGCACCCGGACTGTCCGCGTTCCACTCGTACCAAAGGCGGTGGCCATCCTCGACAAGTACAAGGATCGTGAGTTCAAGGATGGCAGACTGTTCCACTTCTACCAGTTCAGCATCTACGAGAAGGATTTGAAGGAAATCTTCAAAATCGCAGGTCTGAGCCGGATGGTGACCATCTACAACTCTCAGACCGGACAAGAGGAGCAGAAGCCGCTCCATGAGCTGGCATCCACCCATCTCGCCCGACGCACCTTCATAGGCAACCTATATAAGAAGGTGAAAGACCCGAACATCATCGCATCGATGTCAGGTCACGTGGATGGCTCCAAGGCGTTCAAGCGATACCGAGCCATCGATGATGACATCAAGAACGATGCCATCAGGTTCTTGGAGTGACCGCCCAACACGAATACCTCCGATTTAGATATATATTAACTCAAAAAGATTGTTTTCATGGATGACACTAAATTCATCGCTCTCATGAGCGACAGCAATGCCGACTTCAACATCATCGTCAGCAAGGACAACCTGAGAGCGTTTGCCGACCATCTTTTCAGCCATTTCCGTTTGGAACTGGCAGCAAAGGCCGAGCAAACTAAGCAGCAGCAAGACGATGACGAGACGTTTTTCTCACGGAAGGAGGCATCGGCATACCTCGGGGTATGCGAGACCACCCTCTGGAAGTGGGCAAAGCCCGATTGCGGCTACCTGCTTCCAGTCAGGGTCGGTTCTAAGGTGAAGTACCGCAAGAGTGACCTGGATCGCGTCAAACTCGGCAGACAAAGGGAAGCACCTGGCTGACATCTTCAGCCATGACTGTTAGAAATCATATACTTTACTATAGTTATTGTATAATTGTTTAAAATATAGTGCTATGACAAAATCTTATTTCACAAAAGAGGACATCGACAAGAACATGTTGGTGAGTGACTTCCTCATCGGCAAACAAGGTGTGTTCTTCGGTCAGGAGGGCAACACCCGACAGTTCCTGGTGTACCCTCCAGGCAAGGATGACTACATCGTTGTCTTCGCCAACATGGATCGTAACGACTGGTATTGTACCAGTCCCGAGATGGGAGGCAAGGTCACCGACCTCGCCGAGAAGGTCTTCTCCATGCCGCTTAACGGTGACACGCTGAATACCATCTACAAGATTTCAAGTCACATTGACAGTCTGACAAAGCCGAGCACGTATCTCATTGACCCCACCGACAAGATTCAGGTGCCGGTTGATGTCACGCCGCTCGACAACAACTACTCCCTCATTCCCCTTTATTGCATGGGCATCTCTCAAAGCGTAGCTTACAAATTCCTGAAGGATGGCACTTACACTGGCATCCGAGACGGTGAGGAGCACCATACGCCGCTCTTCCCCAACAGCAACGGTGGCTACTACAGCCTGGGGCTAAACGGATGGCGCACGTTGGGTAAAGAGGGCATCACCCTTCTCGGCCCGACAAGAGACCTGCAGCGATTGTGTGTCTTTGAGAATCCCCTTGACTTCCTCGCCTTACAGCAGAAACGGCATAAGCTCGGGACGGAAGTGTTCTTCGACAGCGACCGCTATCTCATCATCAACGGCAAAAGCAACCTCGACGATGCTCTGGGTCATGTGGCCAATCATCCCGAATACTATCATGTCTGCTGCTTCTTTCCCATCACTGATTCAGGGGTTGAATTGAGTGCGAAATTTGATGACATTTGCAGGGGAACATTCAGGGATTCCTCACGGCTCTATGTTGGGCATACTTCCCTTGCTGATTCTCTCGATTACGAGACAAGAGCTACCCGAAACGAGGGCGTTTCTATCATGACCGCCAAGATGAATGCGGCCATTGAAAGAGAGAAAAAGGCCAAGGAAGCTAAGGAACGTGAGGCCGAAATCGAAGCTGCCAAGAAGCAGCAGACCGAGACACGTGCCGCCGAAAGGCAGCAACCTAAGGTGCGTGACGTGCCCCAGACACCAACTGTCAGGGACACTCCAAAGCCCAAATCCGAGACCACCCAAACGACCCAAAAGGTGGCCACGGATGATGACAACCCTAAACGTGGATTCCGACGATAGGGAACAAAAGGGGAGGAAATCACCCCATCCCCAACCCCGGAATGCCACGTTCCTGACCGACCTGAGAACTGCCATGCTGCAGTTCACCGCAAGAGGTGTTTTCGTTGCACGTTTCGCCGATGCTCACGTTCCACTACAACACTCTTGCCAAGGGGAGACCCCCTGGACCCCGGGTCGTTCGCTCCGCTCTCTCCATGCCAGAAAATCACCATGTGATTGTTTGGCTGTCCAATCACTCCATGGATCCTCGCCGACGCGACGAACCATTCCATGATTGTCCAACTGATAAATCATCCGAAGATGATTGCCAAAGTAAACACCACCTCACGCATCACCCGTTCGGTACTGTATGGTCAGAACGAACAAAAGGGAGGAGAAGTCCTCCTCTACAATTTTGTTGATATGGCGGCTACCCCTAATGAGCAAGCCGCCGACCTCAATGCCATGTCGAATCCTTACCGGGTGAAGGCCTACCTAATCACCCTATCGTTCGACGATAAGGACACTGAAATTTTACGACAAATTCCTGAGGGGGAACGCTTCGCGTTTGAGCGTGATGTCATCCGCGCATTCATCGAGGAGATGGTGAAGAGGGGCACCAATCTCATGGACTGTCCCTTCGTGGTGGCACATCATGGGAACACGGACAACGAGCACTTTCACATGACCGTGCTCACCACCACCATCGACGGACACCGCATCCACGACAGCTTTATCAAGAAGAACGCGATCCGCTCTGCGGCCTGCATTTCTGAAAGGTATGGGCTGAGGGCTGCACCCATGGCACTGCGCAACGAGACCGCCCATCAGGTGGCCGTTGACAATGGAACCACCACTACCCGGCGAACGAGGCGAGTGCGCAACCACCAACCTGGAACGATGGACAACATACAAGACCGCATCAGGCGGCGTGATGCCATCGAGCGTGCCAAAAGGCGCAAGGAGCAACTGCGCAAGCTGATTGAGAAGATTGCCAAGGAGGCTGCTGCCGCCGACTTCGCTGAGCGGCTGAAGGCCGAGGGCATGACCCTCTGCCAAAAGAAGAAGGAATGGGGCGTGACTGTCATGTTGGAAGATGGCAAGGAGCGCACCTATTCCTTCGGACAGCTTCTTGTGAAGCCCGACCTGATGGCTCCGCTACTCGTTGCCCCCAAGGTGGCTGACGAGAAGCCTTCCAGAGAGAAGGCCGATGGAAAAAAGGCGACCAAGGAGCGGACGGCACCGAAGAAGCAGACTTCTTCTTTTCCCTCTCGTCCCATCACCAATGCTGTCAGGCAGACAAGCAGAGTCCTCAAAGCAGATGCCGGACAGTCGGGCGGTCAGTCAAGAGAGAACGAGGTGTCACAAGGCAACTATGAGGAGCCGGAAGAGAACACACGCCGGGGTGGAATGAAGCGATAACCACCTATATATAATTATATAATTCTGATAATAAATATATGGCAAAAAGACACAGTCCGTCGGCACTGGCCAGGTACCAGGCCGACAAGAACAAGGATAAGGTAAAGTCGGTACGCTCGCTTTATATCTCATTCCGTGTCTCCCAAGACGAGAGACTGTCCATCCTCACGGAGGCGTTGCGCGTCGGCCACTCGCTGAGCGACTACTGCCGACAGCTATGCTTGAAACGCAAGGTGAAGGACATAAGCGAGGCGGCGAGAAAAGAAAGACGTATTCTAATCAACATGGCCAACAACTGCAACCAGATCGCCCGCCGAATCAACACCGAGGGTGTCAACCCCCTGACGGTGGCCGCAGTGGAGCAGCTGTTGGACGATATTCAAAAACAAAAAAGACAATGAGCAAGACACGTAAACTTCAAGACTTTGCCGAGGACTTCAGTCCCTCGCAGTCAGATGACATGGAAGTGCTGCCGCAAGGCGACGGCACTCCCTCAGAGATGCTGAAAGCCGCCAAGCAGATGACGGCATCGGCAGATACTATTACCAGACACGCCGAGACCATGGGGCTGGCTGTCGATGGCATCGGGCGTTATCTTCTCAATGAGGATGGCACCGTGCGCGACTTCACCAACAAGGAGTTGATGGACGAGACTGCCAAGAAAGTGGATGCAGGGCTGAAGCAGATGAATGCAAATGCCGAGAACATCCACAATAGAATAGAGCAGTTTCCCACCCACATTGAACATAAGCTTGCACCATCTTCAATTCTTGTTATGGATGATTTCAATGAGAACATGCGCTTCCAACGATTGATGTTTATCATTGCCGTTGTTGTCATCGCTCTCTTTGCAGGCTATACTGCTTTCCGCTATTTTGATGTGGCAAAGAAGTCAGAAGAGATGAGCCAATGGTATGAGGAAAACAACGAGGCCGTCCTTTTCGGAAGATACCTGAGAGTGAACGAGAACGACCGATGGAGATTCTGGCATGACAAATGGGTTAACGACCCAGGCCTGAAAGAGGACATGAACGACTACTTCCTCATGGAAGAGTGGAAAGAGAACAAGAGAAAAAAATGATGGTTTTTAAAATCGTTTTTGTTCGCGCCCGGCAATGGCTATGCTGTTGCTGGGCTTTTAGTGAACATATTTGTATCTACAATACAAAGTACTTTTGATTCATTTTACATATAGAATAAGGTTAAAATTCATGGAAATTGAGTATCTTTGCACAAAAATTTTTAAGCAATTAAGAATGGCAGAGAGAAAAGATTTCATTCAAAATAGGAAACCTGTGACATTTGTAGATTTGTTCGCTGGAGCCGGAGGCATTAGCGAAGGCTTTTTGCAAGCATACACAGACCACAACTATTTTGATTTTGTTTTGGCAAGTGATATCAATGAAAATTGTGAGCTTACTCACATGGTTCGCTATAATAAACAGCTTGGGCTTGATACTAAATTTATTACTGAAGATATAATGTCACCTTCTTTCATCTCTGACCTTCTTAAAGCATTGGATGGTAAGGAGGTGGATGTCGTTACGGGCGGGCCGAGTTGTCAATCTTTCAGCCTTTCGGGCAGGCGCAAGAGATTTGACAAGCGTGACGGCCTATTCAATCACTATTTGAAAGTGATACGTGCTCTGCGACCTAAATATTTTGTAATGGAGAACGTTAAAGGTTTGCTGACCAAAGACAAAGGTCACTTTAAGGTTCAGATTATGCGTGAAATGCGTTCAATCATAAATGACAAATCCGTAGCCTCATTCCTGACGTTTGCCGATCATCTTCTAAAAAAATCAACATCATCATTTATGGCCAATGCTTTCTTGTTGAAATTGCAGATGGAAATAACGGATGACGATGAGAAGGCAAACTTGTTCAAAGAACAATTTTTTGACCTTTTGGATAGCCAACTTCGTAAGGCAACCCGTCAGATAGATTATCGTATCAGTAAATCGAATCGCTATATAAGCACCATAAGACACGGCTTGTCACTTCTTCGCCGTCAGGATCAGCGAGAGGCCATCAGTGCCGAAATTGTCAATGAAAAAACTATATCAAACATTGACAATGATATGTTTGTTGATAAGTTCAATGAATTTCTTTCAACCATATCTGATGATAATATAACTTCTTGTATTATCAAATCAATCGATCAGGTAGAGGAACTGAAGGTAGCTGGTGATGATACTGAGGATTTGAAGACTGCGATAGACCTTTATTCATTTTCACTTGACGAATGCTTTGACGAGTTGAAAAAAATGGCTGTTGACAACAAGCAGAAAAAGGAATATGATGAGATAATGCGTTCTTTGCGTCTCTATAATGTGGAGCAGTTGGTTCTGCTGTCCTCAGATTATGGTGTTCCCCAGAACCGAGAACGTGTTGTCTTTATTGGTAGTCGTAATGACCAAACCCCAATCAAGGAGGTGCCAGCGACTGTCAAAGATGAGGATAAAGTCACCGTATATGAAGCATTAGCAGACCTTGATTTTATCGGAAATGGTGAGACTCGAACAACGTACGATGGTGCCACACCACACCCTGAATGGGATGATCTTATCAAGAGCCGAAAAATCGACGGTGAAATCACCAACGATTCAGAGGCTCACACTTTCGCAGAATGGTCAAAGATAGGCAGGCTTTCACATAGGTTTACCTTTGATTGTCAGCCATTTTATGTTAAAGAAAAGTCTGACTTAGGCAACGAGCGAATTATTGATACTGCTGAGTTGTTTAATCATCAAACAAGTTCTCAGAGTGATTTGGTAATGCGTCGTCTAAAAGTAATAGCTGAGTGTGGTGGTTACACCGATGAGTGTAAAGCGAAATTAAAGAAATTGGGGTTAGAATCCAACAAGCGTAACTACTTTGTGCTGAAAGCAGATCATCAAAGCCCGACTGTTGTGACAATGCCTGATGATTTTATACACTATTCACGTTATCGTGCAATGACTGTTCGAGAAATGGCACGTCTTCAGTCTTTTGACGATTCTTTTGTTTTCCAGGGAAAACGGCAAACTGGTGGTGACAAGCGCAAGAGCGAAATACCTCAATATACTCTTGTTGGAAATGCCGTTCCTCCTCTTATGGCTCGTGCTATAGCAAATGAGATACTTAAGAACATAGAATAGCTTATGATACATATGCGAGAGTTCAACTCATTCGAGTTGAAAAATGCAAGATTTCTTGTAAACAAGCAAGTTGCCTATGCTACCATCCAAATTACGGCAACTGGTATGAAAAAAAGCATATTGGATGCGACGGTTCCAGTAAGAGCATATTTCGTGGAGAAAAAAGTCCATGATTTTGATAAACAGTTACAAGGGCAAGAGCATAAACGATATGTAAGGACTTTTATCCTAAATAATTTTGAGTTGATTGAAACCCGAACTTCGTTTTATCGGCCAAACACAAAAAAGGGTGACCCGCGAATTTGGATCTCTAAAATCGATAAGTTTACTTCACCCGATGACATCTTTTCCATTATATCATTCAAGGGTGATTTATATATCATCAATCTGACTAAGGTTGACATAGAATCCGTATATCTGTCAAAAATCGAAAATCCTATCCGTGATTTGATCAATTCCATCAATAATATGGAAACGAGTACATCTGATGAATTACTCGGTTTGATTCGTGACAAGATGAGCGATTGGATTCCAACGACAGTTTTGGCAGACACAGGTGTTGGTCGAGAGGTTGAAAAACAGCTTGGGATAGAAATGAACGATTCCAAACTCGCCGATTACAAGGGAATTGAATTAAAGAGCAAAAGAATAGGCTCATCTACTAATAGTGCATTATTTACAAATGCACCTGATTGGGATTTGAGCAAGTGTAAGAGCACTAAAGAAATTGTTGCCAAGTATGGTTATTATAGGGACGGTAACCCTAATAAAACCCTTCAGGTTACGGTAACTGCACAAAAACCAAATCCACAAGGTCTCGCTTTGAATGTAAATTGGAATGAGGATTGGCTTGAAGCCAACTCTTATGATACTATATTGCAAGCTAATGGCACTTACAAAAAGATAGATGACATAGCTGTTTGGACTTTGTTCCATCTTCACCAGAGATTAACGGAGAAGCATCATGAAACATTTTGGATAGATGTTCAAACTCGAATTATTCAGAATAGAGAGGTATTCCGTGTGCTGTCGATAGAACATACCAAAAATCCTATATTACCACAATTTGATTTACTTTTGGATCAAGGAAAAATAAAACTTGACCTCATGCTCTGCCGTCCCAGTGGACATGGGGACACATATTCTTTCAAAATAGCAAAAAAGGATCGCCCTTTACTTTTCCCTGAGAGTGAAATCTATACTATAAATTCCATCTAAAATCAGGATTTTTCCTTGGATATGTTAATGGCAACTTATTCAAATATATTTTTATATATACCATAATATGATACCGATTATGCTATGAAAGGCGAAAACCCCGATAAATTCAGGGTCTCCACCTTTTCTCTTTCCCTATTGTTCCGCCTTTTTCCCGCCAACTGACAAAAATCTTCTCTATCCTGTTGGATTTCTCACTCCTAAAGTGTATTTTTGTATTCTGATAGTCAATCCAACATCCACAAATACAATATTCTTATGAAAAAGGCATTCTTCACCCTCGCATTGATGCTCGTGGCATTCACGGCCAATGCACAATCATGCCCCGACAACAAACATCCGCATATGATCGACCTCGGTTTGCCATCTGGTACGAAATGGGCGTGCTGCAATATTGGAGCCGAAAAGCCCGAAGGATACGGCGGCTACTACGCCTGGGGCGAGACGCAGACGAAGAGCACTTACAATGATGACACTTATCTTTACTTAAAAAACGATTCATCATATCAAAGCATCGGCAGTGACATTGCCGGCACGCAATACGACGTGGCACATATGAAGTGGGGCGGTTCTTGGATGATGCCGTCAGCAAATCAGCAAGACGAATTGATAAGCAACTGCACCTACGAATGGACGACGGTGAACGGCGTCAAGGGTGGCAAGTTCACCAGCAAGAAAAACGGTGCAAGCATCTTCTTGCCTGCGGCGGGCTACCGCTGGGATGACGGCCTCAACGAAGCCGGTTCGTACGGCTACTACTGGTCATCCACGCAGTCTCCGTCTTACTCAGACTGCGCCTACGACCTGTACTTCCATTCGGGCAACGCGTACTGGTACTACGACCTCGACCGCGGCTACGGTCGTACAGTTCGTCCCGTCTCCAGATAGGTACATCCTTGCCCCACCGCCATCCCGTGCGCCATCCCGTGCGCCAACAACGCCGCTCGCGAAAAAAAATGATTAAAAAAATTCCATTATGTCATCGATAAAGGAAATAATTGAAGTTGAATCAAGGGAGTTGTCCGACGGTCATCGTGACATCCTCCATCTTCACCGTGAAGGCAGTTTCTACCACTCCTACGAGTGGAGTGCATTCTTGGCCTGCAGCTACCTTCACGATTTCAAAGCGAATAAGCGCGTGTTCAAGGGTGTAAAGTAGCCCTTGGTCTATATTAGGTTTTCCGAGGCAAGTATTCTTATATCGTACATATTTCTAAAGGTGGGCATTGTCCCACCTTTAGTGTGTTTATTTTAGATTGTATATTATCTTCGAATGTTAAAATGCACATTCCCTTTCAGTTATTCATTGTCAATATTGGCTTATAGCGTGAATGATGATAAAACCAGGTAAATGATATTTTACCGCATTCTCCCCCGAGTAAAACGGAATAAATGTTGTAATCTTTTATTCCTCTTTATTCCGCTTGATTTAACATATCGAGCGGAAAAATGGCGGACTAAGAGTAAATGAAATCGCTGCAAATCCTTGATTTAACGACATTTAAGAATAAATAACATAATCAGAAGACTATCATGATGACCATCGGCGGATGTGTGGCGTTCATCGCCATGTCGGAAGCCCTTCCTCTCTTCTTCAAGTAGCCACGGATGTCCCATACGGGTGGGAC
>Ga0256407_10013887_pt1 | contig 10697 bp, 6 predicted proteins | sample RumenRJG_04DNA_FD_193489 | JGI IMG/M metagenome (GOLD analysis project Ga0256407, IMG submission 193489) | Bovine rumen microbial communities from Lethbridge, Alberta, Canada - RJG_04 | ecosystem: Host-associated > Mammals > Digestive system > Stomach > Rumen | place: Canada: Alberta | collected... | reverse complement strand
TTTAACATAACCAGAATTAGCTTTGACAGGTTTTTTAGGTATTTCAGAATATTCACTAGGATTATAAACAGCAGTATTAGTTACATATTGTGTAGTATTGAGTAATCTTGTTGAAATACTATTAGTTGCACATTCAAAAGGATCATTACAAAAAGTATTACCTGTACCTCCACAAACTCTCCAATAAGGAGCACATACAATTTCTCCAGTCATACCTGTAACTGATTCATATGTTATTGCTTTTTTAGCATTTGCACATGTAAAAGGTATAGCATCAATAACAATTTCATAGGATAATGATGTGTCATCACAATTTTGAACTTTATAACATCTTGCAGTTAATTTATTTCCATATTTTGATTTTAATGAAGCTTCAGCATTAATAGGTAATAAAGAACTTTGGAAACAAAAAGAATTCTGTCCAAATACTTCTCCTAAACCATCATGTAATGTTTGTAAACCATTAGAATCACATCTTGAATATAAATAATAATTTCCTGATGAGCTTGCATAAGACATTGAAGCAGGACAATAATCAGCTGGACTATAACCACCTATTTGAGGATCATCAAAATATTGATAAATTGAAGGAATATTAGAATATTTTGCTAAATAACATGTACCTCTATCAAGAAGACCAGGAGAACAAACTTCATCATCAGTATTATCACAAAAATCTAAAGGAAAATATGATTTTTCATTAATAATACATCTTCTTTGTAAAAAATTACATCCTTCACCTTTTCCAGTTTTAAATAAACCACCAGTATAATAATTTACAGTATACCATCCACTATCTTCAAATACTGCTAAAGTAATATCACTAACAACTAATTCAGGATAATCAGTTGATAACATATAATCACCTAACATTATACGAGCTTCCCAATGTGAACCTGCTGAACCATCTCCTCCTTGATTTTCTAATTCAACTCCAGTAAGTGATGGACAACCAAAATGTCCTCTTGCATAATATAATACTTTTGGTGTAGCTAATAATTTTCTTGTTGCTCCATTTACTGTTTCTTCTATTGTTGGATTTGTTATATTAATAAAATATTGAAATAATTGTTCATTAAATGCTAAAACATGTGATATTTCATGTAAAAGTAACATTCCTAAATATCTTTCAGCATTAGTTTTTGAATAATCATAATGAGTACCTAAACAAACACAACCAAGAATAGGTCTTTTATTTTTAGTATCTAATGCCAAAGGATAAGCTGCAGCATCTACACCTTCTCCTAAACTAGTGTCAATAACAGGAACTAAAATTACATCACCCCAAGAAATTGAATTTGCAATAAGTTCTGGAACATCATCACCTGTAAAATCAGCCTTATATTCATCTATTTGTGCCTTAGTGAATGAATATGTATCTGATGTTGAAATTTTTAAATATGCTTGAAATGCACCAATTGCCTTTTCAAATGCTGTTTTTATTTTTTCAAAATTAGCACTTGATACTTTATTTTGTATAACTTCATAATCAACTTTAATTCTTATTTGACGAGATTCAAGATTTCTATATTTTGTATTTGGATGAGTTTGTTCTATTGGATGAATTTTAGGTTTTGGTTTTTTCTTTTGATCAAATCCACATTTAAATGATATTATAAAGGTAATTAATAATATACAAATTAAATATTTTAAATTTCTTTTCATTTTTTTTATTTAAAATTATTTTTATAAAATATGAATATATATAGAATATACCTAGTTAAGTTAAATAACAATCTTTTTAAATTTTTTTGAAAAAATATTAAAATATTTTATAAATGTTTAAAATTTATATTCATTTTTCTATTATTCTTATTCATTTTTAATTTAAGAAATAAAAATGTGAAAAAAAAGAAAGGATGTAATTTAATGAAAATAAAAAAAATTAATTTATAAATTCATCATTTTAAATAAAAGTAATAATAATGATTAATATATTAAAAAAATTTGATTAAATTTATGATGTTGATTAATAATCAAAATAAAATAAAAAAGATTAATTTAGATATTATTATTTATATCTTGTTAATTTCATATTCATTTTTTTTATTTAATTGCAAAAGTAATTAAAAGATAATTTAAAAGTATATTAAAAAATAACGGTAATATTTAAAAAAAATAAGTAAATATTTATTAATTAAATTATTAGAATAAAATTCTAATCATAATAAATTGATATATAAATTTTAAAATTTAATAATATTATTTAATAATAATAAATATTTCATTATTATAAATATTCTTTTATTATTAATTTTTAATAATTTTTATTTTTTAAAACAATTATTTTCATAATTTAAATTTTATCAAAAGAATCATCAGAATTTTTTTTACTAAAATAACTTTGAAAACTTTCAGTATTATTTTTTTTTATACTTTTTTTAAAATATTCATTTATATCTTTCCCACCTTCATTATTATATTTTTTAATATCATCAATTGAAAGATTATTTATATTATTTGATTCTCTTCCTTTATATATTACAGTTTCTCTTTCTTCATTTTTTATTGTTGAATATAATAAATTTGATTCTCCTTCATTAAATATTAAATCATATTGTTCATGAATACACCAAAAAAATGTTATATAATTTATAAATATATTTAATATACAAATTAAAAGATAAAAATAAAATAAATAAATTGTTATATTTGTTATTGGATTTATTATCATATCATTTTTATCTATTGAAAATTCATTAATTAAAATAAAATTTTTTATTAAATTAAAAGAAAATTGTAAAATTGAAAATATTATATTAAAAGTAATTAACATATATATTTGAGATTTTTTTATTTTATCATAATTACCAATTAATGTTATACTTAATATTGAATTATGTTTTATAGATTTTTTATTTTTATTTTTTTTATAATTATTATTATCAATTAATTTTATTAGTTTTATTCCATTATATAATAAAAATAAATTTATAATAATTGAATATATTCTATAAATATTTTCAAAAAATCTTTTTTTTATTTGAGAAAAATGAAAATAAAATGAAATTTGAAATAATATAAATATAAAAGTATTAAAAATATTTATTAATATAAAAAATAAATTATTTGATAATTCTTTTATTTCTTGAATATCTTTTATAATTAAAATCATTCTTTGTATTACATAACTTATCATTAATATTTGAAAAAAATAAAAAAATTCTAAAATAAAATTTAATGATGTTAATATAACTAATATCATAATTATATTTTGTAAAATACATCCTAATATAATAATATTTTCAAAATTTAAATTATTATAAAATTTTGTCATTTTTATAAAAGCATATATTAATAGAAATAAAAGAAATATACTTATAATAATTAATAATAAGCCAAAAATACATTTTATACATTTTATATTATCAATACAAATGTTTATTAATATAAAATATGAAAAGAATTTATCCATTAATTAATAAATTAAAATAATATGATTTTTTTTTATTTTTAAAAATGATATTTTTTTATATTTTCTTTTAATTAAAAATAAAAATAGTATATTTATTATTAATTTATTTTAAATGTCAAGTTCAATATTAAAATTTAATAAATATAATGAACAGAGTTCTGATGATTCAATTATAACAATTAAAAATATAGAACAACCAAATTTTTATATGATTCCAAATAATAAAAATCCAATTGAATTTTTAAGAAAAAATTTAAAAACAAAATATCAAATTTTAAGTAAATTTCATAAAGATTCAGAAGATAAATTAATTCATTCAAAAATAGGTTGGAATACATTATATGAATTATTTTTTGAAAAATATTTTTATATTGATAAAGAAATAAGAAAAAAAGGAATATATGTAAATTTTAGAGAAGTTGAAATTAGAGTAAAAAAAGAAATAGGAAAAATAAATAATGGAAAAGATATTGATAATAAAAATTATGTATTTGATATTTTTAATAAAATTCAATTTAATCCTCCTATTTCAACTTGGTATTATCATAATTTTTTAAATGAAAAATTAATTACTACAAATGAAGAAAAATCTTTTGTTAGTCAAATAATTATTCAATTTAATAATGAAAATAAAAATAAAGAATATAAAAATATTGATTATGATAATTCAATTAAATTTTTAGATAAAAGAGAAAAAGATTTTGAAAGAAAAAAAAATAGAAATAAAACTCTTAAACAAAAAACTAAAATTAATTTTGATAAATTTAAATCTAAAAATAATAATAATAATGATGATGTTTCTATAAAATTAATAAAAGTTACAAATGAAAATAATAAAGGAGATGAAATTGCTTTAAAAAAAGAAATAATTCCAAAAAATATTAAAAAATTAGTAGAAAAATTTTCAAAAAAAAATAATTTAATTTCTTCTATTGTTGAAGAAGAAATTATTAATTTAAATAATGATAAAAAAGCTTATGAAACTGAAATTTTTAATTCAAAAATGTTTAATAATAATTTTATTGAATCTCATAGATTTTTAATTGATTTTGATTTTTTAAATAAAATTATTGATAATCAAATTAAAGATTATAAAAAATTAAATTTAAAAAAAGAAATGAATAATATGTTAGATAGAGTTGATAAATTAATAAATTTTACACAAAATTTAAGTGATGATGAAAATTAATTTATAATTTTTTATAAATATTAAGTTAAATAATATTTTAATAAAAATTAAAAAACATTTTAAAAAAATATAAATAAAATTAAATAATTATATTCAATTTTTTAAAATATTTTTAATTTTTAATGAATAAACAATTTATTCAAAATCAAATTAAAGATTATGTCATTAATAATTTATGGGATAAAATAATAAAATTAACAAAAAATAATGAAGAATTAATTCAACAAAATAAAACTTTAAAATTAAGTTTAATATATTGTATTAAACAAATTTTTATAATTAAACAAAATTTTAATATCTCAATTCCATTAATTAAAATTTTTAATAAAGAAGATGAAAAAATTAAAAATGAAATATTAAACACAGTATTAGATTCTTTTAAAATTAAAAATGATAATTTATCAAAAAATATAATAAATAAAAATCAATATAAAGTTGAAAATAAAATTTTTTCTGAGAGAAAATTAAATAATCAATTATCAAATATTATTGTAAATTTAAATAATAATTCAAAGGAAAAAAAAAGAAGTAATTCTAAAAACAAAAATTTAATTAAAGAAAATATATCTAATAATAATTTATATATTAATTCTAATTCAAATAATCCTACTAATGCAACGATAAATTTAAATTTTAATAAAATTAATATTAATTTAAATAATGAATCAGATATTAAAAAAAAGGAAAAAAAAAGAGTTAATAAAAATAGAAATTTTTATCAAATTAAAACTTATCAATCAAAACTTCCTTTTGAAAATGATAATTTTCAAAAAAAAACTTTGGATTATTCTTCAAATTATTCTGATGCTAATTGTATATTTATAAATAGAGATAAAAGTAATTTAAGAAATAATAAAAAAATTATTTATCAACATATTCAAAAACATAAATCAAATAATAAATCAATGCCAAAACTTCCTCTTGAACAAATATTAGGGAAAAATCAATTTTTTGAAAATATTTAAAAATATTTTTTTTATTTAAATTATTTTAAATTTATTTTATCTAATAATTAAATGAATTTAAATTTCCAAAATGCAATAAATAATATTACACAAAATTCAATTATAAATTTAGGTAATTATTCAATTATAAATAATGAAAAAATTATTCATAAAGAATTTAATGGAAAAGTATTATTTTTTTTTACTACATCTAAAATATATTATTTTAAACATTTAGGTAAAAAAGATAAATATGAATGTATAAAAATAAGACTTTTAGAAGATAAATTTTCTAAAGAAGAAAACCAAAAATATGAAATAGACAATATTATAGAATTTATGGATACAATTGAATTATAATCATAAATAAAATAATATTAAATAAATATAAAAATTTATTTTCAATTATCAATTATTTCTTTAATTTTTGATTTTAAATTCTAATAATATTATTTTATTTTTAATCTTCTCTAAATTTTAAAATACATCAACCTAAAATATATTTTATTAATTTAGAATTTTGAAGAAATAATATTTAGAATATTATTGATTAAAATATAAATAATTTAATTTTTCCTTCATATATAAAATAATAATAACATATATAAAATATAGATAATTTAATATTTTCCTCATTATCTAAATTTTTAATTTAAAATTCAATGACTATATAAAAATCAAACAATAAAATATATAAAAAAATAACAAACCAAATGAAGACTATAAAACATTTTTTTTATTTAATATTATTTTTCTCATTTACATATTCTCAATCATCAGATATGATTGAACCTTATTCAGAAATCATTGCAGGAAGTTATCAAACAGATTTAATATCATATAGAGAAAATAATTTAGATTATCATATGTTATTCTTAATTAATGTATATGAAAATGGTCATACAATAAATTTAAAGAAATATAATTCAACAGGAGAAATAATAAAAGAAACAACTTTAAAAAGAGGAAAAGAAGAATGTTATTCTTCTGATGTTAGAAATATTAATGGAAGAAATTCTTATTTAATTTCTTGTAGAGAATTAATATACTTAAATGAAACTTATATTAAAGTTATTGATTCAAATAAAAAATCATATCAAGGATATTGTTCAACATATTTTACAGATTTATATTTTATTTTTTTAAGATCATTTTCAGTTTTTGAAAAATATTATCCAAAAATTTATATTTATGATAAAGATTTTAATTTTAAAATTGAAAAATATTTAATTCCTTATGAAGATCGATCAAAATATGCAACTCGAGGTTCAAAAATTATTGCTACAAATTCACTTTATGAAATATTATTTTTTTATAGTGATCAAGTATCTAATAATTTGATTATAAATACTTTATCTTATAATAATGAAACAAATGAAATTGAAGAATTAAATTCTAAAAATTATTCAGATTATAAAAAAGTATCATATATTCATGTAGATTACATTGATATTAATAATAAAAATTTAATTATATTTTGTTTAAATAATCAAAGTGTATATTGTTTATATGGAAATTACAATAAAGAAAAAAAAGAATTAATTTATGATAAAAATTATCAATTTGAATTACCATATAAATGTTCTAGTTCATCTAATAAACATAATATGAGAATAATAAAAAATAAAGATAGTTTCTATTATATATGTGTAGGATTACAAAATTATCCTAGACCACAACCTTATTATTCAGATATTCATATAAGTATTATTAAATATAAAGAAGGAAAACCATTATATTCTGAAGAAGGAAAAAGAAATATTCAATTTAGAATGAATGTTATGATGATTGCACATCTTAATTTTGTTAATTTTGAAAAAAAAGGACCTGCTATATTTCATTTTTATCAAACAAATAATACTGCTCCAAGTATAATGAATACTAGAGTTACTTATCTTCTTCCTCCAATTTCTTGTAAAAATTCAACTATAAAACTTATAACTAATTCTCAAAATGATTTTAATTTTTCAAGTTTATTTGAAGTTCATAGAGATTCTCAATCATTAAATAAAAATATTACTATAATAAAAATTCCAGAAGAAATTGATTTATATTATATGGATGAATTAATGAAAAATGATAATGGATATTATTATGATAATAATATTGTTATTTCTACTAGTAATAAAATTGGAATGTTTTCTATATTATTTTATCCTGCTTGTAGTCATTTTTTTATATGTGAATTAAATGTAAATGTTTATAATAATTCATTATTAAATATATCATCAAATATTTTAGAGTATAAAGAAGACAACATTGAAATTAAAATAAAATTTGAAAATAATATTAATCATATAAATTTTAATAAAATTGAATTAATTAATATTAATAATTCAGAATCATATGACCCTATTTCATTTTCAAAAATAAATGAAAATGAATTAAAAATAATATTTAAATTTTTAAAAAATGGATTTTATTATTTTAAATTTAATTCAGATGATAATATTATTGATGAAAAAAAGGAAAATTTAATTATAATAAAAGGAGAATGTGAAAAAGGTTTTATAACAATAAAAAATAAATGTATTCATATAAAAGATTTAATATATTGGAATTTAACTGACTTTTGTAAATCATATTGTAATAATGAAAATTATAAATATTGTATTAAAGGATTTGGAAAAGATAATGATGAATCAAAATGTATTTGTAAAAAAGGATATAAAGGTAAAAAATGTGAAATTGAATATTCTAATCATGAAGAAGAAAAAAATAATATTATGGTTGTTGAAGAAATTAAAATTAAAAATTTTGAAAATAATGAGAAATTTTCTTTTAATCAATATGTATATATTGATAATGAATTTATTAATTCTTATCAATATAATACATACAATCATAATGATGATAATATTAAAATAAAAGTTGAAGCTTTTTTACCAATTGAAGAATATAAATATTATTTATTCTAAAATTTTAAATTGAAAATGTATGTTGAAAAAATGATAAATATAATTTTTAATTTTAATTAATTGTTGAAATATTTATAAAAAACTTAAATTTTTAATACTAAATATAATATTAAATTTTTAAAAAAAAATAAATTTCCATATACCATTAATTTTTTAGAATAAATCAATTAATTATTTTAAATGTAAAAACTATTTCAATATATATAATTGATTATTAAATAAAAATATATATATTAGATAAAATTGACAATAATAATTAATGAAATCGAACAAAAGACTTAAATTTGAAAATAAAATTATATTAAATAATTATTATTTTATTTATAAATAAATTAAATGCTAATGGAATCTAAAAATATAATAGAATTAATTTTATCTTTTCCATATTTGTATTAAGCCAAAAATATTAGCAGTTGCAAATGAATTATTTGAAATTGTTAATAAAAAATTAAATAAATTCTTCTTTATATTTCTTTTTTTTGCAATATATACAAATTCTCCTTCTATGAAATCATATTCCTCAAAAAAATATTGATATTGATATAAGTCAAAAATATATTGTCTTTCAAATAATATATGACCATTATTAATTTCACAAAATGCAATTATATTATTTAATTCTATATTTTTTATAATTTCTTTTTTTTCATAATTTACTAATAATATATATTCAGCTAAAATTATAAATAATATTTTTAAATGTTTTTTCAATAAAAAAATTTTGGAATAATAATATTTATCTACTTTAATTTTTTTAAAAATTTTTTTTTGTTTAATATTCCAAAAATTAATATAATTTTTTTCATTTGATGAATTTGTAATATAAGATACAATTTCATTATTTGGTAATTCAATACAAGAAATAATATTTCCTTCTTCTTCAAGGTTAAAATTGAATAAATATTTATTTGTAAATTTATCAATATTCCAAATTGCCATTTTAGAATTTTTATCACATGAAATTAATGAAAAATCATTTATTTCAATGATTATATTTATTTTATTTTCATGAAAATTTAATGTTTGAAAATTATTATAATTTGTATTATTATTTGATAATTCAAAAATTTGAATTAAAAAATCATTAAAAGTTGAAATAATTTTCTTATTTGATATTTGAGTAATGAAATTTATGGGTTTTTTTCCTGCAATAAAACTTAATTTTTTTTTATATTCAATTCGATCAATAATAGTAATACAATTTTTAGAAGTAAATAATATATCTTCATTTTCTAATAAAATCAAATTAGATAAATTTTTCATTTTATATGAAATATATGTTATTGGATAAAATTTTTCAATTGATATTAATTTATTTTGTTCCATTTCAAAAAAAAAAATATATAATATTTTGTATATTAATTATTTTAATTCTAGATTTAAAAAAATAATAATAATTTATACAAAAAATAAGTATTTTCATTTTATTAATTGAAGGAAACAAAAATTATTATTAAATTGTTTAACAATTATATATTTTTTATTTAATAAATATTTAATTTAAATAATTTTTATTCATTTATTCTAAAATGAAAGTAATTATTATACAACCCTTAATGTAGATTAATTTTTGAGATTTGAAAAATATGCATTCTTTTATAATTTTAATTCCAAAAATGCTTTTTCCTGTTAATGTTCAATAGATAAATATAAATTATTATATCATTTTGCTTCAAATTCTTTTTATTAAAATGAAATATTATTTATTCTAATTTAAAATTTTTATGAAGGATTTAAAAGTATTATTATATCTTAATGTAATTTAATAAATTGTTTTATGTATATAAATATTATTTATTCAAAGATATTCATTTTATTTTATAATAAAAATTTTCAAATTTAATTAAATATCATATTTATTTGGCTGAAATCAATTTTAAAATAAAAGGAATAGAACTTTGAATTTACATCTTTTTTATCATTAATTATAATATAACTTGTTTTCTCTTTTTTTAAATCCAAATTTTTGGAAACTAGTAATTTTTGTTTAATTAACTTCTCTTTTTCTATACAAATATAAATAATTATATCATATATATCCCACAACCCACCTACAATTATTAAAAAAAATAAATAATTTTTGATAATTAAATTTATAAGTTTTTGATTTAAAAATTCATATATTTAAATTAAAAAATGATTTAATTATTGATCAATTATAAATGATTATAATAAATAAATAATTTTTTTATTTAAATCTATGAATTTTTAATTTAAAAACTAATAGATTT
>Ga0256407_10013882_pt1 | contig 10701 bp, 10 predicted proteins | sample RumenRJG_04DNA_FD_193489 | JGI IMG/M metagenome (GOLD analysis project Ga0256407, IMG submission 193489) | Bovine rumen microbial communities from Lethbridge, Alberta, Canada - RJG_04 | ecosystem: Host-associated > Mammals > Digestive system > Stomach > Rumen | place: Canada: Alberta... | reverse complement strand
TCGTCCTCCGGAAAAGCCAGACCGCAGTCCACGACTACGATACTGTCCTCATATTCAAAAGCAGTGATGTTCATTCCAATCTGCTCAAGTCCGCCGAGGGGAATAATCTTCACAGAGGGCGCTTTTCCCCTGATCTCTTCTTTTGTTCTCTTCAATATTACTCCTCTTCCGGTCTTCTCATTCCCGGACAGTTTTCTCCGGAAAATGCTTCCGGTGCTCTGTGGCTGCGCCTGTTTCTTTTCATGAGTGCTGTTATGTCCGGACACAGTGCCTGTATTTCTGCCCGATGCAGATTCCCTGCTTCCGGTCCCTCTGATTTTCAGTTCTTCCCTTGCCGCTTCTTTTACGGCAGGACCTCTTTTCCGGCTCTTCTCGTTCGCGCCGCTTCTGAGGTCTTTATTTTGGAGTTCCTTATTTTTGAGTTCCTTATTTTTGAGTTCCTTATTTTTGAGTTCTTTATTTTTGATTTCCTTCTTTTTGATTTCCTTCTTTTTCAGTTCCTTCTTCAGGTCTTTTTTCTTAAATCCCTGACGTTTTAATTCTCTTCGGGCGGGATCTTTTTTCAATCCCTTCTTAATGATTATCTTCTTTGCCAAATCTTTCTTCTTGTCCTTCTATTTCTTCTTGTCTTCTATAAAATGGTTTCCTGACTCAGGGCAGGAAACCTTCTCTTTTTACTGTTCTTCTTTCGTTTGCTTCTTCAACGCGGTTTCCGGGATCAGGGCCGGAAGCTTTCTCTTTTTACTGTTCTTCTTTCGTTTGCTTCTTCAACGCGGTTTCCGGGATCAGGGCCGGATCGTCACGGAATGTCATTTTTATCCGCATCGGATTATCTGTCAGGGAAGCGATTATTCCTCGATATCAATGCCGAGTTCCTCCAGGCTGTCGCGCATTAAAAGGAGGACCGCGGAAAGTTCTTTTTCATCCTCCACGATCACATATGTGCTGTCAGGATCCGTATCCCCGGAATCCAGTCGAAGGATCAGCGCTTCTCCGTCTCCATCCTCACTGTCCGTGACCAGAAGATACTGCTTCCCTCCAAGTTTTGCTTCTTCCAGGACAAAGAAATCCACGGGGCGCTTCCCGCCCTCAGGCATAAACTGTACTTTTTCCATGATCGTCTCCATTGAAAGCTGCGCGCCGGAACCGGAGCAGGAATCAGGCACAAACATCCGGAGTAAAAAAAAATGCATCGGCATTATTTTACTCTTATGGCATGGCCCGTAATACATTTTTTCTCTTGTGATACGGCCCGTAACACATTTTTTCTCCTGTGACACAGCCCGTGTAATGGATTTTCCGCCTTGCGGCGGACACCGGCGGGTCGGGAGGAAAGGGCGGCAGAACCGCCTCTGAACTATTTTTCCTTCTGCTCCCGCGTCTTCTCCAGGTATTCGCTGAGGATAATATTCGCGGCGATCATGTCCACATATTCATGATACTTCTCACGAGGAATGCCCTGCTTCTGCATGATTTCCTCTGCCTCGACCGTAGTCAGGCGTTCGTCGGACATGACAACCGGGAGACCGGTTCTCCTGTGCAGACTGTCCTGGAATTCCAGCGTTCTGCGCGCCCGCTCTCCCTGTGTATCATCCATATTTAAAGGCAGTCCCAGAACAATCAGTCCGACATCATATTCCCGGATCAGTTCCTCGATCCTGGCAAATGTCTTTCGCAGCTTGTTCTCCCTGTCCCTGCGGATAATTTCCTTTGGCTGTGCCGTAATCATCAATGAGTCGCTGATCGCGACTCCGCATGTCTTTGCGCCAAAGTCCAAACCCATTATTCTCATAATATTATCGCCGGCTGTCCTGACCTGTCAGTCCGACCAGTGGTTTGCCCGAATGTAGCTGCGCATGATCTCCTCGACCAGTTCGTCACGTTCCACTTTCATGATCAGGCTGCGGGCACCCTTATAGTTGGTCACATAGGTGGGGTCCCCTGACATAATATAGCCCACGATCTGGCTGACCGGGTCATATCCCTTTTCGGAAAGTGCCTCATAGACGACAGCAAGTATCTTCTGCACGCCATTTGCGGGTTCGGGCTGAACCCGGAAAAACTGTGTGCTCCCCAGGTCCGTTCCTGTTTTCCTTTTATCTTCCATATACGCCTCACTGCAAATCACACTCCGGCGGCCATTCCGCCGCGAATGATTTAAGCCTATTTTTTATCTTAACCTATTTGTTCTTCTGATTCAACGACTGTTTTGTCCATTCCGGGCACACGCCGGGCGCAAATGCCGGCTGCACCGGGTACGGGGCCGGGTTCAGGCGCCGGGTTCAGCCATTGTGCGAGCCGGGTTCAGGCGCCGGGTTCAAATGCCGGACGAATGCGCCGGGTTCAGACGCCGGACGGAGGGACCGGGTGCAGACGCCGGGTGCAGACGCCGGGTACAGGGCCGGGTTCAGATGCCGGACGAAGGCGCCGGTCAGGCTGCCCGTCAACTCCTTCAGAGCGTGTCCGGTAACGGGGACAGGGTGGGCGTCTTCAGAATCCGGCCTCTCATTTTTTCAAAAAGAGTATGGCGTCTCCCCTGGAAAAAGGAATGGTCTTCCCTGAAACAGCCCCGTTCAGCAGCATTCCCGGAGCAAGTTCCATGTTCCAGGATAATTCTGATGACTTTTCTGAAGGTTCGATCGGCACTGCGCCGGTTACGTAGCGCATGGTATTTCCGACCCAGTACTGTTTTCCCTTGTACTGGCAGATCTCTTCCAGCAGCAGGGTTTCCTCTTCGCCTGTGAACTGTGCGCGGTAAGCGCACGCCTGAGCCTGTGTCATGGAAAGCAGGCGGTCGCTCCTGACTGCCTTGACAGGTTCGGGAATCTGGTTCTTCATCTTCGCTGCCGCGGTGCCGTTTCTTCTGGAATAGCGGAAGACATGGATTTCATAGAAACCGATCTGCTCAAGAAAAGCGCAGGTGGTCTCAAATTCCTCTTCCGTCTCTCCGGGAAATCCCACGATCACATCTGTCGTGATGGCAGGCCTGTCATAGTATTGCCTCAGAAGCCTTACGCTCTCCGCATATTGGGCAGTCGTATAATGGCGGTTCATGCGGCGCAGGGTCTCGTCGCATCCGCTCTGAAGAGACAGGTGAAAATGCGGGCATATTTTTTTCATGCCCGATATTCCACGGATAAATCTCTCTGTCATGATCCTGGGCTCAAGAGAGCTGAGCCTTATCCTCTCCAGGCCCTGCAGGGCATTGAGCTCCCCGAAAAGGTCCAGGAGCGCCTCCCCTGCCCTGACAGGATCAAAACGGACGGGTCCATCCGCACCGATGTCCAGACCATAGGAACTCACATGAATTCCGGTCAGAACGACCTCCCGGATCCCTTTTTCCACAAGGCCTGCCACTTCCTGCAGGATCTCGCTCTTTGCCCTGCTGCGTATACGGCCCCGGGCAAAAGGAATGATGCAGTAGCTGCAAAACTGGTTGCAGCCGTCCTGAATCTTGATATAGGCCCTGGTGTGGCCGGGACTGGTCAGCCTCATATCCTCAAAAGCGGGAGAACATGTGAGGTCTTCCCTTATAACGGGCTTGCCGGATCGTTTCTGCAGGGCATTTCCGGAAAAAACATCCTGCCGCGGCTCATGCTCAGCATGCTCAGGGACGGATCTGTCCGCTGCTTTCTCCTCCCTGGAAGCCAGGTAGGAGGACAGGATTCTGCCGACCTCACTCTTTTTGTTGTTGCCGATGACCAGATCCACCGCGTCATCCTTCTCGACGCGCCCGGGGTCGGTCTCCACATAGCAGCCGACAGCAATGACGATGGCGTCGGGATTCTGTTTTTTGGCGCGGTGAAGCATCTGCCGGCTTTTTCTGTCCGCGATATTGGTCACGGTACAGGTATTGACAACATAGATGTCCGCCCTGTCCTGGAAGGAAACTTCCTCGTATCCGTCAGCACTGAGGATCTGACGCATAACATCCAGTTCATAGCTGTTTACTTTACAGCCCAGATTGTGAAATGCTACCTTTTTCATTGACTTTTATTTGAACGGATTTTATATTAATGGTGATTGGATACATCAATCCAGTGACAAGGCGTGAGCATCTGCTGCCCGCTTTTTAACGGAAACTAAGAGATACTGACGGAAACAAGTTCCGCACCATTTTCACATAGGAAAGGATATTGATTATGAAAACTGTTTCGATCTCCCTCAACTCCATCGACAAGGTCAAATCTTTTGTCAACGACCTCACAAAATTTGATGAGGATTTTGATCTCGTCTCCGGACGCTACGTCATTGATGCCAAGTCCATCATGGGAATTTTCTCTCTGGATCTCTCCAGACCCATCAGCCTGAACATCCACGCCACAGACAATATGGACAAGATCCTCGAAGTCCTCGAGCCCTACATCATCAAATAATATCCGCGGCGGTTCTTTTCTGTCGGAAGAATATCGGATATTTCCTTTCGCTTCCGCGGAAATCATAGGCCTGTTTGGTTTCTGTCATTTCTGCCTGTGTGGGTTCGAAACATCAGTTTTTTTAAATTATCAAATACTCCGCGCGTACCGGTCAGCAACCGGCACGCGCGTTTTTTTCGCTTAGATTAATCAGTATCGGCTGCAGGCATGCACGCTTTTTACTGCTGAGGGCAATCGGCCGGCACGCGCGTTTTTTTCTGCTGAAGGAAGTGGGCCAGGTGCCGGCACACGCGTTTTTTACTGCTGAGGGCGGTAGTTGCTGATATTGATGATGTCATCGTTTGCAATCGCGCGCTCCACCATCTCTTCAATCTTCTCATCGAGATTGTGCTCGTGCTTTCTGATCACTTCAGCCCTGGGCTTTGTCACGGGGTGCTTTGCGACAAAAATGGTGCAGCAGTCCTCGTAAGGAAGGATGGATGTCTCGTAGGTGCCGATCTTTTTGGACACGCGGACGATCTCTTCCTTGTCAAAGCCGATCAGGGGCCGGAAGACGGGAAGTGTGCATACTTCGTTGGTAACAGCAAGCGCGGCAAGCGTCTGAGAGGCAACCTGCCCGATGCTCTCTCCCGTGATCAGTCCCAGGCATTCGTTCTCCATGGCCAGGCGCTCCGCGATGCGCATCATATAGCGGCGCATGATAATGGTGAGTTCATCGTGCGGACACTGTTCATAAATATAGAGCTGGATCTCTGTAAAATTGATATTGTGCAGGCGGATCGGTCCTGTGTATACAGAGATTTCCCTGGCCAGGTCGACGACCTTCTGAAGGGCGCGCTCGCTGGTATAGGGCGGGGCGTTGAAATACACAGCGTCGATCCGGACGCCGCGCTTGGCAACCATATAGCCCGCGACAGGAGAATCAATTCCGCCGGAAAGGAGCAGCATACACTTGCCGCCGACACCGACAGGAAGACCGCCGGGACCCGGAATGACCTGTGAGTAGATATAAAGTTTTTCGCGGATCTCCACGCAGAGAGTTACCTCGGGCGTGTGGACATCCACGGACAGGTTGGGGCAGGCTTCGAGCACTGCGTGGCCCAGTTCCGCGTTGATTTCCAGGGAGTCCTGGGGATATTCCTTGTTCATGCGGCGGGTGCGCACCTTGAAGGTGTGGCTGCCCTGAGGATATTCCTCCCTCATGAAGGCCGCGGCTGTTTTTGACAGCTCTTCAAGGGGCATGAGGTCGTGGACGGCAACCGGGCAGATTCCCCAGATTCCGAAGACATGGGAGAGAGCCTCCGTGACCTCTTCGAAATCAAATTCGCTCTTTGCTTCCACGAAAACTCTGCCGTAAGTGCGGATCACATTAAAATGTCCTTCACAGGGACGCAGGGCGATCCGGATCTGACGGACAAGCGCCTCTTCAAACACGTGGCGGTTTTTTCCCTTGATACCGATCTCGGCATATTTGATCAAAAAAGCGTCGTATCTATTCATTACTATCTATTACCTCCAAGTTGAAGCGCTCTGCGCAGCTTATCTTTGTCCGTGCAGAATGTCCTTGTCTGCCAGGATTGTCTTTGCCTGTTCAGGTTATCTTCTGACAAATTTTCTTAAAAACGGAACTATTTCGGCGACGGCGTCCGCGGCGGCGTCCATTTCCTCCATCGTATTCATGACGGAGAGACTGATCCGGATGGAATTGTCCATCTCTGAGGACGGAGTTCCGATTGCCGAGAGTGTTGCCGAGAGGTGGGGTCTGTTGGAGGCGCAGGCACTGCCTGCAGACACATAAATCCCCTTATCCTCCAGGGCATGGAGCAGGACTTCTGCCCGGACGCCCCTGACACGGACGCTCAGAATGTGGGGAGCAGCTGTCTCATCAGTCCTGCCGTTAAAGCAGACGTCAGGAATCTCTCCCAGCCGTTCAATAAGGCGGTTTTTCATGGCAAAAAGCTTTTCGCGGTCTGCGTCCAGATCGCTGCAGAGCATCTTTGCGGCCAGTGCCATACCGGCAATTCCGGGGACATTCAGGGTTCCGGAACGAAGGCCGTCCTGCTGTCCGCCGCCGAATAAGATTGGCTCCAGACGGACGCCGTCTGCCACATACAAAAAGCCCATTCCTTTGGGTCCGTGGATTTTGTGCCCGCTGGCTGCCAACAGGTCTATGTGCATCCTCTTGGGCAGTATGAGAGCCTTTCCAAATCCCTGGACGGCATCCACATGAAAGAGCGTCGCCGGGTTGGCCGCTTTGATGGCGGCGCCGATTTCGGCTATGGGCTGTACCGCCCCGATCTCATTGTTGGTATGCATGACCGAGACCAGGATCGTGTCCGGGCGCACTGCGGCTGCCACCGCCTCCGGTGATACCAGCCCGTCGCTGTCAACTCCCAGGCGGGTGATTTCAAATCCCATGGCCTCCAGGTGCTTCATGGCCTCCAGGACCGCAGGGTGCTCAATCACCGTGGTGATCAGATGCTTTCCCCTGCGCTGTGCCGCCAGGGCACCGCCGATGATCGCAAGGTTATCGGACTCAGTCCCGCAGGAAGTAAAATACAGGTTCTTGTCCCTGACCTTGAGGATTCCCGCCAGAGTCTTTTTGGCATCCGCGATACGCCTTTCGGCTGTCACACCTCTGTGATGCATGCTGGAAGGATTCCCGTAATCCTCCAGAAAAATTTCGTTCATCAGCGCGGCGACTTCGGGAAAGCACCGTGTCGTCGCGGAATTATCAAGATAGATGTCTCTTTTTTCGTTCATACAAATCTCTGTTATTTCACTTGTGGCAGTTCTCAGTTTTTATTTTGTCACCACTGACTGTCTTTGGGGTTTTCCATTCCTGACTGTTCCTGCTTCTTTTACAGCTCAAAGCGGTAGGTCAAAAAAGCCAGGAAGGCCAGCGCGGCAGTCTCGGTGCGCAGGATTCTTTTTCCCAGGGAGATGGTCTTCGCGCCTTCGCCCACTGCCGTCTCAACTTCGGCTTCCTCAAATCCTCCTTCCGGTCCCACAAAGACGGCAGCAGTCTGCCCGGGCTGCAACGCCTCGATCAGGGCCCTGGTACCGCTTTCGGGCTCATCCGCCATGCGCTCATAGGGGACCAGGATCAGGTCCGAATGCTCTGCCGCATAGGCCAGCGCCTCCTTCATGGAAAGGATCTCCTGTACCCGGGGAATCACTGCTCTTTTGCTCTGTTTGGCCGCCGCTTCCGCGATTGCCTGCCAGCGGGCCACCCGCTTGCGGCGCTTGTCGCCGGTCAGCTTCACGATGCTGCGGTGCATTTCCACGGGTATGATCTCCGAGACGCCCATTTCCACTGTCTTTTGGATGATAAAGTCCATTTTGTCGGATTTGGGAAGTCCCTGAAAGAGAAGGACATTGACCGGGAGCTCCGATTCCGCCTGTTTCACTGACAAAAGACGGCAGTTTACCTGCGCGTCCGTGAATGAAACGATCTCAAAAAGGTATTCCTCCCCGCTGCTGTCGCCGCCTCTCACACTAAGCTTTTCGCCGGGGTGCATGCGGAGGACGTTTTTTATATGGTTGTAGTCACTTCCTCCGATCGCGAGCAGGCCGTCCCGCATGGAGGAAACATCCGCAAAAATCTGTACCATAGCATTCTCCCGCAATCTTCAGCAATCTTCCTCCTTCTGCCTGCTTTTCCAGCCGGCAGGATATATTTACCTGCTTTCTCCGGACGGCAGGACATATTTGCCTGCTTTCTCCGGACGGCAGGACATATTTGCCTGCTTTCTCCGGACGGCAGGATATATTTGCCTGCTTTCTTCAGCCGGTCAGGTCAGTTTTTCCTGCCGACCACACAGCACCACTCACCCTGTTCAGTCATGCCTGTGACCTGGAGGCCGGCGGCGCGCATGGCTTCTTTTACGCTTTCGGCGCGCTCGAGAAGGATTCCGGATGTGATGTAGACCGCGCCGGGTTTCATACAGCGCACAGCCTGAGGTGTCAGAGGAATCAGGACATCCGGCAGGATGTTGGCCAGAACCACATCATAGCATTCCTCTCCGACCTGTTCCTGCACTCCGGGATCGTCGATCAGGTTGCCCAGAATCACTTGGAAGAGGGCCGGATCCACGTCATTAGCCTGGATGTTGTCTTCGATCGCCGGAATGGCGCAGGGATCAAGGTCTGTTCCCACTGCCCTTTTGATTCCCAGCTTCAGGGCCAGAAGGGCCAGAATACCGCTGCCTGTGCCCACGTCGAGCAGGACAGTATCCGGCGTGATATATTTGCGAAGTTCACGGATGCAGAGCTGTGTCGTCTCATGCATTCCCGTGCCGAAGGCCGTGCCCGGATCAATGTGGAAGATCAGTGCAGGAACCTTTTCCCTCCCGTTTTCCATGACCGGCTCCGGCTTCTCCCATGAGGGGATCACCAGGACGTCATCGATCCAGAACTGGTGGAAATACTGTTTCCAGTTGTTGATCCAGTCGATATCCTCGGTCTCATCTATAGTGACGGTACCCTCTCCCACGTCGGAAAAGGCCCGGATTTCTTCAATCTTTGCCAGCATCTGTGAGCGGACTTGCTCCGGTGTGAGCAGGCAGTCATCCACTACAAGCTTCCCTTCCTCATTCTCCTCCAGGAAAAAGCTGAGCACGGCAGTCCCGTCATCCGCCGGCCCCTCCGGAAGAATGTCGACGAACATCTGCTCTTTTTCCGCTGTCGTCAGAGGAACATTGTCCTCGATCTGGGCACCGTACAGGCCGATGTCCTCCATAAAGCTGATCAGTATATCTTCCGCGTCGGTCCTGGTCCGGACCCTGAATCTCATCCATTTCATCAGATATAATTTATCCCTTCTTTATTTGAACAGTTTTCCAGGCTTGCCCGGCATGCGCGTTCAGCCTTATGACGCAAAAATTTGTCAGGAGCATTTTCTGCCCCTGACAAACGCAGATTCCTTATTTCTCCCAGAAACGCTTCTTTTTCTTTTCCTTATGTTCTTCCTGTTCAGGCTGGGGCTTATTGTTTCCCGCGCGCTCCACCGCTGTGAGGGAATCTCCCGTGAGCTGGTCATACTGGCGCAGGAGTTCTTTGGCTTCCTTGCTGATTCTGGTGGGAATATCCACCACAAATGTGACATAGTGATTGCCGCGGATCTCCTTGTTGCGCAGTGTAGGTACGCCCTTGTTCCTGAAGCGGACCTGTGTGCCGGTCTGGGTTCCGGCCTTGATATCGTAAACGATCCTTCCATCCACGGTGTCGATCATGACACTGCCGCCGAGTACCGCGATGGGATAGGAAATTTTGACGATTGAAAAGATATCGAAGCCGTCTCTCTCGAAAATCTCATGGGGAGAGACAATGACTTCCACCAGAAGGTCTCCGCGGGGGCCGCCGTTAATACCGGGCTCGCCCTTCTCACGGATCCTGACGCTCTGGCCATTGTCAATGCCCGCAGGAATGGTGACATTAATGGTCTTGCGGTTGGTGATATAGCCGGTTCCGCCGCAGTCGGCGCACTTGTCTTTGATGATCTTGCCGGTTCCGCCGCAGTCCGGACAGGTCTGGACATTGCGGACCGTCCCGAAGAAGGACTGCTGGGTAAAGACGACCTGGCCTTTTCCTCCGCACTTGGGACACATCTGGGGAGATGTTCCCGGCTTGGCGCCGGTCCCGTTACAGGTGGGGCAGGGATCCTTGAGATTCAGGGTCAGCTCTTTTTCAGTGCCGAAGACAGCCTCCAGGAAGGAGATCCTCACGCTGGTGCGGATATTGGAGCCCTTCATGGGACCGTTGGAAGGTCCTCTTGAGCGGGAACCGCCGAACATACCGCCGAACAGATCGCCGAAAATATCCGAGAAATCAGCACCTGTAAAGTCAAAGCCGCCTGCCCCGAATCCGCCGGTGCCGTCAAACGCCGCATGGCCGAACTGATCATACTGGGAGCGCTTTTCTTTGTCGCTGAGAACCGCGTAGGCCTCCGATGCCTCCTTGAATTTCTTCTCGGCTTCCTTGTCGCCCGGGTTCATATCCGGATGATATTTTTTCGCCAGTTTGCGATATGCTTTTTTGATTTCTTCGTCTGTCGCCGTCTTGCTGACGCCCAGCACTTCGTAATAGTCTCTCTTCTGCTCTGCCATAAAAACATCCAATCTTATTTTGAAACAATGCGTCCGACGCACATTAATTCCGTCTTTTTCCGCACCGCTCAAACGGACACCCGCACCGCTCAAACGGACACCCGCACGGCTCAAGCGGACACCCGTACGGCTGCGGCTCATTCACGCATTTAGCCCAGACCGCAGAGGCGGCCTGGGCAAAACGCCTTTTCCGGCAGCTATCCCGGCCGGTCTGTGAG
>Ga0256407_10013881_pt1 | contig 10701 bp, 7 predicted proteins | sample RumenRJG_04DNA_FD_193489 | JGI IMG/M metagenome (GOLD analysis project Ga0256407, IMG submission 193489) | Bovine rumen microbial communities from Lethbridge, Alberta, Canada - RJG_04 | ecosystem: Host-associated > Mammals > Digestive system > Stomach > Rumen | place: Canada: Alberta | collected... | reverse complement strand
GTAACTGCTACCGAGTAGAACTCTGCCTGAGAATTATCGCCACGCAAGATGCAGGAGGGATACTTCCAAGTGATGGCAGAACCCGTCTCTACCTGTGTCCAAGAGAGCTTGGAGTCAACACCACGCAAATCACCACGTTTGGTCACCAAGTTCAGTACTCCACCCTTACCATTCTCATCGCCGGGATACCAGTTCTGAACGGTGGAGTACTTCACCTCGGCACGGTTCATCACGATAATCTCAACGATAGCCGCATGCAACTGGTTCTCATCGCGCATCGGAGCCGTACAGCCCTCAAGATACGACACATAAGCATCGTCATCGGCGATGATCAGTGTACGTTCAAACTGACCTGTATTTCTGGCATTGATGCGGAAATAAGAACTAAGCTCCATCGGGCAGCGCACACCCTTGGGGATATACACAAACGAACCGTCGCTGAACACAGCTGAGTTGAGTGCCGCAAAATAATTATCACGATAAGGCACCACGCTGCCTAAATACTGGCGCACCAGATCAGGATGCTCCTTGATGGCATCGCCGATACTGCAGAAGATGACACCTTTTTCACGAAGTTTCTCCTTAAAGGTTGTCTTGACACTCACTGAGTCCATGATGGCATCAACAGCCGTATTGCCACTCAAGGCTAATCGTTCCTCAAGGGGAATACCCAGCTTATCGAAGGTCTTCTCCAATTCTGGGTCTATCTTACCGTCACCCTTAGGCTTCTTGGCAAGCGGATCGGCGTAATACGATATAGCCTGATAGTCGATAGGAGGCACGTGAACGTGCCCCCATGTCGGCTCCATCTGTTCCTGCCAATAACGGAAAGCCTTCAGCCTGAACTCAAGCATCCATTCTGGCTCCCCCTTCTTAGCGGAGATGAGCCGAACGATATCCTCGTTCAGCCCGACTGGTATTATTTCTGTATGAACGTCCGTAGTGAAACCGAACTCATATTTCTGTTCGGCCACCTTACGGACAAATTCATTCTTCTGTTCTGACATTCTTATAGTTTCTGTTCTACCTCAATCTCGGTGAAGGTTTCGATGATATCACCTACCTGGATGTCGTTGAAGTTAACCAATGAGATACCGCACTCCAGACCTGTAGCGACCTCCTTGGCGTCATCCTTGTAACGCTTCAGGGCATCGATGGCCGATGTGTGGATGACAATACCGTCGCGTACCACACGGGCCTTGTCCTTCGAGTGTACCTTACCATCGGTCACCAGACCACCGGCAACAGTACCTACCTTCGAGATCTTGAATACCTGCTTGACCTCAATCTCACCAGTGATAATCTCCTTCTTCACCTTGTCGAGCATACCCTCCATCGTGGACTTCACCTCGTCGATGGCATCATAGATGATAGAGTAGGTGTTGATTTCTACGCCTTCGCGTTCTGCCAGACGGCGGGCATCGGCAGAGGGACGAACCTGGAAACCGACGATGATGGCGTCAGAAGCCGAAGCCAGCATGACGTCGTTCTCTGAAATCTGACCTACGGCCTTGGCGATGACGTTGACTTGTACCTTCTCTGTGCTGAGCTTAATGAACGAGTCGCTGAGGGCCTCGATAGAACCGTCGGTATCACCCTTGACGATGATGTTCAACTCATGGAACTCGCCCAGAGCGATACGGTGCGAGATGTCGTCCAGACCCAGCGTCTTGGTGGTGCGCAGGCTCTGCTCGCGCTGCAACTGGATACGCTTGTTGGCAATCTCGCGGGCCTCCTGTTCCGTATCCATCACGTGGAACGAGTCACCGGCAGTGGGTGCTCCGTTCAGACCCAGGATGATGGCGGGCTCGGCAGGACCGGCCTTCTCAATGCGCTGGTTGCGCTCATTGAACATGGCCTTGATCTTACCCCATGCGCTGCCGGCAATCACGACGTCGCCGACCTTCAGCGTACCGTTGCTGACGAGAACGGTGGACACATAGCCACGGCCCTTGTCCAGTGACGACTCGATGATGGAACCGGTAGCCTTGCGGTTGGGGTTGGCTTTCAGGTCCAGCATCTCGGCCTCGAGCAGTACTTTCTCTAACAGCTCGTCAACACCAATGCCCTTCTTGGCACTGATTTCCTGACACTGGTACTTACCGCCCCATTCTTCGACGAGCAGGTTCATGTTAGCCAGGTCCTCACGTATCTTGTCGGGGTTGGCTCCCGGCTTATCAATCTTGTTGATGGCAAACACCATCGGCACATTGGCAGCCTGTGCGTGGGCGATAGCCTCCTTGGTGGTAGGCATCACGGAGTCGTCGGCAGCTACGATGATGATGGCAATATCCGTCACCTGGGCACCACGGGCACGCATGGCGGTGAAGGCCTCGTGACCAGGGGTGTCGAGGAAGGTTATCTGGCGACCGTCCTTCAGCTTCACGTTGTAGGCACCGATGTGCTGGGTGATACCACCTGCCTCACCAGCAATCACGTTGGTATTGCGGATGTGGTCGAGCAGCGATGTCTTACCATGGTCAACGTGACCCATGACGGTGACAATCGGTGCACGGCTGATCAGGTCGTTCTCGTCATCCTCCTCCTCGGTGATGGCGTTCTGCACCTCAGCTGATACATATTCGGTGGTAAAGCCGAACTCGTCGGCTACGATGTTGATGGTCTCCGCATCCAAACGTTGGTTGATAGACACCATGATACCAATCGACATACAGGTTCCGATGACCTGGTTGACACCGACATTCATCATAGTGGCCAGCTCAGATACCGTCACGAACTCCGTCAGCTTGAGCACCTTGCTCTGTGCGGCCTCGGCAGCCATCTCCTCGCTCATGCGCTCCTGAACGGCGTCACGCTTCTCCTTACGATATTTGGCACCCTTCTTGTTCTGGTTGGTCTTTGAGGTCAGACGGGCCAGCGTCTCCTTGACCTGACGTGCTACAGCTTCGTCGTCCACCTCCAGCGGTTTCTGGACGGGGCGGTTCTTCTTGTTCTTCTTGCCGCTGCCCTGTTGCTGCTGTTGCTGTTGGTTTTGCTGTTGCTGCTTGTTCTTTTTCTCGTTCTTGCTGACCTGCTTGGCAGCAGCTTCGATATCAACCTTGCCCTGACGGATGCGCTCGCGCTTCTTGCGCTCGCCGGCAACCTTCTCTTCGCGTTCCTTCCGGCGCTCCTCCTTAGACTTCTTCTTGGGACGAGTGCTCTGGTTGATGCTGTCCAGGTCTATCTTGCCCAGGACATTCAGCTGGGGAGCGTTTTGTGCTATTTTGGCGTCGCCGGGAGTCTTGGCCAGTTGCTGAGTCGGCTGTTTTTCTTCAACAGCAGGCTTCTCCTCTTGGATTTCTTCAGGCTCTGGCTCTGCAACAGGAGCAGGTTCTGGCGTCACAACCTCAGGTTCTGTTTCTACTTCTTCTGGAACTGATGTCTGTGGCTCGGCAGTTTCCACAGGTGTCTGCTCTGGTTCTGGTTGGGGAGCCGTCTCTGGCTCGGGTAGGGGCTCTGGCTTTGGCTTGGGTTTGCCAATGTTGTCCAGGTCAATCTTGCCCACAGCCTTGAACTGCGGACGGTGCTCCAGCAGTTCGTCTGTCGGAGCGACAGCCTTTTCCTTCTGTTCGAGCTTTTCTGCCTTTTTCTCCTTCACCTTCTTGATGAATAGCTGTTCAGCCTTGTTCTTGACAGCCTTGTCAGTGCTGAACTCGTTGACCAGTGCCTCGTACTGACCGTCTGAAATCTTGGTATTAGGCGTTGCGTCATCCTTGATTTCACCCAGTTCAGTCTTCTTTTTCAGGAATTCTACTGCCGTTTCGAATCCTATATTCAGTTCTGATAATACTTTATTTAATCTTACACCCATCTAAATTTACAATTTGACGATTTACAAATTACAATTTACTCAAACTCAGCACGGAGAACCTCAAGTACGTGATCAACCGTCTCTTCCTCGAGGTCGGCCTTTTCAATAAGCATCTCACGTGGAGCATTCAGTACGGACTTGGCGGTATCCAGGCCAATGGCTTTGATGGAGTCGATAATCCACTGGTCAATCTCGTCGGCAAACTCGTCGAGGTAGATGTCCTCGTCGGCTTCGTTCTCGTTGACTACGCGGAATACGTCGATGGTGTATTCGGTCAGCATGGAGGCCAGCTTGATGTTCAGACCACCCTTACCGATGGCCAGCGAGACCTCCTCAGGCTGCAGGTAGACTTCTGCCTTGCGCTCCTCGGGGTTCAGCGTGATGCTGCTGACCTTGGCAGGTGACAGTGCACGCTGAATGAAAAGCTGGGTGTTGCTCGAGTAGTTGATGACGTCGATGTTCTCGTTGCACATCTCACGGACAATACCGTGTACGCGGCTACCCTTCACACCGACGCAGGCTCCTACGGGGTCTATGCGGTCGTCGTAGCTCTCTACTGCCACCTTGGCACGCTCACCCGGCATACGGGCAATGCGACGGATGGTGATGAGTCCGTCCTGAATCTCAGGAACCTCTGCCTCCAGCAGACGCTCCAGGAACTTGGGACTGGTGCGCGACAGGATGATGCGGGGATTGTTGTTCTCGTTTTGCACCTCCTTGACGATGGCGCGAACGGTCTCGCCCTTGTGGTAGTTGTCTGCGGGTATCTGCTCCTGCTTCGGCAGGTGCAGCTCATTGCCCTCGTCGTCGATGAGCAGTACTTCGCGCTTCCACATCTGATAAACCTCGCCACTGACAATCTGGCCCACCTTGTCCTTATACTTATTATATAAGGAGTCGTGCTCCAGTTCCAGAATCTTCGAGGCCAGTGTCTGGCGCAGGTTCAGGATGGCGCGGCGGCCAAACTTCTGGAACTCCACTTCCTCTGACACTTCCTCGCCTACCTCGTAGTCGGGCTCAATCTTCTGCGCCTCGCTCAGGGCTATTTCCTTGTTCTCGTCTTTTACCTCGCCGTCGGCTACCACGATGCGGTTGCGGTGAATCTCGAAGTCACCCTTGTCAGGGTTCACAATGACGTCGAAGTTCTCGTCCGAGCCAAACATCTTTGCAATGACGTTACGGAAACTCTCTTCCAGAACACTTACCAGGGTTGTACGGTCAATGTTCTTTGTTTCTTTGAATTCCTGAAAGGTCTCTATCATAGAAGGACCTTTCGACTTTTTTGTTGTTGCCATTTATTAGTTTATTTTTACTTTTTTACCTTCTTTACTTTTACTTGAATGCCAGCAGGTACTTGCAGTACTTGATGTCGCTGATGGCGAATGTCCTGTCCACATCCGTCATGACGGGGCGCTTCTTGCCCTCTATCTGCTGCTTCTCCTTGGTGGTGATGGTGAACTGCTGTCCGTCCTCGCTCACTGCTTTCAGAACGCCTTGCTTCTTCTGCCCGTTCTTCTGCAGCACTTCCACCTCCTTGCCGATGTGGTTGCGGTATTGCTGTGTCACCTTGAAGGGCTGGCCGATGCCTGCCGAGCCTACCTCCAGTTCATAGTCGCCCAGTTCCTCGCCCAGAGTCTCCTGCAGATGGCGGCTCAGGTCTGCACAGTCTTCAATCCATACACCGTCAGCATGGTCTATCTCAATCACGATGCGGTCGTCTGGAGTCATTTCAACGTCAACGAGATAGTAGTCGCCCTTCTGCAACCACTCATCTACAGCTTTTGTCACTACGTTCTTGTCTATCATAAACGTTACTTAATATTAAAAAACAAGAATGAGAGACTCGCTGCGGAGTCTCCCATTCCTCTGAACGGCTGCAAAGGTACGAACTTTTTTTGTATCTTGCAAATTTTTAGTGATTTATTTACTCGTGCACGTATAAATTCCAGCCGAGATAGGTCTCGATGGCTTCGTTCAGGATGTCCACCACATCGGTGCGGCACATGGCCACATGATGCTCGAAGCCGTTCTTGCAGATATACTTCATCAGCTTCTGCAGGTTGTCCACCTGTGTCACGGCGATGCAGCCGTCCATGCCGTAGGGGTCGTTGGTCAGCTGGCCCTTGCCCAAGTAGGCCTTGATGCAGCCCTTGGGGTCGTCGGTAGAGATGCGGAAGAAGGTGAAGGGACCCTCGCTGACCTTGGCGTAGACGGCACCGAAGGTCTTGACCTTGCCCAGCGTGCGGCCTAATACGCCGAGGGGACCCAGCTTCAGGTCGTCGTTGCCCACGAACGACTTGGCGTAGTTGCCGCAGTGGGTGCAGACGCACTTGTTGCGGTCCTCGGCAAAGTTGTTGTTCCAGTCGAGCAGGGCAGAGGCCTTGCCTGAAGCCAGCGTCAGGGCATACATCGACACGGCACCGGCGAGGTCGGTCTCGCAGGCGGCGGGGATGAGTTTGTCGGAGAGCATGGACATGGTGACGCAGGGAGCGCAGCCGTAGTTCTGCTCCAGCGAGTCCCAGCACTGGATGGCAACAGCCTGCACGTCGTTGGCCTCTATCCAGTTCTCGACGGCCACGCTGAACTTGGCCTGAATGGCCAGCTTGTCCTTGTACGAGTCGGGCACCTTGGCATAGTTGCAGGTGCGGTTGCACATCTCGATGAACTTCGGGTCGTCGTCGCTGATCTTCTGGGCAGCGAAGAGAATCTCCGAGAGGTCGGCAGGTACGACCGTGATGCCCGAGCGCTGCAACAGCTTCTCCGAGGCGCGGCAGGTGTTGAAGCCCAGCGGGCGGGTGCCGATCTGGCCGAGGCGGCAGTGGCGCAGTCCGTTGACTACGCGGCAGATGGCTGCAAACTTGTCGATGTCCTTCTTCAGCAGCGGGTCATAGATAGAGTAGGTGTGCAGCGTGGTGTCGGTGAAGGGGATGCCATACTGATAGAGGTTGTTGCAGACGCTGATTTTTCCGCAGAAGGCGTCGCGGCGTGAGTCCAGGTCCACCTTGTCGTTCTCGTCGTCGCAGGCCTGCACCAGTACGGGCACGTTCAGGTCGGCATCGCTGATGGCATTGATGATGCCAATCTCGAATCCGAAGTTGGGCAGCGAGACGATGATGCCGTCAATCTCGTCGCGGTGCTGGCGGAACTGCTTCGACACCTTCAGTCCGTCCTCGCGGGTCTCAATACTACTGCTGCCGGTGGGCGTGGCGTCCTCGGGCAGGATGACATACTCGTAGCCGCCATCGTCGAGCGTCTTCAGCAACTGCTTGCGCACGTCCTTGGCCAACTCTGAATTAAAATAGGCGCGTGTTCCGATAATCACGCCAAAACAAGTCTTTCCGTTCTTCATATTTGTTCAGTTTTTAGTCTTTTTCAGTCTTTTTCAGTTTTCAACTTTTCAATCTTTCAATTTTTCAATCTTTCAATTTTTCAACTTTTTATTTAATCAGTTGGTTCACGGCATTGCGCCAGCCCTGATACAGCGTCTCTTTCTCTAATGACGGCTGTGGCCGATAGACCTGGGTGACCTTGCGGAAGCCGACCACCTCGTCGAAGCTCTTCCACAGCCCACGTGCAAAGCCGTTCATGATGACGGCACCCAGGGCAGAGGCATCGTCCACCTCGGTACAGACCACAGGGGTGTCCAGCATGTCGGCTTGGAACTGCATCAGGAACCGGTTCTTCGTCGGTCCACCGTCAGCACATATCTCGCTCAGGTGTCCTCCTGTGGCACGTGCCATGACGTTGATGAGGTCTCTGATTTGGTAGGCGATAGACTCCAGTGCGGCACGCAGGAAGTGAGCCTTGGTGGTGGCAAAGGTCAGTCCCAGTACGCCGCCCTTCACGTCGCTCTTCCACCAAGGGGCCCCCAGCCCCGAGAAGGCCGGCACGATGTAGACGCCGCCGTTGTCGGGAACGCTGGTCGCCAGAGCCTCCATCTCCGAGGGCTTGCCCACCAGTTGCAGCTGGTCGCAAATCCACTTCAGGGTGGCTCCTGTGCTGTAGATGTTGCCCTCGTAGCCGAAGTAGGTCTTGCCGAAGGCCGAGAATCCTACGCTGGTCACCAGTCCGGCAGGAGCAGGCAGAGGCTCTTCTCCGATGTTCACCATGACGCTGCTGCCCGTGCCGTAGGTTACCTTGCCCGAGCCGGGCTTGAAACACATCTGCCCGACCAGTGCTCCGTGCGAGTCGCCCAGTACACCGGCAATCTGGATGGGGTTGGAGAACAGCCCCTCGCAGGTGGTCTCGCCATAGATGGCGTCGCAGGGTTTGAGCTCCGGCATCATGGAGCGTGGAATGTCGAACAGCTGCAGCAGGTCGTCGTCCCACTGCATGGTGTGGATGTTGAACAGCATGGTACGCGAGGCATTGGTATAGTCGGTGGCGTGTACACGTCCGCCTGTCAGCTTCCAGATGAGCCACGTCTCGATGGTGCCCATCAGCAGTTCGCCGTCCTTGGCTTGCTGGCGGGCACCCTCTACGTTGTCGAGCAGCCACTTGATGCCCGATGCCGAGAAGTTGGGGTCTATGAGCAGTCCGCTCTTGTCGAACACGCGCTTGGCATAGCCCTGTGAGCGCAACTCACGGCAGAGCTCTGCACCACGGGTGTCCTGCCACACCACGGCATTGGCAATGGGCTTGCCCGTCCGCTTGTTCCACACCACGGCAGTTTCGCGCTGGTTGGTGATGGCGAGTGAGACCTCTTCAAACATCCCAGAAGGGGAGGGGCTGTCTCCTTGGGAGAGAGCCGGGATGAGGTTCCTGATGGCCTCTATCATATTCTGATAGATTTCCTCCGCATCGTGCTCCACCCAGCCGGTCTGGGGGTAGTACTGCTTGTGGTCTACGTTGGTACGTGCCAGCATCCTGCACTGCTCGTCAAACAGCAGCGCTTTCGTTGACGAGGTGCTCTGGTCTATTGCTATGATACGTTGCGTCATAACCTAATTTGATTATTTGTCATTTATCATTTATAAAGTCTATAGTGGACTTGACGATGCCTTCAGCGTCGAGACCGTAGTGGTGGAAAATCTCAGCATTGGTGCCGTGGACGACGTTCTCGTCAGGAATGCCGAGGATGCGTACGGGGACGGGATGCTCGCTGACGGTCTCGCAGACCATGGCACCTAATCCGCCAAACTGTGAGTGCTCCTCGACGGTGACAATGCGTCCCGTCTCGCGGGCAGCCTTCAGGATGGCCTCTGTGTCGAAAGGTTTCAGCCACGAGCAGTCCAGCACACGGGCTGCAATGCCCTGCTCCTTTAGCTTCAGTCCTGCTTGCCAGGCGTGGTAGACGGTCTCGCCCGTAGCCACGATGGTGACGTCCTTGCCGTCCAATATCTGGATGGCCTTGCCTACCTCGAACTGGAAATCATCGTTCTCATAGACGTCAGGCACGGCAGCACGACCTACGCGTACATAGCACGGTTTGTCGTAGTTGACCAGCAGCTTCACCAGTTTCTTCGTCACGCGCCAGTCGGAGGGCAGACAGACCGTCATGCCGGGGAAGGTGCGCAGCACGGCAATGTCGTGCAGCGAGTGGTGGGTGGCTCCGAGTGCTCCGTATGCCACACCGCCCGAAACACCCAAAATGGTGACGGGATTCTCCGAGTAGGCCAGGTCCACCTTGACCTGCTCTAAGCTTCGTGCCACATAGAAGCAGGCCGGTCCACAGCAGAATACCTTCTTGCCCGAGTGTGCCAGTCCGGCCGAGATACCCACGGCATCCTGTTCGGCAATGCCGCACTCCACAAACTGCTCGGGCAGTGCAGCAGCATAGTCGCCCAGTGTCACCGAGCCACGTGCGTCAGTGGTTACGGCAACAATATTCTTGTCTTCACGTGCCAGTTCCAGCAGCGTGTCGGTAAATTGTTTTCTACAAGCTATCATAGTTTTTTTTCTTGTTTTTTTTGTTGTTTCGATGTTTCGGGGGTTATGCTTCCAAGGCGGCAATGCGAGCCTCAATCTCTTTCACGGCGTCACGGCACTGCTCTTCGTTCAGCACGCCGTGGTGCCACTTGGCTATGCCTTCCATGAAGCTGACGCCACGGCCCTTGGTGGTGTTCGACACCAGCAGGTGAGGCTTCTGGTTCGTGTAGTCGATGGCGTGGAAGGTCTTCACGATGTCCTCCATGGAGTCGCCGTTCATCTCGATGACATCCCAGCCGAAGGCGCTCCAGCGCTCCTTGATGGAGTCGATGGGCATGACGTCCTCTGTGTCACCGCTAATCTGCAGATGGTTGCGGTCGATGATAGCCACCAGGTTGTCCAGCTTGTACTTGCTGCCGGCCATGGCAGCCTCGTAGATGCTGCCCTCGCCCTGTTCGCCGTCGCCCATCATGACGAAGGTGCGCCACGGCTGCTTGTCCATCTTGGCGGCAATGGCCATGCCTACGCCGATGGGCAGTCCGTGACCCAGTGCACCGCTGTTCACCTCGATGCCGGGAACCTCGATGGTGGGATGCCCGCTCAGGATGGAGCCAAACTTGCCCAGCGTGTCCAGCACCTCGGGCTTCAGGAATCCCTTGGCCTCCAGCGTCACGTACAATGCCTCCACGCAGTGGCCCTTCGACAGCACGAAACGGTCGCGTGCGGGATTGCCCATGCCGCGTCCTCCGTGTGCCGGCACTGTCTGGCCGGGGTCTATATTCTTCATCACGTCAAAATACAGTGCCGTCATCACGTTCAGGCACGACAGGTCGCCACCAATGTGACCGGCCTTGGCGGCATACACCACCTCAACCAACCGTTTGCGGTTCTTCTCCGCCAACAGTTCCAATTCTTTTGTGTTCATAGTCTTTTAAGTATATACTTTTATTTATACTAAAGATGTATGAACAGCCGAAATGTCATCAGTATTTTGTCTCTTTAATGCTAATCCAATTGATTTC
>Ga0256407_10013880_pt1 | contig 10702 bp, 11 predicted proteins | sample RumenRJG_04DNA_FD_193489 | JGI IMG/M metagenome (GOLD analysis project Ga0256407, IMG submission 193489) | Bovine rumen microbial communities from Lethbridge, Alberta, Canada - RJG_04 | ecosystem: Host-associated > Mammals > Digestive system > Stomach > Rumen | place: Canada: Alberta... | reverse complement strand
ATATTCCTCAACGCAAAAGCGCTGAAGCTCGGTAAGACCGCCGTCCATCGAGCGGTGAAGAACGCGCAGAAGCTTGTCCTTATTCCTGATGGATTTATTATTACTTTGACCGTACAGGTTGGAAAGAATATTTATATTATCATCGCTTAAATGTAAAATCTCGGTTCTCATCACGCCACCTCTTTATGTCTTTGCTTAAGGTGAGCGGCAGTCTGCACGCACTCGCCGTAGCACGCACGGTACATACTGAGCTTTGCGTCAATCTCCTTCTTGTTCGCAAGGGGAGATTTTTTACGCTTTTGTTTGAGTAACGTGATGACCTTTTGTAATTTTTCAGCGGTATCTATATATTCCTGAGACCATTCAAGGTAGTTCATTTATCATCCTTCTTTCAACTTTCAAAAACTGTGAACTGTTCGATTATGGCGGAGCGGGGCAAATCCGCCGCAGCAAATGCTGTAATTCTATTATAACCGATTTTTCGAACAAAATCAAACGAATGTTCGAATTATAAAATTGAATTTAAGCATTGTGTCATTGTACGGACAATGCAGGGAAATTGAAATAAAAGTCAATGTTTAAGCGGTTTTTGAAGCTGTATATAAAAATAAAGCGATTTATTATTCTAATTCAGAATAAAAAACTACCAAAACGGGAATAATATTTTTGTATCATTTGCTATATGTTCAAAACGTTAACTTTGTAATTATAAGGTTATTTTGATTTTATCAAAAAATATTGCACAAACTTTCGATTAACTTTTTGTCTATTTTGTCGTTTTGCCTGTTAAGTTAGGACAAAATCACGATTTAGCCCTTGAAAAAAAGGCGATTTAATTGTATAATATAGAAAAATGAACCGAGGAAATATGGTAATTTGACTTAATTTATTGTCGTAATTTGACATCGGTTTATTTCTGAACTTCGTAAAAATGATATGATTCATTTATTTTGAAGCATTCATTTTCATAAAACACACAATCGCGAAAGAAGCTGCCCACAGGCGGCTTCTTTTGCTTTTATTTTAGTTTTTAATTATTTTATTTTTTTGTTGCAAATCATATACAATTGTGCTACACTAATATTGTACTAATATCCTGCAAATCAATAATAAAATGAGGGGATTATTTATGAAGATTAAAATTACATCAGACAGCACCTGCGACCTTTCTCCCGAGCTTATCGAAAAGTACAACATCGCCATTCTTCCGCTTTACGTTGTGATGGGCGACGATAACCTTAAGGACGGCGAGGAGGCTACTCCCGAGGATATTTATTCGTACGTTGACAAAACCGGCGTTTTGCCGAAAACCTCTGCTCCGAACCTCAGCGATTATACCGACCTTTTCCAAAAATATCTCGATGAGGGATATGACGAGGTTGTTCATTTTAATATCAGCTCAGATTTTTCAAGCGCGTACGCAACCGCATGCCTTGCGGCGGCTGACGTGGGTAATGTTAGAGTTGTAGATACCCGTAACCTTTCGACAGGCAGTGGACTTGTTGTCCTTCACGCCTGCGAGATGGCTCAAAACGGTGCGACAGCCGAGGAAATCGCCAAGGATTGCGCCGAGCTTACAGACAGGGTAGAGGCGAGCTTTGTTGTTGACAGCATTGATTATCTGCATAAGGGCGGCAGATGTTCTTCGGTAGCCGCTCTCGGCGCAAACCTGCTGAAGCTTAAGCCTTGCATTGAGGTGTGTGACGGCAAGATGAAATCGGCAAAAAAATACCGCGGAAATATCGACCGCGTTATAATCAATTACGTCACCGACAGACTTCTTGACAGGGATGACATCGACAAGCACCGCATTTTTGTAACCCACACAAAATGCAGCGAGCAGATTGTTCAGGACGTTAAGGATAAGATTAACGAGCTCAGCCCGGGCTTTGACGAGATTTTGGAAACCACCGCAGGCTGCACAATCACAAGCCATTGCGGCCCGTATACGCTCGGAATTCTGTTCATCAGAAAAAAGTAAAATAAGAAAAAAATAAAAGAGAGGTGAAAGAAAAGCTTTCATCTCTCTTGTTTTTAAGCTTGCAAAGCAAATTTAGCTACAGCGTGAGCTGTAATTTAGCTCGCCGTCAGGCGAATTTAGCTGTTCCCGAAGGGAACAATTTAGCTGCCGCAAAGCGGCAATTTAGCTCATCACGCTTCCCAGTTGTGCCAAACGTTCTGGATATCGTCGTTGTCCTCGAACATATCGAGCATTTTCTGCATCTTTGTCGCGGTGTCCTCATCCTCGAGCTTTACGTATGTATCGGGAACCATCTCGAGCTCTGCGGAAGCAAACTCATAACCGAGCTTTTCAAGCTCCTCGCGAACTGCGCTGAAATCGCCGGGATCGGTGTAGATGGTGAAGATATCGTCGTCGGCTTCAAAGTCGGCTGCTCCTACCTCGAGCGCGTCTGTCATAACAGCGTCCTCGTCCTTGTCGAGATCCTCGCGCTCAATGATGATAACGCCCTTCTGGTTGAACATAAAGCTAACGCAGCCCTGTGCGCCCATATTACCGCCGAACTTGTCAAAGTAGTGACGAACCTCGCCTGCGGTTCTGTTGCGGTTGTCGGTAAGAGCTTCAACGATTACGGCAACGCCGCTCGGACCGTAGCCCTCGTATGTAACAGCCTCGTAGTTTGTGGAATCGCCGTCGTTTGCGGCTTTCTTGATAATACGCTCAATGTTGTCGTTCGGAACGTTCGCAGCCTTAGCCTTTGCGATAGTATCCTTGAGCTTTGAGTTTACGTTAGGATCGGCGCTTCCGCCGGTCTTGATAGCAACAATCAGCTCTCTGCCGATTTTGGTAAATACCTTTGCTCTGGCAGCGTCGTTTTTACCCTTTTTCTGCTTAATGGTACTCCATTTGTTATGTCCTGACATATAATCATCCCTTTGTCATTTTTATTTATCTTAAAAAGTATAGCATAATATATTTTTTCAGTCAAGAAGCAATCTAAACAAACAAAAAGCTCCCTTTTTACAGGGAGCTTAGTTTTTTATTGCTGTGCTGCAACTGTCTGAGCCTGCTGGAGCTGGTCGGGAGTTGCCGCGCCTTCTCTTACAAACGGATAGTTGTTAATGTAGAGCACGTCGCCGTCAGCCTTAACGGTAATAGCCTTGTCAGACTGCTCAAGGAAGTAGTAGCTGATAGTTACAGTGCTGTCATTCACGCTGTAAATTCCGCGCATTTCGATATCAACGTTGATAGGCGTGTAGGTGTAGGGGTTAATGGTCATTGCCTGCTCGGTATAAGCGGCAGTGCCGTCCTCTTTGAACTCATAAATGAGGTTGAACTCGCCTGTGCTGTATACCCACTTGCCGACAAGCTCATCATTCTTTTCGAACTCGCCTTCGCGCTTAAGCTCGGGAGCTTTGTATGAAGCGGACTCAAACTCATAATTTCTCTCGGCGTTGTCAGCCATGGTAAATTTCATCTTTTTGCCTGTGAAGATGTTACCGCTGTATTCAACAGTGTAATCGCCGTTGAGGAAGTACTGGGTAAGGGTGTCGTACATATTCATATTGATAACGTTATTGCCGTTTTCATCCTTAGACATTGTGTAAGTGCCCTTGCCTGTAACGGTGCCGATTGTCGAAGTAACCGAACCGTCCTTGTTGAATGTAAAGTAGTAGTCAACGTTTAGCTTGTTGCCGGCTTCATCGCTTGTAGCCGCTTCGCTTGAAACCTCAACCTGTCTTACCAGGTGCCATGTGCCTGTTACGTCGTTGTTAAAGAAAAGTCCGATAACAACCGCGGCAATCGCGGCAAGGCAGACAATGATAAGCGAAATAACGATTGTCTTTTGAAGCATAGGCTTTTTCTTGGGAGCTTCGATTTCTGAAAGAGCCGCTTCATCAGTAACAGCTTCGGCTGTATCTTCTGCTGTTTTTGTTACTTCCTCAGCCGCTTCGTCAACTGCTTCCTCAGCATTATCCGCTGTTTCAGCAGCAGCTTCCGCAGTTTCCTCTGCTGTCTCAGCGGCAGCTTCTTCAACCTGAGCGGCTTCCTCCGTAAGCTCCTCAGTAACCTGTTCCGCGTTTTGTGTATCTTCTGTTAAAGCTTCATTCTCGGTGAGTTCTTCGGTGATTTTATCCTTATTCTCGTCCAAGACATATACCTCCTTTTAAGTACTAACCAATATAATACTACTATTTTAAAAATAAATCAAGCGTAAAAACGCTGTTATAATTCCGTAAAGGAATATTCACAAAAAATTCAGCATTTTTATATTACAGTTTTGTAACAACTCCATTGTCAAAGCAACACTACAGTGATATAATAATATGGTATGAAAACATAACGAAAGAAAGGAAGTCGTTGTTATGATAAAATCAATGACGGGCTTCGGCAGGTGCGAAACCGAGCTCAACGGCAGAGAAATCACCGTTGAAATCAAAAGCGTAAACCACCGTTACTTTGAGTTTTCGGCTCGCACTCCAAGGGGCTACAGCTTTCTTGACGACAAGCTCAAAAGCTTTGTGAATTCCTACGTTGCCAGGGGCAAGATTGACGTTTACGTAAGCGTCAGCCAGAGCGAGCAAACTCCGTCCGAGGTTACGGTCAATCACCAGCTCGTGTCGGGTTATCTCGGAGCGATGAAGGAAATTTCCGAGACCTACGGAATTGAAAACGACGTTACCGTTGTGTCGCTCGCGCGTTTTCCGGACGTGTTCACGGTTCATAAAGCCCCCGAGGACGAGGAGCAGATTACAGCCGACGTTCTCACAGCGGCAAAGCAGGCGATAGATTCCTTTATCGCTATGCGCGAGACCGAGGGCGAAAAGCTTAAGGCTGACATTCTCAGCCGCGCTGAGACTATTTTGGGCATTGTCGAAAAGATTGAGGAACGCTCGCCGCAGACCGTAAAGGAATACGAGCAAAGACTGCTCGACAGAATCCGCCAAACCCTCGACAGCTTCAGTGTTGAAATTGACGAGCAGAGGGTACTTACCGAGGTCGCGGTGTTCTCAGATAAGGTAGCCGTTGCGGAAGAAACCGTAAGGCTCAGAAGCCATTTTGACCAGCTTAAAAAGATACTCGAGCTCGACGAGCCCGTGGGCAGAAAGATAGACTTTATTATTCAGGAAATGAACCGCGAGGCGAACACAATCGGCTCAAAGGTTCAGGATTCAACCCTTGCCCATATGGTAGTAGAAATCAAGGGTGAGATTGAAAAAATCCGCGAGCAGGTGCAGAATATAGAGTAAGAGTGAAGATTGCGCTTTCGCGCAAGTTAAGAGACTTCGTCGTGAAAAGCTATTATCTAACTTGCGAAGCAAATCTTAACTCAAAACGGGGTTTTTTATGAAGTTATTAAATATTGGATTCGGAAATCTCGTAAGTCTCGACAAGCTTGTTGCTGTCGCGGCTCCCGATTCCGCTCCGGTAAAGCGAATTGTGCAGGAGGCAAAGGCAAATGGATTGCTTATAGATTCAACCTGCGGCAGAAAATGCAAGTCGGTTTTAATCTGCGAGAGCAACCACGTTGTTTTATCCGCCGTTTCCTGCGAGACCATTCAGAACAGAGCTGAAGAAAGTGAGGACAAAGATGAGTGAAAAAATGGGTAGACTGGTATTGTACTCGGGTTGCTCCGGCGTGGGCAAGGGCACAATATTAAAGGAGCTTATGAGACGCGACGAAAACATCAAGCTGTCCGTCTCAAACACCACAAGAGCTCCGCGTCCCGACGAGGTTGACGGAGTTGACTACAACTTTGTCAGCAAAGAGGAGTTCGAAAAGGTAATTGCCGAGGACGGTTACCTTGAGTACGCCAAGTATTGCGACAACTACTACGGAACTCCCATCAAGCAGGTTAACGATATGCTTACACAGGGCTATAACGTTGTGCTCGAAATCGAGGTTCAGGGCGGACTTCAGGTTATGGAGAACTTCCCGAATATACTGAGCATATTCATTCTTCCTCCGTCGCTCGAGGCGCTTGCCGAAAGACTTCGCGGCAGAGGCACCGAGGACGAGGACACCATCAAAAAGCGTCTTAAGCAGGCTGAGCACGAGATGAAGTACAAGGACCGCTACAAGCACGTTGTAGTTAACGACAAGCTTGAGGACGCTATCAATGAAATTCACAACATTATCATAAACGGTAAATAAAGGAGAATTACTATGCATAAGGTAAATGTAGACGAGCTTTTTGAGGGCAAGCAGAGCAAGTACGCTCTCGTAGTAGGCGTTTCAAAAAGAGCAAGAGAGATTACTCAGAAGTTTGAGGACGAGGGCACTGTTACCGAGGATAAGCCCGTGCTCCTCGCAATTGATGAGATTAAAAACCACGACTTAAACATCCTTGAGCCCGACGAAGATGAGCTCGGCTGATAACAGCTCAGTTTTAATTGCAAAAATCGCGATTGAAAATACAGCCTACAGCTTTGACAGGGAATTTTCTTATTTAATTCCCGAAGGCTTACTTCACGACTGCGCCGCAGGCAAGCGCGTGCTTGTGCCGTTCGGCAGGGGCAACCGCAAGCGTCAGGGAATAATCACCGAAGTTGCCAGCGTAGGAGAAAATGAGGATATAAGCTCATACAAAAGCATTATCGCCGTGCTCGACGACGAGCCTGTTTTGAGCGAAGAACTGCTCAAAACCGCGCGGTTTATGAAGGAGCACTACTTTTGCACGCTGTATGACGCGGTAAAAACAATGCTCCCGGCAGGCGTAAATTACAGACTTACCACGGTTTACGGAGTTAAGCAGTCCGACGACGGCTTTGAACTAAGCAATGAGGAGCAAAGGCTTTACAACTACCTTCTTCAAAAAAAGAAGTCCGTAAAGCTTGAAAAAATCCTCGACGACTTCGGACTTGCCGACAGCACCTTGCCCGATAAGCTTGTTGAGATGGGCTTGCTTTATAAGTCCGACGAGGCGTTTCGCAAAATCAACGACGCGGTTATGAAGATGACCGCCGTTAACCAAAACGCCGACCCGTCCGCCTTTAAGCTAACGCCGAAGCAAAGCGAGGTTTATGAGCTGATAAAGCTGTCAGGCGGAGTTTCGGTCAAGGAAATCCGCTATTTTACGGGCGTTACCTCGTCCGTAATCGACCCGCTCCAAAAAAAGGGGCTTATCTATTTTTATGATGAGGAAGTTTTCAGGATCGACAGCCGAAAGGCTGACGACTCCGCGCCTGAAATCGAGCTTTCAGCGGAACAGCAGAGAGCCTGCGACAATCTCTTTAACGAGTATGTTGATGAAAAGCCGCATGTAAGTCTGCTCTACGGTGTAACAGGCTCGGGAAAAACGAGCGTGTTTATCAAGCTGATTGAGCGCGTAATCGACCGCTCAGAGGGCATTATAGTAATGGTTCCCGAAATTTCGCTTACTCCGCAGTTTGTATCGCTTTTTTCAAGGCGTTTCGGAGAGAAAATCGCCGTTTTCCACAGCGCGCTGTCGCTTGGCGAAAGGCTCGACGAGTACAAGCGCGTCAAAAAAGGCTTGGCGAATATTGTAATCGGCACGCGCAGTGCGGTTTTCGCGCCGTTTAACAAGGTCGGGCTGATTATTATGGACGAGGAGCAGGAGTACAGCTATAAATCCGAGAATTCTCCGCGCTATCACGCGCGTGAAATCGCGATGTACAGATGCGCGCAGAGCGGCGGACTGCTTGTGTTGAGCTCCGCAACTCCGAGCGTCGAGAGCTTTTATTACGCTAAAACAGGCAGATATTCGCTCAACACGCTTACGAAGCGCTACGGCACGGCGGTATTGCCGACCGTTGTAACGGCGGATATGAACGCCGAGCTTCAAAGCGGAAACGCCACGGGTTTTTCCGACGTGCTTTTGCAAAACATTGAATATAACCTTGAGCACGGCAATCAAAGTATTCTTCTGCTCAACCGCAGGGGACACAATTCGTTTGTCACCTGCACCAAGTGCGGAGACGCTATGACCTGCCCGAACTGCTCAATTTCACTTACATACCACAGCCGAAACAACCGCCTGATGTGCCACTACTGCGGTTATTCGGTGCCGTTTACAGGCGAGTGCGCAACCTGTCACAGCCATTCATTAAGGCTCGGCGGAACAGGCACTCAAAAGGCTGAAAAGGACATAGCCGAGATTTTTCCCGAGGCGCGGATTTTGCGTATGGACACCGACGCGGCTTCGTCAAAATCAGCATACGAAAAGATGATATCAGCCTTTTCAAACGGCGAGTACGACATTTTAGTCGGCACTCAAATGGTGGCAAAGGGGCTTGACTTTCCCAACGTAACGCTTGTCGGAGTGCTGAACACCGACCACGCCTTGTACGCTGACGATTACCGAAGCTACGAGCGCGCGTTTTCACTGCTCACACAGGTTGTGGGCAGAAGCGGCAGGGGAGAGCGCAAGGGTATGGCTGTAATTCAGTCCTACACCCCCGATAACTTAATAATTTCCATGGCGGCAAAGCAGGACTACGACACGTTTTTCGATACCGAAATCAAAATCCGCGAGGCTATGCTATATCCGCCGTTTGCCGACATCTGTTTAATCGGATTTGTCGGCGCTGACCAAAACAAAACCTTAAAGGCGGCAAAGGGCTTTCTAAACGAATTTGCCGAGCTTGCAAAGCGTGAATATCCCACGCTGCCAATCCGCGTGCTCGGGCCGTCGCCTGCACTGGTTGTAAAGGTCAGCAATAAATACAGATATAAGCTCATAATAAAATGCAAAAATAACCGTGCGTTCAGGGAGTTTTTATCGCGGGTGCTGATAAACTTCGGCACAAACCGAGAGTACTCCGACGTGACCGCCTATGCGGATATGAACGCGCTTGTATGTTAGGAAGATGTAAAAATGGCTATCAGAAACATTGTTAAGGACGGCGATCCTATTCTTAAAAAGAAGTGCCGCCCTGTTGAAAAATTCGACAGAAAGCTCGCTGTTTTGCTCGAGGATATGGCGGAGACAATGCACCTTGCAAACGGCGTAGGACTTGCCGCTCCGCAGGTAGGAATGCTCAGGCGCGTTGTTGTAATCGACGTCGGAGAGGGCGTAATCGAGCTCGTAAATCCCGAGATTATCGCCTACAGCGGCGAGCAGTGCGGTCTTGAAGGCTGTCTGTCGTTCCCCGGAGAGTGGGGACTTGCCAAGCGCCCGAACTACGTTAAGGTTAGAGCGCAGGACAGAAACGGCGAAGTGTTTGAAATCGAGGGCAGAGAGCTCCTCGCACGCGCGTTCTGCCACGAAATCGACCACCTCAACGGCATTGTTTTCAAGGACGTTGTAGACAGAATGTTATCCGCCGCCGAGATTGAAGAAATGGAAAGTCAAAACAAATGAGAATAGTTTATATGGGTACGCCCGATTTTGCCGTGCCTGCGCTTGAAAAGCTCGCGCAAAACCCCGGTTATACCGTAGCCGCCGTCTTTACCCAGCCTGACAAGCCCAAGGGCAGAAAGATGGTTATGACTCCGCCCGACGTTAAGGTTTGCGCCGAAAAGCTCGGAATTCCTGTTTTTCAGCCTGCTTCTATGAGGTCGGAGGAAGCGTATAATTCGTTAAAAGAACTAAACCCCGATGTAATCGTCGTTGCCGCCTACGGACAAATTTTGCCCAAAGCAGTGCTCGATTTGCCGAAATTCGGCTGCGTTAACATCCACGGCTCATTACTTCCGAAGTACCGCGGAGCCGCGCCGATTCAGCAGAGCGTGCTCGACGGCGAAAAGGTCACGGGAGTTACCACAATGCTGATGGACGTCGGGCTCGACACAGGTGATATCCTGCTTAAAGCCGAGACCGAAATCGGTGAAAACGAAACCGCAGGCGAGCTGTTTGACAGGCTCGCGGTATTAGGCGGCGAGCTTATTGTAGAAACCCTTGATAAGCTCGAAAAAGGAGAGATTATCCCTCAAAAGCAGGACGACAGCCTTGCGACACACACCTCAAAAATCACAAAGGAACTTTGTCCCATAGATTTTAATAAGTCGGCTTTTGAAGTGCACAATAAGGTAAGAGGACTCAACCCCTGGCCTGTCGCGGTAACGGAAATCGCCGGCAAGACCGTTAAGGTTTACTCGTCGCGTGTGTCGGATATGAGCGGCGCGGCAGGAACAATCCTCAGCTTAAAGCCGTTTGTCGTTGCGTGCGGCGATAAATCGGTCGAGCTAATCGAAATTCAGCCCCAGGGCAAAAAACGTATGACCGCGCAGGCGTTCCTCGCAGGTCACAAACTGAACATCGGAGATAAATTATGATATTTTACGGATTTGACACCACCTATTTAGTATTTATTTTACCATGTGTTATCCTGTCGCTTGTCTGCCAAATCGCGGTCAAGTCGACTTTTTCAAAGTATTCCGCAGTCCGCAATTCGCGCAATATGACAGGCGCTCAGGCGGCTGAATATGTTCTCAGGCAAAACGGCGTTACAGGCGTGCGGATTGAGCACGTCTCAGGCTCGCTGACCGACCACTTTGACCCCAGAACAAACGTAATCCGCCTTTCGGACACGGTCTATAACTCCGCTTCCGTAGCGGCGGTCGGAGTAGCCGCTCACGAGGCAGGCCATGCAGTTCAGCACGCACAAAACTACTTCCCGAACAAGCTCAGGAGCGCAATTCTCCCTGCGGCGCGTTTAGGTTCGTCGCTGAGCTGGATTTTCATAATCATCGGTCTTATCTTTTACGCAAAGGTCGGCACGGTTATGCTCTATATCGGAATTATCCTCTTTTCGGCTTCGGTGCTGTTCACGGTTGCA
>Ga0256407_10013879_pt1 | contig 10704 bp, 8 predicted proteins | sample RumenRJG_04DNA_FD_193489 | JGI IMG/M metagenome (GOLD analysis project Ga0256407, IMG submission 193489) | Bovine rumen microbial communities from Lethbridge, Alberta, Canada - RJG_04 | ecosystem: Host-associated > Mammals > Digestive system > Stomach > Rumen | place: Canada: Alberta | collected... | reverse complement strand
AGGAAAAGAAGGCCTCCTGTGTCTTCGAGTACATCTATTTTGCCCGCCCCGATTCTGTCATTGACGGACAGAGCGTGCATGAGGCGCGTTTCATGATGGGCAGGCAGCTGGCCAAGGAATCAGGCTTCAAGGGTGATGTGGTGATTTCTGTGCCGGACTCCGGCACCACGGCAGCTACGGGTTTTGCCTACGAATCAGGCATTCCCTTTATGGAAGGGCTGATCAAGAACCGCTACATAGCGCGCACCTTCATTCAGCCCACCCAAAAGAAGCGGGACACGGCGGTGAAACTGAAGCTCAACGCCATCAGCGCCGCCATCAAGGGCAAGTCTGTCATCATGGTGGATGACAGCATTGTGCGTGGCACCACCAGCGGCAAGATAGTGAAGATGCTCAAAGATGCTGGAGCCAGAGAGGTGCATATGTGCGTTTCCAGCCCGCCCATCGGTTATCCCTGCTACTATGGCATAGATACCTCCATACGCAAGGAGCTTATCGCTGCCACCAAGAGCGTGGAGGAAATCCGTCAGTTCATCGGGGCGGACTCTCTGCACTTCCTGTCCCTGGAGGGACTAAAAAAGTGCATGAGCGATCTGAATCCTGATGATATGTGCTATGCCTGCTTCAACAAGGCTTACCCCATCGAGGACGGTGAAAAGCCTGCGGGCAACAGCAAGTATGTTTTTGAGCACCCCAAGTGCTGAAAAGCGTATTTTTTAGTGGATAGCTGATATTTGATTGAGCATTAGAGGAGTTTTGTATTTCTTATGACTGAAAGAATGACATATAAAGATGCAGGTGTAGACATTGATGCGGGCAATCGCAGCGTGCAGCTTATCAAGGACTGCGTGAAGGCTACTTATCGTCCCGAGGTATTGGGGGATTTGGGTGGCTTCGGCGGCCTTTTTGCCTTGCAGGCTTCTAAGTACAAGGAGCCTGTGCTGGTGTCCGGCACCGACGGGGTGGGCACCAAACTGCGCTTGGCCTTCATGCTGGACAAGCACGATACCATTGGCCAGGATGCCGTGGCCATGTGCGTCAATGACATTCTGGTGCAGGGGGCGGAACCCCTGTTCTTCCTTGATTACCTGGCTGTGGGCAAGCTTGACCCGGAGCAGGTGGCAGATGTGGTGAAGGGCGTGGCCAGTGCCTGCCGGGAGTCAGGCTGTGCCCTGATTGGCGGCGAAACGGCGGAAATGAATGGCTTCTATCCCGAAGGGGAGTACGATATCGCCGGTTTTGCCGTGGGCGTGGCAGAGAAATCTAAGCTCATTACTTCTGAAAAGGTCAAGGAGGGAGATATACTGCTGGGCCTGCCCAGTTCCGGGGTACACTCCAACGGTTATTCCCTGGTGAGGAAAATCGTCTTTGAGCACAAGGGGTTCAAGGGCAACGAATATATTGAGGAATTGGGCAAGACCATTGGCGAGGAGCTTTTGACCCCCACCCGCCTCTATCCCCAGTCCTGCCTGCCTTTGCTGCGGGAGTTTGACCTGCACGGTCTGGTGCATATCACTGGCGGCGGATTCTATGACAATATTCCCCGTGCCCTGCCTGAGGCTTTGGCAGTGGAAATCAATGCGGAAACCTGGCAGGTGCCTGCCATCTTCAAGCTTCTGCAGCAGTGGGGCAATGTGGATTGGCATGAGATGTACCGCACCTTCAATATGGGAATTGGCATGGTGCTTATTGCCAGCGTGGACGAGGCGGAGAAGATTGAGGCCTTCCTGGCAGCCCGCGGCGAGACTGTCTATGAGATTGGCCGGGTAGTCAAGGGGAACCATGATGTGACCATCAAAGGCGGGGTGTTCCGTGGCTGAGAAACAGAAACTGGGAGTGCTCTGCTCAGGACGGGGAACAGACCTTCAGTCCATCATTGATGCCATTGACTGCGGTGAGGTGGAGGCCGAGATTGCCGTAGTCCTCACGGACAAGCCCAAGGCCTTTGCCTTGGAGCGAGCCAGGAAGGCTGGTATCAAGGCCGTCTGCGTGAATCGCAAGGAATATGAGGGCCGTGAGCCTTTTGAAGAGGCCTTGATCAAGGAGCTTGAGGAGGCTGGTGTCACTCTGGTGGTGCTGGCAGGCTTCATGCGGATTCTGACGCCTCTTTTTGTCCGGCATTTTGCCGGGCGCATCATGAATATCCACCCTGCCTTGTTGCCAAGTTTCCCTGGGGCGCATGCTCACAGGGATGTGCTGGCCTATGGCGTGAAGGTCAGCGGCTGCACAGTGCATTTTGTGGATGAGGGGACGGATTCCGGCCCCATCATCATGCAGGCTGCTGTGCCAGTGTTGCCGGGGGATACGGAAGAGACTTTGGGGGCAAGGGTGCTGGAGCAAGAGCATATCATCTATCCCAAGTGCGTGCAGCTTTACTGCGAAGGCCGGCTCAAAGTAGAGGGAAGACATGTGCATATCCTATAAATGCAGAAGGAGAAATGTAAGCAATGAAAATCAAGCGTGCGCTGATCAGCGTTTCCAATAAAGATGGTGTGGTAGAATTGGCCAAAAGACTTCACTCTGCCGGGGTGGAGATTATTTCCACCGGCGGTACCATGAAGGCCATCAAGGAGGCGGGCATACCCGTCACTTATGTCAGCGATGTGACGGGATTTCCCGAAATCATGGACGGCAGGGTCAAGACCCTGAACCCCTATATCCACGGCGGCATTCTCTCCGTGCGTGACAATCAGGAACATTTGACCCAGATGCAGGAACATGGCATCAAGGGCATTGATCTGGTGGTAGTGAATCTCTATCCCTTCAAGGAAACTATTGCCAAGCCTAACGTGGAACTGGCTGAGGCTATCGAGAATATCGACATCGGCGGCCCGGCCATGATTCGCGCTGCCGCCAAGAACTTCAAGTTTGTGACTATCGTCACCAACCCTGCCCGCTACGAAGAAGTGGCTGCCCAAGTGGAGGCCAGCGGCGAGGTGGCGGACAGCCTGCGCTTGCAGCTGGCCCAGGAGGCTTTTGCCCACACTGCAGATTATGATACGGCCATCAAGGATTATCTGGCCAAGATCATCAAACAGGAGGCATGAGCATGAATATCCTGGTTATCGGCAGCGGCGGGCGGGAGCATACCCTGGCCTGGAAGCTCGCCCAGAGTCCCCAAGCAACGCAGATTTTCGCCCTTCCCGGCAATCCCGGCATGGCCAAGGTGGCCCAGTGCGTGGATGGCATTTCCATTGATAACAATGAGAAAATTGTGGCCTTTGCCCAGCAGGCGGCCATTGATATGGTGGTAGTGGGGCCTGAGGCACCGCTGACCCACGGTCTGGTGGACGCGCTGGAGGAGGCAGGCATTCCCGCCTTTGGCCCCAGCCGTGCGGCAGCAGAGCTGGAGGGTTCCAAGTCTTTTGCCAAGGCTATGATGGAGAAGTACAATATTCCCACCGCTAAATTCAGGGTTTTTGATAAGGCTGAGGAAGCCCGGGCTTATGTGAAGGAACAGGGAGCGCCTATTGTCATCAAGGCTGACGGACTGGCAGCAGGCAAAGGAGTAGTTGTGGCCCAGACGGTGGAGGAGGCCGTTTCTGCTGTCAACAACATCATGGAAGAACAAAGCTTTGGCAATGCAGGCAGCCAGGTGGTCATTGAGGAGTGCATGGTGGGAGAGGAAGCTTCCCTGTTGGCTTTCACCGATGGCGAGACTATCGTGCCCATGATCAGCTCCCAGGATCACAAGCGAGCTTATGACGGCGACCAAGGCCCCAACACAGGCGGCATGGGCACTTATGCCCCCGCTCCGGTCATGACGGATGAAATGGTGGCTATCGCCGTGGAAAAGGTGCTGAAGCCCATCGTTGCTGGCATGAAAGCTGAGGGACGTCCTTACAAAGGCTGTCTCTATGCCGGACTGATGATCACAGAGGAAGGCCCCAAGGTAGTGGAGTTCAATGCCCGTTTTGGCGATCCTGAGACTCAGGTGGTGCTGCCTCTGCTGAAAAGCGACCTGGCAGAAATCATGCAGGCCTGCTGTGAGGGAAACCTTGCTCAGCAGAAAATAGAATGGTCAGATGGTGCCGCCGTCTGTGTGGTGCTGGCCTCCGGCGGTTATCCCGGCAGTTATATGAAGGGGGCGCCTATCCACGGTTTGGAAGAGGCTGAGGCCGCAGGTGCCCTGGTTTTCCATGCCGGCACGGCTGAAAAGAACGGCAAGATTATCACCAGTGGTGGCCGCGTATTGGGCGTGGTGGCAGAGGCCGACAATATCAAGGCAGCGGTGGACAAAGCCTATGAAGGAGTGAAGAAGATTCACTTCCAGGGAGTGCAGTATCGGAAGGATATCGCCCACAGGGCTTTGGAGAGAATGTGATTTCATAGGTAGAGATTGGCACATGGCTGAGGCTGTGTGCCAATTTTTATTGCAGACCAGTTTGCACAGCTATAGGGGTGATGGTACAATTATTCATAATCAGGTTAGATTGTGACGGACGGGAGGTTATTATGAAAGCCATATATTTGGATTGTTTTTCTGGCATCAGTGGCAATATGCTTTTGGGAGCGTTTTTGCAAGGTGGTGTGCCATTGTCCTGCCTCAAGGAAGAATTGCAGAAGCTGCATCTGCATGAAGCTTATGAGCTTAGAAGCAGTGAAACAAGCAAGCAGGGCATTGCTGCCATATATGTGGAAGTGGTGGAGGAAAATGAGCATCACGCTGAGGGGACGCAGGAGGGCCATAGCCATGAGCACCATCATCATCGTTCCTGGCAGGATATTCGCAGTCTCATAGAGGCTTCAGAATTATCCAGTCAGGTCAAGGCCAAAAGCTGCGCTATTTTTGAGACCTTGGCCATCGCTGAAGGGAAAGTCCATCATAGGCCCAAGGAGGAAGTCTTGTTCCATGAGGTGGGGGCATTGGATTCCATTGTAGACATTGTGGGAGCAGCTATCTGTCTTGAATATCTTGGCGTCGAAAAAGTCATGACCTCTGCTGTCAACACCGGCAGCGGCTTTGTTCACTGTGCCCACGGCCTGATGCCAGTGCCAGCCCCTGCCACGGCTGAATTGCTGCTAGGCTTCCCTGTCTATCACAAAGGGGCAGAGAAAGAGCTGACCACGCCTACGGGAGCAGCTTTCATAAAGGCACTGGCCAGTTATGAGGAAAATCTTCCTGCAGCCTTTGCAGCGCATAGTATTGCCTATGGAGCTGGCACCTGGGATTTGCCCATCCCCAATGTATTGCGCATGTATTTGGGTGAATCTTAGTGTAAAATGTTTCTCGAAAGGTTGCTAAAGTAAACAACATAGGTGTTGCAAAATAAAAGGAAGGCCTATATCCTAAAGTATTGTTGCTAGCCGGCAAACAAATACAGTTAGGAGTAGGTCTTCCATGAGTGAAATTGTAGCAGATATTGTCGAAATAATAAAGGGGTCATCAAATGAAATTGAAGTGGAGCATAAAGTATGGCATTACCTAAATGAGAAGGCCTGCCAAAAATTTGTAGAGGCTTTGGAGAGCATAGACCGTGAGCTGGTGTCAGAATATGAGCAGAAGGGCTATCACTCGCAGCGCTCAGACAGCCGCACTGTTTATGGCATGTTTGGTGCCATTACCTATCGCAGACATCACATGAAGCGTGAGGGGGAGCCGGGATTCTATCCCTTGGACCGTGAGTTGGGATTTGAGAAACACCAGCGCTTCACCCCTTACTTCCAGTACAATGTAGCCAAGGTGGCAGCGCACAGTGTCTATAGGTCTACAGCTGAAGCAGTGAATCTTCTTACCCCTGTCAGCATAAGCCATCAGACTGTAGGTGCCATCATCAAGGCCACAGGTGAGATGTACACGACTTACGAGCAGGCACAGAATAAGCGTGAGCCGGAACAGGATGAAGAACTCAAACGCCCCACAATACTCTACATTGAAGGTGACGGCGTGGTCATCAAGGGCCAGGGAATCAAGCAACAGGAAATCCATAGATTTCAGATTGCCACAGGAGTCAAAGTCCACGGAAAGCGCCGAGAACTGGAGGGAGTGCATGTTGTTGCTGACACCAGCCGTAAGGCGGCAGCAGAGCGAATGAGAGAATACCTGGAGCGCTATTTCGATCTGAGCCAGTGCCTGGTACTCAGTAATAGCGATGGCGGCTCTGGCTATGAGGCGGATGTGTTTGCAGACATGGTGGACGGCTGTAAAAGCCATGAGCATTTCAGGGACAGATACCATGTCAATGAAAAGATAAAGCAGAGGCTGAACTTTGCTGACAAAGATCTGGTAAATCGTCTGCATCGCATGCTGTGGTCGTATCGTTGGGAAGATGTATGCACTTGCCTGGACACGGCAGAATCACAAGCTGAAAATTATGAGCAGGCAGATCAGGTCAGGCGGTTGCACGACTATCTGGAGCGTAACTGGCCCTACCTGAAACCTGCCAGGATGAGGCCAGGAATTGAAAGCTGCTCCAAGGGTATTGGAACCTGTGAAAGCAACCATCGCATCTACACCTACCGCATGAAACGCCAGGGCCGCCGTTGGGGAAAAAAGGGCGGTCTGGCCATGATCAAGATAATAACCGGACTTAGAAACGGTGACTTAGGTAGTGCCCTTACAAGCCAAGTAGAGGGTTGTAACAAACCACAAAGCCAGGCATTGAGATCTGCAGTCCGCAATGCCCTGAAGAAAACCAAGTTCATTCAGCATATAGGTGTACAGCATGGAGGGATTTATAACGCTGGCCCTACAAGCAGTGCCATAGGGCATCTGAAAAAGATGCTTGTAAGTTAAAAACAGGCTGTGAGCAATATGTTAGGAAATGGTCAAATTGTGCCTTATCGAGAAAAACTTGACACATACTTTTGCTTGTAGATAGTTGCAGAATCCTTCAATATAATGTAAGATATTGAAACGTATAGACGCGCTAAGGATTGCTATATGTAAATCAAAGCTGGGATGGTGAGGCTGATGGAGGGGATGGAACCCTTTTATATGGCGGCAGTGGCCCGCTGTCCGGGGATGGGCAGTGTGCGCTTGCAGGAGCTGGTGGACTTCATGGGCTCGGCTCAGGCGGTCTGGGAATCCCAGACCGGTGACTGGCAGGTGCCGGGCATCGGCGGGAAGCTGAAGGGGCAGTTCGAGGATTTTCGCAAGGGAAAGCGGGAATTGCCCCGGCAGGTGCAGGAAGAATGCGCCCGCCTCGGCATCAGGCTGCTCACCATCCGGGAGGAGGATTATCCGCCCATGCTGCGGGAGATATACGAGGCTCCCGCCATCCTCTATGTGAAGGGCACCATTCAGAAGGAGGCCCCGCGCGTGGCCATGGTGGGAGCCAGGCGGTTCTCACCCTATGGGGAGGCGGTGGCCAAGAGCTTTGGCGCTGGCCTTGCCAAGGCAGGGCTGACGGTGGTCAGCGGTGGCGCCCGGGGCATTGACACGGCCTCCCACCGGGGAGCCTTGCAGGTGCCCGGGGGAAGGACGGTGGCGGTCTTTGGCTGCGGGGTGGATGTCATCTACCCGCCTGAGAACCGCCGCCTCTTTGCCACCATAGTGGAGCGGGGCGGGGCCCTGATTTCTGAATATGTGCCGGGCACCCAGCCCCTGCCTGCCTTTTTCCCTTCCCGGAACCGCATCATCGCGGGCCTCAGCAAGGGCACGGTGGTGGTGGAGGCGGCCAGGCGCTCCGGCTCCCTGATCACGGCGGAGCTGGCCTTGAGCGAGGGACGGGAGGTGTTTGCCGTGCCTGGTAGCATCTTCTCCAGCACCAGCGAGGGTTGCCACCACCTGCTGAAGGAGGGAGCCGCCATGGCCTCCTCGGTGGAGGATGTGCTGGAGGGGCTGGGTTTTATGGCGGAGGAAAAGAAGTCCCGCCAGGAACCCAAGCTCACCCCGGAGCAGCGGCGGGTTTATCAGGTGCTCTCCTTTGAGCATCCCCTGACCATAGATGAAATCATAGAGTGCCTGCCCGATGAGGAGGTATCTTCCCTGTCCTTCGTGCTCCTGCAGATGGAGATGGAGGGGCTAGTGGTGGAAAATGAACTGCACGCCTACAGGCGCGCGGAGAGGGAGTGACAGTTTGGCTGCAGCAATTGCGGAAGCAGAAGAGAAGAAAAAGGTAAGGCCAAAGAAGAAAGCTACGGCCAGCAAAGTGAAGAAGACCCTGGTGGTGGTGGAGTCACCTGCCAAGGCCAAGACCATAGAGAAATACCTGGGCAAGAAGTACATGGTGCGGGCTTCCATGGGGCATCTCAGGGACCTGCCCAAGAGCCAGTTCGGCATTGATGTGGAGAACAACTTCGAGCCCAAGTACATCAATATCCGGGGCAAGGGTGACCTGATCAAGGCCCTCAAGAAGGATGCCAAGAATGCCAGCAAAGTGTATCTGGCAAGCGATCCTGACCGGGAGGGGGAGGCTATCGCCTGGCACCTCTCATACATCCTGGGGCTTGACCCTGCGGAGGACTGCCGCATTGTCTTCAACGAGATCACCAAGCCTGCCATCCAGGAGGCGGTGAAGCATCCACGCTCCATCAACCTCGACCAGGTGGATGCCCAGCAGGCCCGCCGCATGCTGGACCGCATCGTGGGCTACAAGCTGTCGCCGCTCCTGTGGCGCAAGGTCAGGAAAGGGCTTTCCGCAGGCCGTGTGCAGTCCGTGACGGTGAAGCTCATCTGCGACCGGGAAAAGGAAATCCAGGCTTTTGAATCCGTGGAATACTGGACGGTGGGACTGAAGCTCAGGAAGCCCAAGTCCACCCAGTTTGAGGCAGAGCTCATCCAGGTGGACGGGGAGAAGCTGGAACTGCACACCGAGGCGGAGACCATGGCTTTGGTGGCAGACATGGAGAAGCAGCAGCTGAAGGTCAAGGCCATCAAGAAGAGCGAGCGCCGCAGGAAGCCTTCGGCTCCCTTTACCACCAGCTCACTGCAGCAGGATGCGGCCCGCAAGCTGGGCTTCACCTCCCGCAAGACCATGATGCTGGCCCAGCAGCTCTACGAGGGCCTTGAGCTGGGGCACAAGGGGCCTGTGGGCCTTATCACCTACATGCGCACTGACTCCACCCGCCTGTCCGAGGTGGCACAGGATGAGGCCCGCAGCTACATCGAGGCCAACTTCGGCCGGGACTATATGCCTGAGAGGCCCAATGTCTATGTGGCGGGCAAGAAGGCCCAGGATGCCCATGAGGCCATCCGCCCCACTCAGGCGGAGCTGACCCCGGAGGCAGTGGAGAAGTATCTGAGCAAGGATCAGCTCAAGCTCTACACCCTGATCTGGCAGCGCTTCATCGCCTGCCAGATGGTGCCGGCGGTGTACGACACCATGAGCATCGCCATCGAGGCGGGCAGCCGTTACGGCCTCCGGGCCGCAGGCTCCCGCTTGAAATTCCCGGGCTTCACGGCGGTCTACGCCGGGGCTGATGCCACCAAGAAGGAGAAGGACGTCATCCTGCCGGAGCTGGCGGAGGAAGATGTGCTGGATTTGGTGAAGACCCTGCCCCAGCAGCACTTCACGGAGCCGCCTCCCCGCTACAATGATGCCTCCCTGGTCAAGACCCTGGAGGAAAAGGAGATTGGCCGCCCCAGCACCTATGCCCCCATCATCGAGACCATCCAGGCCCGGGGCTATGTGCAGCGCATTGACAAGCATTTCCAGCCCACGGAGCTGGGCTTTGTGGTGGTGGATATGCTGGAGGAATACTTCCAGGATATCGTAGATGTGAAGTTCACCGCAGACTTGGAGAACGAGCTGGATGGCATTGCCGAGGGCCAGGTGAAGAAGAACGACCTTCTGGGCGGCTTCTACGGGCCCTTCGAGGAGACTCTGGAAAAGGCAGACGAGGCCATCGGTCATGTGGAGCTGCCTGTGGAGGTTTCCGATGTGCCTTGCGATCTCTGCGGCCGCATGATGGTGGTGAAGCAGGGCCGCTTCGGCAAGTTCCTGGCCTGCCCCGGCTTCCCAGAGTGCCGCAACACCAAGCCCCTGCTGAAGGATACCGGGGTCACCTGCCCCAAGTGCGGTGGTCGCATCGTGGAGCGCCGCACCCGCAGGGGACGCACCTTCTACGGCTGCGAGAACTATCCCGATTGCGATTACAACACCTGGGATCAGCCCCTGCAGGAGAAGTGCGAGAAGTGCGGTTCCTTCCTGCTGAAGCACCACTATAAGAATGGCCGCGGCCTGACCTACTGCAGCAACGATGACTGCGAGAGCCGCGTGAACCATCCCATCAACAAGGAACTGGAAAAAATCCGCCAGCGGGCTGAGGCCAAGAAGGCCAAGGAGGCAGAAAAGGCCGAAGCTGAGGCCGAAGGAGACAAGGCATGAAGAAAGTTATCATCGTCGGCGCAGGGCTGGCCGGGGCGGAAGCCGCCTGGCAGGCTGCCCGGAGGGGCGCTGAGGTGACCTTATATGAGATGCGCCCGGAAAAGTCCACCCCGGCTCACAAGACCGCAGGCTTTGCGGAATTGGTATGCAGCAACTCCCTCAGGGGGGCGGGGATGGAAAATGCCGTGGGGGTGCTGAAAGAAGAAATGCGGCGGCTGGGCTCCATCATCATGGAGGCGGCTGACGCTACCAAGGTGCCGGCCGGCGGGGCGCTGGCGGTTGACCGCCACGGCTTCAGCGCTTACATCACCGAGAAGGTATCGAACCATCCCCTGATTACGGTGGTACATCAGGAAGTCGCCTCCATTCCCGAAGAGGAGGATGCGGTGACCATCATTGCCAGCGGCCCGCTCACGGAGGGGGCGTTGGCGGA
>Ga0256407_10013878_pt1 | contig 10704 bp, 13 predicted proteins | sample RumenRJG_04DNA_FD_193489 | JGI IMG/M metagenome (GOLD analysis project Ga0256407, IMG submission 193489) | Bovine rumen microbial communities from Lethbridge, Alberta, Canada - RJG_04 | ecosystem: Host-associated > Mammals > Digestive system > Stomach > Rumen | place: Canada: Alberta... | reverse complement strand
CTGAGGATGAACTCGGGGTCGATCCTTGCGGAACACATGGTCCTGATGATACGGAAGTTGGGGGGCATCTGACGCCTTCCGACTCCTGCGTTGTCAGCACCGGCGTAGGAACACCAGTTGCAGCAGAAGGTTACGATGAGGGGTTCAAAGTTGTCTGCCATTGTAATCACTCCTTCTCCATTACGGGGTCAAGCAGAGCATCGATCTCTGCGATGATCTGTGCGTTCCTGAATCCGCGCTGCTCCATGGCTCCGGAGGGGCATGCTGCTACGCAGCATCCGCATCCCTTGCAGAGACCGGGGTTGACGGAGGAGACGGGGTTGCCGTCCTGGCCGATAACGATGGAGATTGCGTTGTATTCACAGCATCCGACACAGGTTCCACAACCGTTGCAGTTCTGGGGGTTGGATACAGATGCGGTGATACCCTCGGACAGCAGGTGGTCCTTGGTGATGATGGTGAGCATCCTGGATGCTGCACCGGATCCCTGAGCGATGCACTCGTCCATGAACTTGGGCCAGTGGGCGGCTCCTGCAACGAAGACTCCCTCGGTTGCGAAGTCGACAGGCCTGAGCTTCTGGTGGGCCTCGAAGTAGAATCCGTCCTTGGAGATGGGGACTTTGACCATCTTGGCGAGCTCTTCCTTCTCTTCCCTCATGGGTGCGATTCCGACGGACAGCACAAGGTTGTCGACGGGGAGCTTGACTTCCTCGCCGAGGGTGGTGTCGTATGCGGTGACGAAGTTGCCGTCGTATGCGGGCAGCTCTGCGTCGTTGCAGCGCCTGAGGAACCTGACTCCGAGCTTGGAGGCCTCGTAGTACATGTCCTCGCGGAATCCGTAGGTCCTGATGTCCTTGTGGATGATGGTCACGTTAGCGGTGGGGTCAGCCATCTTGATTGCGATTGCGTTCCTGATGGCGGCTGCACAGCAGACACGGGAACAGTAGCCGACGGAGTCGTTCCTGGAACCGACGCACTGGATGAAGACGACGTCCTTTCCGGTGAATTTGCCGGAGTTGATCTCCTTCTCGAGCTCAACGTAGGTCTTGACCTTTGCGTCAGATCCGTAGTTGTACTCGACGGGCTTGTACTGTGCCGCTCCGACTGCGAAGAGCACTGCACCGACGGGGGTCTCGGAACCATCGTCGAGGATGACACGGAAGTTTCCGACGTATCCGGGGATGTCCTTGATCTTTGCGTTGGTGTGGATGGTGATGAGCTTGTTGTCCTGGACTTTCTTGATGGTCTCAGCAAGGAACTCGGAGACGAGCTTTCCATCCTCTTTGTGGGTGAAGTTCCTGGCGAATCCTCCGAGCTCAGCTTCCTTCTCGAAGATGTGGACGGGGATGTTCTGTGCTGCGACATCGAGAGCGCAGGTCATACCGGTGATACCTCCACCGACGATGGCTGCGGCCTGGGTGACAGGGATCTCTGCTCCCTCGAGGGGCTCAAGGAGGCATGCCTTGGCGATTGCCATCCTGACGAGGTCCTTTGCTTTCTCGGTTGCTGCCTCAGGGCTGTGCATGTGGATCCAGGAGCACTGGTCACGGATGTTAGCCATGTTGTAGAGGTACATGTTGAGACCGCCGTTCCTGCAAGCTTCCCTGAAGAGAGGCTCGTGGGTCCTGGGGGTACAGGATGCGACGACGACCCTGTTGAGGTCGTAGTCAGTGATGAACTGGGAGATCTCGTTGAGGGTGTCCTGTGCGCACGCGTATTTGGTCTCTTTAGAAACAACTACGTTGGGCAGGGTCTTTGCGTACTCTGCAACAGCGGGGACGTCGACGACGGATCCGATGTTGATACCGCAGTGGCAGACCCATACTCCGACGCGAGGCTCTTTGCCTGCGACATCCTTCTCTGCGGGGTAAACCTTGGGTTTGCAGGGCTCGAAGGAGGGGTCGTTGACGATGTATGCACCGGCCTTTGCTGCTGCACCGGATGCCTCTGCGACAGAGGTAGGAATGTCCTTGGGTGCTGCGAAGGCTCCGGTCACGAAGACTCCAGGCCTGGTGGTCTCGAGGGGGTTGAACACGGTGGTCTTTGCGAATCCGTACTCGTTGAGCTCGATTCCGAGGATCTTGGAGAACTCCTCTGCTCCCTGGGGTGCCTCAAGTCCGATGGAGAGGACCACGAGGTCGTAGGTCTTGGAGCAGGGGTTGTTGTCCTTGTCGGTGAAGTTCACGGTGACCTGTTTGGTCTCGGGGTCTTCCTCGAGGTTGGAGACACGGGATCCCCTGTGCATGTGGATGCCGTACTCGGTCTCGGCCCTGATGATGTAGGCCTCGAACTCCTTTCCGTAGGACCTGATATCCATGAAGTAGATGTCCTCGTCGACATCTCCGTGCTCCTTGGTGATCATTGCCTGCTTGGTTGCGTACATACAGCAGACAGAGGAGCAGTACTGCCTCCATTTCTTCTTGTGGGACCTGGAACCGCAGCACTGGATCCATGCGATGGACTGAGGTCCTTTGGTGGCCTCGTTGTGCTTGTCGGGTACTCCCCACTTGTCTTTTACGATGGTGGAGGGCATGGGGATGTGTCCGTCGAAGGGACCTGCTGCTCCCATGAGCCTCTCGAACTCGAGTGCGGTGACGACGTTGGTGTACCTTCCGTATCCGTACTCGGTAGCTGCCTTTGCGTCCCATACGCTGAATCCGGTTGCGGCGATGACGGATCCGACTGCGAGGGTCTCGACTTTGTCCTTGTCCTCGTAGTTGATTGCGTTCTTACCGCAGGTCTTGGCGCAGACTCCGCACTTTCCATCGAGGATCATCTTACATTTGGTGGGGTCGATGAGTGCTTTCCTGGGTACTGCCTGTGCGTGGGGGATGTAGATTGCCCTCCTGGTGCTGAGTCCGTACTCGAACTCGTCAGGAATGCCCCTGGTGGGACACTTGGCGATACAGTCACCGCATGCGGTACAGGAGTCCTCGTCGACATACCTGGCTTTCCTTCTGATGGTGACGGTAAAGTTTCCGGCTTCTCCCTCGATCTTCTCGACCTCAGTGTAGGTCAGGCAGGTGATGTTGGGGTGTCCAGCAGCATCCGCCATCTTAGGAGAGAGGATACATGCAGAACAGTCGTTGGTCGGGAAGGTTTTGTCCAGACGGCACATCGTACCACCGATGGTGGGGAGCCTATCTACGAGATAGACGTGGATGTTCCTGTCTGCAAGGTCCAGTGAGGCCTGGATACCAGCGATTCCTCCGCCGATTACAAGTGCAGATTTGGTTGTCATTCTATGCCTCCATTCCCAATTGTTGGTTGGAACGTATTATAGGAAGGCGGGAGCTATTAAAACCCTTACCACGATTAATTTATATATCAGTTGTACGATTAAATCCGCCTTTTGGACCTGCCTGATTTTCTCAATCTACTAAATTTAGGTTGGCCGAATAATTTTACAGCCAGCATTCCGAAAATGACTGAAAAAAGGCATTTTCATCAATTGCTAAAATAACCAATTTTTTGGTTAAAAAATCGACATACGAATTACCAGATTCGTATGCAATTTAGTCAGGTCCTAAATTTGTCGCAAATGACGAAAGAATAATAAACTTTATATTTGGTCGGACGACCAAGATGAACGTCGATCCAATGCTGGCTCTTTTGACAACAGTGGTTAGTGTCATAACCATCACCATCTGTCTCGTCATCGACCACTATCGTGACTATCACATCCTCGAAAGACACTTTGCCGGGAGATTCGGACCCGATATCTACTACCCAGAGGAGGGCGAGGACTACCGGTACTGCGACCTCTGCCACGGCCGTTTGGGGGCTGACCGTATGGCCCTCTGCTCATGCGGGGGCCGCTTCCACATCGACTGTCTGAAAGAGGAGAACTGCCCCAACTGCGGCAACGATCTCGGACACATGAGGAAGCCCCTGCCCAAGGTCCTCAGGTGCCCGGTCTGCCTCGGCCGTACCTACGAGGGAACGTGCTACCGCTGCGGCCTCACCGTCCCGGAGAGGAACGGGACGTTCAGGTGCCAGGACTGCGGGGCCAAGGTCATGGCCTCCCACCCGGTCTGCAGGAAATGCGGCATGAGGTACTCGGCGAGAACCACCAAGGGTTATATGGACAGGGTGCGTTGACGGGACGATGACAGTCAAATCCGTACGCGGAAGGCGCAGATACGTCGCGTTCAAGGTATCTGGCACTCTTACCAGGGAGACCCTTATCCACGGTATCCCCGGCGGCAGGAAGTTCAACGTCATCCAGTGTGCCGAGGGATGGGCCATAGTCCGCTGCTCGCCCGCGGAGATCGGGGAATGCGAGGCCGCTGTCAGGGCCGTCTGCCCCGAGGCGGAGACCGTCACCGTATCGGGCACCCTCAGGACGCTCCGCGACAGGTATCCTGTCCTGAAACGCACCGCCCCTCCCAAACCGGAGAAGAGGACCGCCGCCGTACCCCCGGGCAGACACTGAGCCTTCTCTCCAATGTATTAATATAAGGGCGGGAACATCCTCTCCCCAAGAGGAAGATTATAATGCAACCAGGACAAATGGCATATGATCGGGGAATCACTGTCTTCTCCCCCGACGGAAGGCTGTTCCAGGTAGAATACGCCCGTGAGGCCGTGAAGAAAGGCGCGACCACCATTGGAATCAAATTCAAGGACGGCGTGATTCTGATTGTCGATAGGAGGATCTCCAGCAGACTGATCGAGACCGAATCCATCGAAAAAATATACGACATCGATGAGTTCATCGGATGCGCAAGCTCCGGACTCGTCGCCGACGCGAGGATCCTCGTGGACGATGCCAGGAAAGAGGCCCAGATCCACAAGGTCAACTACGGCGAGAACATCGGTGTGGAAATGCTCACCAAGAAGGTCTGCGATTACGAGCAGAACTTCACCCAGTACGGAGGTGCCCGCCCCTTCGGTACCGCCCTTCTCGTGGCGGGAACCGACGACATCGGCACCCATCTCTTCGAGACCGACCCCTCCGGAGCACTCGTGGCGTACAAGGCCACCTGCATCGGTATGGGCCGTGCGGCGGTCATGGACATCCTCGAGAAGGAGTTCAAGGACGGCATGACCTACGACGCGGCCCTCAAACTCGGACTCGACGCACTCGCTGCGGCGACCGAGGAGAAGCTCACCGCGGAATCCTTCGAGGTCGGAGTTGTACGCCTCAACGAGAAGTTCAGGCGTCTGACCGACGACGAGAAGGCCAAGGCACTTGCGAAACCCGCCAAGAAGCCCGCAGCCAAGACCGCGAAGAAAGAGAAAGCCTGAACGAGGCGGTCAAGTGGTCGATCTCGACGATGCGATAGTTGCCAGGCTTGAGAGCCACGGGGAGAGGTTCGAGATTCTCCTCGACCCGGCAGCCATCGACGAAATGAAGAAAGGCAAGGAAGTCGACCTGGTCAGCTACCTTGCTGTCGAGGATGTGTTCAAGGATGCCCACAAGGGTACCCGCCCCGAGAAGGCGAAGATCGTCGAGGTCTTCGGCTCGGAAGACATCCAGACCATCGCGAAACACATCGTCGACAAGGGCGAGGTACAGATGACTGCCGAGCAGCGCAAGGAGCTGCTCGAGTCCAAGAAGAAGCAGATCATCGCGTACATCGCCGCCAACGCGATCAACCCCCAGACCAAGCTCCCCCACCCCCCGCTGAGGATCGAACTCGCGCTGGAGGAGGGGAAGTTCCACGTGGATCCCATGAGGTCCTTCGACAAGCAGATCGAGGACGCCATGAAGATCCTCCGCCCCCTGCTGCCCATCCGTTTCGAGAAGACCCGCCTTGCCATCAAGATCAAGGGCGAGGACTACGGAAGGTGCTACGACGACCTCATCAAATACGGTATGGTCGAGAGGGAGGAGTGGACCGCTGACGGATCCTGGATCGGCATGATGGAGATCCCCGCCGGCCTGACCCTCGAACTTCAGGAGAAGCTGAAGACCAAGACCAAGGGAACCGCCTCGGTCAAGATCCTCAGCGCATGATGACATTCAAGAGTGATAACATGGAAAAAAGAAACGCCAGAAGGACTCGCGAGATCGTGGTCCCCGGAGAGGTGCTCGCTGATGCCAGCGACTACCGCGCCGGAGAGAACGCTTATGAGCTGGACGGCAAGATTCGCGCCAGTGTGATGGGAACAAAGACCTTCACCGACAGCGCGGTAGGCGTCACCGTGATGGGAGGATTCTACATGCCCGTCACCGGCGACACAGTGATCGGAATAATCAACGACGTCGGACCGTCCAACTGGATGCTCGACATAAACGCACCCTATCCCGCACCCCTCCACGTGAGCGAGGTGCCCTGGAAGGTGGAATTCGGAGACACCTCCAGGTTCCTCACCGTGGGCGACGTCGTGCTGCTCAAGGTCCTCATGGTGGACGAGAGCAAGAAGATCCAGGTGACCATGAAGGATTCCGGCCTCAGGAAGATCGAGGGCGGACAGCTGGTGGAGATCGAGCATTCCAAGATCTCCAGGGTCATCGGTAAGAGCGGATCCATGATCCAGATGCTCAAGAACATGACCGACTGCCGTATTTTCGTAGGGCAGAACGGCAGGATTTGGATCGACGGAGACGACGAGAACGTGGATGTCGCCGCAGAGGCGATCAAGATTATAGAGGCAGAATCCCGGTCCGCCAACCTTACGGACAGGGTAAGGGAGTTCATCGAGAAAAGACTCCCGCAGTCCGAAGAAGAGGACGATGAGGAGGATTTCGAATGAGCGGACATACAGATATGGTATTGGTGAACGAAGAGGGTATCAGGATCGACGGACGTAAGGTCCACGAGAAAAGGCCCATAAAGATCGAGGCAGGCGTCCTCAAGAACGCCAGCGGATCCTGTTACCTCGAGATCGGAAAGAACAAGGTGCTCTGTGCGGTCTACGGCCCCAGGGAATGCAGGCCCAGGCACCTCCAGGACCCCACCAAGGCCGTCGTTCAGGTAAAGTACAACATGGAGGCCTACTCCGTCACCGACAGGAAGAGGCCCGGAACCGACAGGAGGTCCGTCGAGATCTCCAAACTTATCGCGGAGGCACTGGAGAACGTCGTGCAGACCGAGCTCTACCCCCGCGCTTCCATCGACGTCTACATCGAGATCCTCCAGGCGAACGCCGGAACCAGGTGCGCGGGACTCACCGCCGCCTCCGTCGCACTCGCCGACGCAGGGATCCCCATGAGGGACCTCGTCCCCGCCATCGCATGCGGAAAGGCGGACGGCAACGTCCTCCTCGACCTCAACAAGGAAGAGGACAACTACGGACAGGCCGACGTGCCCCTCGCCATCGTCCCCTCCACCGACGAGATCGTCCTCCTCCAGATGGACGGTAACATGACCAGGGAGGAACTAGACCACGGACTGGACATGGCATTCGCCGCAGCCCACGAGGTCTACGACATCCAGAGGGACGCACTGAAGAGGCGCTACTCCGCCATCTCCAAGAAGGAAGGTGATTCCGATGAGTAACATCGTAATTTCGCAGATCAAGAGGGACCACCTCATGAACCTCCTCGCCGACGGCAGGAGGGAGGACGGCAGGCAGCTCGACGAGTTCAGGAAGATCTCCATCGAGACCGGAATCATCGAGTCCGCCGAGGGATCCGCCAAGGTAAGCCTCGGCAACACCACCGTCATGGCCGGTGTCAAGATCATCCCCGGAGCACCCTACATGGACGCTCCCGGAGACGGAGTCATCACCACCGGAGCCGAGCTCATCCCCCTCGCCCACGAGTCCTTCGAACCCGGACCCCCCAGCGAGAGCGCGATCGAACTCGCACGTGTCGTCGACCGCGGTATCCGCGAGTCCGGCATGATCGATGTCAAACAGCTCTGCATCAAGGAAGGAGAGGAGATCTGGATGGTCTTCATCGACATCTACGCCCTCGATTACGACGGCAACCTGTTCGATGCATGCAACCTCGCGGCGGTCAGCGCCCTGAGGTCCGCCATCGTCCCCTGGAAGACCTACGGAAAGGGGGAGGAGAACCTTCCCATGCCCATCACCTGTCTTCCCATCTCCGTTACCGAGTGCAAAATAGGTAATGATTTAATAGTAGACCCTAATTTCGACGAAGAAGCGATATCTGCAGCCCGTCTTACCGTTACGACGGATGACAACGGCAACTTCAGAGCAATGCAGAAGGGAGGAAGGGGCTCCATCACACGCAGCGACCTCTCCCTCTGTCTTGACAGGGCCGTCGAGATCGGAAAGCAGATCAGAAAAATAATTGGGTGATTCAAAATGTCCAAGAGAACTAACAAAGCAGGAACAGCCGGCAGATTCGGAGCAAGGTACGGAGTAGTCGTCCGCAACAGGGTTAAGGCAATCGAGGCCCACCAGAAAGCGAAGCACGAGTGCCCCGCCTGCCACCACAAGAGCGTCAAGAGGGTTTCCGCAGGAATCTGGCAGTGCAGCCGCTGCGGAAACAAGTTCGCGGCAGCCGCCTACAGCCCCAAGATCAAGAGGGCTGAGGACATGGTTCCCGCCAACGAATACTGAACTCTCAGGTGGTTTCGATGTACAGATGCGCCAAATGCGGCGAGCCCATCAGGAACGACACCAGCGGACAGACCCAGTGTGACAAATGCGGATCCTGGATCTTCATCAAGGAAAGGCCTAACGAGAAAAAGGTCCTGAAGTCCGACTGAGATGCCTACCGCGGTCATTAGAATCAGCGATCCCAGCGCGGCCAATACGGTCTCCTCCGTGGAGCCTGAGGCCCGCAGGGATCTTCTCAGAACGCATACGGAAATTCGCATGGAAGGGGACGAAGCGGTACTGACCATCAGTGCCGCCGACACCTCGGCCATGAGGGCCGCACTCAACTCGTTCCTCGAGTGTGTGATGGTCACAGAAAACATCGAAAGAATTACGAAGGGAACACAATGAACGGAATGAGTCCCCAGCTCCAGAACCAGATCACCCAACTCCAGCAGGTCCAGCAGCAGCTCCAGACCACTTCTGCACAGAGGTCGCAGATGCAGGTCCAGCTGAAAGAGATGCAGAGGACCATAGAGGAACTCGACAAGTCCACCGGCGACGTCTACAAGACCGCAGGGGCCCTTCTCATCAAGGTCGACGACAAGGCCGCCCTCAAAGCGGACATCGAGGAGAGCGTCGAGACCCTGGAGATCAGGGTCAAGAGCCTCGAGAGGCAGGAACAGAGCCTCCGCGAGAGGTACGAGGTCCTGCAGGACGCCATCAACAGGGCCATGGGCAACGCACCCGCCGCACCCCAAGCCTCCCGTCTCGACGACGAAGACGAAGAGTGAAACTCCACACGGGCCGCGGCGGACTTATGCCGCGGTCCGAATCCTTATTATCATATCCCGTCATAATCTCTGCATCATGTCAGATGCCCTAGTTTTGGACGGCATACGCAAGACCTACGGGCAGCGCGAGGCCGTGAAAGGAATAAGCTTCTCCGTCAGGGAAGGCGAGATCTTCGGCCTCATCGGACCCAACGGTGCCGGCAAGACCACCACTCTCCGTATGATCTGCACCCTGTTGGAACCTACATCTGGCACTATTCGGATCTGCGGCCACGACAACCGTCTCGAGGCGGCCGAGGTCAGGAAGATCATCAGCTACCTTCCCGAGGATGCGGGGGCATACAAGGACCTCACCGGCCGCCAGTACCTGAGATTCATGGCGGGATTCTTCTCCGACGGAGAGGAGTTCGACCGGGCCGTGGACAAGGCGATCGAACTGTCCAAACTCGGCGACAGGATCGATTCCAAGGTCAGCACGTACAGCAAGGGAATGACCCGCAGGCTGCTCATAGCCAGAGCGGTCATGGCCTCTCCCAGGCTCGCGGTGATGGACGAGATTACCTCCGGCCTCGATGTCATGAGCGCCTACGAGATAAGGGAGTTCGTCAGGGACCTTGCCAGGAACGGCACCACCATCCTGATCTCGTCGCACAACATGTACGAGGTCGAAAGCCTCTGCGACAGGGTCGCCATGATCAACCACGGCGAGATGGTCCTCAGCGGGACCCCCGCGGAACTCCGCGAGAGGTTCGGGGCGGCCAACCTGGAAGAGGTATTCATCAAGGCAGTAAAGGAGGTGTCCGAATGAACCACCTCCTCAACATCACCAAGAAGGAACTGCGTGAACTGCTCACTCCTGGCACTATCGTTTCCATCCTTGCCGTCGTCATAATGTTCTCCATCCTCGGTAGCGCCATGAGCGGCGAGAGCGAATCTGAGGCGGCACCCAAGGAGATAGGGATTGTCTATAACGGCACGAGCGGATTCGATGATGAGATCTATGACGGACACAAGCTAGGGGAGATCCTGGGCCTGGCCTACAAATCCACCTACGGAGTCTCCGATGCCACACCCTACCTCCATCTGATGGAATCCGCCCCTACGGACGAGAAAGCCATCACCGAGGAGATACAATCGAAGGGATATGCGGTCGCATTGGTGATTCCGGCTGACTTGGCCGATAACATGTTACTCGGGACACAGACCCCTGTGCAGATGTACTACGTGTATGTCCAAACAGGTATCTTCGGTGCCGCAGCCAGCATGACCGGTACCGTTTTCATGGAGAGCATTAACAAGATTCTCGAGTCGTACATAATCACTCATGGCGGCGGAGATCCCACATTCACCATGAGCCCCCTGAAAAACCAGCACGACTACACCCTGATCAACGGCAACATCTGCGAGGGCATCACCCCCTACCAGATTGCGGCCACCCTCATGGGTCAGA
>Ga0256407_10013874_pt1 | contig 10707 bp, 14 predicted proteins | sample RumenRJG_04DNA_FD_193489 | JGI IMG/M metagenome (GOLD analysis project Ga0256407, IMG submission 193489) | Bovine rumen microbial communities from Lethbridge, Alberta, Canada - RJG_04 | ecosystem: Host-associated > Mammals > Digestive system > Stomach > Rumen | place: Canada: Alberta... | reverse complement strand
TCATTTTCAACTTTTTTCATCAATATCCCGAGACCCATTTTCAGGCTTAGTGGCCTCTTCCAAAAACTCCTTATACCGTTGACGAACACTCTTGTTTTTATAAAATACGATATCTATCATATTCATGCATCGAACCGTAGTTTCATTCGGCAACGAAAAACGCATACCCATTAATGTTGCAAAAACACTATACTGTCTCTGTGTCCTCTCGTTACGACATTGCCACCACAATAAAATAATTGTAGCTACGATACCAGACAACAGAGCAGAAATTAACACCAGTACAACTTCCTTCATCCAATCATGCCTCCTTTATTCATACCAGGCCTCCATGGCCCTTTTGATACAGTTCTTGGGGCGACGCCCCGATCCGCACAGTAGCATCCGCATGGAAACTTCACCCGCACGCCGACGAAGAGCTCCACGCCCGCCGCCTTCACCCCACCAACAAACCTTCCAACTTCAACCATCTCTCACCATCATTTCAAATGCGCGGTACGTCACATATCACAATATGTGAAGAAATCCACGCGCGCCGATTTCAACTCACCAACAAACCTTTCTGCCATCCCTTTGCGAAAACAGGTCTGACAGGTTCTCTCACTTTTTGCCATAAGGTTTTGACGAGGCGTTGTCATCTCCAAAACCGATGCGAGGGTGTTTCCGTATCGGCGGCAAGAGTGTTCGGACAATCGTTTCCACGCCTTGCTCAACCCGAGTCAAACGTTGTTCGTGACTGGCAAGATTCTTCTTCAGTTCGTCCAGTTCGCGATTCTCGGCCCGACCCCTGAGAAGATACGCCTTTATGATGTTAGTCGCCCAAATGCGGAATTGCGTTGCCCGTTTCGAGTTGACCCTGTATCCTACGGAAATAACGACGTCAAGATTGTAGTACTCCAACGTCCGCCTGACTTGCCTTCCGCCTTCAATTTGAACCTGGGCAATTTTTGCCTAGGTTGCCTCTCTATCTAATTCTCCAGTTTTATGGCTCAAAGGGTCTGCCCCCATTGGCGGAGTAGAAGTGGTGGAGTAGCTATTTCACAACACAGGTGTCGGTCACATACGCGCAGAAACCCTTCAGCAGCGAATCCGGCACGCCGGTAAAGAACTCCACGCCCGCCGCCTTCAACCCATCAACAAACCTTCCAACCATCTCTTATCATCCCTTTTTGTCAAAACAGGTCAGAACTTTTTGGACAAAATCATTTCTTGCCGTATGGCTTAGTCGCATTGCCACTGTTGAAGCCGATTCGCTTGCGGGGCGGGTCTGGCGGGGCCGAAAGCTGCTGGACGAGGTAATTCATTCCGCCCTTAATCTGCTTGATGTCGCCTTCCACGGCATCCATCCGTCGTTCAAGGTTTCCAATTCGCTTGACCTCGTCAAGTCGATTCAGCAGCATCTCGCGGAGGATTCGCGTCGCCCACTGGCGGAATCGCGTCCCCTGAATCGACTTGACCCGATAGCCAACGGAAATGATAACATCAAGATTGTAAAGGACGACCTCCTGAACCTGGGTCTTACCCTTGATGGAACCATGTGGGGTGGTATGTGCAAATTTTGCACATACCTCTTCACGTTCCAATTCTCCCTCTTTGAAGATGTTGTTGATGTGCTTCGTAATGACCGTTCGTTCCCTTCCGAAAAGTTGGCACATCTGGCGTTGCGTCAACCACACCGTCTCACCATCGGTCTTGACAGGCAGTTCGCTCCCGTCAGGTGATTTGTATACGATAATCTGCTGATCCATGACCGTATCCTCCAGTTACTCGTTCACCTAGTCATCAATCGTCCGTCCAGCCTTCATTCGCGGCAATCACGTGGCTCTTCCCGCACGTATCGGTCACATACGCGCAGAAACTCTTCAACAGCGAATCCGGCACGTCGGCGAAGAACTCCACGCCCGCCATTTCAACCCGCCCACAAACCTTACAACCATCTCTTATCATCCCTTTTTGTCAAAACAGGTCAGACCTGTTTTGACATGGTGTCTTCAGCCTCGTCTCTGAATCAAGGACGAGGCGTTCTTCAAACATTAACGCAAGCCTCCCGAACCATGCGGCGTTCTTTGGCATGTTCCCGTGCGATCCATCGCTCGAAGATCTCAGACTCACGCCTCAAGCGCGCGTGATCAGGCCGTGGCGTGTCAACAAAGAAACGGTAGAACTTATTCTTTTCAAGTTCTCTCAAGAGTTCTGGTGTTATCGTTCGCATTTTAAAACCTCCTTATAATGCTCTTTCAAACCGCGTTGCCGCATAGTGTAACCTATTTGTTTCGGGGTGTCAATGGACACTTGCCGCCTCTTCCCATGGCGTGATATCGGCCAACAGAGGATGCTTTTGGTCTTTCGGCGATAGAATCAATGGGACTCCAATATCCGGCCACTTGATTCCAAGAGCCGGGTCGTCGAAGCGCATTCCTCGGTCGGCTGCAGGGCAATAGAGATTGTCGCACTTGTAGCTGAAAAGCGTGTTGTCCTCAAGGACGATGAATCCATGCGCGAACCCGCGAGGGATATAGAACTGCAGGCGATTCTCGCCTGTCAGTGTGACTGCTACGTGCTTTCCAAAGGTTGGCGAACCTTTCCTGATGTCGACAACCACATCCCACACCGCCCCGTGAATCACGCGAACGAGCTTCGCCTGCGTGTGCGGCGCGGCCTGCCAGTGGAGTCCACGCACAACGCCCTTCGACGAGAAGCTCTCGTTGTCCTGCACAAACACATTGTCTATTCCCGCGGCGTCGCGGTAGCGCTGTTCATTGTACGTTTCGCAGAACCATCCCCGCGCGTCGCCAAAGACGTCCGGCTCTATGATCTTGACGCCGGCGATGTCTGTGGAAGTGACTTTCATGAAACATTCTTCTAGTTTCTGGTTTCAAGGTTTCGGAGTTTCTGGTTCCGAAGTCCTTTATTGTGTGATTCTGGAACTGAAGGCACAGAAGATGAGGCTGGAGAATACGCGGCGTTCAGCAGCCACCATCCTTTGTCTTATGTCTTTAACCCTTTGTCCCCATCATGTTTCTTGCTTCTTCTTAGCCCTTAGCCTTCAAGGAGCAATATCCTCGCGTTTTCATTTTGGGCACAGGTCCCTTTTAAACACCATCCGCCCCTTGGCGATAAGACGAGGAGTGCGTCCCTTAAATCCTCCACAAAGGAAATTAACCTTGGGATTGTCTGTGAATTCATTTTGGACGCAGCCTAAATCCAACAACCCATATGTCATCTCATCAGACTGAATCGGCCTTGAAGCCACATCCGCAAATGCCCGCACCTTCACAGAAAACCTCTTACGATATTCATCAGAAAACCAGAAGACTGCAGGTACACAATACACATCTTCATCGCGATAGTCACGCCATCCTTCTGACCTTGGAGATTCTCCATGATCACTGATGAAGAATAATGCCGCAGGCCGTTTACTCTTCGCCAACACGTCTATCAATCCCCCTAGCACTTTATCCTCATAGCGGATTGCATCGTCATACCGATTAATTCTATCCCTCGCTTTTTCATCATATCCATTTAGAACATCAGCTTCAACAGAGTCTGAGAAAAAAGCTTCTTCCTCAGGGATGACATTCTGCACAGGATAATGCATCCCTGACAAGTGAATGAATATCAGACTTGGCCGCCCATCACATGACGACAACTCTCTTTCCAGCAATGGAATCGTTTTCTCGTCAAACACATTCTTTCCAAATTCATGCGCCACGCTAATACGTTTCTCACAACCATTGAAGATGCCGAACATAGTTGACGTCGTGTCACTGACGCTATATTGCTGGGATATTAAAACACATCTATATCCAGCTTCCCTATAAACTCCAGCCAATGTCCAGTGCCCCTTTGCAAGATCATCGAACGAAACATCTGTCAGTAATAGACTGAGTGCGCTAACAGTTGCAGGCTGAGTCCCCACAACATCTTTATACACCACAAGTTTACCACCTGCATGCAACTTGTCCATACAAGGAGTTGTTGATCGTGGGTAGCCATAAAGATGCCAATCATTGCAAGTGGCAGATTCGCCAAGGACAATGACGACATCGGGCGATTTGCCGTCAGCTTTCACCAACCGCAACGGCATCCGTTCATTCCTACAAGCATCTCTCACGCCTTTCATGCGCCTAAACGCAAGAACCGAACTTACAACGAAGTTCGAATACTTTGTCTGGGCAACTCCGAAGTGCCAATTCATCAGAACGCAATTAAATGCCATAAAAGGAAGACACAGGACAATGCCAACTATCGCCGCCCGTTTTGACCTCTGAGGGTAATGGGCAACAAACATCAATCTGGCAAACAACACAATGATGAGCAACATGAAACACATACACAGAACCGATCTAACGCTTACCGTCATTGACAAGAATCCCGCAATCTCTGAAAAAGTGGTGTTTCCTACGAGTTCCTGCCATATCTCTGCCAGATTCGCGTGAAACACATACTGCGTGTATATCACAGAGCTTTCGACTATTACGCATGCAGCATACATTGGCACTAGAATCCACCTTGACCATCTGCCAAGAAGGAATACAAGCGAAAGGGCTACAAGTGTGTAACCAATCACATTCCGAAATGCTACCCAACAGGAAAACAGGAAAAACTTGACTGGCGGAAGATCTACAGCCTGCCCGCCAAACTGGAATGCGGCATCACATGCGTTCAAAATAAAGAAAAAAATGAAAGCTATGACAATTGCATTCTTTTTTATCTTTAGATTACTCATCGCGTCACCTTGACCATAACTTAACACATGGGTATAAAGTCACAGAATCATAGAAAACTGATGAAATAAAATATCCTCTGTGCCTCCGCGTTAAAAAATTATTCATGTTATCCACCTTCCTCATACCCTGTATGAACCGCAGACCATTCAACGAACAAATATGTGAAATGCAACAAGGCACCATGCTGTAATGGTCGTAACTATAAGCATCCCAACCGCGGCACTACACATATCTTTTGCACACTTGGCAAATTCATTCCATTCTGGCGAAATATGGTCTACAACACGCTCAACAGCCGAATTGAACAATTCAGCCGCCATAATTAAAGGCCAAAGAATAATTAAAACGAGTTTAATCTGGAAAGCAACGTTGATAAAATATACGAGCATATAATGAACAACCCCTAAAACCATTCCCTGCCGAAATGCAGTTTCCCTCATTGCTACCTTCAACCCCGACAACGAGTATCGTATTGCCGACATCAAATGATTAATCTCATGCTTAATGCCCATTTGCATCCCTTTTAATTAGATTGTCTGTTGACAAATGATGAGATTAAGTTCTTAGTTAATTAGTTTCAAGGATCTTTATTTTGAGATCTTGGGAATATGGGAATGCGACATTGTGGACAGAGGACGGAAGCCAAAGGACAGAGGATTGGGCTGGATGATGCGCAGCGTTCAGCAGCCACCATCCTTTGTCTTCTGTCTTTTGTCCTTTGACCTCACCCACGAGTGTTGTTTCCTGGTGCTCTTTTGCCGACATTGACTCATCATTGCCTGACATTCGACTTCCGCGTCAACCCACCACTGCATTTCCTATCATAGCAAAACCAACTTTGAACTTTGAACTCCGAACTTCAAACTCGCCCACTGCCTAGCGTACTTCGTGATCAAGGATGCGCTTCAGTTTCTTCAACGGGAACGGCTCCAGGCCGAGGCGGCGAAGCGTTGATTCGGATACGTAGCTTATGCAGCCCGATGTGCGCAGATGCTCGCCCGAAACTGCGTATGCGGACCAATTGCCGAGATCGAACGCCTGGAACACACGCGGCGTGCGCGAGGTCCCGCGAGGGAAAGAGGCCATCATGAAAATCCACACGTCGGCGATCGGACGCTTCCCCTTCAGCGCTTCGGCCTGCGTGGAGACGTCCCAGCGATAGCATGGCGTTCTGCCCTTCTGCCGATACTTGTGCGTAACGGATTTCACCTCGATTGTCGTTCCAGACTTCATGGTGAGGTCAAACGGCGAGTTCACCGCACGCGCCGGAGGCAGGCAGCCCAGCACATCGCCCACCAGATACTCCGCCAGCATTCCCACATCGGAATCCTGCTCCGTCAGGTCGCCAAACGCCCAGCGGTAGAAGGAGAGCACCTGAAGTGCCTTGCCAAGTGATGTGATGCGGTTCATTAGTTGTCTGGTTTCGAGTTTCTGGTTTCTAGTTTCTAGTTTCTAGTTTCTAGTTTCGGGTTTGGGTTTGCTTGAACCACGAAATACACGAAATACACGAAAAATGTTAGGAGATTCTTGACGCAGAGGCGCAGAGATTTCAGGTTCTGACTAGAGTAGTTGTGAGGTTTAGGGTTGAGGCTGGGAGGTGCTTCGCGATCAACAGCCAAGATCCTTTGTCTTCTGTCTTTTGTCCTCTGTCCTAAACTTCAAACTCTGAACTTCAAACTCTAAACTTCGAACTCTAAACTACCCTTGAACGACGAGAACAAGAGAGCCAATGGATTTGCCGAGCTTGGGACGCTCAAGCGGCACAGTCACTTCGCGCGTCTCGCCCGCACCGGGCAGATCCGAGTAGTCGAGCACTCCCTGCGCGATGATACGCGGCGCCTCCTTCTCCGCCACCATCGTTGCAAGAGCGTCCACAGGCGCCGCGGCGATGTCGCCATACGAGACAAGCGCGGCGTCGATCATGTCGGCCCCTTCCTTCAGCGCGGCCTTCGCAGTAAGCTGCATTAGCCGCCTGAGCTTCTGCAGCGTCACAGGTTCGGCAAGCGAGACGACGAACGCGGTGTGCCCGTCGATGTCATCGCGGAAGAGTATGCGCTTGGCCCACGGTTCTTCCGTGAAGTCCGCCTTGCCCTTCTTCATCACAATCTGGCGCGAAGCAGATTTCCGGGCCGCGCCGGCCTTAGGCCAGATCAGTTCGACCGTGAGCAGATTGCGCGAGATTGGCAGACGTCGCTCGGGAAGAGACGTGATCGAAAGAGACTTTAGTGTGATTTCTACAGTGGTCTTCATTGTCGTGAGTTCCGGGGTTTCGAGGTTTAGAAGTTTCGGGGTTTAGAAGTTTCTGGTTTCGAGGTTTAGAAGTTTAGAAGTTTCTTGTTTCGAGGAAACTGCAAGTATCTTCCCATGGCGCGATATCGGCCAACAGAGGGTGTTTTTGGTCTTTCGGCGACAGAATCAATGGCACTCCAATATCTGGCCACTTGATTCCCAGCGCGGGATCGTCGAATCGCATTCCACGGTCGGCTGCGGGGCAATAGAGATTGTCGCACTTATAGCTGAAAAGCGTGTTGTCCTCAAGGACGATGAATCCATGGGCGAACCCACGAGGAATGTAGAACTGCAAGCGATTCTCGCCTGTCAGCGTTGCTGTAACATGTCTGCCGTATGTGGGCGAACCTTTCCTGATGTCGACAACCACATCCCACACCGCCCCTTGGATTACACGAACGAGCTTCGCCTGCGTGTGCGGCGCAGCCTGCCAGTGGAGTCCACGCACAACGCCCTTCGACGAGAAGCTCTCGTTGTCCTGCACAAACACATTGTCTATTCCCGCGTCGCGGTAGCGCTGGTCATTGTACGTTTCGCAGAACCATCCCCTCGCGTCGCCAAAGACGTCCGGCTCAATGATCTTGACGCCTTCAATCTCTGTGAAAGTGACTTTCATGGTACGCGGCTCGTGATTCGTGGTTTCGGGTTTCTAGTTTCGGGTTTCTGGTTTCGAGTTTCGAGTTTCGGGTTTCGGAGTTTTTGAGTTTCGGGTTTAGGCTGGGATGTGCTTCGCGTTCAACAGCCAAGAGCCTTTGTCTTCTGTCCTTTGTCCTCTGTCCTAAACTTCAAACTCTAAACTCTGAACTTTGAACTCTGAACTTCAAACTTTGAACTTTATAAGTGAGAGAGAGTCTGCCCCCATTGGTGGAGTAAAAGTGGTGGAGTAGCATCTTTCACAACGCGGGCGTCCGTCACATACGCACAGAAACTCTTCAGCAGCGAATTCGGCACGCCGGCGAAGAACTCCACGCCCGTCGCCTCCACCCCATCAACAAACCTTCCAACTTCAACCCCGTGCGAAAACAATTCAGCCATCTTTTCGTAGTGTCACCTTCCAAAAACCACGCGTACCGCCTTCACGGGCAAGTACACCCTTTGTCTTCAATGCGGCTATCTGTTTCTCGACAGTTCTTGGCCTAACATCTAAGGTTGATGCTATCTTACGGATTGCGGTCCTTGGATTCTCGATCAATATCTCACAAATGCGACGCTGTTCATTGGGAAGACCCACAAAGGAATTGTCCCCCCTATTGTCCCCCCCATTGTCCCCACTATTGGTTGCGGGGGCCGGGCGCCAGATGACAATGCGAAAGCGACCAGAAACCTCCTCCAAAAGAGGTTCCCTAAGCCCCTTTGCCTTGCATTCTTTCAGTAAATCGGTAAGTCCTGTCCCAATTGTCTCGATGTACTTCACCTGGTACATGGCGTGGGCGATTCGCGGATTCGTGGCAAACGACTCGTGCTTCTTGTACAATTCGGCAACGGTTATCGCGCGATGGATCCGTCCTGGACTAATGACCTCCACGCGATCCGAATAGACCTCAACCTGAATGCTGCCAATGCTCGCATAGTTTCGATGGGCGATTGCGTTGTTGACGGCCTCGGCGATCACCGTGTTCGGAATCTCGTCCACATCGTCCGCTGCCGCGCCGTGGCTATGTACTCCGGCACCATGATTCAGGTGTCGGCTGATGAATGCTATCGCCTGGTCAGCCATCAGAAACAGATCTCCCTCGACAAGCTCCATGTCAATGTTGGGCTTGCGCTTTTCCGTTCCTGGATAACACGCGCACTTTATAGCAGAACTGGGAAACGGTCCCTGTACGTCACGCCCGAACAGTAGCACACCTGCCTTCGTCGGCGCGTTCCGCTTAGCGTCAAACAAGTGCAATGACCGCAGGACGTCAACAACCGACGGGTTTGGTGGATATTTGGCCTGACGTATACGGACGGCTCTCTCGACAAACCAAGCGATTCGGGCCGCATCAATGTCCTCCAGCGAAGCATCGGCCAGACACTGATCTTCAAACGGCTTCTCCGACAAAATGCCGTCGTCAAGCATGATGTCGCGAAGGCTGTTCCGCACCTCGTCCAGCAGGTCTTCGACCGCCTGTTCCGGTTCCGTATCCTGATATCTGACGCGCACACGTTCTTTGGAAACCTTGTCCAAGAAGCGCGCTTCACGATCTTCTCGCTTCGAGTTGTCCGAACCTCTCACCATTACCAGTTTCGTGAGTCCTAGTTCACTGGCTTTGTCAAATTCTTGTTCCGTTGGAGACAATTCCCCTTCACGGCAATATCCATATCGATTCCCAATCAGGACAAGATAGATGTCACTTTTCTCGATTTCTCCCAGATAGACTTGTTGCGTAGATTTGTCCGAAGCCGGTGCATCTATCTCAAAGACAAACACTGTGAAATACAGCTTCAGTATCGGATCGGACTCAATCATCCGCTTGATTGCAGCCCGTTCGTGCTCGAATTCCTTCTGCACACTCGATATGAATAGCCGTTTCATGGCAACACTACACATCCGTTCACAAAATTAACTCAGACTCAGATGTTCAGTTCCAAAAATCACCAATCCAAGCGATCAGCCCAATCACGCGGTACGTCACATATCGCAATATGTGCAAAATTCCCCACCCGCCGTTGTCAGGGGCATAAAACAATTCCCACTGGCCATGATCGGAATCACATTCGACTCACAACTTCAACAATCCGCGCATTCTTCTCGTCATAAAGCTTTCCGCCTACTACCTTAAACTACTTCCCAATGTCCACCACGTGCTCCGCCCACACGATGAACAAGACCATGGGTTTTAAGCCATGCAAGATTGTTTTGGATTGCAGTTTCAGACACCCCGACAATCGCTGCTATTTTAGGAATTGCAATGAAAGAATCTTTCTTAAGAATATCGAGTATTCGCGAACGTGTTTCACCCAACCTTTCACCCAACCCTTCACCTAACCTTTCACCTAACTTTTCACCCAACCCTTTTGCCTGGGATGTTGCCATATTCTGCTCATGCCCCTTTGGTTGCTCATCGGTTACATTCTTAATCTCTTTCTGCTGGAGCGACGGCAGCAACAACCTCACTGTTGTTCTTTCTGGTCCATACTCTTCCCGTGCCAAGATTTCAGGCCACTTCATCTGCCGCCATGCCTCTCTTATCAAGGGGATGCCGCTGCCAGTTCGCTCTCCAACTTCAATCAAATTGAACATCTTTAATATCGTCGCATTGCGCGGATCGGAAACGCCCCCAGACATGGCCGTCGAAATTGGAACGCGGAAACCGCCCGGATTGCTTATGTCTAACGCTTCCATATCACGAATCAGAACAACTCCACGCGGCTGATAGTAATCCGCATTCACAAGACAATTCGCCAGTGCCTCACGAATGGCCTTGTGAACAGGCGTGTCATCTATGCGATCGCCGCCAATCATCTTAAACGGAGTCTTCAACGTCTGTGCAATGCGATTGTAAACACGAAAATAAAAGTCATGCACATTCCCCGTCCATTCACCGGAAGAGGAATACACCCGATCTGTCCAACGAGTGTCTGCATCAAATTTTTCACGGTAGTCAAGAAAATATGCAGGGAACTCACGTACGATGTCGTATTCGTTGCCAAACATCAATAGACCGGCTCGCGTCGGACGCAGCACGCCTTCCTTGTCATGGCC
>Ga0256407_10013873_pt1 | contig 10707 bp, 10 predicted proteins | sample RumenRJG_04DNA_FD_193489 | JGI IMG/M metagenome (GOLD analysis project Ga0256407, IMG submission 193489) | Bovine rumen microbial communities from Lethbridge, Alberta, Canada - RJG_04 | ecosystem: Host-associated > Mammals > Digestive system > Stomach > Rumen | place: Canada: Alberta... | reverse complement strand
TCCACACTCACCGACTGCTTCTGCTTCCGTTTGGTAAAGAAATCAAATATCCTCATAGCTTTTATCATTTTTGTACTGCAAAATTAATACAAAAACTCCCTCTCTGCAAGAGATTTACCTGAAATCCGCTACCCAAAAATTGCTGTTTTTTACTCCCGGCTCGTCGCCTTTTAGTCCGGACTTAAGCACCAATTAAGTCCGTTCTGTTTAATCTGCCACTTAAGACCTAAGATGCTGCCACTATAGTAGTAGTATCTTGCCACTTAAGTCCTAGCACCTTACCACTTAAGTGGCAGATTCATTAAGTCCGGCCTCATCACCGTTGTGCCCCTTCCTCATCACCGTTGTGCCCCTTCCTCATCACCGTTGTGCCCCTTCCTCACGAAAAAGCCTCCGTAGCTCAAAAATCCTCCGCCATTATCTTTCTGTAAATCAACAACTTAACCCACCTGGCGGAGGAATATAAAAAAAAAGAAAATAGTGACTATATTGAAATTTCCAACATTTTCGAGCAAAAATCCCCTATATATAAAAAGGTACTCCGCCCCTATGCCGTTGGCTTTAGCATAAGGGCGGAGTCTATTGATTATGGAAAGATGCCAGTCTGTCCCGTGGCATCTTCTGTCATTGTGTTTTAAAGGCCCTGGCATCAGGATCCGTCTGGCAGGAATAAATGTCAATAATCAGAATCACATTGTCCCTTATCTGATAATCGATGGCAAAACGTTCCACAAACAATATCCTTACACCGGGAAAGTCCGTAAGACGACCAATCTCTGGCATGGCAGATGCAAGCTTTATCTGCTTGTGAATCATCTTCAGCAATTTCTTACTGAAGCTGTCACTTCCATTGCGTTCATCAAAGAAATTGAGTATCCCTTCCAGATTATCAAAGAACTGGGGACTATAGCTGATTTCTAAAGCCATTTAGCAAATCTTTCCTTAAAATCAGCCTCGGTAAGGCACTTACCATCCTCATAGTCACGCTCTGCTTTCATTGCAGCATCTCTCATTTCCTGAGTCAGTTTGATTCTGCCAAACTCATCAGTCTTGAAAGGTTCCTCCGTTTCCATACCTCTTTTCAGATACGCTATCAAAGCAACCTTGTCGGGCTGACTCAATTTCATCACCTGACTAAGAATACCACTTCTTCTCACCTCCTCGCTCAGCAAGGCTGCGGCTGGTTCTGCTGCTATCATTACGTCGTTTTCTTCCATATTGATATCTTTACGCCTGCAAAGATACGAATAAGCGAGCAAAGAACCAAAGGAAAACTCGTTTTTCTTTGTTCTTTCGAGCGAAAGTATCTTCTCCAAAGGAGAAATTTAAACATTATTTTCGATACTTCCAAATTTTCGAGCAGCGAATGCAAAGAAATGCTTGCATTTCGTTTGCTGAGTCGCGAGAAAATTCGCCTAAAGGTCAAAAATAACGCACTATATTTTGCACAATAAAGCCCCACCCGCCCGTAGTGGAGGGTGAGGCTATGAAGTTGTGATACTGTTCGTTTATCTCAGGTCGTCGTCGTCCAAGCCGTCGCTGTCCCAGTTGAGACCCTCGGGGGTTCCAGAAAGTCCATTAGCCGCAGGCGAGCTGCCGGCAAGGATTTGACACTGCTGCTGTAGCACGACAACGTGCACCGTTGGTTTCATATATTCTCTTTTCATATTGCTATTCTTTATTTAGTCCCCAACTCTCCCCCTAAACAGGGGGAGGCGGAGGGGGTCTTTTTACTTAATCACAATTTTCTTTCCATTCACGATGTAGAGGCCTTTAGCAGTTGGCTTTTGGCCATTAGCTATGCGGCGGCCCTGCAGGTCGAAGACGCCCTCGGCCTTATTCGTGAGATTCGTGTTATTCGTGTTCACTTCAATAATGCCCGTCGTATTCTCGTCGTCCTCGCCGAAGTTCAGTTCGTAGCTGCTGATGGCAGGAGCGTTAGCGACAGAAGGAATATCGAAGTATGCACGGAAGGCACCAAGCGTGCGGTCAGTATTGGCGTAGCCCAGCTTGTTGCCGGCAGCCAGCAACACGATGCTTTTGCGGTTGGCATCGGTAATAGCAAACGGATTGTAGGTACCCACGAATGAGCCGCCAGTGAAGTTGACAGGAGCAGGAGCCGTCTTGACGATGGTCACGCCACCGAACCTTGGATCGACGATGTTGTTATTATTCATCTTAGGTACGACATTACCGCCACTGATTTCCCAGCCAGCACCAAGGTTGCTAAGCAGTATCTCGTTGTTCATGCCGCTGGCATCGGTGCCCTGTACAGTACCGAAAGGCGTATTATAGTAGATTTTAGAGTCATTTACCGTTGCATTATCGCTTTTACGATAAAAAGTACAACTATTATTCGATTTCATTGTAATATTAGACGGGGCGAACAGACAGCTTGTAAGGTTAAGTGAACCAGCATCAGCTACTAAGCCAACGAAACCGCCGTCACCGCCGGTGTTGTAGACGTCAGTACTGCCATTCAGCAACTGACCATTGAATAGACAGTTTGAAATCGATACTGTGCCCTCTTGAATTCTTCCCACGATGCCACCGTGTAGTCCATTATATGGACCTTCTCCAGGAGCATAATTATCTGTGATAGCGACACTACTTATACAATTCTGAATCGTCACTGTGCCACCAATGACACGGGCGGCAATTCCGCTGGCAATTTGCTTGTTTGTAGTGATACTGCCTGCAACATGGAGATTCTTAATCGTTGCGCCGTTGACAAAGCGGAAAGGACCAATATTATTTTTATCGGTCGAATTAATGTTGACCGTAAGCGTACGTCCGTTTCCATCGAAGGTTCCCTTGAAGGAGTAATATGTGGAACTCTTGTTAGTACCAACCAGCGTCGTCACGGCCTCTCCGTCTCCGCTGTTGTCGAAGTCGTCAGCAAGTTTCACTAACTTGCCTTCATATGTGTTACCTCCATTGACAGCCGCAGCGAAGGTATCCCAGTCAGCCTTGTTATTAATAACGAGGTCGGGCGTAGCAGGCATCCACTTCACGAGATACGGCTTACCAGCCTCAATCGTTGTGGCATCCTCGAAGTTCAGCGTCAGTGTACCGTTATTGAGGTTTGACGATGTAGCGAGTTCCTTGATGGTGGCACCAGCCAATGGCGAAAGCGCAATCTGCTCGGCAGTCATACTGAACGGCAGGCACAATGTATTCCAGTCACCGTCCTTATAGAGTGTGCGACCGCTGATTTTGACAGTTGTTGTAACTTCATTGTTGTTGATGACGGTTGTGTTGTCGGCATTGTTGGCAAGTTCCACTTCACGTACCAGCGTCACCGTCAGGTCGAGACCGGCGTAGTTGTTGTACGTAGAGTTCGTCGTGAAGTAGAGCGTCATGGTGTTGCTCGAACTAAAGACGGTGGGGATAGCGGTCTGTGTGCGTTCAGCGGAACTGCACATCTTGTCAATGAGTTTCGTGACGCAGGCTGCGTTGTAGTCATAGACGGTCAGATAGTCTAATTGTTGATATGTGCTCACCATAGTCGTGATGCTACCCGAGAGTTGGAGCACGTAGCCCGTGGGGGCGGTCAGGGTGAGGTAGCCGCTGCAGTTTTTGCTGTGGTTACCGTCCTTGCCGCCGTCGTCATAGACCTTGAACGACTGTACGTTCGAGGGGATGGTGAGCGATTTGCTTCCCGTGGTGGGCATATTGATGTAAAGTCCGCCGTCGGCAGTCAGGTCGTTGGTGAACGTTGAGGTGACGGTGACGGGGGAGATGGGCATGGTGAATGTGGCGGTGTTATCGAACGGGCCATCCCACGTCAAGTCCACATTCTTGTTGCTGTCATCCTTGATGCTGATGCTGGTAAGCATATAGTCGCTCTGAGGTGTTGCTGTCAGGGTGACGGCCTCGAACGCTTTAGCTGAAGTGACGCTCTCGTTGCTGATACTAGCCGTGATGGTGCCGCCCGTGAGATTGCCAATTCCGTTGATGGCATTCTGCGTATCGGGGTCAAAGACCGACACGGTCAGGTCGAGACCATCGTCTTCAGTACCGCCCGATGTCAACTTAATCGTCATGGTGTTGCCCGTGCTGGTGACGGTGGTGCTGCCATAGTAGCCATTCTTATGATAGAGCTCCGAGGCAGTGTTGTTGCTGCCGTCATAGACGGTAAATGTAGGCGTACCCAAATACCCATTGTACAACTTGATTCCTCCCGAAAGCTGCATCCGGTAGCCTGTGGGGGCGGTCAGCACGAGCGTGCCGTCGCAGTTGTTGCTGTAGTTGCCGGTGGAGCCGCCGTCGTCATAGACCTTGAACGACTTTACGTTCGAGGGGATGGTGAGTGACTTACTGTCTGTCTTGGGCATGTTGATGTAGAGGCCGCCTGCGGCAGTCAGGTTGTTGGTGAACGTCGGGGTGACAGTGGCGACGGAATATGGCATGGTGAACGTGGCGGTGTTATAGAACGGACCATCCCACGTCACGCCCACGTTCTTGTTGCTGCCGTCCTTGACGCTGATGCCGGTAAGCATATAGGTGCTCTGGGGGGTGGCAGTCAGGGTGACGGTCTCCTTTACTCTTGCCGATGTCACGCTCACTCCGCTGACACTGGCACCGACGGTGCCGCCCGTGGCGGTGTTAATATTGATGTCGTGCGGTTCGTTGACGATGAGCCTCACGTCGAGGTCGAAACCTTTATCATTGCCGTCGCCGTTCGAGTAGAAATAGAGTGTCACGCTTCGGCCCGTGCTGGTGACGGTGGGGATGTTTCTGCTAAAGCCGCCAGAGGTACTGCTCATCTGGTCAATGAGCTTCGTGCCGCTGGCCTCGCTGTTATCATAGACGGTCAGATGGTCTGACCAGTTATCATATGTCTGTATCCATCCCGACAGTTGGAGCAAATAGCCCTCGGGGGCGGTAATAGTGAGGGTACTGCTGCTGACGTCGTAATAGTTGCCAGTTCTGCCGCCGTTGTCATACACCTTGAACGAGGTGATGGAGGCATCGCTGAGCGTCTTAGTGCACGGGACACTTCCTTGCATGTTGAGGTACGGTATGCCCTCCCAGTAGAGGAAATTAATTTCGTCCGCCCACGCCCCAATGGAGGTGAGCATCGTCATGAGTAGCATCATGGCCACTCGCCTTGCGCCGCACAGCCCCTTGGCCGTCGGCACCGAGATAAATCTCATAATGGTTTCTTTTTTCATAATGATTGAAATTATTATTAATGATTCGATTTCCGATTGTTCACTTAGTACATGACGCAGCGTCTTCGCGGCGTTTGCGCTGCAAGGACGGTGCAAGCCGAGCGCAATGGAGCTCGCTCCAATTGCCGAGGCGCCGCCCGTTCTCGCGCCCTTTTCGGGCACAAAGGTACAAAGAATTTTGTTAATAATCGTTACCCCCCCTAAATAATGTTAAGAGAGTGTAATTTTAACAATCTATCAGAAAAATACGTGGTTTTAGGCTAAAAAAATAGGCGAGGGTTCTCTCTATGAGAGTGTGGCGTTGCGAGGATGTCTGAAGGCTGAGGGATGATGTAAGATGTAAGAGAGCGATGGCAGAGGGACGGGTGACTGACATTAACGATGGCTGTCTGTGCGTCCTTCGGGTATGACAGGACCTGTCCCTAGTCATATGCACCCCCAAAAACAGCAGCTATCACTTCTTGTTGAAGCAATAGCTGCCGTTATAGAGTAGGTGTGTTGGCAATCGCCAGTAGGTAAGCTGGCTGCCAACTCCCTGATTCAGATGTTTCTTTCGGCCAATGTGCTGGGATCCTGTCTTACATCCCAAAAATCAACAATGTAAATGGTATCATCCTCAATGCGGTAAACCATTTTATTCAAGCCGTTCATCACATAACTTCTGTACATAGCAGGAAGCTCTTCCAACAAAGGCTCTACTGGCTTCTGACATTTCAAGTACCTTTTCGTCTTCAGCAAACTCCTCTTCCAGTTCGTCCATTGCCTCATCGAAATCCTGATACTTTCCTTCAGCAAACTGCCGCTCGCTCAGTTCAATCCTCGCTTTCAGCTCTTCCTTGGTATAGGGCTTCTGCGGTTTCTCCTGCATATAACCATACTCCGTCAGCTGCTTTCCCAACCAAATCAGATTGGCGGGCGAGAGTGTGTCGTAAAGATAGTCACGCAGACCATTCAATGTTGCTGTACTCATATCATTTCCTTTCTGTTTGTAGGTTTCTCGCTGCAAAAATACGAACTTTTTTTGATACCGCAAAGGAAATCCCCAAATATTTCATTTACTAAAAACCGAGTTTTTTTTTACTTCTCGTTCTTATAGGCATTCAGATAACGACGGCCCACGTTGTTTCGTCTGACGGTCTCCGCGCCCGGCACCTCACGACAGCACGGCACTGCGCCCCCTACCCCCTCGCATAGACATGCCAGAACCGAGAGAGCTGGGACCGAAAAAAGCACCTGTCTCCGTCGTCATCATGACCCCCCAACTGCGCACCGATATGCAGCTGGCTTATCAAAGTCACTGGTTGGAGGAACAGCGCAAGGCACAGGTCGGTGGAGCCATGACCATCGGCGTGAATCCCCTCAGCCTGATAGCGTGGGCCATCAAGAAAATCTTCCCTCGCAGAAAGTCCAAGAAGCAACGCCAGCGCGAAAAGCTCAAGCAAATCATAGATAACTATTAATCGGGATAAAAAATAGAATAAGATTTTGTATTTCACTCAATTTAATCAACTTTCTCACGCTCAGAAATAAAAATATATTCTCATTTCCTTCGCTTAATCGAAATTTTGCACTACCTTTGCAGCGGAATGAAATAAGAAACAACGACAATGAAGAAAGTAATTATTAGTTTAGTGCTGGCTATGATGTCAGTAGTTGGGTATGCCCAGAACATCACGGGCAAGTGGGTGACAGAAGGTGGTGATTCACAGGTGGAGATTTACCAGAGTGGTGACAAGCTGTGTGGAAAGATTGTTTGGCTGAAGGCTGGCGATGGCAAGCTTGACAGCAAGAATCCGGACAAGAGCCTGCAGAGTCGCAAGCTTGTAGGCTGCAACATCCTCACCGGTCTGAAAAAAGGCAAGGAAAAGTGGGAAGGCGGTAAGATTTATAACCCCAAGAACGGTAAGACGTACAAGTGCGCCATCTGGCTCGACGGCAACGACCTGAAAGTCCGCGGCTACGTAGGCATGTTCTACGAGACCCAGACCTGGACAAGGAAATAAGCCGACAGGCTGATGAATGCTACGCTTCAATCACTTCGCTTTGTGTTCGTCATGATGATATTCATGTCGCACTTTGCTTATCGCGGCATCGGTCCTTTTGATGCTGGAGGTGATTGCGGCGTAGCATTCTTTTTTCTGCTCAGTGGCTTTACAATGTCTATGGGCTATGGCCGTAGCATTGCTGACGGTAGTTTTCGTTTCGGCCACTATCTCAAGCGCAGACTGCTGAAGGTCTATCCCCTGCATCTGCTATGTCTGCTACTGTTTTTAGTGCTGTTCAGGCCTCAACTGGATGCCATCCTGCCGCTCAATGCCTTGCTGCTACAGTCGTGGATACCTGATTCAGCATACTATTTCTCCTACAACAGCGTGTCATGGTTTCTTTCCACCCTGCTGTTCAGCTATCTGCTCTTCCCAATTGCCTATCGCAAGGGAAATTCCTTTGTTTTGGCAGTAGTCTTGATATGCTGTCTGGCGGTTTACATGCTGGTGCCCTACGACCGAATCAACGCCCTGCTCTACGTTTCGCCACTCATGCGCTTCGTCGATTTCTTTCTCGGCATCATGCTATACAAGCTATACTGCACCAAGAAGGACGTGACCATTCCCGGATGGGCAGAGCTTCTGATTGTTGTTCTCCTTGTGCTGGCATTGTGGGCATATCCCTATATGGACGAAAAGCTGCGCAATGCACCACTCTACTGGTTAGTGTTGCTGCCAATGATTTTTGTCTTTACACGCCAGGGAGGTCCCGTTTCCAAATTACTACAACATAGGGTGCTGCAATGGCTGGGTTCGCTGAGCATGCCCATCTTCCTGCTGCACCCTATGATATTCCGTGCGATGTTTCATTTCTTTCCGACCTTGCCCGCCGCCTTGATGCTCGCTTGTTGCTTCGTATTGGTCGTAGGGCTTGGTTGGGTTGTCGACAAGTCTTTTGTCACTGTTGCCCTCAAGACGCGGACGTCTTCCAGCGGGCGGTCGTAGTCGTCGACAGCCATCTGCTGGATGCGGTCTACCACATCAAGTCCTTCCACCACTTCGCCAAAGACGGTGTACTGACCGTCCAGATGTGGCGTGCCGCCAACGGTCTTGTAAGCCTCAATCATCTCGGGCGTCAGCTTTACCTGCCCCTGCGTAGCAGCGTCCAGACGCTCCTGAACCTTTGCCAATCGGGCATCACTGCACACCTGCCCCCAGACAATATAGAACTGACACGCCGAACTGCGCCGCTCGGGATTGGTTCTGTCACCCTCACGCGCCATAGCCACCATGCCGCGACGATGGTAGAGCTGCGGCACACGGAACTCAGCCTCAACGGTGTAGTTGTAGTCGCCCGTTCCTAACCGCTGTCCGGGCTGGGCGTTCTTGCTGTGCAGGTCGCCACATTGTACCATGAAATTCTTGATGACGCGGTGGAACAGCAGCGAATCATAGACGTGCTCCTTGACAAGTTTCAGGAAATTGTCGCGATGCTGCGGTGTCTCGTCGAACAGCGCAATACGGATATTGCCCGCCGTTGTCTCCAACAGCACCTCTGTCGTTGAGGTCTGTGCCATCACGTGACATGCCATTACCGCCATCACTAAACAAACTATTACCTTTTTCATTTGTCGTTATTTGTTATTTGTAGTTTTCGTTTATTTAAAAAGCAGATTGCAAGCCGCTCGTTGCGGGCGTTGCAATCTGCCTTAGAGTTTAAATCGTTTGAATTTTATTCCATCACGCCGTCGTCAGCGAAGTCGAGGACATTCTTGCGATTGGCCTGCATGCGCTCGTACTCCTCCTTGGAACCGACGATGATCTTATCAAATTCGCGGAGACCAGTACCGGCAGGAATGAGGTGACCACTGATCACATTCTCCTTCATGCCCTCGAGGTTGTCGCTCTTGCCGCGGATAGCAGCTTCGTTGAGCACCTTCGTAGTCTCCTGGAACGATGCAGCCGACATGAACGACTTCGTCTGGAGAGCAGCACGGGTGATACCCTGCAGAATCTGCGTAGACGTAGCGGGCACGGCGTCGCGCACCTGAACGAGTTTCATATCGCGGCGCTTCAGAGAAGAGTTCTCGTCGCGCAACTTACGGGCAGTGACAATCTGACCCTTCTGCATGTTCTCAGAATCGCCAGCGTCGATAACCACCTTCTTACCCCAGATGCGGTCGTTCTCCTCAGCGAAGTCGAGCTTGTCGACAATCTCCTGCTCGAGGAAGATGGTGTCGCCCGGATCGTTGATCTGAACCTTGCGCATCATCTGACGGACGATGATCTCGAAGTGCTTGTCGTTGATCTTCACACCCTGCAGACGATAGACGTCCTGTACCTCGTTAACGATGTACTCCTGCACCGCCGTGGGACCTTTGATGGCAAGGATGTCGGCAGGCGTGATTACACCGTCGGAGAGCGGCGTGCCGGCACGCACGGCGTCGTGCTCCTGCACCAGAATCTGCTTCGACAGCGATACGAGATACTTGCGCTGTTCACCAGTCTTTGAGGTGACGATGATTTCGCGGTTACCACGCTTCACCTTACCCATGGTGACCTCACCATCGATTTCAGATACGATAGCGGGGTTCGACGGGTTACGAGCCTCGAAGAGCTCAGTGACACGGGGCAGACCACCAGTGATATCACCACCCTTGGCAGCAGCACGAGGAATCTTGACGAGGGTCTCACCAGTCTTGACGGTCTGGCCGTCCTCACCAACTACGTGACCACCCACAGGGAAGTTATAGGTACCAACGACCTCGCCGTTAGGAGCAACGATGTCGCAGGTAGGAACCTTCAGCTTATCACGTGACTCGGTAACAATCTTTTCGGTCAAGCCTGTAGTATCGTCGGTCTCGGCACGGAAGGTAACACCCTCAATGACATCGTGGAACTTCAGCGTACCAGCATACTCGGTAACGATGACTGCGTTGAAGGGGTCCCACTGAGCAATCTTGTCGCCCTTCTTCACCACGTCGCCGTTCTTGAAGTAGAGTGACGAACCGTAGGGGATGTTGACAGAGGAGAGCACAATGTTGGTATGGGTGTCAACGAAGCGCAACTCACCCAGACGGCTGACCACCATCTCGCACTCACGGCCGTCCTCGTCGAACGGTACGGTGCGAACCTCTTCCATCTCAATCTTAGAGTCGTTCTTGGCCACGATGCTGGCGTTTGCTGCTGCGTTGGCAGCGACACCACCGGCGTGGAACGTACGCAGCGTCAGCTGAGTACCCGGCTCACCGATAGCCTGAGCGGCAATCACACCGACAGCCTCACCCTTCTGAACCATCTTACGGGTAGCGAGGTTACGACCGTAACACTTCATGCAGACACCGTGCTTAGACTCACAGGTGAGCACCGAACGAATCTCGACGCTCTCGATGGGAGAGTCTTCGATAATCTGTGCGATAGGCTCGGTAATCTCCTCACCGGCAGCAACGATGAGCTCGCCAGTAGAAGGATGGATGATATCGTGAACAGAGACACGACCGAGGATGCGCTCATACAGCGTTGAAATGACCTCGTCGCCGTTCTTC
>Ga0256407_10013872_pt1 | contig 10709 bp, 5 predicted proteins | sample RumenRJG_04DNA_FD_193489 | JGI IMG/M metagenome (GOLD analysis project Ga0256407, IMG submission 193489) | Bovine rumen microbial communities from Lethbridge, Alberta, Canada - RJG_04 | ecosystem: Host-associated > Mammals > Digestive system > Stomach > Rumen | place: Canada: Alberta | collected... | reverse complement strand
CATGAGCCTGATTGCGCACTTTGACACCATGACGGTGAGCCCATTCCACCCATTGCTGGGTGAAGTTCTCGTAGAGCAGGTCACTCAGCGTCTCACGATAGTCTGCGAGTACCTGATTGCCGTCATCGACATCACCTAACAGCTCAGGCAGATGCTGCCGGAGATCATAGCCCCTGCGCTTCTGGAACTCGTTGAAAAGTGTGGGTGTCCAGTTGGCGCGATATACTTCGTAACTGTCATTGAAGAAAGTGTGCGGGTAGGATACGCCAGACTCCGCAAAGGCCTTGTCGAAACGTTCCAGGTAGTTGCGTACCGCCTCGCGGTCGAAGTGGTCTACCACCCAGCCTTCACCTCCAGGCGCTGCTCGCTTGACTTTCTGTTTGGTGCGCCCAATCTCCACTCGGTAGATATTCTTTCCGTTGACGATGCTATCCTTGAAGATGGCTTTGCAGGCTGCCTGTTCCAGCGAAACCTGCGGACCTCCGAAAGGCCAGCCCGTGCCACAGTTCATGTCCACTTCAATGCCCAGAGGCTTGCTGATGTCCTGCACGTCTTTCAGGGCCTGCATCCATCGGGGAGACAGGAAGTCGATATTGTTCTTGTCGTTGCCCTGCACGCCATAGAGCGGTGTGATCTCCACGGCTCCGATGCCCGCACGGGCATATTCCGACAGGTTCCACTGCAGGTTAGTCTTGTCAACAGCAGAGCCTAGCCACCACCAGCGCGTGCCGGCTTTCGCTTCGGGGCTTGGTGTCGGCCACGTTTGGGCTTGGCATATGGTAATGCCGGAACAAATCAGGCAAGTGATAAGAAAGTGTTTCATCGTGTTTGTAATTTGTAGTATTCAGAAAGTCCGAGCAGGTAGCAGCCCGTTCCATAGTCTTCGAAGTCGGGTACAGATGTGAAGGTGACAGGCTGACCTGCTGAGGGCTCCTTTCCTGTGCCTTGATTCCATCCCAGGAACCCGTCTTTGTGGAGACAACTCTTCAGAGCCTGCCATGCCTTGTCGCAGGCAGGATGGTACAGGGCATCTTTCAGTAAACCATGAAGGATACCCCACGACATGCCATAGAGGAAGAGGGCTGTGCCTGTCATCTCTGGACCTGGATACTCTGCATCGCTTACCAGGCTGGCGTGCCAGAAACCGTCGTCATGCTGGCATTCCAGTAGCGCCTTGCTCATCAGGAGAAAGTCTTTCTTCAATTCCTTGTATTCTTTGCTTTTCTTGGGTAACTCATTCATACTGCGAACCAAGGCTGCGTAAACCCATCCGTTGCCGCGGCTCCAGTAGCAGTTCTTGCCGTCTTTCTCTTTGTAAGGGTGAACAAAGTCTTTGTCGCGCCACCAGAGCCCTTCCTTTACGTTGAAGCATCCTCCTCCACATTCGTTGCGCGTCCAACGGTAACTTTTCATGCCATAGTCAAGATAGCGTTTGTCTTGAGTGATAGCGTACATCTTGATATAAACAGGCAGGGCCATTTGTATGGCATCAATCCAAGTCCAATAGTCGTAGCGCCCTGTTGCCATCTGCTTTTCCAGGTTCTCCTTGGTGGGTTCCAGTGTGCCTTTGCCTTTCAAAAGGTTGTACTCGATATAGGTCTGCTCGCAACATTGGTCATCTGCGTCAGTGGTTTTGGTGCCGTTACGGGGCGTCCACTGATGAAAATCAGCCCATTGTTCAGTATAGTCAAGATAGCGTTGTTGTGGGTCGATGTTGTAGAGTGCCATCAGTCCTTCGTAATAAACTGCGCGAGTCCAAAGTGATGAAGGTCGGATTTTCTTTACGTTTGTTGGTTGTGTGGGATCACTGTACTTCGCCATGAAGTAGTCATTGGTCTGTCGTGCAGCTTGTAGCACATCTGTTTGAGCAGAAGCAGTGGTAAAGCCACAGCATAACAGGCATGAAAGAATAAATGTTTTCATTGTTATTTCGTTTCTAGTTTTGTAGTAAGTTGTTTAAATTTTGTGGAGCTTGTCTTCAGCGTGATGTTGGAAGGCACGGTGCCGGCACGGAGGATGACCATGGCCTGTCCTTGCCACAGGGAGCGGTGATTAGTCGCATTCAACTCGTTGCTGTTGATGTCGCCATTGGTGACGGCTACAATCTGAGCATCGCCACTGACAGCGAAGGTGAGTTCGTCCTGGTAGGTCAGCACAGTTCGTCCCTTGGCATCGACAGCACGCAGACGGATATGCTGGAGATCCATGCCGTCAGCATGCCATTGGCTGTTGTCCGGCTCAGCAATAATTTTGACGGGTTTGCCCGTTGTTTCCAAAGCATGGCGTGCAACGGCTTTGCCACCACGGTAGCCAATAGCTTCGAGATGTCCCTTTTTGTAGTCAATGCCGTTCCATGTTATCTTGTTGCGCGACTTGGCATCCTTCGGGTTATTGCGACGTCCCAGGCTCTTGCCGTTGAGCACCAGTTCTACTTCATCGCAGTTGGTATAGATGACGAGGTTGGCCTTAGAGCCTTCAGGACGGTTCCAGAGTTCTGACTGGCGGTCAGTACCCGTGATGATGCCGTTCCACTCGACACCAGCGTTCTTGTCTTCCATAACGGAGAGACGCACCATAGGATTGTCTGTGAAGAATGACTTCATGAAGTAAGCTTTGGGTTTAGCGTTGAGCGAGATGTCAAAGACACCTTGAGCCCAACCTTTGGCGGGCCACCCCTGTGACTCTCCAAGGTAGTCGATGGCTCCCCAGTATGCCAGCCCGATGACTCTGTCGAGGTTCATCTCGAAGTAGTTGGGGCCCATCGCGGCTGTCGAGGCCTCGCTCTGATAGAACGTCATCCACGGGAAGCGGCGCCCATCACCAGGGAAGTACATGTACCTGTAATTATAGGCTTGCACATCCGTCTGCATGGCCAGGTCGCAAGGCAGCGAGTCCGTCTCCCAGTTACGGTAACGCGGGTGCATGGCTACAGTTACGAGGCGTGTGGAGTCGTAGCGTTGCAGCACGGGGCGCATCATCTTGTAACATGTCACGCCAAAGTCGTTGAACGGCTGGTTGGGGTCTTGTTGCAACTCGTTGCCTAAGCTCCATAGAACCACACTGGGTGAGTTGCGGTCACGCTTTACCCATTCTGTAACATCCTGTGCCCAATGGTTCATGAAAGGCACGCGTCCACCAGTATGTTGCAGTGTCCACTTGTCGTAGAGCTCGTCGACGACAAGGATTCCCAGTCGGTCGCAGCATTCTATGAACGAGCGGCTGTAAGGATTGTGGCTGGTGCGCACATGGTTCATGCCAAACTGCTTCATCAGCTGTAGGCGCTTCTCGATGGCACGAGGATAGGCGGCAGCACCCAGGGCTCCTAGGGTGTGGTGGTTGGCATAGCCTTTGAGCAGTACCTTCTTGCCATTCAGTTTCAGACCATATTCAGGACCAATCTCAATGGTACGGATACCAAAGTGTTCAGCGTATTCGTCTGCAATAGAACCATCCTCGCGGAGCAGTTGGGCAACTGCCTTGTATAGTTTGGGAGACTCCGTGTCCCACAACTGAGCGTTGGCAATCTCCATCTCAGGAACCTGCATCTCCAAGGTGCGCGTTTGCGGGTTGCGCTTTTTGACACCGGTCGTTTCTGCCACGAGGTTTCCGTCAGGGTCATAGATCATGACGTGCATGTGAATCTCTTTGGCTTTGGTACGGTTGGTAAACTCTGCCGAGAGACTGACAAAGCGATTTTGGCGTGTAGTGATGTAGAGTGGATGACGCCCGAAGTAAAGGTCTGCAGGCGTGTTGACCAATTTGACATCGCGGAAGAGACCACCACCCGTATACCAACGCGAGTTGAGTTCCTTCTGCGTGGAGGCTACGACGAGCAACTCGTTAGGCTCTCCGTAGCGCAGCTGCTGGGTGATATCCAGTTCGAAGCCTACATAACCATAGTCTGTACCACCAATGCGTTGTCCGTTGAGGTAGACATCGCCCACAAGCATGATGCCCTCGAAATCGAGCAGTACGCGACGGCCTTTGAGCGAGGCATCTGGGGTGATGGTACGGCGGTAGTAGCCCAGCCCCATCTCCTTGAAACCGCGTGCAGAGAGGCGTGACTTGATATTGGCAGCCACATCCGTATTGTCTGCTTTCTCGTCAGCTGCGGGTGGTACCCACGGTTGCGATATCTGGAAGTCGTGGGGTACATTGATGGTCTCTACGTGGGTAAACTGTGCATCGCGGGAGAACTGCCAGCCATTATTCAGACATTGCGTCTGGCGGGGCTGGGCGATGAGCACCATTGAGGTGCAAAGAAAGAAAGGTAATACGAATAGCCGTTTCATGGGTTGATGCATTTGAGGTTCTTGTCAAGTTGTTCAGTGCTGCTGGCGCCTACAAGGACAGAAGTGACACCCTGTTGGTCGAGAATCCAGCGCAGGGCAGACTCTGCCAGTGTGTGGCCTTTGGCTTGTGCCTCCTGATTCCATTGGCGCAATTGCTGAAGAAGTTCTTCAGAGAGCATGTCCTTACGCAAGAACTTGCCCTGTGCCATGCGGGAGTCATCGGGTATGCCGTTCAGGTAACGGTCGGTGAGCAGGCCCTGAGCCAATGGCGAGAAGGAAATGAAGCCCACTCCCTCTTTGTGACAAAGGTCAAGGATGCCCTCGTCGATGGGTTCGTGGTCAAGCATATTCAGACGACCTTGGTAGATGAGTAGTGGCGTATCATGATCACGAAGGTAGGTGATAGCAGTCTTTGTAGCCTCTAAAGGCCACCTTGAGATACCGATATATAGTGCTTTCCCTTGTCGTACGGTGTCAACAAGAGCTTGTAGCGTCTCCTCCAAAGGAGTTTCTGGATCATAGCGGTGCGAATAGAAAAGGTCAACATAATCCAGATGCATGCGTTTTAGGCTTTGTTCCAACGATGCCATCAGATACTTTCGTGACCCCCAGTTGCCATAGGGGCCAGACCACATGTCATAACCGGCCTTCGTTGCTATGAACAGCTCGTCACGGTACGGTTTCATGTCTTCATCCATCAGATGTCCAAAGGTTGTCTCTGCGCTCCCGTATGGTGGCCCATAGTTGTTGGCCAAGTCCATATGCGTGACACCATGGTCAAATGCATATCTGACAATGCGCTTGGAACGTTCATAGGAATCGTTTCCTCCGAAGTTGTGCCAAAAACCTAAACTTACTTGAGGAAGCAAGATGCCTGATCGGCCACATCGGGCATATTTCATGCCGTTTTCATATCGCTGAGGGTTTGCTTGGTAATTAATCATATAGTTTATTGTTTTAGTGAATCTGCTACAAAGGTAATGCAATTTTTTGAGATGAACAAGCGAAAAGGCTAAAAACATGGCTTTTTGTCATGATTCATTTTTGTTTAGGTTTTGCCTGAACTATTGCCCATTGGTCGACTATAATGTGTGGATCCACAGCATGAAGAGTTAGTGTATGGCTTCCAGCTTCTAGGTGAACGTTGCAGGTCCTGATAGCTTGACCTCTGAGAACATTCTCTTTCCATCTCTCGGAACGGAAAGGTTCTTTCAAGTTGAAGGTGTCGGTTCTTTCCTGGTCTATAGTAGTGGTAAAGCGTAGCTCCCCACGGTCAACAGGGTGTGTAGGAATTAATGCGACAGTCAGCCAGTATTCTCCCGATGTCTTAATGTCGAATGTGTAGTTTAGAAAAGCTCCGCAAGGCAGTGCTACCGCTTGCATAGAGTGGCCTAGCATCTGGATTGTTTTGGGCACTCCACCATAAGTGGTGTAGTTTGCAGCATGGCAGTGGTACATTGAACGTCCCAGTAGCGTGTCTTTTGCCAAGGAGACTCTCACATCTTCAAAGACGGGTAAACGGCGTGGTGCAGCATCCATGATGTGTTGCCATTTGCCATTACCCAGTTTGTTGTATTGTTTGGTGAGTGCTTGTATCTTAAGGTACGCTTGATGACTCTCCGCACTGTCGCTGAGTATCTTGTGGTTCATAGCTGAGGTTGCCAGTACAGGATAGGCGATGGCGGCAAAATATGCGTCGTTAAGATCAGGACGTATAAGCCGATTGCAATGCTCGACAGTTTTTTCTAGTTGCTCAAAAACAGCCAGTCGTGCTGCCGCCTGTGTGGTCGTTAATTCTGTGTTGCATACAGGCGAGAGTCCTCGGTGATAGCGTTTCTTGTCCAGTTCTACCTGAGTCCATCCCATGAATTCGGGGCGTCGTTCGCCACAGAGTCTGTAAAACTCATGCATGGCAGGAAAGAGTTTTTCGCCTGCCGCTAACCCAAATTGCCGACAGAGCCAATTCTTGTAATGGTTGCTCAACTCAGTGTGATTGGTGCAGTTAATATTCCATGCTAAATCCAAGAATAACTCCAGTTGGTATCCAGCCACCTTAGGGTCGTGAATGTTTGCTATCCAGAGTCGTCGCATGTGGTGGTCATAGGCCTCTCTCAGTTCTTGGTATATCAACCCCGGCTGGGTGGTGCAGAGCCATAGATAGTCATGAGGGCGTCCCCAATAGCTTAAGTGATAATACACGCCTCCACCGCCGCTGCGTTGTTGCTCGGAAGGTGACGAATAGCGTGTCATGTAGCCATAGTTGTCATCGCACCACATCAGCGTGACGTAGTCAGGTACATTCAGTCCCATTTCATACAACTGCAGAACCTCTTTGTAAGGAACAAATACTTGTGTCTGCTTGTATTTCATATATCGACTGATGAGCTTTTGTTGGTCATCGATGACTTGTTGCAGTCCGTCTAGTTTCTCTTGCATCGTATGGTATCCCTCCATAGAACTGTCATGTATGCCACGCATGCCGATGGTAAGCAAGTTGTTGGGTGAGAGGCTGACTTCAGAGAGCCGTTCAGTCCAATAATCCAGAACACCTCTCCTATTTGTGCGATAGTTGAAAGGTCCGCGGACACTTTTGTCCCATTCTCCGACATTGTTGCGCAGCAATGGTTCACAGTGGCTTGTACCAATGACAATGCCACATGAGTCAGCTGTGGCCTTTGCACCAGGCAGCAGGAAGAAAGCCGTGGTACCCTCGTGCATGGCAGGCCAGACGGTATTTGCCCGAAGTCGCAGTAACAATTGGAAGATGCATTTATAGGTCTTGACGGCATTTTTCATACTGTTGCCTGTTCCCCCTGTATGGCGACTCCAGAGACGCAACGACCAGTCTTCGTCGTTCAGGAATACTCCTCTGTACTGGACGCTGGGGTGCTGTTCGGTCACATAACTACTATCGAAGACCAGCCGGTGTGTGCGCTTAGGAACCACATCGCCCCACCATATCCAGGGTGACACCCCCGCCAGTCGCGACAGTTCCAGCAGTCCGTAAGCCGTTCCGCGTTCACTAAAGCCCTCAACCACCACTTGCCCGTTCTTGGCGTAAAGTTTGAAACCTTCGTCCTCTCCGTGACCTTCTACAATGCGGATAGTACCCTGATTCCCAGCCTCAGGTGTTGCTCCAGTGACCTGTAGCATGTCATCTCTCCACATGTCAAGAGCAGTCTTTACTACTGGTGAAACTTTTTTGGGCAGTTGATATGTGATAGGATGCCTTCCGTCAAATAGAATCACTTCTGAAGCAATTGAATAACAACTGCAAAATAATAATAAAAGGAAAAATAAAAGTCGTTTCATGCCACAAAGGTAATAAAAAGTTTGGAAAACAAAAAAAATGCTTATCTTTGTAACCTCAAAAACAAATCAAAGCAGTACAACAATGGATAAACTATTACTGACATTGGCACTAACAGCCACCCATTATCTCTTTGTGTATTTTACAGGCAATGCCCCTGAGAAGGAGCAAATTTGTTATGCCGTCAGCGACGACGGTTTCAACTATAGTCCATTGAACAATGGCCAACCCATTATCGGCAGTGATACCATTGCACGAGCCCATAAAGGCATTCGGCAGTATGTCTTTAAAGACATATATCAATCGTCCACATGGAAACTTCTTGACGGATTCTGCGAGACCACCAAGAGCGATGTTGAGGGAGCAGGTGTCTTCCCCTTGATAAATGGTGGGTGGTGCTTGATGTATGACTGCTACCGTGATCACTACTACCAGTTCACCAAAAGTCGTGACCTGCGACGGTTTCATTTCGTGCAGAATACCAAGACGGAAGGAGCGTTTACACCACGCCATGGTACTGTCATCCCCATCACTACCGATGAATACCAGCGACTCCTGACCGTATTCCCATCTGCAGACAGCCATCGACGGATGACGCCTCTGGATGTTCAGCTTGACCGTACCTCTGATAGTCCGTTCAGCTATAGTGTTCCTGTGCCAGACGGCAACTATCGCGTCACGATTACTGTAGGCTCCCGTCAGCGAGCAGCACAGACTGTAGTCAGAGCAGAAAGCCGACGCCATTTCTTCGATGCTGTCAATACCAAGAAGGGACATTATCAGACGCTGACCTTTCTGGTCAACAAGCATTCTGCACGTATCGACGCCACTCGTCAGGTCAAGCTGAAACCTCGTGAGTGGGGATATAAGAACTGGGACGACTCGTTGACCCTGCATTTTTGTGGACCGGCACCTGCGGTAAAAAGCATACATATAGAGCCCGACACAACCTCCACCACCGTATTTCTTTGTGGCAATAGTACTGTTGTTGACCAAGAGAACGAGCCTTGGGCTTCGTGGGGACAAATGGTCACCCGCTGGTTCGACTCCAGCGTAGCCATTGCCAATTATGCCGAGAGTGGTCTTTCTGCCACTACCTTCCTTGCCCAGTTGCGGCTAGATAAAATACTTACCCAGTTGCGGGCTGGCGATTACGTCATTTGTGAGTTTGGCCATAACGACGAAAAAGAGCACCGCCCCGGTGATGGAGCGTGGTATAGCTATACCCGCAACCTAAAGGTTTTTGCTGACCGGGTACGTCAGCAGGGAGGGAACATCATCTTTGTCACCCCCACCGCACGACGACTGTTTAATGCAGACCACAAGACTCTTGCCTTTACGCATGGCGACTATCCGGAAGCCATGAGTACGGTGGCTCGTCGCGAACAAATACCGCTGATAGAACTCAACGCCATGACGCGAACATTCTTTACCGCGTTGGGCGAAGAAGGCTCCAAGCAGGCTTTGGTACACTATGCCGCCAACACCTTCCCTGATCAGTCAACTCCGCTGGCAGACAATACCCACTTCAATCCTTACGGGGCATGGCAGGTTTCACGTATGGTGGTTATGGGTCTTAAGCAGTTACAAAGCCCCTTGGCTGACCATCTGCGTCCTGACTTTCTCCCCATCGACCCGTCACGTCCAGATAGTCCATCCTCTTTCATTTGGTACATGTCGGGCTCAAGCAATATTTTGAAACCTGATGGAAACTAAGCCTGGTGTTTTTGGCTAATTAATAATGTATATGAAGAAGTTATTGGTTGTTTATTTGATGCTGGTGGCAGGTGTGGTTGTCGCTACAGAGCGAAAGAAGCTTAATTTCAATTCTTCCTGGTGCCTTCAGGTGGGTGATGTGACTGAGGCAAAGGCTCCCGACTACGATGATAGTCATTGGCTGCAGGTGACGTTGCCTTATGCATTCAATGGCGATGAGGCATTCCGAAAAGATATCGTTGACCTGACAGATACCATCTGCTGGTACAGAAAGCAGTTTGAGGTCAAGCAGACTGATATGGCTTCCTGCAAGTATTTTATAGAGTTTGAGGGCGTGCGTCAGGGTGCCGACTTCTATTTGAATGGTCACCATTTAGGCTATAGTGAGAATGGTGTGATGGCATGTGGCTTCGACCTGACACCTTATATAAAAACTGGTAGGAATGTCTTGGCCGTTCGTTGTGATAACAGTTGGATGTATCGTTCGCGCCAGTATAACAGCCGTTATCAGTGGAATGACCGCAATTTTAACGCTAACTATGGCGGCATTCCCAAGAATGTCTATCTGCATATTACCGATAGGCTTTATCAGACCTTGCCTTTATATTCCAACTTGGGAACGACGGGAACCTACGTCTATGCCACCGACTTCGACATTGATGGGCGCAAGGCTTTGGTGCATGTGGAGTCGCAGGTCAGAAACGAGGATGCCAAACCGCGCACCTTCCGTCTGTTTGCAAAGGTCGTCAACGCTGACAACGCCCTGGCTGCTATTATTTCTGGTGAACAGTTAACCCTGCAGCCTGGTGAGACGCGCACTGTCAGCATACAGCAAGAGCTGAGCGGACTGCATTTCTGGTCGTGGGGCTATGGCTATCTCTATACGGTCAAAAGCTATTTGGCAGAGGATGGGGCAGACGGCAAACCATTGAATCTGTGTGCCAGCAATGACGAAGTCGTCATCCGTACAGGTTTCCGCAAGACGCATTTTGGCGAAGGAAAGATATGGCTTAATGACCGCTGTCTGATGGTGCATGGCTATGCCCAGCGCACCAGCAACGAGTGGCCAGGTGTGGGACTCTCCGTACCTGCGTGGCTTAGCGACTACTCCAACAACCTGATGGTAGAGTCTGGAGGAAACCTGGTACGCTGGATGCACGTCACTCCTTGGAAACAGGATATAGAGTCGTGCGACAGGGTAGGACTGCTGCAGGCTATGCCTGCCGGTGATGCTGAGAAAGATGTGGAGGGGCCTCGCTGGCAGCAGCGTACAGCCTTGATGCGTGATGCTATCATCTATAATCGCAATAATCCGTCAGTCTTCTTCTATGAGTGTGGCAACGAGAGCATTAGTCGTGAACACATGCTGGAGATGAAAGCCCTTCGTGACG
>Ga0256407_10013868_pt1 | contig 10712 bp, 8 predicted proteins | sample RumenRJG_04DNA_FD_193489 | JGI IMG/M metagenome (GOLD analysis project Ga0256407, IMG submission 193489) | Bovine rumen microbial communities from Lethbridge, Alberta, Canada - RJG_04 | ecosystem: Host-associated > Mammals > Digestive system > Stomach > Rumen | place: Canada: Alberta | collected... | reverse complement strand
ATGTTCGGCTTTGCCTGCAACGAGACAACATCCCTCATGCCTGCACCAATCATGCTGGCTCACAAGATTCTTCTCAAGGCCACAGAGCTCAGGAAAAGCGGTGCTATCAAATGGCTCCGGCCCGATGCAAAAAGCCAGGTGACCATCGAGTACGAAGGCTATACACCAAAGCGCATCGACACAGTGGTTGTATCCCATCAGCATGATGACAACATCTCCTATGACCAGATCAAGAACACAATTATCTCCGAGATAATCAATCCGGTTCTGACAGAGGAGAGCTTTGACCATAAGGATATCAACTACTACATCAACCCCACAGGACGTTTCGTAATAGGTGGACCACACGGTGACACAGGGCTTACCGGGCGCAAAATTATCGTAGATACCTACGGTGGCATGGGACGCCATGGTGGCGGTGCATTCTCCGGTAAAGACCCAAGCAAGGTGGACCGCTCTGCAGCATACATGGCACGTTATATTGCCAAGAATATTGTAGCATCAGGCGCATGCACCAGGTGCGAGGTTCAGTTGGCATATGCCATCGGAGTACCTTTCCCGGTATCTGTAATGGTCAACACATTCGGCACTGCACAGGTGGAGGAAAAGAAGATTGAGGAAGCAGCCAAGAACATCTTTGACTTAACACCAGCAGGCATTGTAAAGACATTGGATCTTAAGAAGCCTATTTACCAGAAGACTGCGTCCTTCGGTCACTTCGGCAGGGACATCTTCTCCTGGGAGAAAACAGACAAGGCAGAGGCTATTAAAAAGGCTTTGTAATTAAATCTTTGTTCAATAAAAAAGCTGGATTTTTCAATCCAGCTTTTTCTTTAATTCCTCAATCTCAGCTTTATTGAACTGGCCGCCGAACTTGGCGATGATTGCCGATGCAGCGATAGATGCATAACTTCCAGCCTCTTCCAGAGATTTCTTGCGGTCAATACCATAAAGGAAGCCTGCTGCAAAGGTGTCGCCGGCACCAGTGGTGTCCACACATGTTGTGAAACCTTTTACCGGAACTGGAATAGTTTCTTCTCCCGGGGCCTTGATCAAAGCACCTTTATCACCAAGCTTGACAATAGCAGTACAGCCCAGTTCAGAAAGCAACTTTACACATTCATCAGGATTATCATTATCAAAGAGAGTGGCAGCCTCTTTCTTGTTGGCAAACACATAGTCACAGTGCTGCTGAATGATGGTTAAATAATCATTCCGGTACCGCTGAATGCTCAGTTTATCAGCCACATCAAAAGCAACTTTAATGTCATTGACTTTGCAAATATCCAGAGCCTTCATGACAGCCTGCTTCTGGTTCTCTGTATCCCACATATAGCCGGTAAAATAGAGCATACTGGACTCTTTCAGCTCTTCCTCATCAATATCCTCAGGCGAGAAGTTCTTGCAGATGCCCAGGTTTGTGTTCATGGAACGTTCGTAATCAGGTGTAATAAGCACAATGCTGGAGCCTGTGTCCCCATCCTCGCGAACAATGGCAGATGTCAGGTTCTTTCGCTCAGAAAGCCTGTCTATGTAAATCTGGCCAAAGGAATCGTTTCCAGCCCGGCCACAAAGCACCACTTTTGGCCCCAGTTCCGAGAGGGTAATCATAGTGTTGGCCGCAGATCCACCACAGTAATACTTGGTCTTATAACCCTTAAGATAATTCAGGATAGCCTGTCTCTCTTTATGGTCAATGATCTTCATAGTCCCCTTGTGGATATTAAGGGCTTTAAGATCTCTGTCTTCTACACTTATAAGAATGTCTGTAAGGATGTTCCCCATGCTGAAAAAATCGTATTTCATAGCAGGAAGTATATATGAAATAGACATAAGCAACAAGCCTCTAAATATGGTATACTTTTATAAAATTAACAAATAAAAATGGAGAATAGCTTAAATGGCAGATGATGTTTTTTCTCTAGTGAATATTTTAAAGAATAATGACTATACTGGATATATTCAGTACTTACAGGCTAACTTGCCAGAAAAGCTTTATCACTATTGCTCTCATACAAACCATAATATTAATTCAATAATATTATCAAAAATTGCTTTATCAAATCCACTTAAATTTAATGATCCATTTGATTCTTCGACTCAAGAAGTAAATAAAGTTAATATTCACTATTACAAAAAAATCGACAGAACAATTCAAAGAATTTTATATTCCCAAGACAAAAAGGTTAGAATGCTGAGAGATGCAATATTGAGCAGGAATGTCTTAAGCGTAAAAGTTGCTTACAAAGAAAAATTTAAAATATTAAAAGAAGAATATCAAAAAATAATTAAACCCAATGCAGATATAGGCTTTGATGATATACATGTTTATGGAATTCTCTGGGAAATGGAACAGCTTTCTGGTTTTGCAAATAGATTTATAGGAGATTTTATTTCAGATTCAGGAGTATTTTGTCTCTCAGAAGAAAAGAATAATATAATAATGCATTCTCATTACGGAAAAGCCCATAGTGGTTTTTGTATAGAATATAAAACCGACAATATTATTCAAGATGTTCTAAATGAGAAATATTTTATAGTGCCCCTTTATTATTCTGATTCAATATATACTGAATATTATGAGCCAATATACACAGAAAGATTAACTTATTTGTGGAATCTTCCCCAATTTATGTATAAGAAAAGGCAATGGGAATACGAAAAAGAATGGAGGATAATAAGGTTTAATACCAAGAGTTATCAATTAGATTTTGATTATATTAACACCATTTACTTGGGAGCCTTATTTGAAAATGTTGATTTTATAATTAATAATTCAGATAAAAATTCAGAAAAAGCAGAAAGGGAACAAATAGAATATCTAATTAAACTCTTTGATTATTGCAGTTTAAGAGGCATAAAGATTATTCCGCTTCAAGTAGCAAAATATAAATATGGACTAGAAGAACTTGATAGATTTAGATAAATATATGTAAAAACCCATGTCAAACCCGTTGTCATAAACACATAAAAACCGATTTTATTTTTAAAAAACAAATAAAAATGGAAAAAACAATAGATAAAATCTTGATTAACGATACTTTATTTGATAATATAAAGACATGTTAATACAATTTTCTGTAAGAAATTTTAAATCAATAAAAGATGAAGCTATTCTTTCTTTTGTTTCTGGTTCTGCTAATAAGATGGGCAATACTTTTGCCATGGGGCGATATGACATTCTGCCATCGGCTGTTATTTATGGAGCAAATGCAAGTGGAAAATCGGCTGTTATAGAGGCATTTGCAATGATGCGTAATATTGTTCTCAATACGAATCGCATTATGCTTTCAACAGATGAGCTGCCTACAAATTCTTTTCGATTATCAACGGAAACAATAAACGCATCTACTGCGTTTGATGTTGTTTTTGAAGTGTCAGGAAAACGATATAAATATGGCTTTGAATATAACACAGAGAGTATAGTTTATGAATATTTGTATGTATATGAAACAGTTCGACCAACCTGTGTCTTCCTTAATAATGGTAAATTACGAACAAGCGAGCGATTTAAAGAATTTCGAAAAAATGAAAAAATAAATAAAAACTTTTTATTTATTTGGAAAGCCGATCAAGATGGAAATTATTGTGCAAAAGAAACATTAAAATGGTTTAAACAGGTTTCTGTTATTGGAAGTGATCGTATTAATGCATTTTCAGCACCAGATTTTCAGACGTCTCTTTTAAATGAAAACAAACATCAAAGCATTGTTAGTTTTTTAAAAGCAGCTGATATCGGAATTGAAGACTTCAATATAAACACCCAGGATATATCTTTTAGCAATATTCCAGAAAGTGTTCAACTTGAAATAGCAAAAAATGTTCCTGTTGTTGATAATATTAAGGTAAAAAAAATCTCAATTGATACAATACATATTCAATATAATAAAAATAAAAAACCTGAATCTTTTTTACCGTTTGTTTTAGGTAGAGATGAATCACGGGGAACAATAAGTTATTTTTATCTTTTGACTCCAATTTTAAAAACACTTGAAAGTGGGGCTTTGTTAATGATTGATGAATTAGATGTCAATTTACATCCTTTGCTTACCCAAAAGATTGTAGATTTGTTTAATAATCCTAAAATTAACAAAAATCATGCTCAATTACTTTTTACAACACAAGATATAAATTTACTTAGAAAAAGAAATTTTCATAAATCACAAATTTGGTTTACCGAGAAAGATGAATTTGGATGTAGCCATCTAACATCTCTTGCTGAATATAAAAATATTGATTCAAAGATAGACTACGATAAGAATTATTTAATGGGGAAATATGGGGCCATACCATATCTTGGGCAATTTGATTTTATTGAAAAAGTAATTCATGATGATAAAAAAAGCAAGGAATAAACAACATAATTTTAGAAAAAATACTTCCCTAAAGCGAAAAGAAAATATATTAGAAACAAAAAAACTTTTTATTGTTGCATGCGAAGGAGAAAAAACTGAACCTAACTATCTTTTGTCCGCTTTTGAATATTTAAAGAAAAATTATAAAATTGCCCAAGGTTCTTTTATTGTTGTTGGTCATCGGCATTCAGATCCTTGTGGTGTTCTTAATGATTTAATAACATCGCCGGACTATTTAGAAATATTTGATGAAAAATGGATAGTAATTGATCGGGACGAAATATTGCTTGGAAAGAAGGGTGTTGGTGGTCATACTAAAACTAATTTTTGCAAGGCACTAACACAGGCAGCTAAATTAGGGGTAAATGTAGCTTGGTCAAATCCTTGTTTTGAATTATGGTTGTTTTTACATTTCAACTATTTAGATACTGCCGTAACCAGAAAAGAAATTCAAAAGAAAGTTTTAGCCTGCATGAAAAAGGACGGATTATTAAATAAAAATGATAATATTCGTTCTATGAAATCAATTAAGAATTTATTTGAATTGTTGTTGTCACAACAGGAAAAGGCTTTACATAATGCTCACCAGCTTATGGATAATAATGTCAAAAAACCAGAAAATTGTAATCCGGGTACAAGTTTTCATATCTTAATTGAGATGCTGGAAACACTTATTAAATAATATCTGCCAAAGGCGGTCTTTATGAATAATAATTCATATTTTTATATTTTATGGAAAACGTTTTTATCTTCATATTCTGCAATTGTTGGAGGAATAAGCATTTTTCTGGGTTTCGTGTTTTGGAAATATTCACCCAATAATATGATTAAATTATTTCCTCTGATACTTATTATAACATTCTTAGTGTTTGCGGTTGCTCTATTTGCCAAATTCTCAACAATATTATATTCAAGAATGAGTAAAAAAAGTACAGTACTTAAAATAATAAAACCATATGGAATATGTAAGGATGAGCCTAATACTGTTTTTGCATTGGTAACAAACCACGAAGATTTTACTATGGGTGGAATTGTTAGCGTATTTATAGTTGAAAACGGGTTTGAAAAACAATTTGCTATAGGCGAAATAATTAATATTCAAGAAGATAAGCTGGTTCAATTACGGGTATTTGGGATTATAAAAGAAGAAATAACAATAGAAGAACTATTAGAAAACAATTCTGATATTTTAAAAAGGCTGAGAGTTAAACCAATTATAAAGTTGTCTTCTTTGGAGGGTTTGAACTATGGAAAATAAAGAAATACATGTTGTAAAGGTTATTTCAAAAACCAGATTGGTTTTAAATGTTGGTTCAAAAGAGGGTATCTTAGATAATTCCAAGTTTTTGATTTTTAGTGTTGATGAACAAGAAATTACAGACCCTATTACAGGTGAGAATTTAGGGAAGTTGGAACTTGTTAAAGGCACTGGGCATGTTATTCACCTTCAAGAAAAAATATGTACAATTGAGACATTTGCAAAAGAGAAAAGTCATAGAATTATAAGACGAACAAATCCTTTATGGGGAAGTGTTTTAGGATATAATATCGGTGCAGAAACAGAAACAGAAGAAATTCCGTCAAAAGAGTTGGAAAAATTTGAGGACGTTAATGTTGGTGATTATGCTAAGTTAATTTGATAAACAAGTGATAATACAAGGTTAAAAACGATGCAATTAACAAAATTTAAAATAAAAAAATTTAGGGCATATGAAGAAGAATTTGTTATTTCTTTTGACAACTTAACAACGTTTTTCGGAAAAAATGATGTCGGAAAATCTTCAATTATGGAAGCATTATATCTTTTTTTTAATTATAATCCCAAGAAAGGTCTGGTAAAATTTGAAAAAGATGACTTAAATATTGAATGTCAAAAAAGAGGAGACGAAGAAACTATATTGTCTGCTTGTTTTTCAGACCTCCCTGATCAAGTAACAATAGACGAGGCTCATTCAACATCTCTTTCTGAAGAATATTTACTTAATTCTAGCGGCCAATATAATATATAATAAAAATATATGTTGCTTTTTCTAATGCCTCATGTTATAATGTTCAAAAGTTGAACGAAAAATCTGCCTGAAGAGGGGACAGCAGGTTTCGGCGGCGTCTTTGGACACAGGTGGTTTACTTTTTAGTTTTTCTATTATAAGGGCGAGGTGTGCCCTCACATTAACATTGTTTATTAAGAAACCAAGTTAACACTAAGCAAAAAATAATCCAATTATTAGAGATTTTTTTCATGAATTTTAAAATATTAACAGATAACGCAGAAACAGTAGATAGATCAAAGAATCAAACGCATAAGTTAATTGCAGAAAAACTATATAGTTTAATCTCTGATTCTTTAACCCCTGGATTAACTATTGGCCTTGAAGGAAAATGGGGAAGTGGGAAATCCACGATAATAAAACTTCTTGATGAAAAACTAAAGCAGAATTCCGATACTTTTGTTTTTTATATTGATACTTGGGCTCATGAAGGAGATCCTTTAAGAAGAATTTTTCTTGAATCTTTCATTGAACAAATAAAAATGAATTTAGGGTATAACCCTTTAGAAAAAGATAAAAAACACGAACTCGATAAAATACACAGTAAAATTCAATATAAACAAAAAAGAACTTTAATTTCAAAAATTCCAGAATTAGATAAGGCCGGGAAATTTACAGCCGGACTTGCATTCCTTGTCCCGATAGGAACGGTATTGATGGATCATTCATATCCATGTCTTTCTTTGATGCAAGGTGTAAGTTTCATTATCGGTTTTATATTTACTATTGCTCCATTATTGGTTGGTATTGGGGTTTGCTTAAAGGGAAAGACTTTTTTTAAAACCAGCAAAACCGATGAAACTATAGAAGTATCAAATGAGGAAGAAAAGACATCGGTAGATTTTAATAACTTTTTTGTTGAAATTCAGAACTTTTTGGCAGATAAGTTAAAAATTAAAAAAGTGGTATGTATTATTGATAATCTGGACAGGATTAAGGAATCTGATGCTTTAAAAATTTGGTCAACCCTTCAGACATTTGTTCAGGGAAGGAACTCAAATATAAATTCTTTAGAAGAAAAACTCAAATTCTTTGTTTTAGTTCCTTACGATGAACAAGGTTTAAGAAAATTGTGGGATGGCAATACCCAGGCCTTAGACCAAGACAATAAAACGCTTTGTTCAAATTCATTCTTCGATAAGAGCTTTCAGTTGCGAATTCATGTACCACAATTAATTGTAAATGATTGGGAGTGGTTTGTAGAGGAACAGATAAAAATTGCTCTTCCAGATACTACCCCGACTCAAAAAGAAGAAATCATTAAGGTATTAGAAAGTACTAGAAAATCATTTGGCGAAGCTCCTACCCTTCGGGAAATAAAGATTTATATTAATCAAATTGGATTCTTGTATTCTCTATACGAGGGGAAAGTATCCCTCTGCACTTTATGTTATTATGTTGTTCTAAAGTATTTAAGGTTCTATGACTATGAAAAAATTATATCTGGTTTAATAAATGGTGATATTCCTGAATATTCAATGGAAAAATACTCTAACAAGAAGACTATAACAGAAGAATTATGTTCAATTCTGTTTATGGTTTCAGAAAAAGAGGGGATGCAGTTGTTATTACAAAAACCAGTTTATCAAGCTTTGATAAATGAACCCACCAAGTTAGAACAGTTATTTGATATACACGACACCACGCTTTTAACTATAATTGATTATGTTTTGACAAATTTGCAAGATATAGATATTCAAAAAGCAACGATAAACCTATATAAATTCTTTAAAAATAAAAACAATTCGGATTTTTCTATTTTAAAAGTATTTTTAATTAAAGAACCGATTCAAAATAAAATATTCTCAAACACAGCCAGTTATTCAGAAGATTTTTGGGAAATAATTGTTGAGATAATGAATGATAATTCGTCATTCATAGGAAAAATAAACTCGTATTTTACAACAAACGCACCTTTACTTATTAATGTTACTGACAATAATAACAGTTATAATTCAATTAAAGTTATTTGTACCGTTATAAAAGCTCTGAGTAAAAAATGTTCAATAGAAATAGATTATGAAACCCTTTCTTTTGAAGGACTTGAAAAAATTTATTCTGCTCTAAAAGAAGAATCTTATATTGTTGCAGATAGAATAATTAATTTAACAACATTTGATGAAGATGTTTCTTTAAAGATTTTAAATATAAATTATGATAAAAATTTACTTTTACAGATAATACAGACACAAATAAAGCTTGGGAAAATAGATTGTTGGGAAAAATCTGTATCCTCAATTTATGCATATTTAAAAATCGCTTCACCAAATGTAAATAATTTCTTAATGGAATTAAAACTATTAAACGAGATAGAAAAAAGCAATTTTAACCCGGTAATGATACAGGCTACAAAAGCTATATTGCAAAATGGTTTATTGTGGAATAATTTATTGACAATAGGGGAAGCCCCCGAGAAATATTCAATAATATATTTATTTTATAAATATATTGATAACATAGAGTCATTTACTGTTCACCCAACAGGGAATGCTATAAATTGCCTAAACTCAGCAAAAGCACTATTAAAAAATCAAGATTTAAAAGCTGCATCAACATTATATGCAATTTCAGAAAATACTAATGATTATCAGCATTATTGGAAACTGGCTGAAAACGCCACATATAAATTAATTGGTAAAATAATTGAACTTGCCATTGATTCTAAGAATGAGCAATTCTTTTCATATGAAAACCCATATGAAAACTTGAAACATGGTGTAAAATTAATAGGCAAAGAAAAGATAGAAGATATTGTTAAAGCATTTATCGATTACGGAAATGTTGAACAAGACTTAATAGAGAGTGTTTATTTTGATTTTTTAAGCAATCCTGATATTACAATAGAAATAATAAAACAGACGAAAAACAACGAAGTAATAAAAAGCTTAGCCGATGAAGTTCTTGATACCAACGAAAATGATTGGTTTGTTATTTTTATGTCAAATCAAAATGTATTAAATGTTCCGATTTCTTTGGCAAAGATAGATAAACATTTTAAACTGAACGAGAATTATTATAAAGCCTTTAAAAAATATGTAATTGATAATATTAGTAAAGTTAATATTGATGCAGAAAGGTTAATATTGCTATTTGATTTGATAGGAAGAAGTTGGAAAAAGGATTTTTCTATTCAGATGGAGAAGAAATTATTGGAACAAAAATTTATTGTTCCAGTTACGGTTCAACAATTTAGTTTAAAAGTAATAAAACTTGAATACTTAATAAAAGAGCATAAAACAGATTTTTCAGATATTATAAAAACATATATTGAATCAAAAAATGAAGATGTATTACGATTTATTCTTGCTTTAATAAATAATTCAGCTACAAAATTTATTCCAGAAGACCATTACGCAGAAATATTGAAAACTTCGGTAGAGAAATTAGCTAATGAGGAATTAAAAGTAGAAATCTCACAGTTATTCAATATTAAATCTGCTGAAGATTAAAATTGAAAAAACAAATTTTAGTAATTACAAGTTCTTTTGACTTCACAGCAGAATTTATTATACAAAAATTCAATAATATGATTGATTTTTTTAGATTTGATGTAGATAAATTATCAGAGTATATAGTTGTCCTTGGTGACTGCAAAACATGGAAAATAACTAATAAAAAATCGAATAAAAAAGTAACTAATGAGGATATTACTGCAATATATTTCAGAAAACCTCAGTTTCCTGATTTATCAGCATATGAGGTGGCTTATCATGGCATGATACAGCGGGATATACTATCTGTTATTAATGGTATTTCGGATTCTTTTGACGGGAAAGTTTTGTCAAGGCCATACCTTCTTCGGAGAGCAGAAAATAAAGTAAACCAATTAATTTTTACATTGAAAAACAACTGGGAAATTCCTTGTTCTTTTATAGGAAATGATCCAGAAGAAAAGATTTTTTACGACAAGAAAGGAATAATTAAACCGCTTACAACAGGAATCGTTCGCAGAGATAATGGCTGTGATGTTTATTATACTAGTTGTTTTTATGATACTGATGTAGATATTTCTCTGACACCGATTTATTTACAAGAATATGTTCCTAAAAAATACGAAGTACGAATTACTGTAATAAATAAAAAATTCTATACAGTAAGAATAGATACAAAAGATAAAATTGATTGGCGAAAAGATTATGAAAATCATAAATATTCACTTATTGAGTGTCCAAAAGAAATACAGAATAAATGTTTAAAGATGTTAAAGTATTATAATTTGTTTTTTGGCATTTTTGATTATATTGTGACCCCACAGGAAGAATGGATTTTTTTGGAATTAAATCCTAACGGTCAGTGGCTTTGGTTAGAA
>Ga0256407_10013867_pt1 | contig 10713 bp, 9 predicted proteins | sample RumenRJG_04DNA_FD_193489 | JGI IMG/M metagenome (GOLD analysis project Ga0256407, IMG submission 193489) | Bovine rumen microbial communities from Lethbridge, Alberta, Canada - RJG_04 | ecosystem: Host-associated > Mammals > Digestive system > Stomach > Rumen | place: Canada: Alberta | collected... | reverse complement strand
TAAACGGCATTCAGCTTTATTATACGAAAACGGGTCAGGGAAGACCGCTGATCATGGTGCATGGAAACGGAGAGGATCACACGATCTTTGATGAGGCAGTCGGGGTTCTCAAGGAGCATTTTACCTGCTACTGCATCGATTCCCGGGGACACGGACAGAGCAGTCACTGCAGGGAACTGCACTATAAGGACATGGCTGAGGATATGATCGCGTTTATGACGGAACTGGACCTCAGCGACGTTGCATTTTACGGTTTCTCGGACGGAGGGATCGTGGCGCTCCTGGCAGCTATGGACTGCAGCAGGATCACAAATCTGGTGGTGAGCGGAGCGAACATCACTACGAAAGGCACGACATGGCCCTTCAGGCTTTTCCTGAAAGTGAGTTCATTTGTGAAATATGATCCGCTGATCGAACTGATGAAGAACGAGCCTGACATCGCACCGGCGGAGCTTTCGCGGATCAGGATAAAGACCCTGATTACGGCAGGCAGCAGGGATCTGATCAGGGAGTCAGAGACAAGACTGATCGCGGAGTCGATCCCGAATGCGAAACTGATGATCCTGAAGGGAGAGAATCACGGCAGCTATATCGTGCACAGTACTAAGATCGCCGATATTTTGCTGAAGGAACTGGTGCGAGGAGAGTAATATGTTTCCTTTTGGAGATAAGAAAGAGATAAGTCTGGGACAAAACAGAGACAAGTCAGGCTATGAAGAGATCATTGACATGAACGACGGCAGGATCAATGTAATGCTCCTTGGCACCTCCGGATGCGGAAAGAGCACACTGATCAACGCGATGCTGGGAGAGGAAAAGGCCAGGACTGGCATCGGGGACCCGGTTACAAAAGAGATCGCCGTCTATCAGAGCGACTCTCTGCCTTTCAGGATGATCGACACCGCGGGTTATGAGTTCGATTTTTTCCATCAGCACAAGACAAGAAACGATATCGCGAAGTTCGGAAAAGAGGGCGTCAGGCAGAAGAATGTGGAGAAACTGATCCATATGATCTGGTTCTGCATTGACGGAACAGTCAAGAGGATCGACCAGTCAGTCCTGAGCTATATCAAATCGGTCTCGGATGACTGGAAGGGAGTTCCAATCATCCTGGTCTTTACCAAATCGTATTCCGAGATCGAAGAGGAAGAGAATGTGCGGATGGCCAAGGATGCCATCCACAAGTATAACAGTAAGCATACAAAGAACCCTTTGGTCATAGAGGGGATCATACCTGTTGTAGCGAAGCTCTATCCGATCAACGAGACCTTCAGCGTCGTGCCCAGGAATCTGGATAAACTGGTAGAGAAGACCAATGAGCTCGCTTCCAAAGGAATACGGATAGCCAACAACGCGGTAAAGGACATCGACGTGAGCATTAAGCGCGGTATGGCTCAGTCAATTGTTGTCGGCGCTACAACGGCGGCAAGCGCGGTGGGCGCCATTCCGATCCCGACGCCGGACGCGGCCGTACTCGTGCCTCTGCAGACGGCCATGATGGGGGCGATCGCGAAGACCTATGGGATCAGGGAGAATTCTCAGGTCAATTCAATCGTCAACAGTGTACTGAAAGTGGGGATGACAACCATCGCGGGCAGAACGCTCCTGAACCAGCTCAAGCTCATCCCAGGGCTTAACGCGGCGGGATCGGTCCTCAACGCGGTCACTGCCGGGATCGTCACATTTGCCGCGGGTGAGATCAGTATCACGATGTTTGAGCGGGTCTATAAGGGCGATGCTGAATACAAAGCGGTTGACTGGGAGGCTGAGGCACTATCCCTGTTCAGCAACTATATGCCGGGCATTATGAAGGCGGTGAAGAACTACGCAGACAAGCACGACGGCGTGATCGATCCGAAGAAACTGGGGGATCTTCTGTCAGAATTATTTCCCAAAAAGTGAGAAGGAAAAATGATCAGGAATATACGAATTGAGACGATGGATCAGTTGATGGATCTGATCGGGGAGAAGACATACAGACCTGAACTGAAACGCTACAGAGATCTGTGTATTTACAGGGGGGAGTGTGATTCGGGTTTTACGCTCTCCACCAGTCTTATGAGAAACTGTAAATCTCTGAGCAGGCAGCTTGAGATGCCGATGCTTCAGAATTTTACCAAATACGCGGTCATGGAGAAGCCGGTCATCGAGGGAAATGTCTGGCAGCAGATGATACTCGGTCAGCATCACGGGCTTCCCACAAGACTTCTGGACTGGTCATTTTCACCGCTGATGGCGCTGCACTTTTCCACAGCGGAGCAGGATCTGGACCGGATGACGGAACACGACTCCGTCGTGTGGAGAATTGACGTGCATGAACTGCATGAGCTCCTTCCGGACAAATACCGGAAGATCATGAATAAATACCATTCGACCGTGTTTTCGGTAGATATGTTCAGCGAAGCCTGCGGGTCGCCTGAGGAGTACGACCTGGATATGAAGGATGAGAGTATGGTCGTGATCGAGCCGCCGTCGATCGACAGGAGGATCATCAGTCAATACTCATTCTTTTCTGTTGTTCCGATCGAGATGACCGATATTGTGGGATTTCTCAATGAGAACACACAGAATACGGCCCGGTATGTCATTGCCAAGGAGCTGCGCTGGCAGATCAGGGATTTTTTGGACCATCAGAACATTACGGAACGAGTAGTCTATCCCGGACTTGACGGTATTTCCGAGTGGCTGGGAAGACACTATTATGTGCGCAAGGAACTGTTGACTGAAATGAATGAAGCGTAAGGGGGAACAAGGGAAATGAAAATCGTTTTGCAAAACCTGACCAAGCGGTATCCCAACCGCAACAAGAAGATCAAAGAAGATGTGATCGCCGTCAACAATTTCAATTTTGAGATTCCCGACGGCCAGCTGATCGGTCTTCTGGGTCCTTCCGGCTGCGGAAAGAGCACGACGCTCAACATGATCTGCGGACTGGAGAAGCCTACTTCCGGCAAGATCTTTTTTGGCGACGACGATGTCACGGATCTGCCTCCGGAGAACAGGGGCGTGGGCATGGTATTCCAGAGTTACGCCCTCTATCCGCATCTGACAGTCCTTCAGAATATCATGTTCCCCATGGAAAATCTCAAGGGGAAGGATAAGATGACGAAGGAGGCCATGCGCGCAAGGGCTGAGGAAGCGGCGAGAATGGTACAGATCGACCAACTCCTTGAGAGAAAGCCCAGCGAGCTCTCCGGCGGACAGCAGCAGCGTGTCGCCATCGCGCGAGCACTGGTCAAGGTGCCGAGAGTGCTCCTGCTTGACGAGCCCCTTTCCAACCTCGACGCCCGTCTGAGGCTGCAGACGAGAGAGGAGATCAGAAGGATCCAGAGGGAGACCGGCGTCACTACTGTATTCGTCACCCATGACCAGGAGGAGGCAATGAGTATCTCCGACCTGATCGTAGTCATGGAGGCGGGCGTTGTACAGCAGATCGCGAAGCCCCAGCTCGTTTACGAAGATCCCATCAATCTCTTTGTAGCCAAGTTCCTCGGAACGCCTCCGATCAATGTCTTTGAGGGCGAAGTGAAGAACGGAATTGTGTATATAGGAGGAGACGCGATCATCAAGGCAGAGCCTGACAGCAGCTGGAAAGAAGGCGCGCCTGACGCCGCTCCCGGAGCGGCTTTGAAAGACGGACCCGTCACGATCGGCATCCGGCCGGAAGGATTTGATCCCGAGAAGGACGGAGAACTGCGCTGCGGACTTGTCGCCGTAGAAGTCATGGGCAGGGATACAAGCATCGTAGCCACAAATGCGAACGCCGCCAATGGTCAGATCCGCACGATCGTCAGCACGGAGGAACTTGCGGAGGTGAGCGGGGAGACCGTGAACTTCAGGATAAAACCGAGCAGGATCTATCTGTTTGATCATGAGACCGGAGCCCGCGTGCGCTGCTGTTTCACTCCTCTTCGCTGAGTAAGGAGGCTGCCATGGATAAGAATAATTCCAAAGCCTGGCTGTATCTGCTCCCGGCGATGATCTTCCTCGGCGTCTTCATGATCTATCCTCTGTTTGACGTCATCATCTACTCCGTGGAAGAGGGATACAACTTCGCGTCCCAGACCTATTTCGGCATAGGCGATTACAACTTCGCCTACGTGCTGCGGGACACCTATTTCCTGCAGGCGCTCAAGAACACTTTCATACTGGTCATCATCACTGTTCCGCTCTCTACAGGAATAGCGCTCCTGATCTCAGTGGGGATCAACTCGATCACGAAACTGCGGGACTTCTACCAGACAGTATTCTTCCTGCCTTACGTCACCAATACGCTGGCAGTCGGCCTGGTATTCATGATCCTGTTCAAGAAGACCCCTTATTCAGACGGTTTTGTGAACCTTCTGATCACTGCGACCGGAGGCACGGCGGTTGACTTCATCGACGGCCCTTACTGGGCCAAGATGTTCGTCATGTGCTTCTACACTGTGTGGGTGGTCCTTCCGTTCAAAATATTGATCCTCACCAGCGCACTGGCGAGTGTCAATCCCGACTATTACAAGGCAGCGAGAGTAGACGGCACCTCAAAACTGAGGATCTTTACCAGGATCACGCTTCCCATGATATCGCCCATGATCTTTTATCTCGTGATCACAGGTTTTATCGGCGCGTTCAAGGCCTACAGCGACGTGGTCGCTATTTTCGGAACTAACCTGAACGCGGCGGGCATGAACACGATCGTAGGTTATGTCTATGACATGCTCTATGGCGACAGCGGCGGATATCCGTCCTTCGCGGCGGCGGCAGCTCTGATCCTGTTCGCGATCGTGCTGACCATCACCTGCATCAATCTGCTCATCAGCAATAAGAACACTCACTACGCGTAAGGAGGGATCAGAATGAATACAAATACAGATTTCTCCGCGATAGAGAAAAAGTCACAGAGAAACGAAAGGATCCGCAAGATCATCACCTATGTGCTTCTTACGTTCTGGGCTGTGATCGTGCTGTTCCCCTTCTACTGGATGATCCTGACTTCGGTGAAGAGCTACAGCGCCTACAACTCGGAGTATGTGCCTCAGCTCTACACGCTGTCCCCGACCATGCAGAACTATTTTGACGCGTTTACAGCAGTGCCTCTTACGAGATACTTCCTGAACACGCTGATCTTTACTGTGGTTACCACGTTCCTTATGATGGTGGTCACTGTGCTGGCAGCCTTTGCTTTCGCAAGGCTCAAGTTCCCCGGCAAGGATATCCTGTTCACGCTGTTCCTGTCCCTGATGATGATCCCGAATGAGCTGGTCATCATCACGAATTTCGTCACGATCACCAACGCGGGCATGCGCAACAGTTACATCGGTCTGATCCTGCCTTCGGTCACTTCGGTGTTCTATATTTACCTGCTCAAGGAGAACTTCGAGCAGATCCCGGAAGAACTCTACAAGGCGGCCAAGGTGGACGGCACCTCAGACTTCAAATATCTGTGGAAAGTCATGATCCCGATCTGCCAGCCAACCATGGTGACCATTGCGATCCTGAAAGTCATCGAGTGCTGGAACTCCTACGTATGGCCCCGACTGATCACGGACGACCAGGCTTACTTCCTGGTCTCAAACGGTATCCAGGAGATCCGCGAGAACGGCTTCGGCCGCGAGAACATCCCGGCTATGATGGCTGCTGTAGTGGTCATCTCCGTGCCGCTTATCGTGCTGTTTCTGATCTTCCACAAGAAGATCATGGCAGGCGTCTCGAGAGGAGGTACCAAAGGATGAGACCATTCAGAAAAACTGCAGTATTCGCTGCCGCCTGCATCCTTGCCGGAACCCTTCTGACCGGATGCCACGGTTCAAAGGGGAGAGCTGAGTTCGCGGTGCCGGAGCAGCTCGACGAGAGTCAGAAGATTGAACTGAGCTTCTGGGCCAAAAACGACACTAACAAGACGCAGACCAAGATCTATGAGAAAGCGATCTCGGACTTTGAGTTGCTCTATCCCAATATCGACGTCAACATGCGCCTTTACACGGATTACGGCAAAATATACAACGATGTCATCACGAACATTTCCACCAATACGACTCCTAATGTCTGCATTACCTATCCGGACCACATTGCGACGTACATGACGGGTGACAATGTCGTGGTGCCTCTCGACTCACTGATCGGAGACGCCAAGTACGGGCTTGCGGGAAGCGAGCTTAAATTCGACGGTCCCTCTAAGGATGAAGTCGTGCCGCAGTTTCTATCGGAATGCTCGATCGGAGGAACGACTTATGCGCTGCCTTACATGCGCTCCACCGAGGCCTGCTATGTCAACAAGACATTTGTGGAAAAACTGGGTTATGAACTTCCCGACGTTCTGACCTGGGACTTTGTCTGGGAAGTGTCCGAGGCGGCCATGGCCAAAGACGCGGACGGAAATTTCGCGGTCAACGGACAGAAAGTTATGATCCCTTTCATAGACAAGTCCACCGACAATATGATGATCCAGATGCTCAAGGAGAGAGACGCAGGTTATTCCACAGATGAAGGAGAAGTCCTGCTCTTTAACGATACGACCAGAGAGATCTTAAAGACAGTGGCTGAGCACGCTAAGACGGGCGCTTTCTCCACGTTCAAAATATCGAGCTATCCGGCTAACTTCCTTGACGCCGGGCAGTGTATATTTGCGATCGATTCCACGGCAGGCGCGACCTGGATGGGAAGCCATGCGCCCCTCTCGGATATAAGCAAGGACAAATTCGTGGAGTTCGAGACGGAAGTCAAGATGTTCCCTCAGTATGATCCGGCGAACCCCAGGATGATCTCCCAGGGACCTTCCGTTTGTATCTTCAACAAAGAAGATCCTCAGGTCGTTCTGGCTTCCTGGCTCTTTGCCCAGTACCTCATCAGCAACGATGTGCAGATCGCCTATGCCCAGACGGAAGGATATGTACCGGTCACAACTAAAGCAATGGAGGCAGAGGCGTATCAGGACTATCTGTCAAGGATGGGGGAAGATAACGACCTGCACTATGACGTCAAGATCAAGGCGTCAAAACTTCTTATCGACAACGTGCAGCATACCTTTGTCACGCCTGTATTCAACGGCTCCACATCGCTGCGTGACGCCGCGGGACAGCTGATCGAGGATGTGACAAAATCCGTCCGCAGAAAGAAAACTGTGGACGACGCCTATCTGGACGCGCTGTTTGACGACGTAACGGCCCTGTACCGGCTCGACCAGACCACGGGGATGGGAAGCGGCTCAAAGGAAGACATGGGCCCTCTGCCGACTGCCTCCAAGGCGCTGATCGCCACTCTGGTCGTCACCTGGATCCTGATCGGGATTTATTATGTGATGATGAAGCAGAAGAGCGCAAAGAAGTGAGGAGGGGCGAGCGGCCGCCGCCCGGAGCCGCCTTTGAAACAAGGCGGCTCGCCGCTAATTTGATGTGCTATTTTGGCGATTCTTCGCTATAATAGAAGTGGTTTCTGAGGCTGTTCCCCGGAGACCGAAGTAACACTTGTGTCACTAGCCGCTCTCCGAGAGGTATAGCAGCTGAGACAGACTTTACTTAAACATGGAGGAAGTTATGAAAAAAGCAATTGTCATCATGCTGACCGGTGCGATGATGCTGGCAGCAGTAGCATGCGGCGGCGGCAGCAGCAATTCTACCCCCGCTCAGGAATCAAAGACAGAAGAGGCGAAACCTGCCGAAGAAACACAGGAAACGGTAGAGAGCACAGTGGAAGAGCCCGAGCAGACTGAGCCTAATATTTCTGAGGATGCTATGAACTTTGAGGACTATATGGCAGCAGCAACTGATACAGAGGTTGTTGTTCAGGGCTCGATTCAGGGCAAACAGAACTACTTTGTGAAGGATGATCAGGGAAAGGCATCTATTTATCTGCAGGATCAGAACGGCGGCGCATATTTCATTTATGAGCTCCCCTGCACGGAAAAGGAATATGAGCTGATGGAGATCGGCAAAACGATCAAGGTCAAGGGCTACAAGTCTGAGTGGTCCGGCGAGATCGAAGTCATCGACATTGAGACGTGGATGTTTGTTGACGGCGATTATATCGCGGAAGCAGAGGATGTCACAGCTCTTCTGGGCACAGATGATCTTGCGGCCAAGATGAACAAGAAAGTTCTCTTCAAAGGCATGAAAGTTGAGCCGATCAAGGACAAAGACAATAATGATGTCGCGTTTATTTACAATTATGACGGCTCCGGAACTGAAGGAGACGACCTCTACTTCAACGTCTCTGTCAACGGCCAGACATATACTTTCACTGTTGAGTCCTATCTCTGCGGACCCGACTCTGACATCTACAAGGCAGTCAAGGACTTCCACATCGGCGATGTGATCGATCTGGAAGGCTTCCTGTACTGGTACAACGGACCTAACCCGCATATCACGGCAGTCCTTGCTCAGTGATCCCTTACAGGATGACGCAGGCGGAAACAGTATTTTGACGAATAAGGAAAAGATCGGCAGCAATCATGCTGCCGGTCTTTTTTCTTTGCAAATATAAGCCTCATTTCTGCTATACTATTATCTGTGAGCAACTGTGAACCTGAAGCCGAGGAGAAGACGATGGAAATCAGCAAAATAGTGATCACAGGAGGTCCCTGCGCGGGAAAGACCACAGCGATGAACTGGATCAGCAATGCTTTCAGTGAGAGGGGATACGATGTTCTGTTTGTTCCAGAGACAGCCACAGAGCTGATCACCGGAGGTGTAGCGCCCTGGACCTGTAAAACAAACTCGGATTACCAGCACTGCCATATGCGGTTTCAGCTTGACAAGGAGAAAGTCTTTGAGCAGGCAGCGAAGGTAATGAAGAAGGACAAGATCCTGATCGTATGTGACAGGGCTGCCCTCGATAATAAGGTATATATGGACGAAGCTACTTTTGAGTCTGTCTGCAGGTTCGTCGGTGCAAGTGAAGTGGAACTGCGGGATCAGTATGATGCGGTATTCCATCTTGTGACAGCAGCAAAGGGAGCGGAGGAGTTCTATACTACTGCCAATAACGCTGCGAGGATCGAGACAGTAGAAGAAGCGGCAGCCATGGACGACAAATTCATCGCAGCCTGGACCGGACATCCCCATCTGCGGGTTATCGATAACTCCACGGACTTCACAGACAAGATGAGGCGCCTGATCGCGGAGATCAGTTCCTTTCTCGGTGAGCCCGCTCCTTTCGAGATCGAGCGCAAATACCTTATCGAGTATCCGGATCTCGAGTGGCTGCAGTCGATTCCCAGCTGCGAGAAAGTGGACATCATACAGATTTACCTCAAAGTGGATGAAAACGAGGAAATCCGGGTCCGCCAGCGCGGCAGCGACGGCCATTATATCTATTACCTGACCAGAAAGATCAGGATCAACGAGCACAAGCATCTTAAAACAGAGAGAAGGATCTCAGAGAATGAGTATCTGAACCTGATCATGAACGCGGACGCCTCCCTGGGCAGGATCCGAAAGGAAAGGTACTGCCTTGCTTATAAAAACCAGTATTTCCAGATCGATGTGTACCCTTTCTGGAAGGACAAAGCCCTCGCTGAGATAGAAATGTACGATGTAAGCGAAGAGGTCATCTTCCCGGAGAAGATCAAAGTGATCAAAGAGGTGACGGACGATCCTGAGTATAAGAACGCGTCACTGGCAAAGCATAGACCGGATTAGTATCTGGCGAGTCAGAGGGGCTTGCCCCTTTGACTCTTTTTATGTGAACTGCATTTTCTAAAAAAACTTATTAAACTTATGGAATTTCTAAGTTTCGTCTAAGCTTCACATGGAATAATGAGCAAGAACAAACGAAAGAGAGGTGATGATGCAGATGGAAACCAATAAAGACATTCATTACCGTCACGAGTGGAAACACGAGATCAACTGGTCGGATCTGATCTCAATAAGGCAGAGACTCAGAGCAGTCGCCGAGCCGGATCCGCACGCTGTGGACGGCAAATACCTGATACGAAGTCTGTATTTTGACAATTTAAATGACAAGGCGCTCAGGGAGAAGGTTGACGGCGTGAACCGAAGAGAGAAGTTCCGGATCCGCTACTATAACGGCGATCCGTCGGCGGTGATCCACCTTGAGAAGAAGAGCAAACTGAACGGACTGGGGACTAAATATTCAGCGCCGCTGACCGTTGAGGAAGCGCAGAAGATCGTGGACGGCGATATTGACTGGATGCTCCATTCGCCCCATTCCCTGATCCAGGAGCTGTACTGCAAGATGCGGTACCAGGGAATGAGACCGATGACGATCGTCGACTACACCAGAGAACCTTTTATCTACAGGCCCGGCAATGTGAGAGTCACATTTGATTACGACATTCGGACCGGCCTTGGATGCACGGATTTCCTGAATCCTGACTGTGTGACGGTTCCGGCGGGAGATTCGGGGATCATCCTGGAAGTGAAATGGGACGCCTACCTGCCCTCGATCATCAGAGACGCGGTGCAGACGCCCGGAAGAAGAGTCTGCGCGTTTTCAAAGTATGCGCAGTGCAGAATTTACGACTAAAGAAAGAAACCGCAAAGACGGTTCAAATATAAAGAAATGAGGGACAAAAAATGACATTTTCGGATATTTTCAAATCAAGTTTTCTTGCGAATGTAACAGCGGTCAGCATGTTCGACATGGTGCTTGCGCTTCTTCTGGCGTTTGCCGTGGGCGTGTTCATCTATCTGATCTATAAAATGACTTACGCGGGAGTTATGTACTCCTCCACTTTCGGAGTGACCTTGGTGGCGCTCACAATGATCACAACAC
>Ga0256407_10013866_pt1 | contig 10715 bp, 9 predicted proteins | sample RumenRJG_04DNA_FD_193489 | JGI IMG/M metagenome (GOLD analysis project Ga0256407, IMG submission 193489) | Bovine rumen microbial communities from Lethbridge, Alberta, Canada - RJG_04 | ecosystem: Host-associated > Mammals > Digestive system > Stomach > Rumen | place: Canada: Alberta | collected... | reverse complement strand
CCTCATTTTCGCGGCGTTCCAGTTCGGCCCGGAGGCGGCAAAGATGCTGGACGAGACGAAGTGGTCAGGCGTGACGCTTCTGAAAGCGCAGATGAATACTGATTTGATGACGGACGATCTCAAGAAGAAGCGCTCGTCAAACGAGAGCTTTTGGCTCGTCGGCCAGCCGGACGTGGAGCTTATCCGCGACAAGCGGTCGAAGAAGAAATACAAGGTCGTGGTGAAAGGTTTTGATTATTACGACGTGAAGACCGGAAAGGTAAAGTCCGGCACCGACCGCAATATTGCGATGTGGATGCTCGATACGGATTACGACGGCATGGCCATCGAGCCGCATCAGGTGTTTTTCCCGATGGCGGGGGCGAAGGGCGGCTGGACGAAGCTGGCGAAGACGCTGAAGGCGGAGATTGACCAGGAACGGATACAGCAGTATGCAGGCAGCGAGTCGCTTTGGTTTGAAGCGGAGCCGCTGACGAAGATTGCGGTGAAAATCATTGATGACCGGGGAATCGAGAGCCTGCGGGTGCTTCGGACTGTAGGCGAGGAGGGCTGAACAATGGCTGGCATTGATCGGCTCATTATCAATTCCGCCTATCGGGAGCCGGAGGCGCATTGGAAATATGATTTAACGAATGGGACGTTTCACAAGGAACCGGGGCGGCGCCCCGCCGGATACATTATCGCGGGGCAGGGGCGAAATGCTTACAATGACCAAGGGGAGTTCGTGGAGCTGCCGTTGGTGAATCTGATCCGTCCCCGCGTGAAATCGTGGCGCGAGGCGGGCTATCCCGGTGTGACGCGGGTGACGAGGGCGCTTCTTGACCATTGGCACGACAGGGAGGCACGGGCATATCCGTTTTTCTTCTGTCAGCTTGACGCGATGGAGACGTTGATTTGGCTGACGGAGGCAAGCGACGCGGACAAGGCTGGCATTATCATCGAGGGCGACGGCGGGGCGTTCCGCCGCATCTGCACGAAGATGTGTACGGGCGGCGGCAAGACGACGGTCATGGCGATGCTGATCGCGTGGATGGTCTGCAATAAGGCCGCGTATCCGCAGGACAAACGGTTTTCCAAGAATGTCCTTGTGGTCGCGCCGGGACTGACGGTGAAAAGCCGCCTTTCCGTTTTGGAGACAGGCGGCACCGAGAATTATTATATACAGTTCGGCGTTGTTCCCGTAGGGCTTGCGGAGAAATTGCGCCAAGGCAAGGTGCGCATCGTTAATTGGCAGGCGATGGCATGGGACGGCGAGGAGGCTATTCAAAAAAAGAAGAGTGTGGACAAGCGCGGCATGAAGAGCGACGAGGCGTATGCCCGCGAGGTGCTGGGCGAGCTTTCCCGCGCGAGGAATCTCCTCGTCATCAACGACGAGGCGCATCACGCATGGCGAAAGAATCCTGAAGTGAAGGTGAGCCTTGCAGGACAAGATAAGAAGGAGTATGCGGAGAGCGAGGCGCAGGCCACGGTATGGGTGGGCGGTCTTGACCGTATTCATCAGGCGCGGGGGATTTTGGGCTGTTATGATTTTTCGGCGACGCCCTTTGCGCCGTCGGGCAAGAAGAATGAATCGGAAGCGCTTTTCGGTTGGATTGTCAGCGATTTCGGGCTGAACGACGGCATTGAGTCGGGACTTGTAAAGACGCCGCGCGTGGTGGTGAGGGACGACGGGATTCCTGCGCATCAGGGCAACGCATACCGCTCGAAGCTCTATCATATTTACGCCGACGAGACGGTCAAAGACGACATCAATCGCGCGGCGGAGGAGACGGAGCCGCTGCCCGACCTTTTGACGCAGGCGTATTATTTGCTTGGTATGGATTGGCGGGAGGCGTACAAGACGTGGCGCGAGCAGGGGATAGTAATTCCGCCTGTGATGATTACAGTGGCAAACCGCACGGAGACGGCGGCGCGGATTAAGCACGCTTTTGACGCGGGACGAATCGGCGTGCCGGAGCTTTGCGAGCCGGAGCATACGGTTCGGATTGATTCCAAGATTTTGAAGGAGGCGGAGACGGGCAGCGGCAGCAAGAAGGAGGCGGCGCAGCAGCTTCGCGATATAGTCGATACAGTGGGACAGAAAGGCCAGCCGGGGGAGCAGGTACGGAATGTGATTTCCGTCGGGATACTTTCCGAGGGATGGGATGCGAAGACGGTCACGCATATCCTCGGCCTTCGTGCGTTTTCGAGCCAGCTTCTTTGCGAGCAGGTGGTTGGACGCGGACTTCGGCGCACGTCGTATGATTTGGAGGAAGACGCCGAGCTTTTCACGCCGGAGTATGTGAATATTTTCGGCATCCCGTTTTCGTTTTTGCCTCACGAAGGGGACGGAGGCGGGGACGGCCCGAAGCCGCCGAAGCCGAAAACGCAGATCGAGGCGCTTCGGGAGCGTGCGGCGTATGAAATACGCTGGCCGAACATCGTACGGCTGGACCGCGTATGGAAACCGCGTCTGACACTGGACGCCAAGGCGGTGCCGACGTTGGTGCTCGACGCAAACGATACGCGGCTCAGTGCGGAATTGGCTCCGATGATTGACGGCAAGGCTAATCTTACGCAATGCAAGGAAATCGACCTCGAAAAGCTCGACAAGGAACTTCGGATGCAAAGGGTCGTTTTTGAGGCGGCGGCGCGGGTGTATGATATGATGCAGTCGTCGTGGCAGGAGCAAAGTACAAAGTTTGCGCTTTTAGGGCAGGTCATCCGCTTGACGGAGGCGTACCTTTCGGAGGGGGCGATTACGATTGAGCCTATGCTTTTTAATACGTCGCCGCTTCGCCGCCGTATCCTCTATATGCTGCAAATGAACCGGATTGTGCAGCATCTTTGGGACTATATCAAGCTGGAGCAGTCGGAGTCGATTGTGCCCGTCTATGACAGCGCGCGGCGCGTCCGCAGCACGGCGGATATGCTGACTTGGTTTACGACGAAGCCCTGCGAGGTAACAAAAAAGTCGCAGATCAGCCATGTGGTCTGCGACAGCGGATGGGAAGCGACGGAAGCCTATCTTTTAGAGAAGAATCCTCACGTTACGGCTTGGGCAAAGAATGACCATCTGGGGTTTTTCGTCATCTATACCTATGACGGTGTTGTGCGGAAGTATTGGCCTGATTTTCTGATTCGCTTTGACAACGGCGTGACTTTGGTGCTGGAGACGAAGGGGCAGGAAAAGGACAAGGACAAAGCGAAACGCCGTGCGCTCGTCGAGTGGATTAAGGCCGTCAACGCGGCGGGCGAATTCGGACGTTGGGCGAACGATGTGTCGTATTCGGTGAAGGACGTGGACGGGATTATCGGCAAGTATATCTGATTAACTTGAAAGTAAACGCCCGCGCTGTGCATTGACGCATGGCGCGGGCGTTTGTGTCAGTATATGCGTGGGGGATTGTTCGTTGGGCAATGCCGACAAAAGGGACGGTTCTTTTGCCGGCACTCGCAGAAGCTTGGAGATGGCGCGGTGGCAAGGGGGGTTATCAATACTTTTGCAATTCGCGCTCAATTTCATCTATCGAGTAATCCGGTTGATCGTATTTTTCTTTCGTATAATCTCCATAGCCGCTTTCCATTTGTTGAATAAAGCGCGCGAAACCAACTGGACCGAGTGCTTCTGTCAGGACTTGCATTCCTGCTGCACGGAGTTCTGCCGGGTTATTAACATTAACGTCGATCATTTGCAATCACCTCTGCAAGATAAGTTACTGGATTCATTACGCGGACTTGTAGTTGCAGCTTGCTGCACGCACGTACTAATTTATCGTCCGTTGAAAGAAAAACGTCTGCGTTTCCGGATTCTGCGCTGGCTATGTGCAGACTGTCCATCAGGCGTATGGATGTTTTGCTGCATAATTCTATCGCTCGGTTTTTAATGGATTCCGTGTATTTTTAATATATTATATTTTATTTTACGGCGGCTTTCAATCTGTTGCCACACAGCAAGGCAGTTCCCTTAAAAAGTTTTCCGAAATTTTCCATATTTCCCATAGACGGCAGGCGCAAAATCCGCTACAATCTAAATGGGAACTATTGCCATGCACTTGAGAATTTGGTATATCAAGCAAAAATACAAATTAAAAGGCTTTGCAAAGATTGGAAAAAGCCTGTAGTTCTGCTGAGACTTGAAGGAGAAAACGCTATGATTTCGGTAGATACATTGAAAAAAGATATTGCGTGCATCGCGCAGGAATACGGGATGACGCGCGTGACTTTGTTCGGTTCCCGTGCCGATGGAAACGCGAGGGAGGACAGCGACGTCGACTTGCTTGTAGAGTTTTCGCGGCCGGTCTCGCTTTTGCATATTGCGCGTATCAAGGACAGATTGGAAGCATTGTGGCGCTTATCCGTGGATATTGTGCATGGCCCGTTGCGGGCAGGCGATATGATTGTAATCGGAAAGGAAATAGAGCTTTATGCAGCGTAGAGATCGCATCGCAATGCAAAAAATCACAGAGGAGTTTCAATTCGCGTTAAATGCGTTGAACGGCAAGACCTTGGAAGATTTCTTGCAAGATGAGGTCTTGAAACGGGCAGTGGCAATGGCGGTAATCAATGTTGGAGAATTGGTAAAGAATATCAGCATGGAAACGAGAAATGCCAATCCGCAGGTGCCCTGGAAAGAACTTGCCGGAATGCGCGACATTGCGGCGCACAGATACCAAACGCTTCGAATGGAGGACGTGTACTGTACTGTGCGCGATGATTTTTCTGGATTAAAGCCTATGGTGGAAGAAATTCTGCAACGATAGCTCAGAGGATGTTCCCGCGAACAATGAGCGAACGGAATGAATCAAACGCCCGCGTCGGTTGTCGTCAAAAGACAGGCGGCGAGGGCGTTTCTTTGTTATTGTCGCAAAAAGGGAAATGTATACATAGAAGTTTTCCGAAATTTTCCATATTTCCCATAGACGGAACGCGCAAAATCCGCTACAATAGATTATATGCAATCGTCGCCCTGTCCTATTGTGCTGGCACGATGAGAGCGCGGCGGGCAATTTTACGAGGGAGGCAAGTCTATGAATATTCATGAGTACCAGAGCAAGCAGATCCTCAAGGAATTCGGCGTCAAAGTCCCGAACGGGAGCGCGGCGTTCAGCCCTGAGGAAGCGGCGCGTTTCGCGAAGGACCTTTCGACCGACGTGGTCGTGGTCAAAGCGCAGATACACGCGGGCGGCCGCGGCAAGGCGGGCGGCGTGAAACTGGCGCACAATATCGACGAGGTGAAGTCGTATGCTTCGGCGCTTCTTGGCAGAATCCTCGTGACCCATCAGACGGGCCCCGAGGGCAAGGAAGTGCATCGCCTCCTGATTGAGGAAGCTTCCGACATCGAGAAGGAATATTACCTTTCCCTGACGGTGGACAGAAAGACGGCCCAGATCGTGATGATGGGCTCCGCCGAGGGCGGTATGGAAATCGAGGAGGTCGCGGCCAAGACCCCCGAGAAAATCTTCAAGGAATATATCGATCCGGGCGTCGGCCTGATGCCCTTCCAGACGAAGCGCATGGCTTACAACATGGGCTTCAAGCAGTCCGTGATCGCGAAGGCGTCGAAGACGATGGAGTGCCTTTACAACGCTTTCGTGGCGAAGGATTGCTCCCTTGCCGAGATCAACCCGCTGGTCGTGACGAAGCAGGGCGAGGTCGTCGCCCTCGACGCGAAGCTGAACTTCGACGACAGCGGCCTCTATCGCCATCCCGACATCGAAGCCCTCCGCGACATCGACGAGGAGGACCCGAAGGAGCGCGCCGCGGCGAAGGCGTCCCTTTCCTATGTCAATCTCGGCGGCGACGTGGCCTGCATGGTCAACGGCGCTGGCCTCGCCATGGCGACGGTGGACATCATCAAGTTCTACGGCGGCGAGCCGGCGAACTTCCTCGACGTGGGCGGCGACTCCACGGTGGATAAGATTGCCGAAGCGTTCCGCATCATGCAGTCCGACGATCAGGTTCACAGCGTATTCGTCAATATCTTCGGCGGCATCAACAAGTGCGACGTCATCGCGGCGGGCATCGTTGAAGCGGCGAAGGTTGTCGGCCTCCGCGTTCCGGTTATCGCGCGTCTCGACGGTACGAACGTCGAAGAGGGACGCCGCATCCTGCGGGAAGCGAACGTTCCCGGCGTCCACATGGCGAAGAACATGGTTGAGGGCGCAAAGCTGGCCGTCGAGCTTGCGAAGGAGAAAAAGCTCCAGGCGCGCATCAAAGGCTGACAGAGACGAATGTTTGCATATATACAACATTGCATCTTGTTAAATAGCCTTCCCCTTGAGGGGAAGGTGGCGCCCGAAGGGCGTCGGATGAGGTGTTGGAACGTTACCTCGAATGGAGGCACATCTCAAAACACCTCACCCACCGTCTTCGACGGTCCCCCCTCCCCTCAAGGGGAGGGCAAGAAATTTTACGCAATCTCTATATGAGGGAGGCAGACAATATGGGAATTTTTGTTGGAAAAGACAGCCGCGTCGTCGTGCAGGGCATCACCGGCAAGCAGGCGACGTTTCATACGAATATCATGAAGGAATACGGCACGAACGTCGTGGCCGGCGTCACGCCGGGTCGGGCGGGGGAGACCGTGCTGGACACGATCCCCGTGTTCAATACCGTTTCGGACGCCGCCCGTGAGACAGGCGCCAACGTTTCGGTCATTTACGTTCCGGCGCGGTTCGCGGCGGACTCCATCATGGAGGCGGCGGACGCGGGCATGGACCTCGTCTGCTGCATCACCGAGCACATTCCGGTGCTCGATATGGTGAAGGTGCGCCATTACCTGAAAAACCGCAAGACGAAGCTCATCGGGCCGAACTGTCCGGGCATCCTGACTGTGGACGAGTGCCGTCTCGGCCTCTTGCCGACTTACATTCACAAGAAAGGCCATGTGGGCGTCGTGTCCCGCTCCGGCACCCTGACCTATGAGGTCACCTACCAGCTGACGATGGCGGGCATCGGCCAGACCACCTGCATAGGCATCGGCGGCGACCCGGTGAAGGGCATCGACTTCATCGACGTGCTGGACGCCTTCAATCAGGACGACGAGACGCTGGCCGTCATGATGATCGGCGAGATAGGCGGTACGGCGGAGGAAGAGGCTGCCGCGTGGATCAAGGCGAACATGAAGAAGCCGGTCGTCGGCTTCATCAGCGGCCGTCAGGCGCCTCCGGGCAAACGCATGGGCCACGCCGGCGCCATCATCAGCGGCGGCAAGGGTACGGCTGCGGACAAGATCAAGGCGCTGAACGACGCGGGCATCGAAGTCGCGGACACCGTCGCCAGCATGGGCGAGACGGCGGTGCGCGTACTGAAAGAGGCAGGCCTCTACGATACGTGCCACACCTGCTGAGCGCATTGCTCCGGTCATTCCATCTCGCCATGGATGACCGGAATATGATGAACCAGACAAAAAGAAAAGACCGCGCGGCCGCGCGGTCTTTTCTTTTTGTCGGTTATGTCGGTCGTTATTCGCGGCTTTCCTGGTGCTTTTTCTTCTGCGCCGAGAAAGTCTGGATGCCCTCGATGACGAGGATTACGGCAAGGATCGCCATAGCGGCGGCGAAGACGAGCTGGAACCAGTCGCCCCAGAAAGCGCCGCCGGAACCGATCAGCGCAACCTTCTTCATGATGGTCTGCGCGAGGCTCGTCAGCGTCGCCGCCAGCATGAAGATCATCGGGAAGAAGAACATCTTGTTGTTCTTTTCCACATGGCCGAGCCATGCGCAGACGGCCATCAGCGCGATGCCCGCCAGAAGCTGGTTCGCCGCGCCGAACAGGCCCCAAATGGCGTTGAGCTTCAGCCCGCCGAGGACGCAGCCGATGGTGACCATCAGGAGCGTGCCGAACAGCGGATGCGCAAGAATCTTGCGGACGCCCGTCGCGTCGCGCCAGCTCAATTCCCCGGTCTTCAGGAAGAGCTCGGAGAACATGAAGCGGCTGAGGCGCGTGCCGGTGTCGAGACTGGTCAGCGCGAAGACGGACACCGCCAGCACCAGGAGCGCATAGATGGTATTGTAGACAGGGGAACCCTCCGCGCCGAACATTAGGGCGATGCCCGCGCCGAAGGCCGCCGACGGCGAGCCGAAGCCGCCGCTGGTGAATTTCGTGAAGACCATGCCCACCGCGATCAGCGAAACGATGCCGAGGGCGGACTCGATCAGCATGGAGCCGTAGCCGATAGGTTTCGCGTCCTTCTCGTTGGCGAGCTGTTTCGACGAAGTGCCGGTGGAGATGAGGGAATGGAAGCCCGAGCATGCGCCGCAGGCGACGGTGATGAAGAGCGCCGGGAACAATGCGCCGATTTTCGTCGTCCAGCCCGTGAACATCGGGATGGCGAAGTGCGTCGAGCCCGTGAACGCGGAGACGAAGATGCCGATGACGGCGATGCCCATCATCGCGTACAGCAGGAAGCTCGACAGATAGTCGCGGGGCTGGAGCAGAATCCAGACCGGGACGAGGGATGCGATGGTGATATAAACGCCGATGAAAATGATCCAGGCCGTGCGGCTCATCATGAAGCCGTAGTGCAGACCGAAAACGGTGATCGCGACGATGCCGCAGATGCCGGCGATCGAGGCGGGCAGCGTGCCGATGCCCAGCTTGTTCGTCGTGTAGCCATAGACGATGGCGAGCACGATGAACAGCAGCGAGATCATGGCCGTTGCCTGATTGCCGTTCGGGTTCGCCGTTATGCCGAAGGCGTCGCCCGCGGTGAAGAAGGTTCCCGCGACGACGTTCACGAAGGACGCGATGACGAGGATCAGCACGAGCAGCGCGAACGCGATGAAGAGGCGTTTCGCCGTCTTGCCCATCGTGTCGTTGATAATCTCGCCGAGGGATTTTCCCTCATGGCGAATCGAGGCGACCAGCGAACCGAAGTCTTGCAGACCGCCGAAGAAGATGCCGCCGATCACGCACCAGAGGAACACGGGCAGCCAGCCGAATACGGACGCCAGGATCGGCCCGTTGATCGGACCGGCGCCGGCGATGGACGAGAAATGATGGCCCATCAGGACCACGGGCTTCGCCGCCACATAGTCCACGCCGTCCTCTTTTGTGATGGCCGGCGTCTGCCGCTTCGGATCGACGCCCCATTCCTTTTCCAGCCAGGAGCCATAGAGCTTATAGCCGAGGCCGAGCAGCGCGAGGGCTGCGAGAATGATGAATAATGCCGTCATATGAATGCTTCCTTCCTTTATGATTCCTTTTGTATATTCGACGCCGCGTTCCAGATATCCTGGACGAGCGGCTTCAAATGTCCTCCCTGCCGATTGAAAAAGAAGTCTCCCGTGGCGCGCTCGACGACGACGAGCCGGTAATGGCTGAACCCGTGGAGCCCCAGCCGGTACGTCTTTCCGTGGCGGCAAGTCCTGACTCGCGCCTTGGCGTCGTCGTCCGCCCTTTCGGCGAGAACGATCAGCGTCACGTCGGAGCATTTGTGGCCCGGTCCGGGAGCCGCCGCCGCAAGCCCCTGCTCCCAGGCCAGCGCGTCCAGCCGCTCCAGCTCGGCCCGGGTCAGACGTTCCCGTTTCGCGAAGCGGACGAATTCGGCGCTCCGCGTCTCGGAGAGCGTGATGCCCTTCAGGAGAAAATACTGCTCCTCGCAGGAGGAGAATACCGCTTCCGCATCGAAGGGCGAGTCTTTTTCGGGCGTTTCCTTTACGTTGTAATACGTCGCGTAAGCCTTCAGAAACGCGCGGAACAGTTCGTCAAGCGTCATGTTTTTTCCTTTTCGGCAAAATATCGCTTTCCCGATTATAGCACAAATGTCTGCGCATGACACACTTTTCTTTTCATTTTGATGAAATATGCGAGGGCAAAGAGAGCGGAAATTTTCTGCGAAAGGCTTTGCGGTTGGCTTGTACAAAGATTTATTCTCATGGCCGAAGACGGCGTTTGTTTGGGAGAAGACGGCGACGGCGAAAGAGGAAAGGGAAACTCGGAGGCGAAAGGGCGATATTTCTTGCGGTGTGCGCGGTTTAATGATATAATTCATAAGATATAGGAGAAGTTGAATATTTTTTGTAAGAGTCCCTGCCGGTAAGTGTTTTTTCGGGGATAGGATCAGCGCTTCGGGGACGGCATGAAGCTGCGGGAGGAGATTTTGCGATGAAGATTTCAACGCGTGGCAGGTATGCTTTGCGGCTGATGATGGACATTGCCCTCGTGGGGGGCGACGCACCGGTTCGCATCAAGGATATCGCAGGGCGGCAGGCAATTTCGGAAAAGTATTTGGAGCAGATCGTTTCCGTGCTCAACAAGGCGGGACTGGTCCGGTCCAGCCGGGGCCCGCAGGGCGGCTATCGGCTGACGCGCGCGCCGGAGGAGTACACGGCGGGGGAGATTATTTCCTCCATCGAGGGGAGCCTCGTGCCGGTGGCGTGCCTGGAGACGGAGGAGAATGAATGCCCCCGGCATCTCGCCTGCGCGACGCTCCGGCTGTGGGAGAAGCTGGCCGCGGCGATACAGGCGGTGCTGGATGAGGTGACGCTGGCGGATTTGATCGGCTGGCAGAAAGAGCTTGAACCAAAGAAAAAGTAGGAGGCGCCTCGTGGAGTTTGAAAATAAGATGCGGCGTTGCGGATGATGGAACGGATGAAGGAACCCAAGAACATTTTTGACTGGATCGCGCCGGAACTTGCGCGTTTGGAAGATACGCTCTGTGAGACGCTGGCTTCGCCGGTTCCGTTGATTGCCGAGATGGGAACGCATTTGGTCCGTTCCGGCGGGAAGCG
>Ga0256407_10013864_pt1 | contig 10718 bp, 5 predicted proteins | sample RumenRJG_04DNA_FD_193489 | JGI IMG/M metagenome (GOLD analysis project Ga0256407, IMG submission 193489) | Bovine rumen microbial communities from Lethbridge, Alberta, Canada - RJG_04 | ecosystem: Host-associated > Mammals > Digestive system > Stomach > Rumen | place: Canada: Alberta | collected... | reverse complement strand
GTCCAGCGGGTAGTAGAGCACGGGCTTGTCGGTGCGCCAGCAGTGCGGGTAGTTGTGCACATGCTTCTCGATCTTGAACGCGGTGCCGGCCTGCTTCATGCGCACGCAGATGTAGACATTCAGGTCCTCGGCCTTGGTGGCAGCCTCTTCGTCATACTTGCCGTTCACCGTATACTGCGGGTCGTAGGCGTTCTTGACCCATGCTCCAGCATACTCTTTATACAGCTCGATATTGACAAACTTGGCCACGAAGTCCTCATCTAGGTCGTCAAGTGTGTAGTACTTGCCGCTGAAGTCTACCATGGGGCGAGTCTCCAGTTTCTTGTTGATCATGTAGAGCGAGGGGATGCCTGCAGCCCGGGCCACAGCGGCATCGTCGGCACCAAAGGTCGGTGCAATGTGTACGATGCCCGTACCATCCTCGGTGGTGACATAGTCGCCGGGGATAACGCGGAATCCATTGTCGTTGCCCACAATCTGGTCATCCACCTTGTCGACAGGCTTGACCCAGGGGAACAACTGCTCAAACCGGATGTCAAGCAGGTCGTTGCCGGTGAACTCGCCGATCACCTTCCAGGGAATCACCTTGTCGCCAGGTTGGTAGTCGGTCAGTGCCTTTTCCTGGCCCTCGGCCTTGAAGTAGGCACTCACGCGTGCCTTGGCCAGCAGGTAGATGGCGGGCTGGCCGTTATAGGGATTGTAACTCTCGACGGCCACATAGTCAATCTTTGGACCGACGCACAGCGCGGTGTTGCTGGGCAGGGTCCACGGTGTGGTGGTCCATGCCAGGATGGTCAAGTGCTCAAATCCTGTGTCGGCCTTGTCCATGATGGCGCGCACCACGGGGTGGTCATTCTTGACCACCGTGAACTGTGCCGTCACCGTCTGGTCCTTGACATCGCGGTAGCAGCCCGGCATGTTCAGCTCGTGTGAGCTCAGTCCGGTGCCAGCTGCGGGCGAGTAGGGTTGGATAGTATAGCCCTTATAGAGCAGACCCTTGTTGTAGAGCTGCTTGAGCAACCACCACAAGGTCTCGATATAGCTGTTCTTGTAGGTAATATAGGGGTCTTTCATGTCCACCCAGTAGCCCATACGGTGGGTCAGGTCTTCCCACTCGCGGGTGTACTTCATCACCTCGCGGCGGCAACTGTCATTATAGTCATCGACGCTGATCTTCTTGCCGATGTCCTCCTTGGTGATGCCCAGCGACTTCTCCACACCCAGCTCCACAGGCAGGCCATGAGTGTCCCAGCCGGCCTTGCGCAGCACCTGATAGCCACGCATGGTCTTGTAGCGGCACACGATGTCCTTGAGCGTGCGGGCCATCACATGGTGGATGCCCGGCATGCCATTGGCACTGGGCGGACCCTCGTAAAACACAAACGACGGCGCACCCTCGCGCTCGTCGACGCTTGCATGGAACACGCCCTCGCGGTCCCACATCTCTAGGACTTCCTTGTTGATGTCCGAGAGGTTAAATCGGTTATATTCGTTGTATTTCTTCATATTTCAACACGTGTCTCAAAAACAATCGGCAAAGTTACTGTTTTTTGCGCAAATAACACTCAACCCACCATCTTTTTTCTGCTTTTTTTAGGGAACATTATACCTGTTGTCCCCGATTACTGTAATATCGCTGAAAGCGATTGATTTGAATAACCGGGGGTGGAACGTAGTGACACCCTCGGATAGAATGCTGTCAATTATCCTCGCTGAAAGCGAGCATTTGGATAATCTTGGCAACACTCGGCAATTGATGCAGGCATCATTGCGCTAGTTTGCACAAGATTTAGATAATCTTGGCGGTGCCTCAGCATTGCTCGAGCAACCACGAAGTGCTCGCGACCGAACGGGAGCCCGAAGGGCAAGCGCAGCGCAGCAACCTCGGCACTGCATTCGGCTTGCACAAGATTTGGTTGCGCTACAAGGTGCTCGCTTGCAGCGAGGTAGTTAGTTTACCAGTAGCCGAAGGTGTCGCTTCGCTCCACCCTCGGTTACTTAAATTGTCGCCTCCGGCGACGATACTCTATGCGGTTAACAAACCTATTTCATCTACTGGGGACAACAGGTATATAGTTCCCAAAACAATTTATAATAAAGAATTAAGATTGAGTAAGTTGTTTAAGTTGTTTTTAAAAACCTGCTGGATTACAAATCCAGCAGAAGCATGCTGAAAAATTCGCTAACTCTCTGATTGTCAATCTATACAAATTCGTCGAACTCACGTCAAAAAATGAGAAAGACATAAAAACACAAGTCAGCAAGCACTGCAACATGCATGATATTAGTGCTTTATATTTTTGGCATGTGTCTTTATGTCTTTGTTGTCTAAAAACAGCCACTTTTTCAAGTGGGCTCAACGAATGATGCTTTAGAAAATAGCCTTGCTGGTGCTGGTGGTACCATCAGTGTAGGTGCGCACGACAATGTTCATCCCGGCGAAGGGCTTGTCGCTCTGCTGGCCGGTGACGTTGTAGTAGCGCTGGCTTGCAATCACCTTAGCACTGCTCATCTGGTCAATGCCACTCTGCGGGAAGACCTCCAGGTAGACGATGTCTGACGCATTCTTCACACCCTGTGTGGTGTAGTAAACCTGGTTTGGGCTTGAACACCCAATGCCAGCATCAAACTGGTCGCAAAAAAGAGTAATTTTCTCATTGTGGTTGAAAAAATAAAAAACATTGGTTAATGGTCAACCCATGTCTTGACGATAGGCTCGGTGGTTGTACTAGGCTTTGGGCAATCAGGGTGGATGTCGTCAAGCATGGCTTTCGGACGGCAAAAGTACTACTTTTTTCGGCACAATGCAACAAGGCGCAAAAAAACCGTCTGCCATGACGAGCAGACGGAATTGTGCGCTGAGGTCGCGACCGATTAATTATAAACCGCGAAATCTTGTGCAAGCCGAATGCAGTGCCGAGGTTGCTCAAGCAATGCTGAGGCGCGTCCCTACTGCCACCATCATGTATCGGCTTTACTACTTTACTTCTCTACTACACCACTACTAAACTACTAAATCTGTGCCTTGAACTTGAGCGAGATGGGAAGGTTGTCGCTGGCGGTACCCAGGCGCAAGACGAAGTCGCCCGGCTCGAGGGTCCACTGGCCACGGCTAGCGTCGTAATACTGCAACATGTCACGCGTGATGTCGAAGGTCACCACCTGGCTCTCGCCGGGCTGCAGACTGACCTTTTTGAATGCCTTGAGCTCTTTAGCCGGACGGTCGACTGAGCACTTGACGTCGGTGATGTAGAGTTGGACCACCTCACTGCCGGCACGACGGCCGGTGTTGGTGACGGTGACGGTGGCAGTGTTGCCAACGAGCCGTGCATCGCTCAGGCCGAAGGTGGTGTAACTCAGGCCGTGGCCGAAGGCGAATGCCGGTTTGCGCTTCACCTTGTCGAGCCAGCGATAGCCCACATAGATACCCTCGCGGTAGTGCTCATCCCAGATGTTCTCGTCGGCACGCTTGGTGCCGGGATAGTCGCCCACACTGTGAGCTGCGCAGTCCTCGAGTCGCTCATACCAGCTGAACGGCAGCTTGCCCGATGGGTTGTCGTCGCCCACCAGGATGCGGGCCAGCGATGTGCCAGCCTCGCTGCCCAGGAACCAACCCTGCACAATGGCGGGCACTTGGCCCCGCCACGGCATGGCCACAGCGTTGCCGCTGATGTTGACCACCACCAGGTTCTTGTTGGCCTTGGCCAAAGCCTCGATGAGTTTGTCTTGCCCGTAGGGCAAACCATATTCCTTGCGATCGTCGCCCTCCGAGTCCTGGAACTGAGCCTTGTTCAGTCCGCCGAAGTAGACCACCAGATCGGCCTGTCGAGCCTTATCGACGGCCTCGGCGAGCAGTGCCTCGGGCGTTCGGTCGTCCTTGAGGCTCTGGCCCGTGGTCACACCATTATATTCACCAGTTGGGTCGCCCACATAGCCGCGGGCATAGTCCACGGCAATGCCCATCGGTTCGAGGCGCTGACGCAACCCGTCGAGCGGCAAAATCTCGTGCTGGGCCTTGAGCGAGCTGCTGCCACCGCCCACGGTCATCATCTTGATGGCATTCTCGCCCACGACCAGCACGCGGCGGTGCCGGGCCGGGTCGATAGGCAACAGGTTCTTATCATTCTTGAGCAGGACGATGCCCTCGGCCGCCACGTCGCGTGCCGTCTGGTAGTGCTCGTCGCTGCACATCGAGCCGCGGGGCCTTGTGGCCAGTGTGGTGCGCATCATCAGTCGCAACACCCGTCGCACCTTCTCGTCGAGGGTGGCCATCGACACCTTGCCCTCGAGCAGCAGTTTCTTGTAGGGCAGTGCCAGGTAGTAGTTGTCGTAGGCATTGCGCGCTCCCTCGCTCAGGCCGTCGGTCCAAGTGCCAAACTCCATGTCCAGCCCATTGTTGATGGCCTGCCAGGTGTCGTGTGCCCCACCCCAGTCGCTCACCACCACGCCGTCAAACTGCCAGTCGCGCTTGAGGATGTCGTTGAGCATCACTTGGTTGTGACACAGGTGCTGGTTGTTGTAGAGGTTATAGGCTCCCATGATGGCCCATGCCCCACCCTGCTGCACGGCGGCCTTGAAGGCAGGCAGATAGATCTCGTGCAGGGCGCGGTCGTCGACGATGACGTTGGTCGTGTGGCGCTCATGCTCGTTGTTGTTGAGGGCATAGTGCTTGACACAGGCACTCACACCCATCGACTGTAGGCCCTGGATGTAGGGGGCCACCAGCTGAGCGGCCAGACAGGGGTCCTCGCCCATATACTCGAAGTTGCGGCCATTCAATGGGGTGCGGTAGATGTTGACACCCGGGCCCAAAATCATGTCCTTGCCGCGATAGCGTGCCTCCTCGCCCAGTGCCGTACCATAGCGCCGCGCCACGTCGGGATTCCACGTGGCTGCCAGGCAGGTGAGTGCAGGGAAGGCCACGCACGAGTCGTTGGTGGCACCGGCCTGTTCCCACTCGTCCCACAGCACGTCGGGGCGCACACCATGCGGCCCATCGTCGGTCCAGAAGGTGGGGATTCCGAGTCGTGCCACACCTGCCGACGAGAACTTGCTCTGGGCATGGATGATGGCCAGTTTCTCGTCCAGTGTCAGGCGGGGCAACAGGTCGTTGACCCGCTCCTCGATGGGACGAGACTCATCGAGGTAGATGGGCGTGGTGGCCGCCTGGGCCATCATCACCAGGGCCGCAGCTAGTACGGCAAGCAAGATTCGCTTCATTTCTTTTGTATTTTAGGCAGCGAAGCTGCGATTAGGCATTGTGCATTATGCATTGTGATTAAGAATTTAAAAAACAACTCAAACAACTTACTCAATCTTAATTCTTTATTATTATAAATTGTTTTAGTTGTTTTCTTTTATTATCTGCTCAACCACGAAGTGCTCGCGAAGCGATTTAAAAGAATGCAGCCAGGCTGGCATTATGCATTATGCATTATGCATTGATTAACGCTTGCCCAGCATGAGGTTGATGATGCGGTTGACGTCGCTGATGTCGACTGTGCCACTGCCATTCTGGTCGGCCATGTCGGTCATGGGCTGGCTGCCAAGCATGACGTTGATCACGGCATTGACATCGGCGATGTCGGCACTCAAGTCGCCATTGACGTCACCAGCCATGTCCAGACGCAGCCAGTTAACCTTGCATGTGGTGCTGCGCGCGCTGCGCAGCTCGATGCGGTGCTTGCCTGCGGGCAGGGCAATGGAGCTGATGAGTTGAGTCTTCCACACATCCTGGCTGTCGGTCATGCCCGTGACGGGCAGCACCTGGTCGGCCACTTGCTCGCCGTCGCAGTAGACGCGAATCTCGGGCGACTGCAAGAAGGCGCGGCTCGACACACGCAGTCGCAGGTCATAGTTGCCCGCGACGGGCACCTCAACCATATATTGCGTCCGGGCATAGACATCAAACTCGCTGATTTGCAGCACTTGGCTGCTCTCACTGTCGGTGTTGAGCTGGATACCCACTCCCTGGCTGTAGACATAGTCCTTGGCGGGGATGACCTGCGCCGGACGCCAGTAGTAGGTGGTGTCGAACGACGACATGTTCACATAGATCTGTCCCGCACCGCTCAGCGTGCCCAGTGGGGGCTCATGGGTGAGCATGTTCTGGTTGATGAGCAGGCGGTAGTAGGGTGCGCTGTTCGAGCCCTTGGCCTTGAACCAGGCATAGCGGTAGACGTAGGGGCTGAGCTCCAGGTCCTGAATCTTCTGGACCATGGTGCGCTGCTGCGTCAGCGAGTCGACCGTGCCCTCCCAGGCGCAGAACTCGGTGAGCCACACCTGCTTGCCATAGCGCTTGGCGAAGTTCTCGACATAGGCCATCTGTGCAGCCGAGCTGTTCATGTAGCAATGCAAGGCCAGGTAGTCGAAGTGCGCCTCAGGATAGGCGGCCAGAAAGGCGTCCATCCAGTCGTTGGGCTGGTAGACGCGTCCATCGGCCAGTGCCTCGCCGCTGTAGTTGAGCGCCGGAGCCACCAACTTGAGGTCAAAGTCGCGGGCAATCTGCTCGACGATGGGCCACAGGCGGGCGGCGCTGTCGGGCGTCATGTTGGCCTGGTTGCGGAAGTTGGGCTCGTTGTAGCCCAACAGATACTTCACGCCCGGGTGCTCGGTGAGATAGTTGCGCAGTGCCTGCTCGTTGAAGTTGGCGCTCCAGATCATGGGCACAAACTCCATGTCGGTGCCGGGGCCCACCACATCGGCGATGTAGCTGTTGGGTAGGTTGGCCCAGTTGTAGAACCATCCTGCACCGGGCGACAGGGCGTCAATCTCCTCAACATGGTTGAACCCGTTCTCACTCACCCCGCGCTTGGCACTGCGTGGTGGCTGGGCCACCGCGGCAACCGCCACGATGGCCACCACCATCAGCAATAATGTTTTCTTCATTGTCAGATTAACTTTCTAAAGTAGCTACTCGTCAGTAGTTAAGGAGGGCAGTCCCCCCTAGCCCCCTAAAGGGGGAAAGACTGTTTTGCTGCCACTACAGGAAGTCCCCCTCTTCAGGGGGGATTTAGGGGGGAGTAACCCTAAAGGGGGGCTTGGGGGGACTGGGGGGCAACCCTAACCCCTAACCTTTAACCCCTAACCTTCAAATTTAAAATTTGAATTACTTGCCCAGCATGAGGTCGATGACAGCGTTGACATCGGCAATGTCAACCTCATTGTCACCCGTCACATCGGCTGCAGCCACCTTTTCGGCCTTGCCCAGCATCATGTCGATGATGGCGTTGACATCGGCGATGTCCACCTGGTCGTCACCGGTGACGTCACCCTTCTTGCCCTGGGGCTCAGGAGGAGTGATGGTCGAGTCCTTGTAGAGGAAGATGTTGTCGATGTGCAGCTCGCTGCCGGCCACGCCGCCCGAGAGGCACCAGAAGTGGTTGTCGTTGTAGGCAGCGGCACCGCCCTTAGCTTCGGGGAACACATCATTGTTGTCGGCGCACTGACGCAGCACGCTGAAGGGGATGTCGATGTAGTACCACTCGCCATTGTGCTCGATGTCGCCCAGCAGCTTGTGCACGCGAGCACCGTCGACAAACGCCGTGGGACCGATGGTGAACTTGGCCTGGGCAAAGCCGAAGCCGTGCGAGGTCATGTCGGTGGGCTTAGACTTCATGGCAAAGTGCAGCACATAGGTGTCATCGAGCATGCTGAAGTCGATGCCGCCGTCCTGGATTATGCCGAAGCCGCTCCAGCCAACATTACTGACTGTCAGAGCAGTATGTTCCTCAAGCTGGCCGAACGAGTTCATGCCGCTGCCATCGCCGCCCACATAGGTGGCATCCCATACATAGAGGTGACGGGTCACGTCATCAATGCCATAGTCTGCCAGGATTTTGCCTTCCATAGCCTCGCGCTCGGCCTCGCCGACGCTGATCAGGATGAAGTTGCTGGCGTTCTCCCACTTGAAGGTCGACTCGTCGTTCCCGTCGAGGGCCTTAGTTACATACTGTGCGTTGACCGCACTGGCAGCCATCAAAGAAAGGGCTGCAAGGGTAAACAATTTTTTCATAATCACAAAAAGTTTTTAAAAGTGAATAATATATTAAATGTATTGTGCCTCATTTAGTATCCCGGGTTCTGGGGGCCGGCGCCGAGGTCAATTTGCTGCGAGGGGATGGGCATGAGCTCGTGCTTGCCCTTGACAAAGCCTGCATACTCGGCCTGAGCCTCGGGGGTCTCGCCGGCGATGTAGGCCGCCATGGTCTCGGCAGCGATGCCCCAGCGCAACAGGTCGAACCAGCGGTGTCCCTCCATGGCCAGCTCGACGCGGCGCTCGTGGCGGATGGCATTGCGCAAGCCGTCCTGAGTCTCGGCATAGGTCACGCTCTTACCTTGGATGGTGGCGGTGTAGGGGAATGCGGGCAGGCCCACACGGTCGCGCACCTGGTTGAGCAGCGGCTTGGCACGTCCCAGGTCGCCCAGCTCGCAATAGGCCTCGGCCAGCATCAGCAGCACGTCGCTGTAGCGAATCAGGCGATAGTTCAACGGGCCGCGCGAGTGGTGAGTCAGGTGATAGGGCTGGCCGTTGTTGTCGGTCATCTGGGCATTCTTGAGGTTGAGGTAGTGATTGCCCAGATAGATTTCTTCGGCCGGCGTGGTCATGTAGTCGGTGAAGTCGAGGATGGTGGCATCGCGACGCAGGTCGCCCGGCTCATACTCGTCGTAGAGGTTCTGCGTGGGGTGGTCGAATCCCCATCCCGACTCGCCCCAGTGGGTCGAGCGGGTGCGCTGCAAAATCAGAGTGAAGGTGCCTCGGCTGAAGCCCTCGCCCTCGCCGTAGTCGCTGCGCGGGTCCTCGATGTACTGGATCTCGAACACCGACTCGGGGCCGTTCTCGCCTGCCAGGGTGAAGTTGTCGAAGTAGACCGGGCACAGCGAGTACTGCTGGCTCTTGACCACCTCTTCGCCCCACTTGGCGGCCTGGGTATAGCTGTCGGTGGGGTCTACGCCCTGCTGGCGCTCGAAGCCGGCCTTGTAGAGGTAGGCCTTGAGCAACATGGCCTGGGCTGTGCCCTGTGTGATGCGTCCCATGTCGGCAGCGGCATAGCGTGCCTTGAGCGGCAGTGCCTCCTGCGCGGCCAGCAGGTCGGCGATGATGAAGTCGTAGGTCTCGAGCTGGCTGGCGCGCTCATGGTTGATCTTGTTGGAGCTGTCGATGACGCGGTCGTTGAGCGGCATGCCGCCGAACACGCGCACCAGACGGAAGTAGTAGTAGGCGCGCAAGAAGCGTGCCTCGGCCAGCAGGCGGGCCTTCATGGCCTCGGTGAAGTTGGCATCCAAGCCCACCTCCAGCGGCTCGATGCTCTCGATGGCCAGGTTGGCGCGCTGTATGCCCTGCCACTGTGCCTCGTAGTAGCCGCGCAGCAGCGAGTTGTCGACGTTGGTCTTGAAGTTCTCCATGTCGTAGGCATCGGCCATGTCGCTGAGCGACCCGCCACCCTTGAGCGCATCGTCGCTGACGATGTCGCCGATGAACCACTCGCAGTAGTAGGTCGACTTGTTGCCATACTCCCACATCAGGGGCATATAGGCGGCGTTGACCACCTCGGTGGCGGTCTCGGTGCTCACAAAGTAGTCGCCTCGCTTGTTGGTGCCCGGGGTGTCCTCGGTGAGCCAGTCGTTGCACGAGCTGAGCATGGCTGCAGCCAGCACCAGCGCTAGGTATGTTGTTGTCTTTTTCATTGTCTTATGTTTTCAGTCCGAGACTGCGTCCCGGAATACTTTATTTAACTTTTTACAGTAGATACTTGTCAGTAGTTAAAGGAGTTGTTACCCCAAACCCCGCTAAAGGGGGTGTGCAAAGTGGCAGCCACAACAGCAGTTCTCTCTTTAGGGGGTTAGGGGGACAACCGCCACAATATTGTATCGCCTTAACTCCATTTAACTCCTTAACTACTTTAACTACTTGATAAAGAGACTCTGCGCGTTAGAACGAGACGTTGAGGCCGAAGGTGTAGGTGCGGGCCTGGGGGTAGTTGCCATAGTCCACGCCGCCAGCCACCTCGGGGTCATAACCGGTGTACTTGGTGAACGTGAGCAGGTTGCTAGCGCTCACATAGAGGCGACACTTGCTCATGCCCATCTTGTGCGAGATGTTGTTGGGCAGGGTGTAGCCCAGCTGGATGTTCTTCAGTCGCAGGTAGTCGCCCTTCTCGACAAATCGGCTGCTGACGGTGAAGTTGTAGCTGTTGCCGTTGGGGTTGGGGATGCTGCCATAGATGCCCTGCTCAGCCTTGGCAGCGGTCCACACGTCGCTCATGACCGAGCTCAGCTGCATGCTGGTGCCATTGTACTCGGTGCGGGTGCGCATGCGGTTGTAGATTTCATTGCCTGCCACGCCCTGGAAGAAGAGCGACAGGTCCAGACCACGCCAATCGCAGCTCAGGTTCAAGCCGTAGGTCAGCCAGGGGAACGGGTTGCCCAGCGCCTTGCGGTCGCCCAGCTCGGTGAGCTTGCCGTCGCCATCGAGGTCGGCATAGATGGCATCGCCGGCATGGTAGGGATTGACCTCGCCATCGCGGGCATAGCCCGGCCAGTGGGCGTTGGCCTCGTCGTCGCTCTTGAACACGCCCTGGTAGTCAAATCCCCAGAAGGTGAACAGCCCGATGCCCTCGTCGCTCAGACGGATGTCGTCGACCCAGAACTTCTCGCCGCCATTGAGCTTGCGCAGCGTGTTCTTGATCATCGACACATTGCCCTCGATGTTGTAGTGG
>Ga0256407_10013861_pt1 | contig 10720 bp, 7 predicted proteins | sample RumenRJG_04DNA_FD_193489 | JGI IMG/M metagenome (GOLD analysis project Ga0256407, IMG submission 193489) | Bovine rumen microbial communities from Lethbridge, Alberta, Canada - RJG_04 | ecosystem: Host-associated > Mammals > Digestive system > Stomach > Rumen | place: Canada: Alberta | collected... | reverse complement strand
CAATCCCCAATTATCAAAAAAAATTTTTTATTAAAAATCTTTTATCTTTATTTCTATCTTAACAATTATTTTTTAATAGAAATATATTTTTCAATAATATTTTTTATATAAATATTTTATTATGTTTAAATTAAATTATATTATTTGAAAAAATAATTTGATAAAACTTGATTTAATACTAAAATATTGATTATTAAGAATAAAAATAAAAAATATAATGGGTCAAAAAAATTCAACTCAAAACAATCAAAATATAATAGATAAAAATAAAGAAAAATTAGAAATTGTAACAAAAACCTCATTTGAATATATATCAGTAATAGGAAAAGGAGGATTTGGAAAAGTATGGAAAGTTTATCAAAAAAAATACAAAACATTTTATGCAATGAAAGAAATGTCAAAAGCAAAAATATTAGATACACACAGTGAAATATCAGTAAAAGCAGAAAGAGACTTATTATCAAAAATGTTTCATCCATTTATAATAAATATGCAATATGCCTTTCAAGATAGAGATTATTTATATTTAGTATTAGATTTATTATTAGGAGGAGATCTTCGATTTCATTTATGTATAAATAAAAAATTTACTGAAGAACAATCTAAATTTATAATAAGTTGTATTTTATTATCATTAGAATATGTACATAGTAATAATATTATTCATAGAGATATAAAGCCAGAAAATTTAGTTTTTGATAAAAATGGATATTTAAAATTAACAGATTTTGGAATTGCTAAAAAATATAAAAAAAATATTGATAATTCAACTGAAAATTCAGGAACTCCTGGTTATATGGCTCCTGAAGTATTAAGTAATTTAAATCATAATTTCTGTGTTGATTATTATGCACTTGGTATAATTGCATATGAATTAATGTTTAAAAAAAGACCTTATAATGGGAGAAATAGAAGAGAAATTAAAGAACAAATTATGTCACATCAAGTTCAAATTAATTTTAAAAATATTCCTCAAGGTTGGAGTGAAGAAAGTGCTGATTTTATTAATAAATTAATTATTAGAAAACCTAATAGGAGATTAGGTTTTAATGGGATTAATGATATTAAAGAACATCCTTGGTTAAAATATTTTAATTGGAAAGATTTATATTTACAAAAAATAAATGCTCCTTATTTACCTATTTATTATGATAATATTGATAATGGGTTTTTTTATCCTACTGATAAAAAAGGTTTGAAAACTTTAGAAAGATATATTAAAATTAAAAAAAGTCAAAAATATTTATGTGAGTTTAAATTATATGAATATTATGATAGGAGGAAAGATAAAGCCATTAAACATTTAATTGAAGAAGAAAATATTTTAAGTGATAAGGAAGATGATGAAAATGAAAATTATGTAGATATTAAAAAGAATAATGATATTAAAAGTAGAAATCTTGGGAATAAAAGTTTAAAAAAGAAAAATTTGTCTTTGGATGATTTGAATAAAATTATTTTGAAAAATTCAAAAAAGCAAAAAGATTATATCAATCCTCATATGATATATAAAGTTCTTGAAGAAAAAGAAAAAAATGGCTTTAGTGATGAGGAATATGAATCAACTAATAAGCAAAATAGTCAATTAGATAAGACTGATAAAATACAAAAAAAACATAATAAATTAGGCCAAACTTTTAATATATTAAATAATCAAAAGAAAAATAAAAAAATTGAAGTTAACAAATATGATTTTTCTCAAAAAGAAAGAAATAAAATGCCTTTTGATTTACTTAAGGAATTAAATGCAAAAGGCAAATTTAGTGAAGAAGAATCAACAAATGCTCCTCAAAATTAATTTTATTAAATATTTTTCATAATTATAAATATAAGTGATTTATTTTATATTTTAAAATAATTAAAAAACAAAACAAACGTTAATTATAAATAATTAAATAAAAATAAAAAAAAATAAAAAATTAACTAATATTTAATATTACCAAGAAATAAATGAAAAATTCTTTACATATCATTATTAAACAAAATAATTAAATATCTTATTATTAATTTTAAACTTTTAAAAACAACATAAAAATCTATTTTTTTTATAATTATCTTTTATAGTAAATTTCATTTGACTAATATTTTCAGTTATCCAAGGTTCAGTTTGAATACATAAATCAGACTTATTTTTTAGAATTCGATTCTCATTTATATTATTTAAATCTTTTTTATCAATATTTACAATTTGATTGTTTACTAAAAAAATAGAACCATTATTTAATTGTCTAGAATAATTTTGATTTGATTCAATTACAAAATTAATAACATTTTCTTTTTCTATTTTATGAAAAATATTACCTTCATTTATTTTTTCACCTTCACTTTTATTTGAAGTTATACATGAATTCAGAGTTAAATTTAATTCTTGTAAATTTGTTATAATTGGTTTTGAATTATGATGTATATTATAATAATTTTTTAAAGGAAGTTTTAAATTTTTATCACCAAAAAAATGATATTTGTGAAATTCTGATTTTCTTCTTAATATATTTGGAGGTGATATTGATTTTTTTTTTTTTAATATTTTTATAATTTCTTGATAATTTGATTGAATGCTTTTTTTTTCTTTTTTATTTTTTTTTTCTGGTTCCATTATTCTGTTTATTATATTTTCATATGAATTATTTTCATCAATATCTTTTTTTTTATTTTGTATATCTTTTTTAGAATAATTTTTATTTAATGTTTGCCTTTTAGTAATTTGATTATATATTGTTGGTTGAAAATACTTTATATTCGAAAATTTTCCTGATGCTTCATTTATTTTTATTTGCATTATGAATATTTTACAAAATAAAAATATTAGATTAAAAAATTGTGAAAAAGATTTTATTTATTTTAAATATTTATTAGTTTTTACATTAAACTTTTAAATTATAAATTTCTATAGAAAAATAATAATTATATATTAATTGAATAAAAATTATAATAATTATATTTATAATTTAATTTATCTTCAAAAAGAATTAATTTTTAATTATATGTAAAAATACTATTTTTAATTTATAATTTAATATATAATATATAATCTAATCACTTAAATAATTTTAAAGATTTTTTATAAACTCTCAAACAAAATTATATAAAATTTTTCTTACATAATAATATAATTAAACTTCATCATGAAAATAAAATTCAGATATAATTTATAATAAAGAAAAAGAAACTTTTAAATTTTATTTTGCAAAATTTGTAAAATAGAACATGAATTAAATCTAAAATTCCTTTTTCCATTATTATTATTTTCACCTTTAACAAATTTTAAATTATCAATTTCATATTCATTTTCAGACCCACTATAAATATCTATTCCATCTTCATTTTTATAATCATCATTTTCAAATTCAAAATTATTATTATTAACTACTGCTTTAGAAAAAGTTTTAGGAACAGTGGATTTTAAATTTTGTAATTTTTTTCTTAAATCTTTTAATCTATCTTCATCACATGAAATAAAATCAGAACTTGAATCTTGAGTATTCGGACAAGAACAAGAATATTTTTTATTTTTTACTGAACATGGATTTAATTGTAATTTCGAAGGAATAAAATGAATTTCTAATGGTTTTGGTTTTGGTACAAAATTATTTTCTTTTTTATCTTTTTTAAAACTATATAATTTTTTTATTGGTATTTGAATTTTTGAATAATCATCTTCTCCTGATTCTTCTAAATAAGTTTTTCCATAAAAAAAAATATTCTTGTCTTCTTTATGATTATTAATTTGTAAATCTTCTTTTAATTTATTTATATTTATATTGACTGATTCTTTTTCTTCTTTGAAATTTTGTTTCTTTAAGCTATTGTTTTTTAAACTTTTTGATTTCATTTTTTATTATTTACGTTTATTTATTATAAATATTTTTATTTTATATATATAAATATTATATATATTTTTTTGATTATAATATTTTAAATATATTTTAATAATTTGTTTCTCTTATAATTCTAATATGAAAATAATTGAAGTTTTTTGAATTATTAATATGTATTTTGTAATTTTATTTTTGAATTTATAAATAATATAAATCAAAATTATAAATTTATTTCTTGAATATAAATTTTTTGTAAAATTATTTAATAAAATAAACTTCTATTTATTTTAAATTGATTTTTATTTACATTATTTTATTTCATTAATTAAAGCATTAATTTTTATATAAAAATTAATCAATTAAAAAAATAAACAAACAACATAATAAAAAAAATAAAATAAAAAAAAATCAAAAAAATTTCATTGGATAAAAATAATAAAAAACAAAAAAACCATTTATTTATTTTTCATTTTTTCTCTTTGTTCTTTAGCAGCTTCAACATTTTCTTCAATTTGTTTTTCATAAACAACTTTAGCATCTTCCCAATTTTCTTTAGGATGTTTATTTTCATAATGAATTTCCATTGATTTAAGAGAAGGTTGTTGAGTAAAACAAATAGAACAAGTAATAAAAACATTTTTCTTTCCTTCTTTAGGAGCTTTTCTTTTTTCTTTTCCTTCTGCTCCTCCTCCTCTTCCTCCTTGTCTCATTTTTGCTTCATGGTCTTTCATTGCTATTTCTTTTGCTGTATGCTTAGCTGGTTTTGCTTTACCTGACATTTATATATTTTACTTTTTTATATTTTTTAATTTAATTTTGATGGTTTTTTAAATTGATTTTTTTTTTTTTTTTTTATTTGAGATTAAAAATATTTTTTTTTATTTTTTTTTAAGTATTAATTATTTATTATTAGGATTATTATTAATAAAATAGAATAAAATATAATTAAATATAATTTAACACACTGCAAAATTTCCAAAAAGTGCACAAAACATTAAATCATATTTTATACATTCACTTGTACCTTTTAATTTCATTGATTCATATTTTCTTTTAAAATATTTTAGATGTTTTGTTCTTAGATTTCTCATTTCTTTATCTATTTGATTTAATAGATTTTTAATTGTTATTATTGTATCTACTGTATTTATTTGTTTAGGAGTTAAATTTAATTGGAATTTATTGTAATCATTAAATGTATATGTTTCTGTTAAAAAGTGATTCCTTGATTTTGATTTATTATTAATTGAACGATATGATGGTACCATTTTTCTCATATCTTCTTGTGCATTTTTTAAATAATTATCATCTTTTTCTTTATGAAAATTTTCTAATATAATATATTTATTTCCCATTCTAACTTTAAATTTATGAAATAATTCTCTTATATATTCATCAATATTATCATATGGAATAGAAATATATTTTTTAGCTATAATTTCATCATATTTATTTCTTATATTAGAATCAATAAAATTAATACTTTTCATTATATTTTTCCTTTCATTTCTCACTAAATCTAATAAAATTTTTAATTTATTTATTTTTATAATTTTATCTGAATAAATCAATAAATAATTAACATTAACATAATCTAAAAATTTAGGAAAATCATTAAATTCTACTTTAGCTCCTAATTCATTTAATCTAAAAATTATCCAACATAAACCAACATCTCTAACATCAACTCCTTCTTTTAATAAATTTTTAAAATAAATAATATTCTCTTTTTTCACTTTAATTAATATTTCTTGAAGTTTATTTAATTCTGTTTTATAATAACGAATTTGATTTTTTAAAAGTGGAATTTTTTTATTTGAAATTTCTTTTTGTTCAATATATTCTTTTTTAGATTTTTCTACTAAATGTTCTAAATCTTGCATTTTTCTAGTAACTTCAGTTTTTTTTTGAAAACTAAAAGTAGAATTTTCTCTATTTACTTCATGTTTTATTATATTAACTACATCAAAATTATCATTATATGTCGTTTTTTTTTTTTCATTATCATCTGTTAATTCTATTATTTGTTGATTTAATTCTTCAATTTTATTTTCTTTATTTTTAATTTCTTTTATTAATTTTGTTATTTGTTGTCTAAAATTTAATTCTAATTTCTTTTTCTTTTCAACAATACTTTTATATACATCATATGAAGTTACTTTTGTATAATTTCCTTCTAATTTTAAATCATTTAATTTAAGTGTTCTATCTTCAATTTTAATTTCTTCTAAGTCTTCTAATTTATCTTTTATTTCTGTTGTATTTGAATTAATTTTTATTCTTTTTCTTATTCCTATTTCATTACCAACTTTCCATAATTCATCACTTTCTGTTCTTGATGAATAACTTTTTCCATTTAATAATGGTGTTATATTTTTATCTTCTTCTGAATTATATCTTATTTTTAATCTCTTATTTTCTATATTAAATGCATCAAAATCAAATCTTTGTTTTACCATATTTATATTTTGTGCTAAGACATTTGATTTTTCTTGTTGTATTGTTTTATAAAATTTTTGAATATTTTCATTTCTAGATAAAGTTTTAAATTGAGGAATATTTCTTGACATTCTTTGTTTTAAATTAATATTTTCATATTGTATATTATCATATTTGTTTGTTAATTTTTTTGATATTGTTTCGATAATATCAGAATTTTTATTTAATTTAGGTAAATGAATTTTATCCCATTTATCTAATCTTTCTACAATTTTTTCAGAATTTGATTCTTCTAATGAATCATTCATATTATTTTATAAAAATAAAAAATTATTACTTTATAAAAAAAATATAAAAAGAAAACTTAATTTATATATTAATTAAAAAAAAAAAAGAAACCAAAAAAAATTAAATAAATATTTTATTATAAAATAAAAAATAAAAATAAAAAATCTAAAAAAAAAACCAATTAAAATATAAATCACTTATAAGCAGTTTTTCTCAAAAAAGAATAATGTGGTTTAACAAGCAATCTATACCCAATATCATTTTCACAATGATTAATTCTATAATTACAAATTTCAATTTCTTTTTTAATTTCATGTTGAACTTTTGAAATCTTATTAAACTCAGCATTAACTTTTGTAAATAAATTACTAATAGACTTTGCTTCATTTTTACACATAGTTCTCACCATATGAATTTTTTCAAAAACATCTTTAACAACATTAATACTTTCTTCTCTAATAATATTTTCACTTTGTTGTAAACTTCCTTTTAAAACTAAACATTTCTTAGTTTCATTATAAATTGTATCTCTTAATGTATCAATATTTCTATTTAATAAATAAAAATGAGGATTCATTTGCATAAAATAACCTGTTGTTACAAAAGGATTATTTCCAATATGAAGTTGACCTTCTGAATTTGTTTCTATTATTGTATTTTTTGATATGTTATTTTTGTAATAATATGATATTGATTTATTTTCTGTTTCGTCTTTTTTAGAAATATTTAATTTTTTTTCTTCTTCTTCTTCTTCTTCACTTTTTTCATTTTCTCTTTCTTCGTTTTCTTCTTCTTCTTCTTCATTATTTTTATTTGAAGTATTTTCTTCATTTTCTTTTGAGTTATTTGATTCTTTTTCTTCGTTTTCATTTTGATTTATGTTTTCATTATTAGAATTTTCTTCGTTATTATTTTGATTTATTTCATTATTTTCTTCTTCGTTAATTTTGTTTTCTTCTTCATGATTTGATATATTATTTTCTTCTAAATTTTCATTTTCATTATTTTTTATTTCTCCTTCATCTATTTTATCAGCGACTGTAGCCGACATTATAAAAGTTATTTAATATTAATATTATTTTATAAATAAATTAAAATAATCAAATTTCAAATTCTATTAATTTATTAAAATATTTATTAATCATAAATTTAAATTTACCTATTTTATTCATTATTCTTTTAAATAATTAATCTTCTTCTTCTTCTTGATTTATAGGGAAAAATGCAATTTTATCATTTTTAAGAGAATTATAAACTTGAAAATCAACAGAATTTAAATCATGAGAATCAGTATTATGAATTTTAAATAAATAAAAAAAATAATGAAATATATTATGTTGAGTAGTAATATGTTCTTGAAATGATATCTCTTCTCCTTCAAAATCTGAAGTTTTTAATTGACAAATATAACAAGTATTAAAAATTTCATCATTAAAAGTTGCATTATTTTCTCTTATTTCTTGGAATGTATCGACAATAATACCATTAAAGATATTTAATATAATTAAAATTATTAAAAAGTAAAAAATCCAAGAATAAATAAATTCCCCATAAAAACCTTTTTGTTCAGAAATTTTTATTTCAAAAGGTAATCCTCCATTTCTCAATCCATTATTAAATATGTACAAAAAACATTCTAAATAACTATTACAAAGAATAGTTCCATCATCATTTACATTAAAAAATTGTAAAGTTAATGCACCATAAAATAAAGTTAAAATAATTAATAAAAAGGCAGTTGCAAAAAATTGTTTATATCTGTTTTGGATTGCTTGTAAAACACTATTCATTGTTTGAGATATTGTAAATAATATAAATAATTGACATGATAATAAAAAATTATATTTTAAACCAATTAAACCAAAAATAAAAGTCCAAACAAATGGAAATATTGATTTTGAATTTAAATATTCAATAATATCAAAAATTGAAAGATCTTCCTTTTTTATTACATCTCTCAATTTAATATATTTAAAATATAAGAAATCAATAATTATAAAAAAAACAAATAATAATTGAAATATTTCAAAATAAAAAATAAATGATTCAATATAACTACCAGGAGAAGAAAAAATTAATAATAAATTAGGAATCATTAATAAAGCAACATTATAATATTGAAATTCTTTAAAATCTAATTCTAATAAAGCTAAAATTTTAGGATTATTTCTATATTTTTCTCTCATTTTAACAACATTATTTAATTCATCATAATAATGAATTACATTAATTAACTTTGAATAACAATCTTTAAATTCAGTAGTAGCTAAAAATCCTAAAACATCATTTGTTTTAATTAATAAAGTTTCTTTATTTCTTAGATAATAAATTAAAATACGAGTACCATTTTTATTACTATCATTAGGAGGAGTTAATAATTCATCTATTTCATCTATAAATTGTATTTTTAAATTTGTTTTTCCTTTGTCATCAATTATTTTTAATGAACTTCTTCTTATATCAATTGAAGCACTATAAATATTTCCTTCATCAGGTATTAATTTAATATATGATTCACTTAATCCTTTCCATTGTTTATTTTCTTTATAAAATACTACTTCATTTTGAACAAATAAAACACTACAAAAATCATAATATAATTTACCAATAAAAACTGAATCAGGTCCTAATCCAGTTTCAGAAAATTTATTAATATTTTTTAAATCATCTAAATTCTTTTTGTAATATGTTCTTTTTTCTTGATCTGACTCAGAAATTTGAATTAAATGAAGAAAAATTTGGAAACAAATATTAAAATAAGTTGAATTAGTTAATTCATCAAAATGTTCAAATAATAATTCAAGAAGTAAATTATATTTTTTAGTTAATTCTTCTCTATCAATACTTTTCATATTATTATCTTTATAAATTGAAAAATGTTGTTCTACTCCATTTACTTTAATTGGAAATTTAAGCATTAAATAAATAAAGGAACTTTCTCCTTTTGATAATAATTTTAATATAGGTAAATAATTTATAATTCCTGAAATATCAGTTTTTGAATAAATAAAACATTCATTTATAAAACAATTTACAAATTTCAAAAAATTACTTATTAATAATGCATACATTTCATCTATCATAAAATAATCTGAAAATTTAAAATAAACTTCTAAAAAAGTTGCAAAATAATTGTTTTTTTGAATTTGTTGTAAATTTTTTTGAGATGTTCCTTGAATTAGTTCAATTTTAAACTCATTTAATTCTTCTTCCAATTCAGTTAAATAATTATATGGAGTTTTAAATGACATAGTATCAACATAAAATTTTTGTTTTTGAAAATGACCAAATATTTTTATTATTTGTGTTGATGATTGAAAGATTAATTTTATAAAATTAAAATTTTGTTTTAATGCTTTTGTAATATAATCACCAAAAAAAATTGTTTGAAACAAAGGATTATGGTCTTCACATAATAATCTTAAAAAATCTAATGAATTAATTAAAATATCTAAACTTTCTTTTCTAATAATAAAAACATCTCCAATTGAAAATAAAAATGTTTGAATTAAATAATAAATTTGATAAGTGATTAAAGGAATTAACATTGATTTAGAAAAATCATAAAATTTAACTATAAGATTTTGAAAATATTTTGGATTATGAAAAAAGACTCTTTGGGCAATTTCAATTATCATTGAATTTGAATATAACATAAAATTATTTTTGAATTTAATTGTATTATTATGTCCAATTGGAACTACATCATATTCTAACATTTTTTCTTCTTTATTCAAATCCATTTTTAATTCTTCATTTTCATCTATTTTTTTTTCATCTATTTTTTTTTCATCCTTTTTATCTTCTTTTCCATAACTTATTTTTTCTAATGAAAAAGAATAATTTTCTGGTTTAATTTCAATATAATCCATTGAAACATTATAATTATATAAAATTGATTTGAAAATTGGAGTTGTTTTTGTTATATTATTTTTTTCTTCACCTTCATCAAAAAATTTCATTATAAAATTTATTTTATTGTTCATTTTATCTGATTTGTATTTTTTATATAATTCTTTTATTTTGCTAGTTATATTTTTATCATTATTACCTTTTTTCTCAGCAAATATTTCATCCTCTTTTTTTTTTTTTTTTTTAAATTCTTCAATTTCATTTTCAATTTTTTTTTTATTTTTTTTTTTTTTTTTTTAAAATTTAAAATTGTTTATTTCTAT
>Ga0256407_10013859_pt1 | contig 10721 bp, 10 predicted proteins | sample RumenRJG_04DNA_FD_193489 | JGI IMG/M metagenome (GOLD analysis project Ga0256407, IMG submission 193489) | Bovine rumen microbial communities from Lethbridge, Alberta, Canada - RJG_04 | ecosystem: Host-associated > Mammals > Digestive system > Stomach > Rumen | place: Canada: Alberta... | reverse complement strand
AAGGGACTTTCAGTGAAGACTGGTGTGCAGTTGGGATTCCTTGTGGGAAGTAAATTAGAGGCTATGATGCTAGTCGCCACTCAAGAATTCCCTGATTATGGAACAGACCAATTAAGTGCCTATGATGATGGGCATGTAGAGTTTAATCAGGTAAATAGTAAGAGTTCCGATGTCTGTAAATCAGTAGATTTGGGAATTCCAGTCGGGCTTTCCTACGAGTACAAGAACGTCGTGCTGGATGCCCGCTACTATTTCGGTCTGACAAAAATCGACAAGACTGCGAATCCAGAGGACGTGCGCAACCGTTACTTCAGTTTCACACTAGGCTACCGCTTCCACTTGTAAATCCTGCGAAAGCAGGATTTACAAGTCCATAATAAAAAATCATGAAAAAGACCACATTACTATTATTGTTGCTTAGTCTCGTAACTGTTTGCGAGGCACAAAATAAGTATTGCCTGTCGTATTTGGACTACTTGACTGATACATGGTTTCCGTTAGAGCAACTGAGGTTTGAATACCGCTCGGGTAACAAGTCATTATGGTGGGGAGGCTCCAACTATAAGCCCAAAACAGGGGATAAGAAAACAGACAAGCTGCTCAAGAAGAAAGCCCGCTTCATCATGCATAATGACTCTCTATATGTGAATTGTCGTGAGATGAAGGTTGAAGGGAATGTGTTGGGGAATTGGTACTCATCTGCTATGGCTTATGACAGGGGACGCTTTCTGTTCATTGCCCTAAGCACTAACGCACGGTCAAATACCGCTGGCGCAGCCTTCATGTTTGGATTAATCGGTGGAGCTATCGCTGCTTCAACGAACAATGACAACTACCAGTGTTATGTCTTGTCGCCTACTTCCGCCGAGGATGCCTTTGTGGAACCTATTGACGAGAAGTTTATGCTCAAATTGTTGGAAGGTCATGATGACCTCCTGGCGGAATACAAAGCCGCATCAAAAGAGCAGAACTGTTATTCTCCCAATGTCGTCATCCCCATTTTGAAAAAATTGGGATTAGTCAAGTGATATACAAAAGGAGCTCACCTATCCTTAGAAGAAGTGGATCATTGAGAGTCCCCAAATTTCCCTATTTAAGAATATATCCACAATATTAATTTCTAATTAAACGTTATAACCTAAAATAGAATTGACATGAAAAAGAGACATATTTTGATATTATGTTGTATACAAATTATTATATCATGTGAAACGATACGACATTACAAGGAAGTATCAAGTAGAGAATATATACAGAAAGTATCTACAATTCATTATAAGGATATCAGTGGTAAGGATAAACCTATTTTGCTAAATGGTTTTTACAAGAAGTCAAAGAATAATAAGGATATGGTACCAGGATATGAGCGTATTCTTGTGTTCTATGAAGATGGTACTTGTGCTCGTTTCCTGGCAAACTTGGAGGGGGAGAATAATGAACCAGTAGATTTAACAAAGGTTGTTAAGAAATCTAAGTCATTATCTAATGGAAGTACCTATTGGGGTGTTTATGAGATAAAGAACGACACTCTTTCTGCTAATTTATATAGACGAGATCTATTTGGATTGGACATGGGGCGACTATATTTCCGGATCAAAGATGAACGAACCATCATTTGTTTCCAAGAGGATGACCCACAACAAGTTTACGATGGCGAGATAGCTTCATGGAGTGCCAATGAGGAGTGTCAATTTGTAGAAGCATATAATATTCCCATGCCACGTGATAAGTTTCTCAAAAAGAAGAAATGGTATTGGGAGAACGAATCCGATTGGGAAGAATACATGTTAAAAAGAAAGAAAAAATAGATCAGGGGACACGAAAGCTGGGGACTCATTGATCCACGTTTCACTTTTCCTGCTTTTTTTGTTCTTTTTTAAAAAAATACATATATTTGCACATTGTATAGAATAAAACAATAAAAATTATGTCTACAACTGAAAACATGAAAATATCCCGCTATGTAGCTACCATCATGCTGTTTTTATGCTGCCAACACGCTACAGCCTTGGATGGAGGTACGGATTACTATACAGAAGTGGATGGCATCTATTACAGATTTAATAAGGAGTGGCATAATGCCGCTGTAACTTGCAAAGCCTCCAGCTGGGCAGCTGGAGGCAATCCTGAAATCAGTTACAATTATACCTCTGCAAATTATTCAGGTGACATCGTAATCCCGGAAACCGTGGAGTATGAAGGAGAAATTTATGAGGTTACTGGCATTGCCAATGGGGCTTTTTACCACTGTACTGTTGAATCACTGACAATACCTGCCAGTATCACTTATATAGAACCAGATCAGGCATGGACCAGCATCAATAATGTTTATATCACAAGTTGGGAGTGGTGGAACAACCTTTCAAGCCACGGCATCATCAATTTGGCTAACCATATATATGTTGGTGGCACCGAGTATGATATGACTAATTTCAAAGTGCCAGACGGTATGTCAGAAATCAAAGATGGTGCTTTCAAAGATTTCACCCAGATTAAACGATTCACACTTCCAAGCACGACAAAGATCATCGGTGAGTCTGCATTTGAAAACTGCTCCAGCCTGGAGGAAATCATACTGCCCGACAATGTTGAGAAGATCGGATCGGGCTGTTTCAAAGGATGCACGAGTGTACGCAGGCTTTATATTGGAGACGGTTTGGAGACGGTTCCTGCAAAAGCTTTCAGTGAGAACGATATGCTGGAAGAAATCAGCGTAGGAGAAAAGGTGACTACAATAGGTTATGACGCTTTTACAAGTAAGTGTGTAAAAAAAGTGATAGTCAATAATCTGAGAGCATGGTGTGAGAATCTCCGCACAGAAGATTTTTCAGGCGATTGGTGGCCGGAATTTCAACTTTACACCGATCCAGAGACGATGCTCGTCAATCTTACCATACCAGAAGGCGTGAAGACAATACACGAGGCTTGTTTCAAGAATCAGCAACAACTTCTGTCCATCTCGTTTCCCAGTAGCCTTGAGACGATAGATAATAATGCGTTCGACAGCTGTAAGGGGCTCAAGAAAGTAAATATCGGGGAAGGTGTGAGAAATATTGGTGATTATGCATTTATTTCCTGCAACAACATAGAGGAGCTCGACCTCGGTGCCAATGTGGAGAAAATCGGTCCTGGAGCATTTGGATCTTTTTCTTCTTCGACAGATGGAGTTTTTATCCCAACAATCATAGCACGGATGAAAGCTCCATATCCTATTAACGAAGATGCTTTCAGTGAAGAGACTTACCGAAAAGGAACACTATATGTGCCAGTGGGGCTGAAAGAAGTATATTCACGATTCGACGGATGGCGGAATTTCTTGAGCATCAAAGAACTGGAAGATGACACGTCTGACATCAGTCAGCTGACAATTCAGGACCAAGAGGGAGAAGGGCTGTTTTTCCAGATGACAGTCGTTCAAGGTGGCATAAATGTCAGTGTTGATGGAAGTCATCTTCTCCATGGTGCCATCTATGCTATGGACGGTACATATTTACAGCAACTGGCCCTTGCCACAGGCAGTCATTTCGTCCCCTTGGCTAAGGATAGAACATATATTATAAAATTAGGGCAACGTTGCCTAAAGGCTGCTGTCTATTGAGTAAAGCATGGCAAATCACAAGAATAAAGAGAAAAATAATTACTTACTTCTTCGCATTCTTGTTGATTCTGAATCGTGTGGAACGGATAGCCTCTTGTGTGATGCCCATAATATGTCGGACATCTTTGTCATCTTTCCCTATTTCGTAAAGGATGAGGAAGAGGGTATTATGAACAGTCTTGGGATGATGCTTCCTGACAATCTTTGAGTATGAAGCGAAATCTTTGGCTTTATAGAAGTCTACGAAACAATGATAGTCTTCTTTAGTCCAAGTGACCGTCGTCCCATTCTCCACAATCTGGTCATATAACATCTTCCCATGGTATAGTCTCGGAGAATCCTGCTCTATCAGGTCGTTGATCTTCTTGTTAAGTTCAGCTATTTGCTGTTCTGTCCCTTCCTGGTTACTCTTCAGCATATTGATTTCACTTTGATAGTTGGCGATGAGCATCTGATGTTCAGCCAACAGCATCCTTGCTTTATGTCGCCGATACTGGATATAGCCTAATAACAACAGTATAATGATGACAAGAGCCATAGCGGCAACAACCCAGCGGAGCACTTCCTGATCGTGCTTTTCCTGTGTTGCTTTCTCGTCAAACTCCTGTTGGATTCTCTGAATACTCCTGTCTTTCAAAACGTTGTTAAGACTGTCCTTGATGCTGACAATACTATATAATCGTTCACAAGCCCCATCAATGTTGTGATGCTCCAAATCATATTGGAGGATATTATGCAGAACATTGGCTTTAGGGACATTGTCCTCAACCAACAATGCTTGTTTCCAATATTCATAAGCCTTATTCTCGTTTCCTTCCAAATGGTAGACCCATGCGAGATTTTCTAATGTCCTAGTTAAAGGTTTGTATGAAAGAGATTTCTCAAATAATTCCTTTGCTTTTTGGGGATTCTTTTCGATATAAGCGTATCCGATAGTGTTTAAATAATAAGGCATATTTGCTGTGTCGACATTCTCAATCATCCCTATTACTTTGTCTGAGTATATAATTGCACTGTCACTAACCCCCATATATTGAAAAGCCTCACTTAAATTAACATAAGCAGATACGATATACTTCTGTTCACCAATCTTAGATGCATATTCTAATGCATGTCTTGAATACTGAAGTTTCAGATTATAATTGCCACAAACACCATTAATATAAGCAATACACTCTGCAATTTTATGTTGTTGATATTTATTGTCTTGTTGATTTGCTAGGTTCTCCGCTTTTTTCGCAAAGATAATCGCTTGCTTATACTCTCCTTTATTTATATTTACTTCTGCCTTATAATAATAGGCATCGCATAGATGCTCTTTATCACCCACTTTCTCGTAAAATGAAATAGAGAAATCTATTAAAGAGTCAGAGGGCATTTGTTTTTCTGTAAGAACACTCGTTTGAGTCAAAAGCAGGTTATAGTGTGCTTTGTCCTCAGGATTAGCAATCGCCTGAGGGTTGATCTTTTGTACTTCCCGATATGCAGAGTCGTATTTCTCGGCACTTACCAGAGAATCTATTCTATCAAGGTCTGTTGAGTCGATACGATGACCGCATCCACAACATATAAAGGCAACGACACTTACAAAAATAAAGTTTTTAGACATAGTCATTAGATTTTGGCTTGTAAAGTTACAAAGAATTATCAATTATCCAATTTTTATTTGCAAAATTAGTCACAAAAAACAACGCTTTATAAGTATTTTGGAGCACACAAAGCGTTGCTTATTCACGAATAAGTATTTTATTAACGAATGTAAACATTTGATAACCTGCCTTTTACGACCTATCTTGCGAGAAACGGTGGCAAATAAAAGTTTTTGAAAACTTGCTTCGAGAATAACATTGAATTTGATATTTTTGCAGCGAAAACTAAAAAATTAAATGATGAATAAACTATTTGTAACACTATTATTAGGAATGACCTTCCTTTTCTCGGGAAATCTTTATGCTGGTAATAAGTATAGCATTAAGCCCGAACCAACTCCAGTTCCTCATAAACCCGGAATGCCGGCTTTCCATCCTATCTTTACAAGTATTGACGAAGAGACGGGCGAGTTGACCATCATGTTCAACACAAGTATCAATTCTGTGGATATTGTTATTTCACAAAATGGGGTTGTAATTGAAAGTGATAATACCAGTGCTGTTTCTGGTCAGACCGTTATTTACGACCTATCAGCATACAATGTTGGAGAATACACGCTATCGATAGTAGCAGGAGGAGACGTGATTGCCGAATATTCAATAACTATTGAAGAAGAGTAGTCGCGTTCAAGATTATTATTTGTAATGAATAGTTGAATAACGAAACCATGAATCTCCTGTGTCGTGAGACATGGGAGATTTTCTAATTGACTTGAATATTATTAACCATTAAACAACATAATTATGAATCATTTAGAAGATGAGGAATCTCTGTTCGCTCTTATTCGTGAGAGCCTGACAAATCATTTGCAACCAACTGTTATTAGCATTCATGCTTCCATCGGGCAGTATATTGCCCATGTGGATAACTATTATCAACGAGAAAGTTTCGTGGAGGCAGAGGAGGTTGGGGTACCTGACGCACTCCGAACGGAGGAAGCAAAGAATTTACTTAGAAAGTTGATTAATGCAAGGAGGCTGTCAGAAGAGTTACAACCCATAGACCTCAGCGGTACAGAGCAAGCCTTATTGGCAAGAGTTGTCAGTGAGAAACTGGAGATTAATGATGTCTGGCAGGTGTTTGGGAGATTATGGAATATCAAACCTGAGACGCTCAGAAAATATTACAACAGAGCCTTTGAGCAAAAGAAGTCATTAGAATTCCAAGATTATCTAAAAAAAATCATAGGCTGAATCCCACCCACTTACAATGTCCCGTACCCGTCACGCGTACCCATCCCGTGGCGGGTTTTTCTTTTTTTATCTCCCTACCTTTGCCGTTGCAAAAAGATGCTACGGCGAATTAATGCACTATTATTAACCCGAGTGAAGTGAGTGACGGAAGGCTCATGAGTGAAAAGGTACCGATTTCAGCACTTCTTCCTCACAAAACTCAGAAAAAATGCAAACAAAGATTCAAGTTTTCAAAAACAAGGTGTTCGGAGAGGTACGGACCATGACGAATGGGAGGGGCGAGACCTTCTTCGTAGGTAAGGATGTGGCACAGGCACTAGGGTACATCAATACCTCAAAGGCTGTTCAGCAGCATGTGGACAAGGAGGACAAGAGCACCCTCCCAATTCGGGAGGGTGCCTATGAGACACGAGCCGTCATTATCAACGAGAGCGGTATGTATTCCCTGATCCTCTCCTCCAAGTTGAGACAAGCAAAGGCATTCAAGCGGTGGGTGACCAGTGAGGTGCTGCCAGCCATCCGTAAGAGCGGACGCTATGCGCTGCAACCAGCTGAGGTAAGACTGCTGGGGGAGAAAGCGGACTACTGCGACGAGGTGCTGCAGAGCGTTGACTGTCTGACGACCACACAGATTGCCAAGGAGATGGCGATGACGGGACCGGAGCTGTACCGCATGCTGATTGCACTGGGCATCCTCTACTGGCAGAGCGGTGAGTATATGCTCTATGCCGACTACGCCCGCATGGGACTGGCGAAGTCACGTACTCACGGCCGCCGCAACCGCCTGGGTATCTGGCACACGGAGCGCTACCTGGTATGGACAGAAAAGGGGAGAAAGTTCCTGTATGATTTCTTCAACCACCAAAACCAGTAACCGCCATGAGTGTACATGTCATCTATTATAATAAGGACAGGGCGAAGATGATGCGCCCCGTCCTTACAAGAGAGGAGTATCTTGCCCTGCGGAACTCAGAGGAGCAGAAGGCTACCGTGAAGACTGTGCGCAACGGTGACACCCGCAAGAAGAGCAGGCTGGTGCAAATGAACTACTCGTGTCTGCCGAACGAGGACGGGACGCTGAAAGGCTCCGTCACGATGAGCACCACCGTAGGAATGGACATCGACCATGTCCCTGCGGAACAGATGCAGGCTGTGAGGGAGCGCATCCTGTCGAGGAAAGACGAGCTGGGACTGCTGATGCTGGAACTGAGTGCCCGGGGACAGGGCTATCACATGGTGTTCAGACGTAAAGCGGAAAAGACACAGGAGGAGAACCTGCTGTGGGCGAGTCAGTTGATTGGTGTGCAGTACGACGAGGGGGCAAAGGACATCACCCGTGTGTTCTATACGACAACAGGAAGCAAGGAGGACTTGATATACCTTGATGATGAGGTGTTTGATGTAAGAGGTAAGACGGAAGAGGTAAGAGGTAAGAGGGATAATGTAAGAAGTCAACCGTCAGACATTGACCATCTGACATCCTACAAAGGCATTCCCTTTGATGACATCATCCAGGAGTATTGGCGCAGGACAGGTGGTATTCCTGTGGACGGGGAGCGTAACGTCAGACTCCATAAACTGGCGGTCAATCTCCGTGCCATTATGGAGAATGAACCTCAAAGGATATTGGAAGTTATCCCCCGCTTAGGACTCTCTGAGGATGAGGTGCGGCATGTCGTGGAATCGGCTTGCAAAGAGAGTCCGAAGGGTTTCTCGAAGGTGGTGCAGCAGATTATCGAGGATTTGGAGGAATCGTTCAGACCCCACCTGACCTCCCCTAACTTAGGGGAGAAAAGTGAGGGGGAGTCCCTTCCCCCAGCCATGCCGAAGAAACTTCCGAAGTTGATTCAGCTGCTGATATCAAGGACACCAGATGTCTACAAACCTGCCGTAGCCCATGCAGTGTTCCCTGCCTTGGCAGCCCATCTGTATAAGGTGAAGTTCCGCTATATCGACAATGTGCTGCACGAGGCTACGCTGATGAACGTACTAATGGCTGGTACTGGTGCCGGTAAGGATTGTATCTCACAACCCATCAACTACATCATGGCAGATATCCGCAAGCGTGACGAGGAGAACCTACAAAGGGAGAAGCAATGGAAACAGGAGGTGTCATCGAAGGGTGCCAACAAGGACAAGCGGCAGCGTCCCGAGGGGCTGATTATCCAAGAGGTTGACCCCGACATGACCAACCCTGCCTTCGTGATGCGTATGGCGGAGGCTGACGGTCATTTCCTCTACACGAAGATGAACGAGATAGACCAGTTTGACGCACTGCGTGGCTCCGGCAGAGGCGGTCAGCAGTTCCAGATCATGTGTCTTGCCTTTGACCCCGGCAACCGCTACGGTCAGACCCGTGTGGGCACCGGGTCGGTGACAGAGAAGGTATGCATCCGCTTCAACTGGAATGCGGCAACGACCATCACCAAGGGACAGCGGTATTTCCGTAACGTGCTGACGGACGGTCCTATCAGCCGTATCAACTTCTGTACGATACCAGAGAGGGAGATTGGTGCGGAAATGCCCGTCTATGGAACGTATGACGCTGCCTTTGAGGAGGAACTGCGTCCCTATATCGATCGGTTGACAAAGGCTGTCGGGGAGGTGGACTGTCCTCATGCCTTCAAACTCGCCCAGAAGATGGTGGAGGAGAATGCGGAGTTCGCCCGGCTCAGTCAGTCGAGGGTGTATGAAAACCTCTCGTTCCGTGCCAATGTCATCGCATGGCTGAAAGGCTGTCTGCTGTATGTTGCCAACGACTGCAAGTGGGATCGTACCATTGAGGATTTCGTGCGTTGGTCACTGCAATACGATATGTGGTGTAAGATGCAGTTCTTTGCAGAGGACATTGAGAATGCGGACAAGGTGCAGGAGTTGCCGAGGAAGGGACCACGCAACCTCTTGGAATTATTGCCTGATGAGTTTACAATCCAAGATGCTATCAACGTCAGGAGACAACAAGGTATGAATGCCAAAGGGTATGCGCCCATGATCAGGATGTGGAAAAATCGGCATTATATCGAACAGAGAACAGAGAACAGTTACAAAAAAATAATGAGATAATAATGATGGAACTATTATTAGAAAGAACATTCGTCACGGAAACGACTACCGTAGGTCGTTTGAGTATCATCACCCGTACCTTCGACGAGTATCTGGGCAGGGAGGACAAGGAGTTTATCTGCGACACCATTGAGCCGCCAATGAAGGTGTTAGGCGTTAATCCGCACTTCTGCCATCGGCATAAAAGTGCAATGCCACCGGGTCGCTATCCCGTTGTCATCATGCCCTCCAAGATTCCTGACCTCTGTCTGCCTCTGATAGTGGGTGTCCCTAAACTGATGAGCAAGGATGTGCGCATGCAGATAGGCAACTCTGTGGAGGACATCGAGGTGGGGCTGATTCCCGGTGCTTACCGTGGCGACGGACAAATCGTTGCGTCCCGAAACATGGTATTCACCTTGAAGAGGCTCATCTATGAGGCAAAGCAGCGTGGGGAAGGGGTGTTTATTCAAGTGAGAAATTAGTAATTAGTAATTAGTAATGAGTAATGAGGAAATCGACGCAGTCGCTTTTACAAAGAGCGAAGCTCGACTAAAAGAATTATGATTTGCTGCATAAAGGTAATAATTAAATGAATTAGAAATTATGAGTACAAATAAAATGGCAAGAGGATTGCGGAATAATAATCCGTTGAACATTATCAAGAGTAAGTCACAGGTATGGTTGGGAGAGACCCATCTAGGAGGCGAGACCCGCTTCTGCCAGTTCTCGTCCATGCAGTATGGTTTGCGGGCGGCACTGAAACTGCTGCGAACCTACTACAACAAGCACGGGTGTAGAACCATCCGACAGATCATCTGCCGCTGGGCACCCGAGACGGAGAATCAGGTGGCAGCGTATATCAAGACCGTGTGCGGACTGGTACAGTTAGGTGCTGATGCTCCCCTACCTCCGATGAAAAAGGAAACGAGGATACTATGGTGTGAACTCGTCCTTGCCATGGCAACGGTGGAGTGTGGTCTGACTGCTGAAGGACGTGACTCGCTACGCCTTGCTATGTCGAAAGCATGGGCGATGGTGTAGTAATAAGGGCGACTCCAGTAGAGTCGCCCTTCGCCGGAATCAAAAACCTGTCCCTGTGATTCCTTGCAGTCGCCGCCACAGCAGAAAACGGAGAAGACGGCTCGTATTATCTCGCTGTACTGATAGCCTATCAACTTACTGCGAAGTCCCAGGTGGGAGTCGATTACAGAGGAAAGAATACGGTCAATCTGTCC